>UOFE01000023.1_pt1 | contig 86933 bp, 85 predicted proteins | sample 1988381 | NCBI WGS metagenome assembly UOFE01 (sample SAMEA4712194, study PRJEB27164) | hydrothermal vent metagenome | biome: marine basaltic hydrothermal vent biome; feature: marine hydrothermal vent; material: mineral | place: Pacific Ocean | collected 2011-06-14/2011-07-23 | depth 1689 m
ATCGTGACATTCCAAAACTATGGTCTGAATTATCAAAAGAAAATGATTTAGATTTAGTTGTTTGTATTGCTGCAGCACAACGCCGCGGCATGATGGATGCTGATGAAGCAAAACGTCAAGGTTTTGAAGATAACAACTTAAACGAAGGTTTCCGTATCTCTGGTCTTGGCCAGTTGATCGAAGCGGGTATCGAATCTGACCGTTTAGTCGTCTTTGGAGCATAGGAGATAAATCATGGCAGTTAAAAAATTCATGTACGTCAACCGCAAAGCTCCCTACGGCACAGTTTATGCTCTGGAATCTTTAGAGGTTGTTTTAATTGGTGCAGCTTTTGACCAGGACGTTAGCCTTGCATTCATCGGTGACGGTGTTTACCAGCTAACTAAAGGTCAGAGTACAGATGGTATTGGTCAGAAAAATTTCTCACCAACCTTCGCAGCTTTAGGTGATTACGAAGTAACTAAAATCTACATCGAAAAAGAGTCTCTGGAAGAGCGCGGCTTAACTCTCGACGACCTACAACATCTTGTTTGGGAAGACGAAGACGAAGACTACGCTGAAAAGGACTCTATTCGTTTAGTCAGTCGCGCAGAGTTAGCTGATGTTATGGCTGACCAAGACATTTGTTTAAGCTTCTAGGCCGAATGACTAGGCCGGATAAATTATAGAGAAAATTATGACTTTATTACACACAGTAAACAAATCTCCATTTGAATCTAATTCATTCGACATCTGTTTAGGTTATGCAAAAGAAGGTTCTACCGTTTTGCTAATCGAAGACGGTGTTTATGCTGCAACTACTAATACTAGTGCTGCAGAAAAAATCCAACAAGCTATGCAAGGCGGCGCTAGTGGCGTTACATTTGCCGTACTCGGTCCTGACCTTCAGGCTCGTGGACTCGAAGGCAAGCTAGCTGATGGTATCAAAGTCGTCGATTACGAAGGCTTTGTTAACTTAGCAGCTGAGAGCGACTCTGTTCAGTCTTGGCTTTAACAATTTAGATTATTAATATTTTATAACGAGGATATCAACATGTCATCAATCGAAGTAAACGGCAAGCAGTTTGAAGTCGACGAAGAAGGTTACTTAGCTAATCTAAACGAGTGGGAGCCAGCAATAGGTGCAGCAATGGCTGAAGCAGAAGATCAACCTCTTACAGACGAGCACTGGGACATTATCAACTTCCTACGTGAGTACTATGAAGAGTACCAAATCGCTCCAGCAGTACGTGTACTGACTAAAGCTGTTGGTAAGCGTTTAGGCAAAGATAAAGGTAACAGCAAGTACCTTTATGAGCTATTCCCATACGGCCCTGGTAAGCAAGCATGTAAGTATGCGGGTCTTCCTAAGCCTACTGGTTGTGTCTAGCAGGCAACTAAACTTATAGTTTTAAATTGTAAGTTATAAGTTCGGGGGGCAGAGATATCACCCCCGCAACTTTAAATAAGGTTCATTTAGTTGCAGTAATATATATCTGACTTGATGTGCTTTATTTAAGGTTTATAAATAAAATTTTGTTAGAGGATTCTGCATGCGGAGCCCTCTGATTTACTTAACGAGACCCAGGTCTCAACGAGAAGCAGGCAATGAGCGCACTTAGTATTTTGTACGTCATACTTTTTTACGTGGCAATGATTACATTAGTAGCGGGTATCACCAACAAGATGCTGCAATACAAACGTGTGCCAGCGCCATTAAAAATCGCTGTTACCCCCGCACCATTGACTCAAACTGGTGTTGTCTATCGCTTCTTTACTGAAGTAGTACTGTTTAACAGCCTGTTTCGTGCAACTAAGTGGACCTGGATTTTTGGTTTCATGTTCCACGCATCTTTACTGCTCGCATTCTTCCGTCACTTACGCTACGTAGTTTCACCTGATTTTATCTTATGGCCATTAGTTAACAACATGGTTGTACAAAGCTTTGGGCACTACGCTGGTTTTGCAATGTTAGTGGGGCTGCTTGGATTATTAGCACGTCGCGTCTTTGTTGATCGTGTACGTTACATCTCTTCTCCTTCTGATTATTTAATGCTGATATTAATTATGGGCATTGCAGGCACCGGCCTGGCAATGGCTTATGTTGCACACACAGATATCGTTCAACTTAAAGCGTTTGTTATGGGACTTTTCTTGTTCGACTGGCAGGAATTACCCAGTGATTTAGTACTGCTTGCACACCTGACAATGGTTCTACTTTTAGCAGTAATATTCCCAATCAGTAAATTGATGCACGCACCGGGTTTGTTTATGGCACCTACACGTTACCAGGTAGATAACCCACGAGAGAAGCGTCACCTGTCTCCCTGGGGCGCTGAAATTGAAGCCAAAGATGGCCGTAACTCATAATAAATACTGTATTGATACTGCACTGATAACATATAGAGTACTGGAAAACTAATAATGGCAAAGGTTGAATACGACATACCAGAAACACGTGAATTCCCCGTCATTCCATCTGTAATGGAAGGCGCGATGGCGCACAGTAAACCGTTTATTGCCGGTGAAGAATTCCAGTCAGACATGGGGTTCCCTAGCGCTGAAAAACCAGGCATGTTAATTGACGGTTGGAAAGAAAAATTTCTTGACCTGATGAAAGACAAGTTAGGTAAATACCGTTCATTGCAGGTATTTATGGATACCTGTGTAAAATGCGGCGCTTGTACAGATAAATGTCATTACTTCATTGGTACCGGTGATCCAAAAAATATGCCTGTGGCTCGCCAGGATTTACTGCGCAAAGTTTACCGTCGTTACTTTACCTTCGCCGGTAAATATTTCCCCTGGCTGGTTGGTGCTGTTGATTTAACCAAAGAAGTTATCGATGACATGTACAGCTACTACCACCAGTGTTCTGAGTGTCGTCGCTGTGCCGTATTCTGCCCTTTCGGCATCGATACCGCAGAAGTCACTATGGCTGCTCGCGACATGCTGGCAATGATTGGCATGGGACAAAAATACTCTAACCAGATTATTCCTAAAGTACACAAAATTGGTAACAACCTGGGTCTACCTGAGCCTGCTCTAATCGATACGCTTGAAGGCCTGGAAGAAGAAATCGAAGAAGAAATCGGCGTTAAAGTACGTGTACCGCTCGATGAAAAAGGTGCTGAAATTTTACTGGTCACGCCTTCTGCTGACTTTTTCGCTGAACCACACATTGACGGTTTAATCGGTTATGCAAAAGTATTTCATGCTGCAGGTGTCACCTGGACATTAAGTTCAAAAGCATCAGAAGCGGCTAACTTCGGTTTGTTCATTGGTAGCTACGAGCAAATGCGTGAAATTTCACTGCGTATTCGTGACGCAGCAAAAGATCTTGGCGTTAAACGTTTAGTTTTTGGTGAGTGTGGACATGCATGGCGTGTTGCTTATAACCATCTAAATACACTGGCGGGTCCCTGGGACTTTCTGGATCAAAACTACCCTATTCCACAGCATATTCTTGAATTTACCAAGGATTGCTTAGATCGCGACATTCTGAATATTGATAAGTCTGAAAACGATCACATGACATTAACCTTCCATGACTCTTGTAACATCGCACGTGCTTCACGTATCGGTGACACTGTGGGTAGCCAGTTCACTACGCCTCGTCAGGTTATCAAAGCGGTATGTAATAACTTCCACGACATGGCTGCAGATACAATCCATGACGCGACCTTTTGCTGTGGCGGTGGTGGTGGTCTGTTAACAGACGACCTGATGGAATTACGTATTAAAGGTGCACAGCCGCGTATGGAATCACTGAAAAATGTGGTTGCTGATCACGGCGTAACACACATGGCTGCCATATGTGCCATCTGTAAGTCTCAGTTTACAAAAGTTTTACCTTTATACGGTATGAGCATGGATCAAATTGTTAGTGTTCACCAGTTAGTGAGCAGCGCAATTATCCTTGAAGGACAAGGTGAAGAAGCTGCAGACAGCGATGAGGCTGACGAAGCGGCTTAAATAGAATAGCTAAATAAAATAACATCATTGCGAATGATACTTTTGCAATGAAAAAGAAAAAAAGAAAAAAATTTAATAACAATTATTATTGACATACACCGGGTCAAACCTCGGTAAAGCAACAGGAGAGCTGGCATGGCCACTTCGAAACAAGATATGCAAGACAATAAGTTAACCTTCAGAATGTTTGAAGATGGTGATCACGAAGTTAAAAACTTCGGCGCACAAATCTTCAACGAAGACAAGACATACAAATGTCCTACTTATGTACATCGTACGCCACCATGTCAGGGCAGCTGTCCATCAGGCGAAGATATTCGTGGATATTTAGATATCGTTCGTGGTATCGAGTTACCTCCTGAAGGCGTATCAATGCAAGAATATGCTTTCCGTCGCTCTACTGATGCTAACCCGTTCCCTTCTATGATGGGTCGTGTCTGTCCCGCCCCTTGTGAGACTGGCTGTAACCGTAACAACGTTGAAGACTTCGTTGGTATTAACTCTGTTGAGCAATACATCGGTGACACTGCCTTTAAAGAAGGTTTCAAATTTGATAACAGCGCTGAAATGACTGGCAAAAAAGTGGCCATCATCGGTGGTGGCCCAGCGGGTATGGCTGCGGCTTACCAATTACGTCGTAAAGGTATCGCTTCTACAATTTTTGATGATCATAAAGAACTGGGCGGCATGATGCGTTACGGCATTCCTGGCTACCGTACGCCTCGCGATTTTCTTGATAACGAATGTCAACGTATTTTAGACATGGGTAACATCGAAGCACGCATGGAAACACGTGTGGGTCGTGATGTAAGTCTTGAAAATGTAGAAAAAGAACATGATGCAGTATTATGGGCATTAGGTTGCTGGACAGGTCGTGGCGTTCCATTGGAAGGCTGGGAGGAAACACCTAACTGTGTCTCTGCGGTTAAATTCCTTGAGCAGTTCAACAAAGGCGAGATGAAGTACACAGGTAAGAAAGTACTGTGTATCGGTGGTGGTGATACCTCTATCGATGTTGTCTCAGTATCACGTCGTATCGGTACATTAGCTGATTACAACGAAAAGCCTGAAACAGTGGTTAACGGTGATTCTTCACACGCTGATCACGATTCATCAAACAACGTTCCTTGTGAATTAGTGACATTGACTGCACTGTTCAAGAAAGAAGAAATGACTGCAGCACAGCACGAAGTTGAAGACGCGACTATCGAAGGCGTTAACATCATGAACGAAGTGATGCCTGTTGAAATCATTCGTGATGCAGACGGCCGCGCCACTGGCATGAAGTTTGTTGACTCTACGTGGGAAAATAACGCACCCGTTGCAGTAGAAGGCGGTAAAGAGTACACCATTGAAGCTGACATTATAGTCGCGGCGATTGGTCAAGGTGGCGACCTATCCGGTGTTGAAGATTTCAACAACGGTCGTAACTTAATGGATGCCGACAACCTGTTCCGTGTTCCTGGTAAAGACAATCATTACGTATGTGGTGACATTGTTCGCCCTCACCTGTTAACCACAGCAATCGGTCAGGCTTACATCGTTTCTGAAACCATCGAAAACGATTTCAACCATGTTGCGATGAAAAAACGTCCTAAAGTTGACGTTCATCACTTCGACCTTACTGATAAATTAGTTGAATCAGGATTAAGTGTTGATTCATACAATGCAGACGAGCACAAAGAAGATGGTCAGCGTGGCACAGATTCAGACAGCTATGCGATTCACAACTACGAAGACCGCTCTGAACAGGAAATCATCACATCTGATGAATTATTCCTGGGCCACTTCGATTATGAAGAACGTAATCTCCGTGACACTGACGTGCCCTCTTCTGATGAAGTATTAGGCCATATGGCAGAACGCCAGATCAGCCTTGAAGAAGAAAAAGCGGTTGCTGAAGCGGGCCGTTGCATGAGCTGTGGTATGTGTTTCGAGTGTGATAACTGTGTTATCTACTGTCCACAAGATGCGGTCTTCCGTGTTAAGAAAGACAGCAAAACATTAGGTCGTTACGTAGACACTGACTACAACAAGTGTATCGGTTGTCACATCTGTTCTGATGTATGTCCTACGGGTTACATCGATATGGCTCTAGGTGTCGCATAGTCGATAGCCCTGGGATTGCTCCCCGCTGTTTAGCTTAAGCAGTAGGAAGCAATTTCTTAACTGACGACATTATGACTCATAGTGTCGCCAGTTAAGAGATTGTTGCGTTTTGATAATTTGAAATGAAAAACAGAAACGCAAAATAATTGAATAATAATACTGGATGATTATATACAGGTAATCTAATGACAAGATTTTTACGACCATTACTGGTATTGATAGGCTTCATGCTTGTGTCACCTTCGACATTTGCCGAAACGCCTTTCCCTACGGTTCACGAACCTTCTGACGAAAGCCTTAAGTGCATTCAACCTGAAGACGAGATGCGTAGAAATCATATGAACTACATCCTGCATGAACGCGATGAAACCATGCATGAAGGTGTACGTAACGAGCCGGGTAGTCTTGCTGCCTGTATCGATTGCCATGTTGAACCTAACGCTAAAGGCGAGATTGCAGGCATCAGTAGTGAAGAACACTTCTGCAATGCATGTCATCAGTATGCTTCAGTACAGATTGACTGTTTCCAGTGTCATGCTGATCGTCCACAAAAATTCATTACCCGTGGCAACAACGACGCGTCAATTAAGCAGCAACTTCAGCAAACACTGGCAACCGAGAATAATTCAAGTGAAGGAGTCAATGAGTAATGATCGATTCTAAAGATAGTGCTCCTGAAAAAATTGATTTTATGAATTTAGACACAAATTCAGATGCGACCAGCATTAATTCTTCACGACGCGACTTTTTATCTAAAGCAGCCGTTGCGGGTACCGTAACCCTTGCTTCTGGTGTTTTCTTACACTCAACGGCTCATGCTTCTGGCAACACATCAACAAAAGCAGACAATGAAGAAGTCAGCAGTAAAAATCGCTGGGGTATGTTAATTGATACTGCAAAATGTGGCGATGGTTGCACCGGTTGTATTGATGCCTGTAATGAAGAAAATGGCCTGATCAGTCATGGTCGACCAGAGACAGACACGCAATATATTCGTAAAGTAACATTAAAAGAAAAATCAACCGGTCATGAATTATCATTACCTTTGATGTGTCAACACTGTGAAACAGCACCCTGTGTTGACGTATGCCCGACTGGTGCATCATTTGTACGTGCGGATGGCATTGCACTGGTCGACAAACACATCTGTATTGGTTGTCGCTACTGCATGATGGCATGTCCTTATAAAGCACGTTCGTTTGTACATGAAAATGTAGAAAACCAGAAACTGACCGCACCTCGTGGTAAAGGTACGGTTGAATCCTGCACCATGTGTGTTACACGTGTAGACAGTGGCGGCATTCCTGCCTGTGTTGAAGCCTGTAATGCTGAAGAGCAAGGCGCGATGATATTTGGTGACTTAAATAATCCTGATAGTGATATTTCAATCGCATTGAAAGCGCGCGGTGGCAAACAACTTCGTCCTGACCTTAAGCTAAATACTGGCGTTCGGTATCAAGGTCTATAAGCATCAATAATAAAAACCTAGCGTCAATTAAGAGATAATAATGAGCAAAATTGAATACACCTCAGTAGAAGGCAGAAGCCTGCCTTATTTCGCATTACTCGGCGGTTTAGCTTTTATGATGCTGCTTGCTATTGCATCCGTGTTCTATATGGAACATGAAGGCCACTATGTAACCGGCATGACCAACCAGATTGTCTGGGGTATACCACACGTATTTGCTATTTTCCTAATTGTAGCCGCATCTGGCGCGTTGAATGTGGCGTCTATTGCCTCAGTCTTTCGAAAGAAAGTTTATGAACCTATGGCGCGTTTATCAGCTCTGCTGGCATTGGCTTTACTAACAGGCGGTCTGGTTGTTCTACTGCTTGACTTAGGCCGTCCTGATCGCCTAATCATTGCAATGACGTATTACAATTTTAAATCTATTTTCGCCTGGAACATTATTCTGTACACCGGCTTCTTCGGTTTTGTTGGTGCGTACCTGTGGACCATGATGGATCACAACGTTTATAAATTTAAACCTTATGCCGGCTTTTTTGCTTTCGTATGGCGTTTAATTCTTACCACTGGTACCGGTTCAATCTTTGGCTTTCTAGTTGCACGTTCAGCTTATGATGCAGCATTGATGGCACCTATGTTCATCATCATGTCCTTCTCATTTGGTTTGGCTATCTTTCTTCTGGTACTGATGGCATCTTACAAATGGACTAATATGGAGTTAGGTGATGTTGTGGTAAATCGTCTGCGAAATTTGCTGGGTATCTTTGTTGCAGCAGTTATGTATTTCACAGCGGTATATCACGTTACCAACCTGTACGCGACACAGCACCATGACGTAGAAAAATTCTTACTATTAGACGGCGGAATTTTTACTAACATCTTCTGGGTAGGCGAGATTTTGATTGGCGGCATTATTCCTCTGATATTGATTTACGCACCGGGTGTTAAAAATTGCCGTAAGACTTTAGGTTTAATCTGCACCATGATTATCATTGGTGGTTTCTCTAAGATTTACACTATTCTGATTGCAGGACAGGCGTACCCACTGGAAATATTCCCGGGTTACGAAGTCAGCAGCTCATTCTATGATGGTGTGGTTAATAGCTACACACCTTCTTTACCTGAAATACTATTAGGTCTAGGTGGCATTGCGATGACATTATTTATCGTGGCATTTGCGCTGAAAGTATTACGCTTCCTACCGGTTTCACTTGCTGACTCAGTAATCGATCCGCACGCTAAATAAAACAAAAGAATCACCGCGGAGGCGCAGAGAAAACCTTATTTGTTGATTACGCCGTAGGCGCAATCAACAAATTAAAAACTCTGCGTCTCTGCGGTGAAAAGTTTTTTTCTTCTGGTTTCTACTGTAACCCGTAACCATGTCCCGAATTTTTATATCCGCTGCTCATAAATCATCTGGCAAAACCACTGTCAGCATCGGACTGTGCGCCGCATTAAAACAACGACACCTCGTCGTACAAAGCTTCAAAAAAGGCCCAGACTACATCGACCCCTACTGGTTAGCTCAAGCAACCGGTCGTGACTGCTACAACCTCGACTTTTACACCATGGAGCACAAAGAAATTCTTTCTCTGTTTCATAACAAATCAAAAGATGCTGATATCAGCCTGATTGAAGGCAACAAAGGTCTGTATGACGGTTTAGATCTTGATGGCAGTAACAGTAACGCTGCGTTAGCCACTTTAACGTCTACACCCGTCATACTGGTACTGAATGCGCGTGGCATGACACGCGGTATCGCACCGTTAATACTTGGCTACCAGGCATTTGATAAAAACGTTTCTATAAAAGGCATCATCCTCAATCGACTGGGTGGTTCACGCCACGAGAGCAAATTACGCAATGTCATCGAACATTACACTGATGTTGAAGTGGTGGGTGCCATCCACAATGATCCACGATTTGATATCGATGAACGTCATCTGGGATTGGTTCCAGGCCACGAAGATCCCTTTTGTGAACAGAAAATCAGTTTATTAGCCGATGCGGTGAATGATCAGGTTAACCTCGATGCACTACTAACTATCGCGAATCAAAGCCCGCCCCTGCCCTCGGTCGAACCTTGCATTGAAGTTCACACAGAACCACGCAACAAAGATATAAAATTAGGCTTGATTCGCTGCTCTGCATTTGGCTTTTATTATCCAGATGATCTACAGGCATTACAGGATGCAGGTGCTGAATTAATTGAAATTGACCCCTGCCAGCAAACAGATCTACCTGACATTGATGCTTTGTTCATTGGTGGTGGTTTCCCAGAAACCCATATGGACGAACTGGAAACCAATAAAGATTTAAGAGAATCAATAAAGTCAGCCATTGACAAGGGCTTGCCTACCTATGCTGAATGTGGCGGTTTAATGTATCTAGCGCGCTCCATCGAATGGCATCAGGAAACGCGCCAGATGGTAGGCAGTATCGCAGCCGATATAATCATGGAAAAGCACCCTCAGGGTCGAGGTTATGTGCAATTAGAAGAGACAGCAAACAACCCATGGCCCAAACTTGCGATATCAACGAACGAAGCGCCAGCAAATCCACCTGTTATCAATGCACACGAATTTCACTATTCCCGTTTCAAAAAGGTTGATAAGAATGTACAATTTGCCTTTCGTGTTAAACGCGGCACAGGAATTGATGGAAAATCAGATGGTTATATTTATAAAAATCTGCTGGCAAATTACACCCATCAACGAAACACCTGGAAAAATCCATGGGCACAACGATTTATAAATTTTGCCAGAAATTATAAATCCCAAACCACAAGCTAAATATTATGATGATTAAAGTAACACCTGCCGCAGCGGCACAGATTAAACTTTCAGCCGAACAGGGTAAGACAGAAGGCATGTCATTGCGAATTGCCGCTACCCGCAATGAAGATAAAAGTATTCACTATGGCATGGGCTTCGATGAGAACAAAGCCGATGACGTAAAAATTGAAGTCGACGACATCGAAATTATCGTATCAACTTCTAGCGCCGAATTACTAAAAGACACCACGATTGATTTTGTTGAGCTCGAACCTGACAATTTTCAATTCATATTTATGAACCCAAACGATCCAAACTACAGCCCGCCTTCTGATTAATCAGAACCATCCTACGGACTAACAGCATGGCTGAAAATTTATCTTTCCAGTGGAGCACTTCATCTCTCACCCTGCTCTACAGAATTAACAGCACCTTAAGTTCGGCCATTGACGAACAACAGAAACTACATGATTTTCTGATTTTACTAAAACAGAACTTCAATGCCGCTGCCGGTTCAATTCAGTTGATAACCGATGAAGGCCTGATGAATTTGATTGCCCATTTTGGTATTACAAAAGAACAGGCAAAGAGTATTCAACACGCACCCATTGACGGCCACCTGTTCAGTTTTGAAACCGATGTCATGGACGAAATTCAAATTCGTCAGAACACGTTAGATCCAGAAACTCTACCGCCAAAACAACTGTGTATACCAGTCAGATTTAAAATTCGAACACTGGGCGTCATCAATCTTTTTGTCGATGACGATATTGAAATAGATGAGGAGCTAGCTTATTTACTACTTTCAGTCGGTGCTCACCTGGGTGAATCGATTGAACAGTCTTTTATCGAGCAACAAAAGCGCCAACAACTGATTAAAGACGAGCGTAATATCATTGCCAATGAATTACACGATTCTCTGGCGCAGACATTGGCATCGTTACGCTTTCAAATTCGCATCCTCGATCAATCACTGCAACCTGTCGGTGATTTTATGGCGTTCAAAACCATTGAATCAATCGAAAATGCCCTCGATGAAGCATCGACCAGCCTACGAGAACTGATTGCACATTGTCGTGTCCCCATCGAGCAACAAGGATTGATTCCCGCAATCCAACGTGCTGTAGAAAAATTTCGAAAAGAAACAGGCATCCATATCCTGTTACAGAGTAATGAACAGGTATTATCGCTACCGTCCAATATAGAATTAAATGTATACCGTATCGTTCAGGAAGCATTGACCAACATAAAAAAACACGCCAATGCTCATATCGTTCGTATACTAATCAACAACGAAGACGGCGATATTCGAATATTAATTGAAAACGATGGCGAAGGATTTGATCAAAGCAAGATACAAAGCTCCGAAGGTGAACACCTCGGATTGACCATCATGAAAGAACGGGCAAGACATCTTGGCGGTGAATTAAAAATCGAAAGTGAGCAGGATGAAGGAACCCGTGTTGAACTAAAATTCAGATACAGTGCGAAGAAAAATTGACCTCAATACCCAATTCAGACTCAGAAACGTCATACCGATGGTGGATTGCTGAGACAACACCAATAATTCGTGATAGATTCAGACCTTAAATCAATTCTTACAAAATAATAATATGCGCGTAATAATCATAGATGACCATGCACTGTTCCGTGATGGACTAAAAGGCCTACTCGAGCAACGTAGTATCGACGTTGCAGGCGTTGCAGCAGATGGCATAGAAGGGCTTGAATTGGCTAAAAAGATTCAACCCGATATCATTTTGCTGGATTTACGCATGCCCAATATGGGCGGATTAGATACCCTGCCAAAATTACGTGAATCGTTACCCAATATCCCCGTGGTTATGCTCACCACTAGCAATGATGAAAGCGACCTAATCAAAGCTCTGCGAAGCGGTGCACAGGGTTACCTGCTAAAAGATATGGAACCCGAAGAACTGGTCGGTGCCTTACGCGATATTGAAAGTGGGAAAAATGTTGTTGCTTCAGATTTAACCGATGCACTAGCTAGAATGGTTCAGGGTGAAACCACCATCGACGATGATGAAGGCCCCTTCTCTGACCTTACACCACGTGAGACAGAAATTCTTTGCCTGCTCGCTGAAGGGCAAAGCAATAAACTCATTGCCAGAAATCTTGGTATTTCCGACGGCACAGTTAAATTACACGTTAAAGCCATACTCAGAAAACTCAGTATTCATTCACGTGTAGAAGCCGCTGTTATGGCAGTCGAACACGGTCTTCGTCAAAAGAATAAAGAATCAACCTGAAAGCCTTTAACCACAGAAACACAGAGGTCTCAGAGATTTTAGAAGTATAAAATATTAGAGTTCTTCTCTGTGTACTCTGTGCCTCTGTGGTGAGAAACATGTTTAATTTTAATTCCCCTACTCTTCGCGGAGTCTTCTGCTAGACAACTCAATCACCTGAGCAATAGCACTCACTAATTACCCTATGCATTCCCACGCAGAGCATGAGAACGAGACGAAACCCCAAACATTTAACCATGAAAACATTCAAAGAAATCGTCGCTGAAGCCAGCAAAACTATTACCGAATTCATGCCCTGGGATGTGGACGAACGCATTAAAGAAAATAGAGACCTAATCATTGTCGATATCCGTGAAGAATGTGAGTTTTCCAGATTTCACATCAAAGGCTCAATGCTGGTCCCTCGCGGCATACTTGAATCTGCCTGTGAAGCAGAATATGAAGATGCCATTCCTGAATTAATCGAAGGTCGCGATAAAGAAATCGTGGTTATTTGTCGCTCTGGATTACGCAGTGCACTGGGCACACAGATGTTACAAATGATGGGCTTCACTAATATCAGTTCAATGAAAACGGGCCTTCGTGGTTGGAATGACTATGAATTGCCGTTATATGATTTGAAAATGAATGAACTAGACCCGGATGATGTTGATGAGTTGTTATCGGCAGAATATCACTCAGTATTTATGCAATCTGATCGACGTACTATAAAATTATAAACACAGAAAGCAACAACGCTGCAATCACTCAAAAGCTCATTACGCCGTCATCAAATTTAGACGAATCGCTAACCGAGTTAAGCCCGCTATATCACTGATGTCTAATTTGTTTTTGATACTGGTGCAATGATGACCAACCGTTTTGGGGCTGAGATTTAGCATCTCACCAATCTGATTCACTGTTGTGCTATCTGCCAATAATAAAAATATTTCAAATTCTCTAGGCGTGAGCTCCGCCAAAGGATCGGATTTACTGGCATTTCTTATTTTCATTAAGTAAGGCATCATCTCCTGACCGACATAAACTTCGCCACTAGCAACCTGGCGAACGGCATCGATCATCACCTGTGAAGCACTGCGTTTTGAAATATACCCCAGTACCCCCATGTCCAGTGCTCGTGACAAAAAAACTTCATTTTCGAACACACTAAACACCAGTATTCTGGCATGATTATCTTTAGCCAAAATGCGCCGACTGGCTTCCAGCCCACCCATGCCCGGCATCGAAAGATCCATTACCAGAACATCGGGGTGATGCTGAAAAAAATCTCTGTAGGCTGATTCGCCATCACTGGCTTCTGCGATTACCGAGATACCTGATGTCGATTCCAGCAAGCGACGATAACCGGCTCGAACGACTTCGTGATCGTCAACAAGAAAAACTTTTATTGCTTCATTCTCATTCATTATTTATGGCTCATTTGGTCTGACCTTCTTAATGGCACATTTATATCAATTTTGAAACCATGGCCCGGCGAACTAATAATTTCAAAAGAGCCATCGATGGTTTCAACACGTTCACGCATACCGATTAGACCTAACCCTTTGCTCTTATCGCTACCAGTTAGATTAGTGCCAGCCCCATTATCTTCGATAATCAAATTCAATTGTTCATCCAACTGCTCGATTTTTATTGAGACGAAATCGGCTGATGCGTGTTTTGCAATATTGGTTAAACTTTCCTGAACGATACGGTACAACATAATATTAGTCTGTTCGTCCAGGGCGTCGAGGTTACCAGTATAATCAAACACGTAACGGGTTTCTGGATGCCGACTACACCATGCTTCGATTTCATCTTTCAACGCCTCGACCAACCCGAGGTTATCCAGTATTGAAGGACGCAGACGACGCATCATCGAATGTACTACATCGTAAACTCGCGATGAAACATCTAAAATCGCATTAGCACTGGTGATAATTCTATTATCATTATCCCCTTCACAACGCCGAGATATATCTCGTATCAATTCGGCATCAGCTTGAATAGCGGTCAGACATTGCCCCATTTCATCATGTAATTCTCGTGCTAGATTTTTCCGCTCTTCTTCCTGTATAACCAAAGATGCATGTACCAACATACGGTTTTCAGAAAATAAATTTTGGGTTTTTGCTTCAGCTTGTTCCAGTTGTTGTGTACGTGATGAGACCTCAGCCACCATGCGATTAAATGCATGTGCTGTCTTACTCACTTCATCATCAATCTCAGTTGACACAGTTACCGAATAATCTCCAGCTTCCACTTCTGCGGCGGCGTCAGCTAACATCGCCAATCGACGCGTTAGTCCCAAACCAATCAAGACTGTAACGATTACAGTAAGAAAAATTTCGATTGCCGCAATAGTAATACCACGATTGCGTGATTTACGTATTGCGTCTTCCATCAAAGACAGCGAAAATCCCATCATCAGACGACCCATTGGCAAGTCAGCAACACTGATGCCGGTAGCAACATCATAGACCCCGTCATTCACTTGAACAGGATGGTTTTCTATTGCCGGCCAGGGTGACACTGGTGCTTCACCCAATGCAATAACCGCTTTATCATCGCGATCGACAACAACGATGTAAGCCAGTTCTTTGTAACTGATAATTTTACTGAGGTAACCTTCGAGTGTCGCGTAATCTACTGCCATCATATAATTACCTGACGTGTTGGCGATTTGCTGCAACATGCTAGCGGCAGTATCACGCAAACGATCAGTATGTGTCGTTTGAATAATACTAATATTGTTCCACACCAGTAATGACAACATGATCATTTCGATAGTAACAACACTGGCAATCAACCTGAATCTTAGTGAGTGAAAGAATAAAACACTGTTAGACATGTCTGTTATATATCCTTGTTAAATATTAATTATTTAGATTTTTCAACATGTCACGTATCCTTTCATAATCTTCTGCACGTGCTTTTCGAAAACCAGAGAAACGGTTAGATCGCAATGCCTCACGCCCCTCTTTTGTAGTAGACATGTTAAGCAATAAACGCCCTATTTCATTTACACAGTTCGTATTTAATCGAGGATTTACGCTGAGTGGTATGTGCGGCGAACTTTCGGTACGAGCGATAATTCGCATACCTTGACGCACTTGCTCACTGGCTGCTGTATAGGGTGGCTGCATCAATGAAGAAGCATCTGTCACACCATGATAAGAAGATAACAACGATGCGTCATGTGACGGTGTTGAAACCAGAGTAAGATCTGTTACCGGATTTATTCCTGCCTTTCGAAGATATTTTTTCATCAATAAAGTAGATAGAGCTTTCGGATGAGCGGTTGCCAGACGTTTACCTTTAAGATCATGTACGCTATATATTCGACTTTTCTTCGGCGCCACAATCACCGCCCACATATCCGGTGAATCCACACTGGCTACTAGCTGGTAATTTGCCTCATCGTGCGCACGCGGATAAAAATGCGGCGCAGTAAACAGGATATCGTAATAATTTCCCTGCAGCGTACGTTTAGCAAACTCGGAAAAATCCGGTGCCGTCTCAATACGTATTGGCACATCAAGATATTTTGTTAGGTATTTTGCCAGTGGAGAAAACTGGATAACTAATTGCTCATTACTGAGGAAGGGCAAAATACCAAAGGTAAGATGCTCGTACTGATTACAACTTCGCACTAACTCGGCATCGGTCTGTATTGGATCACTCCTCACAGGATTGATCCATGTTGAAGAACACAAAATAACAATACTGCACAACAGCAATTGCAGCTTATGCAATAAACCAGATACCATTTTCTGACAACTATTAATTATCGTTTCAGTCACACGACTTATACTAGCTGATGTGAACGCATCTGAACACTGCCTGAACACCACTTAAAATGTCCGCAACACTTTAATTAACAAAAAAAGGGCGACTAAAAAAGCCGCCCGATTTCTATCCTTATTTTTTTATTCTCCTTAGAAAATTAATCTTTAATATTTCCACTGAAGAATGATGGGCCGGCGCCAAAGGGAGGCTGAACAAAGCTAACATCTGGTGTGTTATCAGGCTGCCCAATTTGCGTACTTTCTGCCTCCACAGGATTACCAGCAAGTGTTGAATCAACTGTCATCACACGACCTTGTCCAGTACCAAATTGTGCTTCGGTGACAGTGTTATCCTGCAAGTTATCAAGATATCGACGCAAAGCATGAACAGGATGCAAGAAGTTATCCGGTGCAACTTGTTTCACAACAGGGCCGGTAATCACACCAACACTATTAACGGGATCAACCAATGTAATATCACTTGCGTAATCATCAGGATTACTTAACTCAAAGAACTTATGGTTAGCACCGCCACCCGTACGGCAAACTTCATCCAAAGCATTGCCATGACCATAGCAGGACGCAAATACATAACGCTTACCTGGATCAAGACTTTGTCCACCAATCGATGTTTCTACGATACGACCACTGGAGCTACTGAATGGACGATTTTTCAAGTCGACCTTCTGTTCCATATTGGCCAGACCAACATACCATCCACCACGTTGCATGAAGGCGTTACGATCAAATACAGCACCTAGAATGGTATTTAAACTACCCTCGATAGATTGCCCAGAGAAGTCAGCAATATTCACGGCTGGCGCAATCGGAAACCAGGTATAGAGATCACGTAATGTGATTGCACTGCCCGCTAAGACTGCATTACCAAAACGAAAACCGTTTGCCATGGAGATATCGACACCGTTTTCCCAACCCTGTACATTACGCACATCAGCAACACCATCCGTTACAGATAGAATCGCATCCGCTAGAAAGTTATTTAATGTATCTTCGAGTACATTGTGACGCAATAGGAGAGTATCGGTATAACCCACCACAGTATCCAGATCATCAACCAGTTGCAGGCCATTTAAACCCGGCGGTAGAAAACCACCCGGACGGAAAGTATGACGTTTCACTTCGCCGTCTTCGCCAGCAATAAAGTCTTCTTCCATCGCAGCAACCAGTTGTAACATTGCTGGATCCTCGGCAATGGACTCATCGACAGGAATGGCTTGCCAGTCGAAATCAGTTATTTGACCACCATTAATTTCAAGGTCCAGTCGACCAACATACATATCACGGTTGGTTTCAACCACAATCGCACCACCTTTGCGTAAGAGTCTACGAGCTTTATGACTCAAATGCTCACCCGGGGTTGTTCTTACCACTTTATTTTTACGTACGACTAATGCACCGAGTGTCACTTCATGAGTGTGCGCAGAATACATAACATCAATATCTTCAAAGTTTTGAGCGATCTTGATATTCTGTGGCAGACCCAGCTCAGACTGCACAACGATTAGCTCCGCGCCGAGACCTTTAACCTGTTCGATAATTCCAGGCAATTCCTGCACACCCTGAGTAAAGCGAAAACCGATATTAAAAGCATCGGCCTGCTGAGGAACAATAGAAGCCGTAATACCAATGACCGCTATCGAAACACCATCACGTTCTAACATGACAAACGGGGGCAACACGGGTTTACCCTGTGCCTGTGCCGGTAATGGCGCAGCGTTATAAAGATTAATCGCAACAGCCGGGAAGTTTGCCTTAATAACACCTAGGCCAGGCGGTGTTGGAAAAGGTGCAGTTGCCGTAATTTCAGTACAACCATATCCACTGGCCGCATCGGTTAATCCCGCGATAACCGGCACATCATCACAACCAATATATCCAGTCATCGTACGCAAATTTCCCGGAATAGTCGGTTTCGGTCCAAAGCTAGTAAAGCGGTTACGAAATACCGCACCGCCGTAGCCAAAGTCCCAGTTACCCGGCGTATACACATCAATGCCAAAAGCGTTGATCGGTATCATCATCGCGTCACCTACGGTAAACATTGCTTCTGCACTACCATGAGTCAGGTCACCGGCTGAGAGCAACACCGCCTCTGGATTATCCGAACGAATGTCATCAACCACCGTTTTCAGACGAGCAAGACCGCCAGCACTGGCAGCTTCGTATTCAGTTCCATCGGGGTTTTTCATAATTGCGGCATGCGGTACCAGCGTACCATGTAGATCACCCATCTCAATCAGGGTCACCTGACTCTCATGAGCATATGCCGGCAGACTGGCTGCGGTCGCGAACAAAGCGACTGACAATAAAGATTTACTGCTGCTAAAAGGTTGTTGCTTATGTTTCATTTCATCCTCCAATTTTACTAACATTTAAGATGAAATAAGACTAGAGAGTTGCTGAATAACCGTATATAGGGAGATTCCTTAATCGGCTTAGGAAAAAAACTTATTAGAAATTAATAATTTACTTCAATACAAATAACAAAGAACTTGATTCCGATGATATTGATGAGATATTAAATGCCGGCTTTTGTTCGATGTTTACGAATCCTGACCGGTGCACTATAAAAAACTAGAAAGTAAAAAACTTGAACCGCAGAGACGCAGAGAAAAACTTAGTATTGTTACACGACACCTCCGGTGTCGTGTAACAAGGAAAACTCTGCGCCTCCGCGGTTCAAGCTTTTACATTTTTTAACTAACAGCTCAATTTTCGCTGTCTTTTCCGTAATGCTTATGTTCTTTACGGCGCCTCCCGGCCTTCTGGGTAATCACACCTTGAATAACATCCTGCCCACTGATTTCAACGGTATCGTACAAGTCATTCAACGGCTGCAAATAGTACTTATTTTCAATAATACGTAACTGACGAAATATATATTCGTTCTTCACTTCCGCCATAACATAACAGCCATCACGAATCGCCCCTGCAGGATCAATAATAATCACCGCGCCCTCAGAAAACTCAGGCAACATACTGTCACCTAAAACACGCAATGCAAACGGTTCACTTGCCGCGCAACCACCACTAGATTCCATAAAACTGCCTACTAAAAATTTAAGCTTATTATACCATCACAACCCGTCTAATTTTTTCACCCATAAAAAACTTACTTCACTTGCGTTGCGTCATCATATAAACAAAGTAACCAATCTGAAACGGTATTGTCACTACATCAAACATCACAGCAAACGGAAGAAAAACATAATAAAGTTTATTGCCTTCTTCATCGATAATTGTTTCACCACGCTTCGTGAATACCAATCGACTCACCCGTTCCAATACATAACTAAAAAATATGAGGCGATTAATGCCGACACAATATAGAGTAAAAACAATAGCCTCTTTGTTGCTTTTTTCGTCATTACGTCAGTCGAATCATTGAAGCAGGTTTTCATCCAGTATTTATAACAAAAATCTCCATATTTAGCACGCCAGTACACGAAAACTGAAATTCAGTTAGTCAACTGTAAATAGCAACAGAAGCATGTAAAATGTAGTCTTTGTTTATCAACCCCTACCTAGTGAAAAATGTCAGGTAAAATCACTGCTAACAAATTTGTATCCCTCATTTACACCATTACAGATGATGATGACAATACGTTGGAAAGTATTGATACTCCCATCCACTACATACAGGGCATTAAAAGTGAAGTAATTGAAAAGATAGCAGAAGCTCTCGAAGGCCATCAGATAGGTGATTTTATACAAATTCCGCTTACGCCAGAGGAAGGATTCGGCATCCATCAACCTGAATTAACTTTCTCAGATGATATCAACAATGTACCTGTTGAATTTCATGTCATTGGTGCCGAAGTTGAATTTAAGAATGATGAGGGAGAAAGCAAAATTTTTCGCGTAACTAAAATTGCCAATGGCAAATTAACCGTTGACGGTAACCATCCCTATGCCGGTAAAAACATTACCTACAATATAACGGTCAAAGCTGTACGAGATGCCACAGAAAACGAATTAAAGTACGGCGCCGATGGCATAAAAGTATTGCACTAAAAGTGCAGCCCTCCCCCTATTTTGGGATAGAAACAGCAATTTAAAGGGCTTTTGGGGCTGAAATTTAGCTCTATTTAGGGTATCCTCGCCTACCATAAAAATCCATACATCTTTTATCTCGCTGCTCTGCGTGGAAACGAGACGAACAATACATACACCACAGAGGCACAGAGAACTCAGAGAAAACATACGACCTTTATATTATTTTCAAACAACGAAAATAATTTTAACCTCTGTGTTCTCTATGCCTCTGTGGTAAAAATTTTAAACATTTGAAAAACCGAGGAACATTATGAGCAAAATGAACGCATTTTATGCGCAATCTGGTGGTGTCACTGCCGTTATCAACGCATCAGCATGTGGCGTGATTGAAACGGCACGTAAACACAAAGACAAAATTGGTAAAGTTTATGCTGGCGCAAGCGGCATCATCGGTGCTTTAGCTGAAGAACTTATCGATACCAGCAAAGAAACAAAAACAACAATTGCTGGTTTACGTAGCACACCATCTGGTGCTTTCGGTTCATGTCGTTTCAAACTAAAAAGCCTGGAAGATAACAAAGCTGAATACGAACGTTTAATCGAAGTATTCAAAGCGCACAACATCGGTTACTTCTTCTACAATGGCGGCGGCGATTCTGCTGATACCTGTTTAAAGATTTCTCAAATCGGCAAAAAGATGGGCTACCCTATCACTGCTGTTCACGTTCCTAAAACCGTAGATAACGATTTACCTATCACTGACAACTGCCCTGGTTTTGGTTCAGTTGCAAAATACATTGCCGTTTCTACAATGGAAGCCAGTTACGACGTAGCCTCTATGTGCAAAACCTCTACTAAAGTATTCGTACTTGAAGTGATGGGTCGTCACGCTGGCTGGATTGCTGCTGCAGGTGCAATGGCTTCGACTGAAGATCACGAAATTCCAATCGTTGTACTGTTCCCTGAAGTTAAATTCAATCAAAGTAAATTCCTGAAGAACGTAGACGCAAAAGTTAAAAAATTCGGTTACTGTACGGTTGTTGTTTCTGAAGGTGTTGCATGGCCAAATGGTAAGTTCCTTGCTGAAACCGGTCTTAAAGATGCATTCGGTCATAGCCAACTAGGTGGTGCTGCACCGGTTGTTGCAGAAATGATTCAAGCAAAACTGGGGCATAAATACCACTGGGGTGTTGCTGACTACATGCAGCGTGCTGCTCGTCACATCGCATCTAAGTCAGACGTTGAACAGGCATATGCAACCGGTAAAGCAGCGGTTGAATATGCAATTAAAGGCCATAACTCAGTTATGCCTGCTATTAAGCGTATCAGCAACAAGCCATACAAGTGGAAAATTGAAATGGCACCACTGAGCAAGGTGGCAAACGTTGAGAAGATGATGCCTAAGAGTTTCATCTCTAAAGACGGTTTTGGTATCACTAAAAAATGCCGCGAGTATCTTGAGCCATTAATCCGTGGTGAAGATTACCCTGCATACAATAAAAACGGTCTACCAAAATACGTACAACTTAAGCGTGTAATGGTTAAGAAGAAGTGTCCTAACTTTAAAATAAAGTAAAGGGTATTTATGACTCTCGAAATAACACATAAACTTAATGCCATACTCGCCTCTCCCGGCAATGGCTACAGCCGAAGCACTGACAGTATGGTGTTAGGTGAAGAGATGCATGACATTCGAGAGTGCGATCATAAAAAACAATGGAAGCGACAACATGGAAGCGATAATATGACACAACATTTGAGAGTGTCTTAAAGAGCTAAAAAAATGCCTGATTCATATTTATATGAGCAGGCATTTTTTTTGCATACAACAAAATAAAAAGAGTAAGCGAGAAAAAATATGAAATTGATATTATTAGGTGGCCCTGGTGCTGGCAAAGGCACACAAGCAGGTTTCATAACAAAAAAATATAACATTCCTCAAATTTCAACAGGTGACATGTTACGTGCTGCTGTAAAAGCCGGTACGCCGATGGGCCTGGAAGCGAAAAAAGTTATGGATGCTGGCGGCCTGGTTACTGATGAAATTATTCTCGGTCTGGTTAAAGACCGTATTACTGAGGATGACTGTGCAAACGGTTTCCTGTTTGACGGTTTTCCTCGCACACTGCCACAAGCTGATGCGCTAAAAGCACAAGACGTAGAGATAGATGGCGTGGTTGAAATTGATGTTGATGATGCTGAAATCGTTAAGCGTATGTCAGGCCGACGTGTACACGTTGCTTCAGGCCGCACATATCACATCGTGTTTAATCCACCCAAAGTGGAAGGCAAAGACGATGAAACCGGTGAAGACTTGATTCAACGTGATGACGATCAGGAAGACACCGTTAAAAAGAGACTGGAAGTCTATCATGACCAAACAGAGCCACTAATCAAGTATTACACTGACTGGTCAAACTCTGGTGAAACAAATGCACCGAAGTATCACCACATTGCTGGAATTGGTGGTGTTGAAGATATTCGAGATGCAATCTTCAAAGCTCTGGATGACTAATTAACACTTTGCTTTCCCCCAATATTTAAATTTAACAAGTATTTAAACTTAATAGGAGGCTACATAATGTCTACTGAACTCTTAATCGCTTTAGGTTGTTCCCTGCTCGGAATAGGCTACGGTATTTTCACAACCTTTAACGTACTTTCAAAACCGATGGGTAATGAAGATATGGTACGTATTCAGGGCGCTATTCAAGAAGGCGCGCAAGCCTATCTAAAACGCCAATACACAGCAATTGGCATTGTCGGTATCGTCGTCTTTTTCATCATCATGTTCGCCTTGAATGCGACCACGGCGATTGGCTTTGCTATCGGCGCCATCTTCTCAGGGCTGGCTGGTTTTATCGGTATGAACGTTTCGGTTCGTTCTAACTCACGTACTGCAGAAGCCGCGCGTGATGGTATTGCCCCTGCTTTAGATATCGCTTTTAAAGGCGGTGCCATTACCGGCATGCTGGTAGTCGGTCTTGCTCTACTGGGTGTCGCTGGTTACTACGGCATTTTAGTAGCAATGGGTTTTGAAATGGACGAGGCCCTGCATTCATTGGTTGGCCTGGCATTCGGTGGCTCCTTAATTTCTATATTCGCTAGATTAGGCGGCGGTATCTTTACCAAAGGTGCTGACGTTGGCGCAGATATCGTAGGTAAAGTTGAAGCAGGCATTCCTGAGGACGACCCACGCAACCCCGCCGTTATCGCGGATAATGTGGGCGACAACGTAGGCGATTGTGCGGGTATGGCAGCTGACTTGTTTGAAACTTACGCAGTAACACTGGTTGCAACTATGCTACTAGGTGGTTTATTACTAAAAGATGCGGGTGAACTAGCTGTTACTTACCCGTTAATGCTGGGTGGTATTTCGATCATCACTTCAATTATCGGTACATTCTTTGTTAAGACTTCTGATGGTGGAAAAATCATGAACGCGCTTTACAAAGGCACGTTCATTTCAGCCATACTTTCTGCCATCGCTTTCTACTTTGTTACTGACAGCATGATGTCTGGTCTTGAAGGCTATACTGCGATAAACCTTTTCTATTCTGCGCTCATCGGCCTGGTTCTAACCATGGTAATGATTGTTATCACAGAATATTACACAGCAACAGAATACAGCCCGGTAAGAGGTATTGCTGCCGCATCACTAACCGGTGACGGAACAAATGTAATCGCTGGTTTAGGTCTGTCAATGAAATCAACGGCTGCACCTGTACTTGCTGTTTGTGCGTCTATTTGGGGCGCTTATGAACTAGCCGGTTTATATGGTATCGCCGTGGCTGCAACGGCAATGTTATCAATGACCGGTATTATCGTTGCACTCGACGCTTATGGTCCGATTACAGATAACGCTGGCGGCATCGCAGAAATGGCTGAACTTCCTGAAGATGTTCGTAACACGACCGATGCACTCGATGCGGTAGGCAATACAACAAAAGCAGTAACAAAAGGTTATGCGATTGGTTCTGCTGGCCTGGCTACATTGGTATTGTTTGCCGATTACACAAATTCACTTGAAGCCGCGGGTAAAGCCGCAACCTTTGATTTATCAAACCACATGGTTATTATCGGTTTATTCATTGGTGGCTTAATCCCTTACCTATTCGGCGCAATGGCGATGGAAGCGGTTGGCCGTGCAGCAGGTGGTATCGTAAACGAGGTTCGCCGTCAGTTCAAAGAGATGCCTGGCATTATGGACAGAACGCAACAACCTGATTACTCAAAAGCGGTAGACATGCTGACAAAATCAGCCATTAAAGAAATGATGATTCCATCTATTCTACCGATAGCTGCACCTGTTATTGTCGGCTTAACACTTGGCGCACAAGCATTAGGCGGCATGTTGATTGGTACTATCGTTACCGGTTTATTTGTAGCCATTTCTATGACCACCGGTGGTGGCGCGTGGGATAACGCCAAGAAATATATCGAAGATGGAAATCACGGTGGTAAAGGTTCGGATGCACATAAAGCAGCTGTTACCGGCGATACCGTAGGCGACCCGTACAAAGATACAGCGGGCCCTGCGATTAATCCGTTAATCAAAATCATCAATATTGTTGCATTGATGTTAGTGCCACTGTTGTAACAATATCCACAATTTGTCCCGTCCTAAAATAAGTTGACGGTTTAAATTAAGCCAACTGCTGATTGTAGTTGGCTTTTTTATTGGTATCATATAAAAACTTATTGCACTGTTCCTGCAACACTTATCTCTGATTAAAATAACCGCACCATTTGCTCCACTAACACCTCCAGGTGTCGTCTCTTTAATCGAGAGGTTGTCATCATGACCTGTGCCATATCACCAACAAATGCCGCACTGGCTCCACCTGTACAAACCCCATTACAAACACTAACCGGACTTAAATCAAATCCATTCATATCAGAAAAGAATACATTATGTGATTCATTTTGGTTACCATATCCTACTTTTGTCTCAGCTTTTCCATTAAACACGGGAGGCCGTGCCCACTGCTCAACAGAAACACGTTGAAACTAATTCGCTAACACTTAGTCACATCCACAACTATTTTTATTGAGACAACTAATGAAGCCATTACTTATTTTTGCACTGAGCCTAATATCAAGCCCGCTATTTGCTGGCACCACTCAAACAAATGAAGCGACATCCGATCAACAAGAAACAGCTATTTTCGCAGGCGGGTGTTTCTGGTGCATGGAGCCCCCTTTTGACAAACTTGATGGTGTAATTTCAACCATTTCCGGTTATACCTCTGGGCATAAAAAAAACCCGACTTATCGCGAAGTTTCTGCCGGAAGAACCGGCCACACCGAAGCGATACAGATCGTATTTAACCCCAACAAAGTCACGTATGTCGAGCTGCTTGAAGTCTTCTGGAAAAACATTGATCCGGTTGCCGTCAACCGTCAATTCTGTGATTCAGGATCGCAGTATCGATCAGGCATTTACTACCTTGATAAAACCCAGGAAAAAGCAGCGAAACAATCTTTACAACAGCTGGAACAGAACAAGCCATTCCACGGTTCAATCGCTACAGAGCTGGTAGCCGCCAGCGCCTTTTATCCAGCAGAAGATTATCATCAGGACTACTATCAGAAAAATCCTTTACGCTACAAGTACTATCGTTATAGCTGTGGTCGAGGTCAGAAGTTAGAAGAAATCTGGGGCAACAAGTAGTTATTGCTCGCGTACCTGTGTTGCATAAGTAGCACCGTTGCCATCATTTTTGTATAAACTATAACCATATTTCTTGCCACTTTGTAACCATCTTTTACACCTGTAAAATAACTTTACGCTATTTATTCATGATTATTAACATTTATTTATGGTAACTCTTTGTTTTATTTATAATAGATAAGTTATAGAACATAATTTATCTCTAATTTGTGTCGGTATTTCTATCACTTTAACTTATTTAAATACTTCGATACATAAGATTCACCAAGGTAAACATTGCCTTATCAATCATTTATAAATTTTGGCACATAATTTGCTTTCCTACTAGAACTGGTATACATACTGACAGGCTTGAATGGAGTCAATTGTATATGGACAAAAAATAACATAGCCAAATGGGAATGAATAAATGCGCACAAATAAAAAATTTCAATTACTTGCTGTAGCCGGCCTTCTAGTCAGTGGCATGTCTACGACACAAGCGGCAACGGTTCTTTTAAGTGAAACATTCGATAATGCTGACGGCCCTTTTCCATGGGTTAGTTGTGGTTATAACTGCTCCCATAGAGTAGATGTCGGTGTAGCTGTAACTACTGCTGCAGCGAGTGACCCTGGCGCTAGTGCAGATGATATTGCTACCGGTGCCGATAATGACTGGTACGCCGGCGTATTTGAACAAGATGACAATGGTTATGTCGCTACTGACGTTGGCATCCAGTACACAGGCGGTGGCAGCAACCAGACACCTGTGGGCCTGGTAAAAGATGACAGTGGTTTACTCATCAGCTTTGATGCTTCAGGCATGAATAACATTACCCTGAGTTTTGACTGGCGTACCTTTGTTGCAGGAAGTCTGGACAAATTTGTTGTTGGTTATTTTGTAGGTGACCTGACTGCAGGTAAGACCAATGGCTTTAACTCCTATCGTGAGATTAACCTTTCAGCAACAGGCAACCCTAGTTCGGCAGTCGGTGGTGCCGAAGACGGCGACTGGAACTGGAACCCTATCAATGGTGGCAACACCGGTAACTGGAACGAGCTACTACGCGGCAATAGAACCGATACCTGGGGCACCGAAACGTTTAATCTGGATCTTGCCGCAGACGAATCCGAAGTCTGGTTAGCATTCTGGCTAGACAATGGTAATGATGACATCGGCAAATTTGATAACGTACTAGTAACGGGTGATGTTATTCCAGCTGTACCCGTACCCGCTGCTGTATGGCTGTTTGGATCAGGACTACTTGGACTGATAGGTGTTGCAAGACGAAAAGCTTGATAAAAAAAACCATTCAAAAAAAATATAAAAGCCCGAATCATTCGGGCTTTTTGTTGCCCGACTATAAAGACTTTTAGAAACAAGATTTTATATTCAACTAATCCAACTGAGAGCTACCACCAAATTATTACCAAAACAATCCACGTCTTTTATAAAATCATTCGATTTACCTGTGGTCTTAATCGTCGATTAGAAGCGCTTTGGGGTGGCAACAAATCCATCTACTCACAGATGCAATAAATATTGTACAATTATCCAAAAATTAAGGCTATTCTTTGAAAAATATTTACTAGCTTTAAAGCAGCAGTACAGCCAATAACAACAAGATAACTCATTGATTTAAAAGAATAAATAATGCAAGCCATCTAATCAACTCGATATTGCAACAATCCGACCTAAAAATTATTCAATTTCAACATTTATGTGACTACGAAAACCGCGCGCTATGGGGTAGAATACGCGCGCATTTTAGTCATTTGAGTGAACACATATTCATCTCAAATCAATAATCTCATATGTAAGACTAAATAAATAAATTTTATAAATATTGGGCTGCTCTTAAACACTTCGGTAGTAGACAGCGTGATAATAACTTGGAGAAAATACATGATTAAACCTCATGGTTCAGACGAACTCAATCCATTGTTCGTAAGCGACGCGGCTGAAAATGCAGCCTTACAAAAAGAAGCTGAAGGCTTAGCATCAATTGTAGTTAGCTCTGCCTCAGCAGCCAATGCAGTAATGATGGGTGGTGGTTACTTCAACCCATTAACCGGTTACATGAATAAAGCGGATGCACTTTCAGTTGCAACAGACATGAAAACAACATCCGGTCTATTCTGGCCAACACCTGTTTTAAACCTGGTTGAAAACGCTGACGGTATTTCTGCTGGTGACCGTATCGCACTTAAAGACCCAAATGTAGACGGCAACCCAGTTCTCGCTGTTATGACAGTAGACGCGATTGAAGAATTTTCAGATGCTGACATGGCAATGATGACTGAAAAAGTTTACGCCCCAGCTGCTGGTGAAGACCACCCTGGTGTTGATGCATTCAACTCACAAGGTAAAGTATGTATCTCTGGTCCAATCCAGGTCTTGAACTATTCATACTTTGAAAAAGATTTTGAAGGCACATTTAAAACAGCCGTTGAAATTCGCAACGACATCGAAGCGCGCGGTTGGAAAAAAGTGGTTGCTTTCCAAACACGTAACCCTATGCACCTGGCGCACGAAGAGTTATGTCATATGGCAATGGATCGTTTAGATTGTGACGGTTTGGTCATTCACATGTTACTGGGTAAATTAAAAGCTGGGGATATTCCGGCTGACGTTCGCGATGCAGCGATTCGTAAAATGGTTGAATTATACTTTCCAGAAAACAGTGCCATGGTTACCGGTTATGGTTTCGACATGTTATATGCAGGTCCACGTGAAGGCGTACTTCATGCACTATTTCGTCAAAACATGGGTGCAACGCACTTTATTATTGGTCGTGACCACGCAGGTGTTGGCGATCACTACGGTGCATTTGATGCGCAGACTATATTCGAAAACGATGTACCAGCTGATGCTTTGGAAATCGAAATCTTCAAAGCAGATCACACTGCTTACTCTAAGAAACTAGATAAAGTGGTTATGATGTGTGAAGCGCCTGATCATGAAAAAGATGATTTCATCCTATTATCAGGTACTAAAGTTCGAGAGATGTTAGGTAATGGCGAAGCGCCACCTAAAGAATTCTCACGTCCTGAAGTCGCTAAGATTTTGATTGAGTACTACCAGGGTTTGAACGCTTAAAAATCTATTTTAGATTTTTAACTAAAAAGGCGCGCATAGTGATATGCGTGCCTTTTTTATGTCTGCTAAAAAAATTAAAAATTTTTTACCGCAGAGGCGCAAAGAAAAACTAAATTATTGTTAATAGTGCCACAGGCGGCTACTAACAAAGTAAAACTCTGCGCCTCAGCGTCTCTGCGGTTCAATCTTTAGCTTTTTTTCGTTACCACAGAGGCACAGGGAACACAGAGAAAAGCGACTTATTGTTTTAGTCTATCCAGTAATTCACTTCCTGTAATTTCAAAAACGCTTCAGCATCCCCTCCTTGTAACATAGCCAGCGTCGACATCATGCCCGCTTCTACACAGGTAGGCGCAGCAACACTAACAGTATGGGGTGCATCATTAATTGACCAGCCTGTTTTAGGGTTAAGTATATGACTGTAGCGCACCCCATCTTTCAGCAAAAACCGATTAGCATCGCCACTGGTAGCAATTGCGCCACCGTATAACTGAAATAATCCACACGCTTCTTCTGAACCCGTAATCAATCGCCCTACAGACCAAAACCCATTATTTTTTCGCGGCACGGTCATGCCAAGATCACCGCCAAAATTTACCAGTACACTCTCCTTTGTTTTTTGTCGTGCGATTTGCACACAGCGATCGACAGCGTACTCTTTACCAATACCACCCAAATCAATTTCCATATCTTCGGGTAATATTAATTGATTATTTTCATGCCCTACTTTTTCCCAGCCGATTTTTTTTACGATTTTTTTAATCTGTTTCTTGTCAGGCACATTATCACTGCCATCAAATTTCCAGACCGTTCTTAACACGCCCGAGGTTATATCAAACATGCCTTCACTTATTTCAAACAGTTCGTTTGCGAAATCAAATAGACGTGATGTTTCATCATCGACAACTACTACTTCGCCTTTTGAATTATTTATTTTATAAATGATATTGTCTTTTTTGTAACGGCTGAATTTATCCTCGATACGCCAAGCTTCGTCAGCAACCGCATCAAGAATATCCTGGGCAAGCGATTTTTCTTCAACTTCCATCAAGACATCGCATGGACTTGCCATTGCCATAAAAGTCCCTTTCCAGAAATCACCTTCTCTATTTAGCTCTGTCTTACGCATAGACTGAATGATAACCTAAAGTAAAAATAATTCACCCTATTTACAACTGATAATAAGAGAAAGATCCTATTTAATAACCCCTGTGAGAGCCAATTGTCTATGGTAAAATTTCCTGTTTTTTCAGTCACCTCAAGTACAATCCATGAGCAACAACACTGTAACCGTAGGCATACTCTCCGATTCACACGGTTATCTTCATCCCGGCATCAGAGACGCCGTCAACCAGTGCGATTACATCGTGCATGCTGGCGATATCTTTAACGCAAACGTTCTGGAGCAGCTAGAACCTAAGAAAGAACTCATCGCTGTAGCTGGAAATAATGATTTCCCAGACTTCTGGGATTCTTCTGAAGCAGATATCGTTAATGCACTGCCTAAAAATCATAATCTGACGCTGCCGGGGGGCGTACTGGCAGTCGAACACGGTCATCGCTTGGGTAATATGCCCAATCACACTGATTTACGCTGGGATCATGCTGACGCGCGCCTAATCGTCTATGGGCACACACATAAACGAGTTATTGATCAAAAGGAAGTGCCCTGGGTAGTCAATCCCGGTGCATCGGGTAAGGTAAGAAATCACGGTGGGTCATCGTGCCTGATTCTTCGAGCCAGTGAAAAAAAATGGGAAATTGAGACGGTATTGTTTGAAGATAGTTAAAGGTTGTAAGTATCAAGTTAAAACATATAACTAAATACCTACAGCTTAATTAAGCTAAGCTTTTATATAAACCCAGCCTTTTTCCAAACGCGCAGGAATAATTTCACGCGCTGATTTTTTCGATTTCACACCAGGCATGAAAACCACATCCGCACCTTCTCTTTCCTGTGCTTTCTGAATTGACCGAATACAGGCAAATAGCTCGACTCCCTGTTCATCAACCAATTTCTGAATACGATTAATATACGGCGAAATATTGGGCCGTAAAATATCAATACCTGTTTTATTAGCGATGATATCCAGTTTCAAAGGTTTATTTGCCTGACGATAAGTTGTCAACAAATAATCTGCCTCATTGAGTGCCGCATTCACCACCTTAAGATCCGACGAATCGATGTGAAGAATGATTTTTCTCTGTCTGTTATCAGCAACAACGTGGTTAGCCACATACTGAAAGGTATTTTCAGCAGAAATAGCCTGAATTGCATTGGGACTGTATTCATAGGTTGACCAGCCCATCACTACGCCGACAACCAACGTTATCGAAGCCGCTATAGCTCTGCCTGCAAATGAAGAGAAGCGTTTTTTCTCCGTAACCTCATGCTGTGATGCAGGTACTTCACTGTAAGCGTAACCAACAAGTTCACGTACTGCTTTCAACTGACATACTTGCTCACGCAGCTGTTTATCATCCAGCAGCGCTTCACGAATTTCATTCATCTCGTTGGTATCAAGTTGTTCATCGATAAATAAATTTAATCTATCTTCTGTAATGTCCTTAATATTCACTATTTAACCCTCCGTAACTTAAGCTCAGATAATTCATCCGAACCAAATTCGAGTAACTGTTGCTTTAAATTTTTTCGTGCTCTAAATAAACGACTCATCACTGTACCAACAGGTACTTCTGTAATTTCTGCAATCTGTGTATAGCTGAATCCTGCAAAATCGGCTAGCGTCACAACCTCTCGTAAAGGAAGTGGCAGTTGCTCCACTGACGCTCTTACCCGCTTCACTATCTGCGATTGCTGATAATTATCAGAGTGACCAGGCTGATTTTCATCGTACATTTCGACGAATTCGACATGTCTTCCTTTAACGCGTAAATAATCCTGCCAACAATTATAGAGAATTCGATACAACCAACTATCAATTGTTGCTAAATCACGCAGTTTAGATGCATTTTTCAGGGCTTTATAAACAGTTTCCTGTACCAAATCATCTGCTAGCGCAGAATCATGACACCATGAATAGGCGATGCGATACAGCTTTTTCCGCCGCGCTGCAAATTCAGCCTTTAGAGAGAAGGCAGCCACCAAATTTTTAACAATTTCCATAAAAACTCCCCGTAACACATTATAGACGCGTAACCGGCAACATTATTCCCAAAAATATTTGTGAATATTACACCGACAAACCCGTCTCTTAGTTATCAAATTATCAAGTTATGTGAACTTAAGCAAATAAAAATAATGGCTAAATTCGTCTGTAAAATAAATCTATTCATACTATTCACTGCCTTTGTTATAAGCAATACGGCTTATGCAACTATCGAAATATCACTCGAAAATATAGATGGCAGCCAGCAAAAACTCTCCGATTACATCGGTCACGGGAAATGGGTTGTACTGAACATTTGGGGTACACGTTGCCCGCCATGCCTTGAAGAAATGCCGGAACTGGTTAATTTTCATGATCGACATAAAAACGACAACGCGATTGTAGTCGGCATTGCAATCGACTTTCCAAGTTACGGTTATGCAAATAAAAAAGAAGTCATCACTTTTGCTGACGATTATCTCATCGATTTTCCCATCTTACTAAGCGATTCAAGTATTACAGAAAAAATAGGTTTAGGCCCATTAACTGGATTACCTACAACCTATGTATTTAACCCTGACGGTCAAGTTGTGGGTATGCAGGTCGGCGGCATAACTGAAGAAATATTGAATGATTTTATCGATAACAAAAAAGCTGTAACCCCCTGACAGCGAAAATTTACAAACTGGGGACAACCAAAATAATGAGGAAAACATGAATATTTTAAAAAAACAATATCACACCAATTTTTTAACTGCATTTTTACTTGGCGTCAGTTTATTGATGATGAGCAATGCACATGCAAACGAACGTTACGGAAAACAGAAAGTTGTCTACCACATCAATTACGACAATCCTAAAAAACAGGCGGGCGCACTACGCAACATACAGAACCATATCAATGCAGTCGGTGCAGAAAACCTTGATCTAAAAGTAGTCTTGCACGGTAATGGACTCGCTCTTCTACTGGAACCTGATTCACTGGAAAAACTAAAAAAATTCAAACATGCAAATGCGGATGATTCTATGACTGCAAAAATTGATAACCTGAAAAGCCAGGGCATTGATTTTAACGTATGCGCCAATACCGTTCGTGGTCGCAAAGTTGACATGGAAACAGATCTTTATAACGTCGATAAAAGCGATGTCGTACCCAGTGGTGTTGCCGAAGTTGCACGATTACAGGCCATGGGATATTCGTACATAAAACCATAACCACGTGTAGCGGTCTAAATTTTTATTATTCGGCATCGTGTTAATTATTTAAATAAAAGTGAATAATTATCTTTATGCGCCGTCTTTTAATTATAGCAACCGCTCGCAATTAATTTTAAATTTATATTGGAGATAAAAATGAAAAAACTATTATCAATACTCTTTCTTCTCATAACCATCGGCTTTAGCCAGCAAATATTGGCTGCTGAAGATGATAAACCATTCGCTGAAGAAAGAATCGTATTACAGATAAGTGACCCCAACCCTTTCAAACAGACACTAGTACTCAATGTAGCCAATAATCTAATAAAACACTACGGTCAGGATAAGGTTGATGTGGAGATAGTTGCTTTCGGCCCTGGTTTACGTCTTTTATTCAAAGATAACGTTAACACCAGTCGTATAGCAGGATTATCTTCCAGCGGCGTCAAGTTCGCAGCCTGTAAAAACACTATAAAAGGTATGTCAAAAAAATTAGGTCATAAACCTGAATTAAATAGTAATGCAATTCCTGTTTCTGCCGGAGTGGTACGCATTATCGAATTAGAAAATCAGGGTTTCAAACTGATTAAACCATAAAAAACTGTACCTATAAAAAATACTATTTCCTTTCGGGAGGATGAATAATGAATTACACAAATAAATTATTAGTAAAAACAATTGGTGCAGCATTGATTAGCTGTGCTACCGGCGTGCAGGCGGCCAACTGGCTGGCACTACAGGGAACTGAACCAGAAGGACAATCAGCGCGCGCAAAAGTATGGGGATTTGTTCAACCAGAATTTCAAACAACAGGTGGTTCCGAAATTGCAGCTGGCCCCTGGGCCGGTCAAAAAGCAATTTTTAACCAGATAGCACCCGACCTTAAAACGGATACGCAATTTAGCATCCGCCGAGCACGTATTGGCATACGAGGTACAGGTTTTCCGCTTGACACAAAAGTTAACTATTTCCTATTAGCCGAGTTCGGTAGTAATGGTATTACCCGACCTGGCGGCGGCTCGGGCAGTGCAAAGCTAACCGATGCCAGCATAACGTTGAATCATGTAAAAGGCGCACGTGTTCGTGTCGGGCAATTTAAAACACCAGGCGCAGAGGAAGGCCTCCAGGCGATACACGTTTTTGACTATATCAACTTTACCGGTGTCACCAATGGCTTGTTACTAGAACGCTATTTCAATGGTGATGGCTCTGATACGTTCGTCACACCAGGCGGCAATAGTGGTTTGGGTGGCGATCCCAACAGACCTAATGGTTCCGTGGGCGCTTTCCGTGACATCGGCATCCAGGTATTTAATACATTCAACGTTGGCAAATGGGAGCACAGCTATGCTGTCATGTATGGCAACGGCAATGGCATTGCCCGAGGCGACAACGATGATAATAAAGACACATACCTCTACTGGTCATCTGAACTTGTCTATGCCGGTAAGGGCGCACGACGCCAGGGCTGGAAACTCTTCGCCTGGAATCAAAATGGTAAGCGAACACTGACAACAGCTGGCGCTGGCGAATATGATCGCGAACGAGCAGGCTTGGGTACGACTTTCCGTAAAGATAAAATTCGTGCTGCCTTCGAATACATTACCGCAGATGGCATGATCTTTAACGGAACTGATGCAGCAGCAGTAGCGGGTTCCGCAGCAAATGGACCGGGCACTACCGCTTCATTCAACGTTGAAACCGATGGTGAAGCCGATGGTTGGTACCTGCATTTCGGTTATGCAGTGCTACCAAAATTGGAGTTGGATATTCGATACGATACCTATAATCGCATAACCAATAACAATGCAAGGGAACGTAAATTTGATACCACAACTCTAGGCGCACAGTACTTCTTCAACAAGAAAAGTCGCGTCACATTGAACTATGAGATTAGAGAAGGTGAAGCACCTAACCTTGCATCAAACAGCAATCCCAACATAATACTTAATGATTTAGATGATCGCATTTCATTACAATTGATTACAATATTTTAAAAATATAATAACGGTTTGACTCCTGCCTTGTTATTAATACAAGGACTCCCTTAGGGCCCGCAAGGGCCCTGTTTTTTTTCACCCTCAGAAATAATCTAGGGTATAATAAATCCATGAATACACTAAAAAATATTTTACTCCTGTCATTTCTCTGCACAACACTACTAATTGCTCAGGCCTCAGCAGAAACGAGCGATGGCATAATTCGCATCAAGAGCAATCATGACGTAAGCACCACAATCGATAAACTTAAAACCATCCTTGAAACAAAAGGCATGACAATCTTTAAGCGCATCGATCACTCTGCCGGTGCGAAAAATGCTGGACTAGAGCTGCGCCCTACCGAGCTGCTTATTTTTGGAAACCCAAAAGTCGGCACACCTCTTATGCTATGTTCACAGACTGCCGCTCTCGACTTGCCACAGAAAGCACTGGCTTACAAAGATGCCTCTGGTCAGGTATGGCTACTGTATAACGACCCAGCCTACATGGCTTCAAGACACCATATTAAAGACTGTGAAAAAGCACTTAAAAAAGTTAGCAATGCACTCGCGCACTTTACTAAAGCAGCGACGCAGTAAAGATAAGTTGACGATTGATGCGGCCTTCCTCGTTCCCATGCTCTGCGTGGGAACGAGACAATAACCTTATGATTTTTATTTTAATATATGACGATATGTTATTGAAAATATTTAACAATCACTAGTAATGTAATTTCGAAAAACTATCCAGCAACACCCTACGATTGGCCTTAGTAAAAAAAACATTGCTATGATTACTGTCAATCAAAGCAAACGACTTGGGCTGTTTCGCCGTTTCAAACAACCGATCTGCGTGATACATATCTATCATTTCATCCGACTCACTGTGCAAAATCAAAATAGGAATAGGCGAGATCAAACTGATTGAATCCAGAGGACGATAGGAATTATCAATGGTAAAAGATAGCGGCCATTGGAACAACCAGAATAACCAGCTCCGTGACAAAACATCTTGCGTGATATCGTGATAATCACTAAATGCTTCAATAGTAACCAATGATTTTATCCGGTTACGATAAGCCGAATGTGCGACCGTATAAATAGCCATACTGCCACCCAAGCTATGACCAATAACAATCACCTTTTCGTCTTCAGGTAACTGATGCACAACATAGGCAATCATCAACTCCATATCACTGATAGTACCGTCTAACGTTGCCACACCATCAGACTGACCGTAACCACGATAATCAAAGATATAAACATCATAACCCTGTTCTGGTAACCAGAAAGTATTAGGCAATTGAGTACTGACATTGTCGCCATTTCCGTGAAAAAATAAAATTGTGCCCGCTGTCTTCTCCGCAGCCAATAATTTCCAACCATGTAGTTGTTGCCCGTCACTTGAATCGATGGTTAACTCTTCATATAACACATTGACAGCATCCGGCGTTACGGGGTGTGGTTTGATGGGCACAAACAGAAAATTAGTACAGGCAGAAAGAAAAAAGATTAATAGAAGGGTGAGAAAGCGGTACATCATCTGACTTATTATATTTAATTTAGACGCTGAAAATATCATAAATTCACTTTCGTTACGACCAATTCTCATAAATATCGCACCCATTTTGCTCGCTTTCAACTTTATCAGACAAACTGCTAATTTTTAAAAAACTGCACTGGTTTTTTAGATTATTAAGCACTTGCAACCCGCCGTATTTATCGCTTATGATGTGACCCGTTATAAACAAGAATACAATAATAAACAGGAGTCGAAGTATGAAAAAATTAATTGCAGGTTTAGCATTACTGACAGCATCATCATCAGCAATGGCTGTTGCACCTGGTGGTGAAAACTGTGGATGGGGCAATATGTTGTTCGAAGGTCAATCAGGCCTGGGCGCACACATCATTGCTTCTATCACTAACGGTACTTCAGGTAACAATACTTTTGGTATGACAACCGGTACTAATGGTTGTGCTACATCAGGCACATTGACTTACGGTGGTAAATCAATGGTCAGCTCAATCATGGGTGAGTTCTCTGAAGACGTTGCTGCCGGTGAAGGCGATGCAATGGATACAGTAGCAGTCATCTACGGTGTAGAAAAGCAAGATCGCGCGACTTTCGCAAAAGTTATGCACGAAAACTTTGCTGTTATTTTCCCTAATGAAAATGTTACAGCAGATGACATGATGGCTTCTATCGAAGCAGTAATGAAGTCTGACGCTACATTATCTAAATACATCGCTTAATAAGCTTCGTATACAAAAAGCCCTGAGTCCTCGGAGACATCTTCCTGGATTCAGGGCTTTTTTTATGACTAACCTCTAGCCTCTAATTCATCACTATATGTTACAAACAATCTGGCTGTCACATCATTTATATAGACTGACAGTACTACTCAGTATTTTATTATTTCCACTTAGTGGATACGCTTCTGTTGATATACAACAGATTCAAAACGACAGCATTCAACAAGCCGTCTCAAAAAAATTATGGCAGAAAATCGAATGGTTAAACCTGCTACATTACAACAAAGAATTTAGTCAATACATTAGCCAGGTCGATGATACTCGATTTTTCTACGCAGCAGATGGCAGTGAAAACCCTCAGGCTGAACTGATAGAAACTATCAAACATCTTTATACCAAAACCAACAATCACAATCTACAAACACAATGTCAGTTCGTTGCACGAACCGAGTGGTTAATTCAACGACTAGATATTAATAAAAGTGACTTACCCAGAGTGAATTGTGATGAATACATAGAGTGGCGAAAGCTGGTACAGGCAGACAGTGTTACTCTTATTTTCCCTGCTTATCATCTTAATAGCCCCTCTTCTATGTTCGGGCATACCCTTTTACGATTAGATAACTCAAACAACACTAAAACCGACTGGCTTTCCTACGCTGTTAATTTTGGTGCCGACATCGACAACAGCGATAACTCTCTTATCTATGCCTACCAGGGTTTAGCAGGTGGTTATCCCGGTATATTTATTTCTGAGCCCTATTTCAAAAAAATACAGGAATACAACCGCATAGAACACCGTGACATCTGGGAATATAAATTAAATTTGACGGCCGATGAAACAGAGAGAATGATCCAACATCTTTGGGAATTAAAAACCATCAACTTTGATTATTACTTTTTTGATGAAAATTGCTCTTACCGTTTACTCGAGCTGATTGAAGTGGCGCGACCGGGTGTCGAACTAACCGATGAATTTATTGTTACTGCTATTCCAGTCGATACCGTCAGAGCGGTAGAACAGGCAAAGTTGATAGAAGGTATACATTATCGCCCGGCGCACGCAACACAAATTCAATACACACTTGAAACAATGCCAAAACAACACCGTGATAGTGTATTAAAATTATCACAAAATATTCAGTATTCCGAAACTGAAGCCTTCGCACAACTCACCATTCAAGAGCAAAAAACTGTTACTGATTTAGCCTACAAATACCTGCGCTATAACAAAACAAAAAAAGCCAGAGACCCCGAAACAGCAAAACGGAGTTTTCAATTATTACAAAAACTGAATAGCTATCCGGTAGATGTCAAAATCAACAAAACAATACCGACACCTATCCCTCCTGAAAAAGGCCATAAAAGTAAACGCGCCTCCATCGGTCTGGGGCAACGTCTGAACAACAACTACGCAGAAATTGGATTCAAAATGTCATTCCATGATTTGGAAGATAATAAAAAGGGGTTCTTACAGGGCGCACAGATAAATATTGGTAGCATACAGGTAAGAGCCGAAGAAGACGTTGGTCTGCGTTTATACAAGATGGATTTTGTCGATATTTTTTCTCTGACACCCAAAAACGCATTCTTTGACCCGTTGTCATGGCGTATTTATACCGGTTTTGAAAGACAACTGACAAAACAAAAAGACCAACTCATCTACCACCTAACGGGTGGTGCTGGCGGCACGTGGCAAATAATAAAGAACCATCAATACTATGCACTATTACTTGGCCGATTAGAAATTAACAAACAACTGCGCAATACCTTCGAACCCGCAATTGGTTTCACAACCGGTTTTTTATCTCATTTCAAACATACCACCGCACGTTTAGAATTTAGCGGTGAACAATTTGAGGACGATGTTTACCGACTCCGTGCACAGTACACACAAAACGTTGTACTTACGACCAACCATTCAATAAAGTTATTCGCTAAACACGAGTGGCATGAAGATGGTATCGATTTCTCTGATGTTAATCTAAGTTATCAATATTACTTTTAGTCATAATAATATTTTCACGTCATGTCGTCACGTGCTTTATGAATCTTCGTCAATAACGAAGACTCATAAAGCATTGGTACATTATAAAATAATAAAAACATCATATCTTTCAATGTCTTATTTAAAATTAATAACTTACCACAGTAAGTGCTGTAGTATCGATAACGAGCATATTTTTCGTTTTCGTTAATCAGTTTAATTTTTTATTTAAAATTTTTGTGAGGTTAAAAACATGTCCACTATCAAACTATATCGTTACCCATTATCAGGTCACTCTCATCGTGTAGAACTTTTTCTCTCCATCCTTGGCCTCGAAACTGAGATCATCAATGTTGATCTGGCAAATGGCGAACACAAACAGGACGCCTTCCTAAATAAAAATATTTTTGGTCAAGTCCCCGTTCTTGAAGATGGACCAGTTACTATTGCAGACTCAAATGCCATTCTGGTGTATCTTGCATCAAAATACGATTCAAAGCGAAACTGGTTACCACTAGGCAATGAAGAATCAGCAGAAGTACAACGCTTCCTGTCAATCGCTGCAGGTGAAATCGCTCATGGTCCAGCATCGGCCAGATTGGTTACCGTGTTCGGTGCTAAATTTGACCAAGACACATTAATCAAGCATTCACATACATTATTAGCAACATTAGAAGCTCACTTAACAGATCGTGAATGGTTAGCGGGTAAAACGGCGACAATTGCAGACATCGCTGATTACACCTACATCGCGCATGCGCCCGAAGGCAATGTTTCACTGAATGATTATCCGAATGTACGTGCCTGGTTAAAACGCGTAGAAGACTTACCCGGATTTGTCGCTATGCAGGCTACAGCAGTTGGCATGGCAGCTTAATATAAAAAAAGAGTAAACTTTCCCCTCTACTACTAAATAAACACTGAGTAGTAGAGGGATTTACCATAGCTACTCAACATGTATGAAGGATAAATATGAGTACGAATAACACGACTCAATTAAAGCCAACACCCAACTCACACTTCCATTCGGGGGAGCAAGAAATCCAGTCTCGAGTAGGCATGCGTGAAACGATGGAAGGTTTTAGCAAACAGGTAATCACAAATTTTATACCCGAACAACATAGAGATTTCTACCAAAAACTCCCCTTTGTTCTACTCGGACACGCGGATCATAACGGCTGGCCATGGGCAACCATGCTTTGCAACGAACCGGGTTTTATCACATCTGAAAACAATAAAAAATTAACTATCCAGAGTAGCCCTGTCAATGGTGATCCCTTTTCTACACTACTAGCACAACAACAATTTGAAAACACACGAATTGGCCTTCTCGGCATAGAACTATCATCCCGACGCAGAAACCGAATGGCAGCACATATCACACAGATAAAAAACAATACTATCGAGCTAGAAGTAGACCAGGCATTTGGCAATTGCCCGCAGTACATCCAAACACGCAATCACCATAAAACGGATAAAACTTTACTCAATAAAGTTGAAACCCATTCGATCACCCAATTAGACAAAAAAAACCGAACCTTGATCCAAAACAGCGACACATTTTTTGTTGCCAGTTATATAAAAAATAAAACCGGCGATGTCAGTGAAGGCGTTGATGTCTCACACCGTGGTGGCAAGCCCGGTTTTGTCCGTATTGATAAAGATGGCACACTGACCATCCCCGATTATCTTGGCAATTATTATTTCAACACATTGGGTAACTTTTTAATCAACCCAAAAGCAGGATTATTATTTCCTGATTTTGAAAACGGTCACCTACTAAGCCTCACGGGTACCGTCGAAATACTATGGGACTCGGAAGAAGCAAAATACTTCGAAGGGGCTGAACGACTCTGGCGCTTCAAACCTGACCACGGTTTCTGGATGAAAAATGCTTTACCTTTAAGGTGGACACTGGAAAAAATTTCACCGAATACAAATATGACCGGCACATGGCAGGAAGCTGATGCAAAACGTCAGGCTGAAAAAGAAAGAAATCAGTGGCAAACCTATTCCGTCACAACTATTACGGATGAAAGCAGCATCATCAAATCATTCAACCTCACTTCAGAAAACAAACAACGTCCATCATTTAAACCAGGCCAGTTCATCACACTTAAAGCAAACATAGATAATCAGGATACCATAAGAACTTACACCATCTCCAGTTCCCCCCATGATGATGACTACCGAATTAGTATCAAACGGGAAGGCCTTTTTTCCAGTTATCTACACGATAAGATTAAGGTTGGAGATACGTTACAGATAAAAGCCGCAACAGGTGATTTTATTTTTGACGTGCAGGAAAAACGACCTGCTGTATTAATTTCAGCAGGCATCGGCATCACCCCAATGATATCAATAGCACGTTATTCGTTACTCGAAACCATACGCACACGTAGTTCGAGAAAACTCACCGTTATCCACTCTGCCCACGATAAAGATCAACGTGCTTTTTTTAATGAGCTAAAAGAAATTGAAAAAAATTCGTTCGGTAATATGCATTGCTTCTGGGCATTGAGTAATATTGATGACAGTCTCGAACCCTATAAAGATTTCAACTTACATGGACGCATATCCAAAAAATTTCTTAACGCGATACTACCACTGGATGATTATGATTTTTATCTCTGTGGCCCAGCAGGGTTTATGCAGGCAACATATGACATACTGCGTGAACTCGGTGTAAATGACACACGCATTATGGCGGAGTCTTTTGGCCCAGCTTCGCTACAACGTCAAAACGATCAATCCACTACCACATTCGAACAGACGCCCGTTGCAGATGAAGCCATCATAGAATTTACCCAATCAAAAGTAAAACAGGCATGGACAAAAAATGACGGTACCTTACTGGAATTTGCCGAAACACATGGTATCCATCCCGAGTACGGATGTCGCAGTGGTCAGTGTGGTAGTTGCAAAGTAAAATTAGTTTCCGGTAAGGTTTCATATAATCAACCGTTACAAACAAAAGTTAATGATGATGAAGTTTTATTGTGTTGCGCGATGCCTGCTGCGGCGTCAAATAATGAAATGGTAAGAATAGAAATCGATATCTAGCATTCAGAAGCACTGTCATCCCCGACTGCTTCTATCGGGGATCCAGTCCTGATTTCACCCCGCCACCACGGAGACTTAGTTAATTGTAATAGCAGCGAGACAAGCACCCTATTTTTAAGCACTGGACATATGCCCAATAACGATAAATAATCCTTATAAAGCGGTATTTGTCGGATTTAAATTTATGCGTCACAACATATATTTCTTCTTGTACTTTTGGAGAAAACAATGAACACAATTAACGACCGTTATTCACTACCCGCCAAACTCATACATATGGGACTCGCCGTATTCGGTATTCTCGCCTACCTGACCGCCGAAACTGCTGAACACAGTGACGGTGGGATTGGTTATTTACTGCATACCTATCTGGGCTTAACCTTGATGGCTTTTGTTTTATTACGCATAGTGGGCGGTTATACCGGTTTAACCAAAATGCGTTTTTCCAGTTGGCCCCCTTTTTCAAGATCGCAATGGTCTGAATCAATTGACGATATAAAAAGCCTGATCAAATTTACAATGCCAGAACGCGGCATGCATGAAGGACTTGCCGGGTTGGTCCAGGCTTTTGGCTTGATTATATTTGCCTGGATGGGCGCTACGGGTACAGCACTATATTTCATAAACGAAAGTACAAATGGAACACTTTATGAAATATTTGAAGAAGCGCACGAAATTGGTGAAAGCCTGATTCCGATGTTTTTAGTACTGCATGTTGGTGCCGTAATAACCCATTCATTAACTGGCAAACCTAACTGGAAAAGAATCTGGCACTTTAAAAATTAACATACCATTATTTTCATGGCTGATATAATTACCAGCTATGAAAATACAAAAATATCTTTCTACCAGTGTTCTTATAGCGGCTATAGTATTTTTTGCATACGATATTATCAGCGATCTGTATGTTGGTACAGACAGCTATATACATATTACACTGGAAATAATTATTTGCCTGGCAATTACTGCAATACTCTTTCGAGAACTAAAAAACGTTGCATCACTAAACAAAACAGTAGAAGGAGAAAAAGAAAAAACAGCTCGTTTGAGCGGTCAATTATTTGAAGTAATGAACAAGCAGTTTGGCGACTGGCAATTATCACCTTCTGAAAATGAAGTTGCTTTACTTCTAATCAAAGGTCTGTCAATGAAAGAGATATCAGAAATACGTAATGTAAAAGAAAAGACCGTTCGCCAGCAGGCAACACAAATTTATGCAAAATCAGGCTGCGCCGGTCGCCATGAGCTGGCCGCGCATTTTATTGAGGATTTAATGTTAATCGATAAAATTAATTGATATAGTGATATACCCTCTATTATTAGTTAAACTGCATGGCGCAATCAATTTAAAAAATATTGGGAATTAAATGATAAATATAAATAAATTAGTATTAGTAATGGGATTTACAATAATCAGTGCATGTGTGTCAAACGAAACAAACATAGATATTGATAAAAGCAATGCTGAAACAGCTAAAGCTGAGTCAACTTCGGCTATGAAAGAATCGAAGACAGAAGCTAACGAAATAAAAGAAGAAATGCCTGTAGAAAAAGCAACTGAAGCTCCTGCTGAAGTTACTGAAACTGAAGCTAGGAAAACAACAAAAACTGCAGTTGCTACTAATGATTCAGGCAATCGAACATCAACATGTGAAAATGGTAATCAGGTTCGTGTTATCACTGTTGTCTATGATAATGAAGCGACAGACACGGCTTGTGAAGTAAACTATGAAAAATCAACCGGTGTGCAAACATTATGGTCAGCAAACTCTGAAAGGGATTACTGTCTGGATAAAGCGACAGCATTTGTTCAGAAACAGGAAGGCTGGGGATGGATCTGTAGTACTTTAGAATAATCTAAATAAAAGATAAAAACCACGGGGCGCTGGCAAATGGTAATTGTCACCGCCCCGAATGGCTCTTACTTAAGCAACACGCTGTCATTCCGGCGTGTTTTTAGCCGAAGTCCATGCTTTAGGTTGGTATAATAGATTGCTATAAAAGGGTTATATTACGTTTTCTACTAGATGAATATCGGCTGAAAAATCGTTAGAAAATTACTGTAACTGACCTCTGTTCGTTTATATACCTAGACAATCAAATCAGATTTCATAAATATGAAACAAACCTTTACTCTGATGATTAGAAAATGCTACGTGTCCGTCAATAGCCGCTACATTTAACTTCGGAGCAGCGTACTCCCACACGGCATCTACAATGATTTCATCATTAATACTCAATGACCAATAATTAGCATCACCTTTAAACGGGCAATAACTACTATTCGCACTAGGCAAAAAATGACGTTCAAAAATATCAGTTTTGGGAACGTATAGTACCGGTAAGCATTCTTTTTCGAATAAAAGCAATGCTTTTCGTGTATTAAACAGTCGAGTACTGTTCTGAAAAAAACTAATACCATGCCTGAATTGATTAATTGATATTCGAGAGTCTTTTTCTTGGCTTAATAGCTGTCCGCGGTATATATCCGGGTGCTCAACTAGACTGTTTAGTTTAATCATAAGTATATCATGGCTGTATTATTTCACTTAGGACAGCAGTCTAAAATAAAAATTCCATAAAATAATCACTATAAAATTTCCTCTTTAGAAAATGATTTTGCCAGGTGCTGCATGACCAACTTTATCCTTTCTACATGTCTCAAATCCGGATGCGTCAGTAACCATAAACCACTACTCTCTCCGGGATTGAAAGTAAATAATTTTATTATTTCTGGTCGCTGCTGATCATCCGGCAATATGGCCAGACCACATCCAGCTTCAACAAAAGCGGCCATTGCTGTCAGCTCATCACAACGGACTTTTATTTGCTGTGGATATTTTTTTTCTAGCCAGAGATAAGCAGGCAGATTTTTCATCATGCCAGTAGCGCTTAATAATTCGTGTCCTTTTAGCTGATTGATATTTTTAGGGCTGCCATTTTTATCATGGTAGATTCTACTTGTATAAACACTCCACTGAATGGATCGGACTTTACGACCAACCAGATGCTCTGGCGGTGCAGGTGTTGCCCGTACAGCGATATCTGCCTGGCGATTAGTCATATTAAATTCGAGATTACTGATTAACAACTCAATTCTAATATCTGGATATAACTGACCAAACTCAGTGAGATAGCGTGATAAGTAACGATAAGCAATATTATTCGGTGCAGTAATCTTTACAATACCTTTTGGCTGAATATCTTTTCCAACGATACGACGTTCCATATCATTAAATGAATCTGCGATTTTTTTTGCTTCTATCAGCAAATCTTCGCCCATTGCAGTAAGTTCATAACCATGGTTTAAACGCTCGAATAAGCGACCACCTATTTCATTCTCAAAAGCATTTAATCTTCTGAACACGGTTGAATGATTCACTTCAAGCACTTTCGCAGCCTCTGTTAGCGTACCATTATCCGCGATTGCCAAAAACAATTTAAGTGCGTTCCAGTCCATATCAACCTCTTACTTTTGTTTGCATATTTGCAATATTGATTTGCCAATATTGCCAATTTACTTTCGCTTATGCAAGCATATACTTACTCCAGACACAAGTGATTTAATCTTTAAACAACAGGAGACAACAATGAGCAACACAATAAACCTATCCCCACTGGGTAATGAATTCACTGCCGATACTGGTGCCTTTATTTCACGCATCGCTTTAGGTAGTGTACTATTAGTTCACAGTGTCTATCTAAAATTATTGGTATTCACTTTGCCAGGTACCGCACAATTTTTTGATTCCATTGGCTTACCCGGCCCCTTTGCCTACGTCGTATTTGCAGTAGAAGCGATTGCCGGTTTTGCGATTATACTAGGCATAAAAACACGTTTATTTTCTGCCTTGGTAATCCCTATTTTACTTGGCGCTACTTGGGTACATTCATCTAATGGCTGGCTATTTTCTAATGAAGGTGGTGGGTGGGAATTCCCCTTATTCTTAAGTATCATTGCGTTTGCGCAGATTGGTTTAGGCAATGGTAGATTTTCAATTTCAACAAAAAATTAATTAGAGGAATAATTATGTCTGAAGCATTAAACCCAAAAAATGCCCCCTATGTTGTCAAAGTTACTGAAGGTAAAGATTATTATTGGTGTTCTTGCGGCAAAAGCAAAAGCCAGCCATTTTGTGACGGATCACATCAAGGCACCACATTTGAACCTGTTGCTTTTAAAGCAGAAGAAACGAGAATGGTTTATCTATGTGGTTGCAAAAAAACAGGAAATGCCCCTTTCTGTGATGGCAGCCATAACAAATAATGTATATTCGAGTTAGAGAGTAATTGCTCCTGGTATTTGAAAAAATTGCCCTCTAACCCAACATATCAATATCATTGTTTCTCTTTATCAGCTGCAATCAACAAAGGCGGTAAAAACAGAAAATCGGTTAAAAGTGCAAATACGATGGCAATAACAGTTAACACACCCATCGAAAAATTCACATAGAACCCCGAAAGTGTCTTTCGATTAAAAATATCACTATTTTTATTTTTTATTGCGATATAGATATTTTCATTTTTTATGAAAGTATTTTCCAATTCCTCCAGTGCTTCAAGCTGCGGGTTTTGTTTACTAAAAAATACACGGCTATCCAGATTAAATTCAAGATTTTTAATTCCTGCTGCCATCATCACAGTAAATAAAATACTGGCAGCGATAATCAACCAGCGAAAACGAATGACTGGATAAAATATGTTGTTTTTATGTTCCATCTAGGCAGACTCGTCATATAAAAAAAGTTTATTATGATGTATCTATGTGTCGCACACAAATAAATACGTATAGTCAATTTAAAGCAAAAATGTATATAGCCCAGCATATCCAAAACCGGTAGAGTACTGGCTTTATATTTTCGCAAGAGTTAGTTTTGATTGATACCAAGTTTTTTTTGCTTTTTCTTGGTTAATCCCAAAGAAACAATGTGGTGAGATTCTTTGAGATAATAAATAAGCTCTTCATCCTCCGTATCAGGCACATCAAACTGTTGTATCCACTTCATCCCGCGAGAAGCAAAGTAAGGTGCCGGGCGATAACCAGGTTCATCGCTCAGAAAAAGAAAATCGGATTCAGACGTTTTAAATGTGAAAGCAGGTTTATCAGAATTTTCCCAGCCTCCAATGGCAAATACCTTTCCCCCTACTTTCCATACATGAGACTCTCCCCATTGCATAACGTATGAAGTCGCCAAGAGTGAGCGACAAAAATCATTAAATTTTTTATAAGTCATACTGAAATTTCTATTGCCTCATAACGAAAAATCGACGTGAATTCACACTTTCAGTTCGCGTTCATCATATTTCAAATTGTGGTCTGGCTTCGACTAATCCGGGAACAAATATGGTTGGAGTTGAGTTACGCGCTGGGGCGATAATTAAAATGCTAGGTACTTGACCGTATCACCTTTTTTAATTTCCGCTCCAATAGCAACTTCAACCAGCCCATCTGCCCAGCTTGCTGAGCTCAATACCCCTGAACCTTGATGTGGATATAATTGTGCGATAATCTTTCCATTCTCCTGTTCTAAACGTACTCGCAGGTATTCCTGTCGTTTCACACTTGCCCAGTCAAAATCAGCAATGACTGATGTATATTTAGCGAGATAATTATCCACACCTTGTAACTTTAATATTAAAGGACGTGCAAATAATAAAAACGTAACAAACACCGAAACTGGATTACCGGGCAATCCCATAAATAATGTTTTATCTACCTTGCCAAAAGCAACAGGTTTACCGGGTTTCATGGCAATGCGCCACATTGATAACTCACCTAATTTCTCCAGCGCGATGCGAACGTAGTCTTCTTCACCGACTGATACGCCACCACTGGTGATAACCATATCTGTGCCTGACACAGATTTTTTTAATACATCAACTGTTGCTTCAAGTGTATCCGGCACAATACCTAAGTCGACAATTTCACACCCCAACGCCTGTAGCAGCCCGTGCAATGTATAACGATTTGAATTATATATTTGCCCCGGTTTTAAGGGTTGTCCAGGTGAAACGATTTCATCGCCGGTAAAAAATATTGCGACTTTTAATTTTCTTTTAACATTAAAATCGGCTAGCCCTACTGAAGCCAGTAAACCAAGTTCTTGTGCACGTAATCGTTTACCTGCATTTAATACGACACCACCCTGTGCAATATCTTCTCCAGCACGACGGACATTACTGCCTGCTTCGGCAACCATATTAATGACAACATTGTTACCATCAGACTCACACATTTCTTGCATGACAACGGAATTTGCACCTTCTGGTATGGGTGCACCGGTAAAGATTCGAGCAGCGGTTCCTTTTTCTAATGTTGCGCCAACCTGACCCGCAGGAATACGTTGTGAAACAGGTAAAATTGAGCCTGTTGTTTGACAGTCCGCACTATGAATAGCATAACCATCCATTGCACTATTATCGTAACCGGGGACATTAATAGTTGATAGTAATTCTTCTGCTAATACTCGATTGAGAGCATCTAAAACATCGACTGACTCTGTTTCAATGACAGGTACGGCCTGAGAAAGAATTTTTTCTATCGCCTGCTCAACAGAGATAAGATCGGGTGAGGCACAATTGTCAGCCGTATTGACTTCTACGGTTTTAATTTCTATGGTTTTCACTTCTCTAATAGCCTCGGCATTAGCGCCACAATATTACACGGAGTAGTATTGCAATCTAACTGAGGCGCAATAATTTTATCCCAACCCGTACGACAGGCACCGGTCGATCCTGGTAAACAAAAGATAAAGGTTCCGTTAGCCAACCCACCTATACAACGTGAAGCAATAGTCGATGTTCCTATTTCCTGATACGATACCCAACGAAATAGTTCTCCGACGCCATCTATTTCTTTATCAAATAATGGTTGAACAGCTTCTGGTGTGATATCACGACCTGTTAGCCCAGTTCCGCCAGTACTGATAACGACATCAACATCTTTATCAGCAATCCAGCGTGACACCACTTCTCGAATTTTGTATTTATCATCGGTACAAATTATTTTTTCAACTAGCTTGTGACCTGCTCTAGTTAATCGTTCGACCAGCGCGTCGCCAGATGTATCATCGGCTTCGGTTCGACTGTCGGATACGGTCAAAATAGTAATTTTAATTGGGGTTATTTTATCGTTCATATCTTTAAAGTACTCTTGTTTCATAATTAATGCCGCAGCCTTAATTAGCTACCGGTAATACTAATACAACTTCCACGCCTTGTTTATCCCTACGATTAGTTATTTTTAGGTGTCCCTGATGATATTTTGCTATTTTATACGAGACGTACATACCTATACCCAGATGAGGTGTGTTGGTTTTAACAGAGCGTCGTGAAACCATACCCTGAAAAAGCACATCTAGTTGTGCCTGTGGAATAAAATCTCCCTCATTTTTTACACGAATCTCTAGCTGCCGATGTTGACCCATATCAAGCTGGAAGACTATGTCAGTTCCAGGTAATGAAAAATCCAGGGCATTATCTTTGATTTTATCAAGTAATTGAACAATGCGAATGTCATTTCCTTTTACAAAAACATTCTGTCCCACACCCTTATATACAAATTTAAAACCGGGATGTTTAAGCCTGGTATTTGAAACATACTCTTCTATCAAAGCTGCAATATCAAATGTATCTGTTTCATCCTGTGTCAAAGCTTCATCAATATTCGCAGCCTCCGTCAAACTGGACACAATCAATTGTAATTGCAGAATGGCTTTATTGGCAATATCTACGCTGTCTATATGTCTAGATGAACGTCCCTTCTCTTCAGACAGTGTCTGCAATGACATACTGATCGTATTAACAGGGTTAAGAATTTCATGTCGTAACATACTCGGAACACTTTCTAAAAAGCCGGTGTAATTATTTAACTTATCAAGCAAGCGTGTAAAACCACGCGATAACTCCCCTATTTCATCTTTTTGTTTTGTATCACTTAGTCCAACATTATTTATAAATCGCCCACGGTCATCGATGATTGATGATGCCTGCACATTGAGTCGATTGATGCGAAATGTTAGCCAGGAACTAAATAGCAACAAACTCATAAAGACCAAAAAAGCCAGTGCAAGTGATGTGAATAAAACCGTTAGCAGCGTATTCCGTTGGCGCGACAAAATTTGACTATTACTATTACTCACCAACACAGCACCAACCGTTTTACTATTTTCAAACACCGGATGCGCTGCTATTAACAATGTTTTATCACCTTTAACAACTCGACTGGTTTCTATGCTGCCATTCAGCACTTTATTGACTAGTTCGTTACTAACCTTATCTGTCGATTGGCAAAGTGAATTGGGCCTGTTTTTACCGCCTATAACTGCTCGAACTCGACGGTATCGATCAATGATGCATATCTGAGTGGAGGAATCTGTAAAGTTTTCGATTGCACTATTAATTTCCTTCGAGCGAAACAAAACAGGGTTTAATAAATCTGCATCTAATACTTTTGTTGAATATATCGTATCGGGATAACGCTCATCCTCTCCATATACATCAACGACGCTTATCGACATACGACGTGACTGCAGCCATTCAACGGGCAATCTCAGCTCAACATCGTAACCCGAAGTCGTTTCACGCCACACGCCAAAAGTCGCATTCATATGACGACCATTGACCCAGGTCTGCCAATCTTTTTTTACTTTATAAACACTGACACGACCCTGCCCTTCGGTAAGTAAAATCAGGCGTTGATGTTGGTTGTTATTATCAAGGTACTCCAGGCGGATGTGATCGCTGGAATCCAGTGGAATATATCGTGGATTACGATAGACGATATTGTCATCCTTTACTTTAAGGTAGATATAAAGGGAGCGATCATCACCAAGTAATAATTGAGAAAATTTATTTTTAGTTGTCGCATTAAATTTATTTTCGAGCACCCCCCAGTCCTCATCAGACTGGCCGTAACCATCTATACTTAAGTCAAACTGCCGCGGATAGACATACAGTGCATTCTCATCTGTATCAAATAAATTAGTATAACCTCTTACAACGGTAGCGATAGCTGAGGCAGTCATGACTTGCGCATCCTCCTGCCCCTGCAACAACGATGATTGAATTTTATCGACGAAATAATAACCCAAAACAGGCAGAGTAACTAAAAATATAGAACTAACAATAATTAATCGCGTACCTAATTTCATTCACACGACCATTGATAACCGAACCCATAACGTGTCTGAATACAACCGAAATTCGAGTCAATTTTTTTGAATTTTTTCCTTATGTGCAAAACATGTGTATTGATTGTATTGTCTTCGACCACACCTTGCTTTGTTGCTTTAATCAAAGCATCAACACTAACGGCTTCTTCTGCATCTGACATTGCCACCAATATTGAAAACTCTGTCGGCGTCAGGTTTATTTCTTTTTCTTTCCAGAAACATTGCATGGATTTTTTGTTTATTTTTAAATCACCTGATTTTTTTTCATCTTTGGAACTGGATACCAGTTTCTTGATAGTAAAAAATGATTCGATACGAACGATTAGATATTCAAGCGAGACGGGTTTAGTCTGATAATCCCATGCACCAAGTTGCAAACCGTATATTTTATCTAACTCATCACCACGGCTGGTAAGAAATATAACAGGTAACCTTTTATCTTGTTCGTTCAAGAAACGGCACACTTCATAACCACCGCCGACATCGGCATTAAGCGCAATATCGAGTATGGCTAAATCAGGTAACTCATTTGAAAAGGCATCGATTGCGCTTTGTCTGTTATCAAATTCGGTTACATCGTAATTATGTGCACGTAATGCTTTTGCGTAATAACTACGCTGCTGTGCATCGTCTTCAACGATAGCTATCGTCTGTTTCAATTTAACAACCTCAATTAAATAACCTCTGATACGAACGGCGCTTACTTAATGCCGCTCACTGTCATTTCGGCGTGTTTTTAGCCAATATGATGAACTTGGTAATAAAACTTTTCTTAAGTAAGTGCCATTCACCTCTGGTACAAAATAAACACTTACCAAAACCTCCATAATCTCTCCATATTTCCTCCACCCACTACCAAAGATTGAGCCACCGTTTATTGATTTAATAACACCGTGAAACACAAACACATTTATTAAATTTACTGGAGAAAAACAATGAAAAAAACCTTACTTAATCTAGCCATTTCGTTTTCACTATCGGGTGTCGTGCTATCGACACAAGCTTATGCCAACGATCAACTATTGACAGATAATACTAACAGTAACGAAGATACAACTGAAACCTATATGTACCCTGGCATGGGCATCGGAGCAGCTACGGGGACAGCTATAGCCGGCCCTATAGGGTTTGTCGTTGGTGGGTTTATCGGTGCATTTGTTGGCTCAAATCAGGAAGTACCTATTAAATCTGAAGAACCAAATCTACTAGAAACCACTGCAGAGTACGACAATGATATAGCCAACGAAGTTCATACAGAAGCTGAGACGATAAATCTGCCCAGTGTCAGGGTCGCACAGCTAGGGACAGTCAATACAATCAATGAGTCTAGCACCACAAATCACGAAAATATTATGGATATTCTCACAGCAGACCTAAGCCTTGATGTCTATTTTCGTTCAGGTAGTACAGATATCGAAGCTTTCTACCCTGCCCGTCTGGTAGCTATTGCTAACTTGATGGAAAGTTTAGATCAGTTAGAACTACACCTCGATGGCTATACCGACCGCCGCGGCAATCAGTCACAAAATATCGCACTCGCAAACCAACGTTTGACTAATGTTCGACAACAATTAATTGATGCTGGTGTAGAGGCAAACCGTATCGTCAGCAAAGCATTTGGTGAGAAGAAGATGATCTCTCAAGTAGGTGACCTTGAAGCTTACACCTTTGACCGAAAAGTCGTCATTCGATTTGAGCGCAGTTCTGTCAATTCCATCCACACCATGACGGAGACTTTATCTGCTACCACTAATAATATTGAAGTTGAACCTGCCGTTGCTGAAATCGCAACACGGTTTTAATGACTGCAAATGCAGTAACGGCACCATCTTGTGTTACTTCGATAAAAAAAGCTTGCGCCTTATTTCATCCGATGTTGGTCGTATTGTAATACGATGTTTATCCGATCTGCTCAATGCCTATCTGGTTATTGCAGGCAACAATATCATCACAGTGGGGCATCGTTACAAGCGGGTCAAAAATTTTTAACCCTAATGTTGGCACACCGTAATGTGCCAACGACAGGAGACACCAATGAATACTTATTTATTAAAAAAAATAACGAAAACCTGAACAACAACACCCTAATATATTTACGACTTCATTGGCGACCATAGCGCCGGGTGAAAACATAAGTATCGAGTTTGAATACCAACAAGTTCTGGATTATAAGGATGAGTATTATTGCTTACGATTCCCGATAGTCGTTGGCCCACGATATCACCCCACTAAGCATTCACTTAACGAGACCAATGTTTATACCAAAACTGACTCGCCAAAAAATTCATATTTAATAAAATATTGCTCTAATTTTACGCTTAATTGATGCAAGTCATAACAGTTATAAAATAGATCGATAACATCTAAAGAATAAATAGCACTTACAGAACTATGAGCAATAAGAATGCAAAGTTTGATCTCGTACAAAACAAACGTTTTTTGGGTTTGTCTTTCTTTAGTGCATTATTTTTTATCATAATAGGCATCTTGTTCTGGGGCGCTTTCAACTGGTCCCTAGAATTAACCAATACCGAGAAATTTTGCATTTCATGCCATGAAATGCGCGATAACGTCTATGTGGAATACAAAGAATCCGCGCATTTCAGTAATCCAACTGGTGTCCGTGCAACTTGTCCGGACTGCCACGTTCCCCGCGAATGGGTACATAAAGTTGTGCGAAAAATTCAAGCCAGTAACGAACTAATTCATCATTTCCTTGGTTCTCTGAGCACCCGTGAAAAATTTATTTCGAAACGACAGGAGCTGGCCGAACACGTCTGGCAAACCATGAAAGACACCGATTCCAGAGAGTGTCGAAATTGTCATAGTGAAGTAGCAATGGATACTAACAAACAACGTGATGTTGCAGCCGAGCAGCATGCTTTGGCAAAAGACCAGAACAAAACTTGTATCGATTGCCACAAAGGTATCGCCCATAAATTACCCGAGGCTTTTCTTGAAGCCGAACATGAACGCTTTGAACAAGAAAAAGTTTCTTGTTACCAATGTCATAATGAAATGGCAAGACCACCGCCAAATGATAGCTGGTACTAATTACTCCGATGATGAAATCACTTGATGTATATCAAACTAATTTTCATTTATTCCTCCTATGATATTTAGCATTATTTTGTATCCCTAATATTAGGAGAGTTAATAATGCCCACTAATCGAATTCGACCTGTTTTTTCTCTAGCAAGCCTAGTTTTTGGTTCTGCGATGTTAACAATAGTCAGCACAGCCTCATTCGCAGCCGATAAAAAAATCATCCAACAAGGCGAACAACTCTACAATCAAAATTGCTCAGTTTGCCACCAGGCCGATGCTATCGGTAAACCAGGTTTTGCACCCTCACTGACAAACCCAGAACTACTGAGCATATCTTCTGATAAATTTTTGGAAGGCACAATCAGGGATGGGCGTATTGGTACGGGTATGCCGCCGTTCTCTCATCTCGGTAGAAAAAACACCAAGGCTATCGTTGCTTATCTACGATCACATACTGATTTACCTAACATATCCAAAGCAATCGATGCACAACCAAGATCCTACGGCGACGAACGCAAAGGCAAGCAGTGGTTCAATGATATTTGCTCAACATGTCATGGTAAAAAGGGCGATGGTTATACTGCTGGCAGCACCGGCACAGCAATTGGTAAAGCTGGCTTTCTGAATAAGGTAAGCGATGGATTCATCCGCGAAACCATCAAGTATGGTCGATCTAACACACGCATGCTTGGTTTTACCGGCCCCACCGCCATGGCGGATATGAGCGATCAGGAAATCGATGATGTCATCGCCTACATGCGTACCCTTGCTAAGTAATACTGCACTCTTTTAGGAGAATAATTCAATGAAACGCATAAAAATAAATCGACGCAACTTCATGAAAGGCAGTGCCTTTATATCCAGTTCAGTAGCCGGCGCGAGTCTGATGGTTGGCGCAAATCCCGAACTTGAAGCAGCCATTTCGGATACCGCCCCAGTCTCAAGAACAACGGCATTGGCACAATGCCCATACTGCGGCGTGGGTTGCGGTACTGTTATTCAAGTTGAAAACGGAAAGATTGTTTCCATGCGACCTGACAAAGACCACCCGACTAACTTCGGTCTACAGTGTATTAAAGGCTTAACTGCCGCAGAACCCATCTATGTTGATCGTATGGAAGGCGATTCTTATGTTCGTAAAGACGTGTGGGAAGAATGGAACAAACCCGGTCACGGTGATATGGATTTTATCAGTAAGACCAAAGGCTCATTTGATGATGAACACTTTATACGGGTGCCATATAAAGAAGCAGGTGAAATGGTCGATCACAAAATTGCCCATTTCGTTAAAAAATATACCGGTAATTCCGTTGCACTTTATGGTTCAGGCCAGCTAACAATGGAAGGCCAGTACCTGGAAAATCTGTTTATGAAGGGCGTACTGGGATCGAATACCATCGAAGCGAATGCTCGTATGTGTATGACATCTGCGGTAACCGGTTACTTCGCTACACTTGGTTCGGATACACCGCCTCTCGCATACGAAGATATCGAATTGGCAGACATGATTATGCACTTCGGTCATAACGCTCGCGAGTCTCATCCGATTATTTTCTGGCGCGCCGCTGACCATAAAAAGAAAAATGATATTCCAACCGTAGTCGTTGACCCTCGACGCACAGGTACGGTAATGGGTTATGAAGATATTAATCCAAAAAACTCCGTACACGTACCCATTCTTAACGGCGACATCAGTTTTTTAAATTCGATGGCACACGTACTGCTAAAAGATCATGAAGATGTAATCGACTGGGACTTTGTAAAAGAACACACCACCGGCTGGAAAAAATACGTTGATACAGTAAGAAAAAAATACAGTCCTGAACAGGTACAGGATCGCATGGGCGGTGAAAATCACGATGTATCTCCTGATTTGATTCGTGAAGTCGCTGGCATGTTTGCAGACGCAACACGCAAACGTTTAGCACGAAGTAAAGGCAAACACTCATCCGATTCAAAGAGTGGTGTACCCGGTGATGGAGGTCACGGTGGCGTAATCATAATGTGGGGTATTGGTTATAACCAGCACATCCACGGTCAGTATAATGTTATCTCAATCATCAACCTATTAACTTTAACCGGTAATCTAGCAAAATCTGGGTGTGGGCCGTTCTCTATGACTGGGCAACCGAATGCCATGGGCGAACGCTTTACCGGTGGTCTAACAGATCGTTTACCCTTTAATCAGCCACTGAAAAATGCCAAACACCGTGCACATATGGCAAAACACTGGCGTCTGCCTGAAAAGAATTTAATCAATGCGATGAATTCTCCAAACACCGGCATGGCAATCGGCATGATGGAACGGGCATTAAAAGATGAAGTAAAAGCCATGTTCCTTGTTTACGCGACCCATATCGATTTGCCTGATCTAGAAAATCTGGTTCGGCCTGCACTGATGAAAACTTTCAACGTAGTTCAGGAAATCTATCGCCATGCGCCTAACAACTTGTACGCCGACGTTATCTTTCCTGCTGCTACCTGGGGCGAAGTCGATGGTGTGTATATCAGTTCAGAACGCCGTATCAATATCTGCGAACAGGCAGCAATGCCGCCAAAAGGTTGCCTGCCCGATCTCGACATGGTTATCGATAAAGCAAAAGGCATCGGTAAAATATTGGGACTGGATATGGACAAAGCCCTGCCCTATAAAAAAGATAAAAACGGTTTTTATGATGCTGAAGAAATATTTCGCGATATATGTCGCGCATCAGAAGGCACCGATACAGATTTAACCGGTATTCTCGAACGCGAGAAAGTAGACGGCATTTCACCTTATGAACAGCTCAAAGAATTACGTGGTATTCAATGGCCAGCACCAACTTATGCAACGGCAAAAGCCGGTGGTACAAAACGTCGCTTTATGATGCAGGAAGGTAACTGGGCATCAAAACCTTATGGGTACTTTCGAACCAACGATGGCAAGGTTCATATGAAACTATGTGAACAGGATTACAGCAGGCGTAAAGAAATAACGAAAAAACTAATGGAGCTTGGTACTAAAAAAGGCTTTTATGCTGTTGATAATAGGGAACTACTAGTGCAAGCGCGTGATATGGGACTAACACCTGACATACCCGATGAAGATTACCGTGGTAAGAAATGGAATGCAGTACCAAAAGATAAATACCCGTACTGGTTTGGCCTGGGTGTTGTGTACGAACATTTTCATACTGCCAAGTCCAATCGCAGCCCAACGACGCGTCGCTTAGTACCGGAGATGTATGTTGAGATGCACCCGGAAGATGCCAAAGACTTAGGCATTAAAGACGGCGATAAAGTACGTGTGGTAACACGACGTGGTCAGCTGGAAGCACGTGCACAAGTAGGCACTAACAGCCTGGTTAAACCCGCACGCAACAACGTGCCACGTGGTTATATGTTTGGCCCATGGAATCTGTCGGTTGCCGACAGTGCTGTTCCTGAAAAAAACAAATGGTTGGCTAATCGTGTAACCAGTCGTGCTTATGATCCAGTTTCCGGTCAGGTGGACTTTAAAAAATCTGCCGCACGGATTGAAAAAATTTAATGAGCGAACAACAAGTCACCGTCATCTCGACTAGCGGAAAAGATCTTGTACGCTGAGCCTGCAAGATTTCTCCCGCTAGTTGAGATGACAATATAAGCTTACTGAATAATGTAACACTATATGAAACGCAGAGACTTTTTAAAAATAACCAGTGCTGGTGCAATGTCCTCGTTCATTTCCGACAGAGGTTACGCTGCGTCTTCAAAACCTTCACTAAGATTTTTACGTCCACCCGGTGCCCTATCAGAAGATGATTTTTTAAGCCGTTGCATACATTGCGGACAGTGTGGAGAAGCCTGTCCAAATCGTTGCATCAACTTTTTCGAATTAGAAAATGGTTTCACGTCAACAGACACGCCGTATATTATCCCTCGTGAAAAAGCCTGTATATTATGCATGAAATGCGGTGATATCTGCCCGACCGGCGCCATCCAAAAGGTGAAATATGAAATCGAAGACATACTCAATAAAGTTCATATGGGCAGGGCCATCATCGACAAACAATTATGTTTATCCTGGCAAGGAAAATCTTGCGGCGTATGCTACCGCGCTTGTAAATTACCAGATGTCGCTATCAGCGTTGGTTATATGGAACAACCAAAGATATTAGATAACTGTATCGGCTGTGGCTTATGTGAACGTTCATGCATACAGATACCACAGGCAATAAAAATATTGCCGAGACAGTCATGAACATTAAATATAAAACAAAATCACCGCAGAGACAAAGAGAAAATATTTTATTGTTTATAACATTATTAAACTCTGCATCTTCACGCCTCTGCGATGAGTATTTTTCAGGTGGTTTAGATAATGCAAAATAATGCAAAACCATTTTTCCTTTGGAAACACCTGAACAAGTTACGCTGGATAACTTTATTCATCGTTTTTACAATGTTGATATACCTGCCCTATGCACACTTATATCAAACATACAAAGCCGCACATGCCTATGACCTGCTGGCTGACTCTGAAAAAGAAATCTACGACATTATGGAAAAACTAACCTACCTTTTTGTTACGGATCCAGAACTCGATCTGGATGCAATAAAAGGTAATACATGGTCAGGTACATTTTTTGGTTTACAGCTCAGCGATCCTTTAGCTGCTGCAGGGCAAATATTTTCTAGCTTAAGTTTCTACTGGCCATTTTTATTAACCGCAGTTATTCCCATTATTTTCACCATCATTTTCGGTCGTTTTTTTTGTGGCTGGATTTGTCCGGCAACGTTTATCTATGAACTCAACACCAACTTATCTGCCTGGTTACGACGTGCAGGATTAAAAACAGGCAGTCGACAATTTGATCGACGGGTTAAATATCTTGTACTTGCATTTGGTTTAATTTTATCAGCAATCAGTGGATCCGTTTTAGTTGCAACAGTGTACCCTCCAGCTATTGTTGGACGCGAAATATATTATTCTATTGCTCTCGGTGGTTTTGGTACTGGTTCAATATTTTTTGTCGGCACATTGATGTTCGATTTACTGATCGCTCGCCGTGGATTTTGTCGCTACATATGCCCGGGTGGCGCACTCTACTCCTTGCTCGGACAATTCCGAATTTTTCGTGTACAGCGAATCGTAGAAAACTGCAACGACTGTGCAAAATGTAATGCAATCTGTGAGTTCGGACTAGACCCACTACGTGATGGCTTTGGCCAGGAATGTAATAACTGTACAGCCTGTATCGCAATATGCCCTACTGATGCACTTACATTCAAAGTCAAAATATACGACACACCTAATATGGGTGCCGGTCACTTAGGCAAACAATACCTTCGCGAAATAGAGAATAACGGTAGCGAGACAAGCTAATATGAGCCATTCGATATGAGCTATAAAGTCACAAGCAGTCCCTTCTCCCTCTGGGGAGGGTGTCGCAAAAATAAAATACTATTATTTTTATTAGCGTTTATAGTTTTGCCCGCTCATGCACACCATATACTTGGTCGCCCTGCGTACAATTTAAATGAAGATTCCAACACCCCTCCTAGCATGCAGGTTGAAACTCAGATCGGTGACTACTTCGTCACTTATATGGTCTTTCCCGCTTTTCCAAAAGCAGGACAACGTGGAAGAGTAAATCTTTATGCAACACGTATAGACAATGGCGATGCTTATAATGGTGAAGTAACGTTCGAAGTTAAAGACGATAAAGTTTTTGGCAATAAAAATATTGAAGTCCTCGGCACACAACTACCTGATGACAGTGTCTATCGTCAGGGATTCGTATTCAGTAAAAATGGCGACTATATTATTACCGCAACGTTTAGAGACGGTAAAGAGCCCTACATAATAGATTTTCCACTGCGCATCGGCCCTCCCGATTCTATTGGCCCTATCGGTATCGCTATCGCCGCTATCGTACTTATTCTTGTCAGTGTCAATTTAGTTCAGCGAAAACGTTTACTACGTTCCAAATTTCGTCATTCACATGACGAAAAAAAAACGGGTAAAACAACATGACGATGACGCACCCGGGGCTACCTGAATATTGGAGCTTAATCATTATCGGCTTTATGTTGATGGCTGTTATATGGGTACTGACTACGCCAACACCTGTACGAACACATACGTCTGTTTCAAGTCTGGTTAACATATCTTTTTTCGGTAAAAGTGTTCGCATTCTCATTGCCAACCGATGGATTTTGATTTCATTAAAACTAGTATTAGTTGGATTTTTCTTATTGATTATTATTGCTGGTCTATTTGGAACGCCTATTCCTGAACGTAACATAGCTACCGTTTTAACCTGGAATTTATGGTGGTCAGGACTAGTATTCTCTGTTTTCTTATTAGGTTCGGCGTGGTGTGCCGTTTGTCCATGGGATACGCTTTCTCAATGGCTGGTGCGTAGAAAGTTATGGCGACGTGCAGAACCGAACAATAGTCTTAATATTAAAGTACCTAAATGGTTAGCGAATGTATGGCCCGCATTGTTTATGTTTATTGCATTAACATGGTTAGAGCTGGGCGTAGGCATAACAACCAGTCCTTATGCAACGGCTGCCGTATCTTTATTAATGGTCGTATTAGCCACAGCGTCACTTGCAGTATTTAAACGTAAAGCTTTCTGCCGTTATTTCTGTCCGGTTGGACGCACTATCGGTTACTACTCGCAACTGGCGCCAATTGAATTACGCCCTATCGATAATGAAACATGTGAAAATTGCAAAACATTAGACTGCTATCACGGCAATAACTCAATCGAACCCTGCCCGACCTGGTTAGTGATGGGGCGCTTAACACAAAATAGCTACTGCACCTCATGCGGTAACTGTACGCAAAGTTGCCCACACGAAAATGTCGCCTGGCGATTTCGTCCACCTAGCACCGAAGCATTACACAGCGCCCGCCCCCACTGGGATGAATCGTGGTTTATGATTGGTCTATTAGCACTCACCGGTTTTCACGGCTTAACCATGATGCCATTCTGGGAAATGTGGATGAGTCAGCTGGCACAAACAATCGGTGATTCAGGACGATTGTTACCCAGCTTTACTATTGGACTGTTTGCCTGCATTCTGGTTATTGCAGTAATTTATTCGACACTGATAGAAGTTACACGAAAGATCAGTGGTACAGACATGGCGTTCAAACGTCTGTTTTCAACTTTTTCTTTTGTCACTTTACCATTAGCATTTAGCTACCATTTGGCGCATAACCTCAATCACCTTATTCGAGAAAGTGTCGGCATCGGTTCTGTATTTTTAAATCCACTTGGTATTAGTACCGCGCCCCTAAGTATGATGGAAAAATATGAGCGTCATATGACGATGTGGTTGTCACAAGATAGTATATTCGCTATTCAAACCGCATTAATGATTATTGGATTTTGGATAGCCGTGCAAGTTATCAGACACCGTGGATTGAATATCGCCACATCAAATTCTAATTTTGCTGCTTTCAAACTAACACCAATGTTGGTCTTTGCGGCAGGAATAACTGGATTTCACTTATGGTTATTGATGCAACCGATGATAATGAGAATGTAGGCTAAACTATGGATAGACGTTCCTTTTTCAGATCAGCAATTGATAAAGGTGGCAAAGCCACAGTTAAAGCCATCGACGCCAGTGTTAATAAACAGGCGACACACTGGTTACGCCCGCCTTTTGCAATCAACGAACTCGAGTTCCTCCTTGCCTGCACTCGTTGTAATGATTGCATCGATGCTTGCCCTCATAATGTTATCTTTAGTTTATCTGCTAAGGTTGGTGCCCGAGCAGCCGGCACGCCAGCTTTGGATCTACTGAATAAAGGCTGTCACTTGTGCAAAGACTGGCCCTGTATATCTGCCTGTACGCCGAAGGCATTATTTATTCCTGACGTACCAGCTGACACAAAAAATAAAACGAATGTAATTTCGCTACCAGTATTAGCAAAAGCAAGCATAAATACTGAAGCCTGCCTGCCATTTAGTGGCCCTGAATGCGGCGCTTGTATAGATTGCTGCCCTGTTGACGGTGCATTAACGCTTGATATGGCCAAACCAGTTATAGATCAGGCGCTGTGTACAGGCTGTGCACTGTGTAGAGAAGCATGCATCACCGAACCAAAAGCCATCGATATTGCCTCACTATAACAGTCATTTCAGGATATTCCGATTTGACGTAAATCATGTATGATTTAACGAGAGTCTATAAATAATATAGTTCACCAAAAGCGACGATGAAAACAGAAAATTTTAACAATCAGAATAAACTCATCGACCCATTCGGTCGTCGTATTGAGTACGTACGTTTATCCGTTACCGATAAATGCAATTTGCGTTGTTTCTATTGCATGCCAAAAGGATTCACAGATTTTGAACAGCCTGATCACTGGCTGACTCATAATGAAATAGTCCGCGTCATCAAAGCATTTACTGAACTCGGTGTCGCCCGCGTACGCATAACGGGTGGCGAACCTCTTGTTCGTAAAAATATTACAAAATTATCTCAACGACTGACAACCCTTCCTGGACTAAACGATCTCTCGCTCAGCACCAATGCAGTGTTACTTGATAAACATGCTGATGACCTACATAAAGCTGGCATCTCAAGAATCAACGTCAGTCTGGATACACTACAATCAGAACGGTTTAAAGAAATAACCGGTGGCGAACTACAACCCGTACTTGACGGTTTAATGGCCGCTAAAAAAGCGGGTTTCTCTCCGATAAAAATTAATATGGTTGCCATGAAAGGCATCAATGATGATGAGTTTGAAGACATGGTTGAGTTTTGTCTCGAACATGACTTCACTCTACGCTTTATTGAAACCATGCCGATGGGTGCAACCGGCGAAAACGCCACAAATCATTATCTGGATTTACAAATCGTCAAACAACAACTGGCAAAACGCTTCGATTTGATACCAGGTGTTATGCCCGGTGGCGGCCCGGCTAGATACGTACAGATTAAAAACACAGAACTGCGCATCGGTTTTATTACGCCCATCTCACAACATTTTTGCGAAACCTGTAACCGCGTTCGTCTATCTGTCGATGGCACACTTTATATGTGTCTTGGACAAGACGATAAAGTCGAGCTACGCCCATTGTTACGCAAAGGCATCAGCGATAAAGAGTTAAAATCCATAATAATTGATGCGATAGGTCTTAAACCCGAGAAACACGAATTTAAAGATAAGCCTCAGCAGGTAGTACGTTTAATGAGCATGACTGGTGGTTAGCGCTCTATTACAAACATTTAAATAATTAATTAAACGCACCCCAGCGAAAAGCAAAACTAGTTTTTTCAATTTTCATCACATTGTTTCCATTTTTTTATTACAAATCTTTACATTAAATTCATTCTAATAAATGACAGTTTTTTGTCAGCCCCTCTAATATCAATAATATAAAAATGTCACGGCATGGTTATACATAATATTAAGACGCAAACAAATAGCGAATTAATATTTTAAATTGAGCAGAAACAGTGGGAATGAGCATGAAAGAGACAATTCAAAAATTAGCACGTAATAATATTTTATTTAGAAGCCTGGTCGGTAAAAGTCAGGCCATGGTGAAAATTCAAAATGATATTAAACTGGTTGCATCGAGTGATGCCAACGTTTTAATCCTCGGTGAATCGGGCACAGGTAAAGAAGTCGTTGCACGTAACATCCACTATTTTTCAACTCGCCGTAAAAATAGTTTTGTCCCTGTTAATTGTGGTGCCATTCCACCTGAGTTACTTGAATCTGAATTATTTGGTCATGAAAAAGGCGCGTTCACAGGTGCCATCGCCTCACGACTAGGTCGCTTTTCAATGGCCGACGGTGGTACCTTGTTCCTGGATGAAATTGGCGAAATGACTATGGCCATGCAGGTAAAACTACTTAGAGTCTTAGAGGAACGCGTTTTTGAACGTGTGGGTGGAACCGCCACAATCAAAGTGGATGTACGCATAGTTGCCGCAACAAACCGTAATCTGGAAGCGATGGTTAAAGAGGGTACATTTCGTGAAGACCTGTATTTCAGGTTAGATGTTTTTCCAATTCGACTACCTGCTCTCCGACAGCGAATAGACGATTTACCATTATTAATAAAAGAGCTCATCGCTAGACTTGAAAACACCAAGGGTAGCTCTGTTCGTTTTACTAAAAATGCAATCATTGCCATGTCTAAACACAGCTGGCCTGGCAATATTCGTGAACTGGCTAATACGATTGAAAGGATGTCTATTAAACATCCAAACAATCTGGTTAACGAAGATGATTTACCTGAAAAAATAAAAGCATGTGCTTTAACAGAGAACGTAGGTCTTAAACTAGAGGATCTGGATGACCGTAGTGTACAGGCCGTATGCAGCACTCCTGACGTTAGCCATGCCACACAAATTAATATACCAAGCGAAGGCTTTGATTTAAAAACTTATATGTCCAACATAGAAGTTAAAATTATTCAGGATGCTTTAGATAATACCGATGGCGTCATATCACATGCCGCAAAAACACTGGGGCTTCGCCGTACGACACTCGCTGAAAAAATGCGTAAATATCATATAGATAAATCACATGACCACGTTAACGTGAGTGCATGCTAGGGTACCTCTGAATAAATATTTTAGATAAGCTATTTCGATATAGCTAAATTTCATGGCATACTTGCGCCATTACGACATGGGTGCAGGGGGGCGATGAAAGGGGTCGATGAAAAAACTTATTACGAACATAACTCTTCTGACAGCATTAATACTGCTGCTTTTTAATCCAGCTATTGCCGAAACATTTTCAAGTTACGCTTTCGTTAATGACGATGGCACGCTTCGTATAAAAAAGAAAAATATCCACCTCTACGGCATCCATATTCCATCCACAAGCAAAAATTGCAGAACTAATCAACATCCCCCAGTTTGTGGCGAACGTGCCGCACTGGCGCTAGAATTTAAAATTAAAAGCTTTATTCGCTGTGAAATAAAAAGCGAAAACCCTAATGGCAGCCTTACCGGACAATGTTTTGCTAACTACTCTAACTTTGAAGAAGGGGAAGACTTAAGTGCATACCTATTGGAACGCGGATGGGCTGTCGCTTTACCTGATGCGCCCATTGATTATCACACATTAGAAAAAATTGCCCGTTCACGTGGTATGGGCGTTTGGGGAATTGCGATCGACAGACCTTTTATATCGCCTTTCAATCAATAGAGTGACTGAAAAATTATCGTAACATCTGTTGCTGACGTTTATTGGCGATACCAATTTTAGCAACTTTATTTTTTTTATAAATAACAGATTCGAATGAGGCCCTTTCTTTTGTTCGAAGATAATCCACCTGCATTGTTTCAAACACCAAAGATGTATCATTCGAATTTTTAAGATGATCAAACAACAAAGCGAATAAACGTTTTAGTGAAATCTTCCAGGTACTTCCGCTAGTTTGATACAGGCTATCACTCAGCCTCATAAAATTATCAAAGGCGGCATCGTTTAAAATTAATGGCAAGGTATTTTTAAAGCGGCCAGAGTTGGCAATTATGTCCCAATAGCGTGCAAAACGATTAACCCTTTGCATGGTTTTAAAGTCAATATCACGAGTATGTAATATATTATAAGGCGCTTGCGGATTGTAGCGTAATGCGTATTTCTCATTGTGACGATTTAGCGGTACGCCACGTAATCGTTTTAATATACCTAACTGAATTTCATGAGGATTCAAGCTAACTAACCTATCAAAACTTTTCGAAAAATTTTCCAACGTATCAGAAGGAAGCCCAAAGATTAAATCAGCGTGGATATACGCATGCGTCTCTTCACGCAACCACTTTAAATTTTCATCTGTTTTTTTGTTATTTTGTTTACGACTAATCAACCCCTGAATTTTTTCATCAAAAGTTTGCACACCAATTTCAAATTGAAGAACATGTTCTGGAAATTTTTGTATTGTGTGTTTTAATTTATCGGCCAGATTATCCGGCACCACTTCAAAGTGCAGGTATAGATCATCAGTCAGTCTCTCGAGAAAAAATTCGAGTATCGCAACACTGCTGCTTACTTTTAAATTAAACGTTCGATCAATAAATTTAAAATTTCGCGCACCACGTTGATATAACTTATCCATTTCCTGAAGAAACAGGCCTAATTCGAATGGCTTTGCGGTTTTGTCCAGTGATGACAAACAAAACTCACATTTGAAGGGGCAGCCTCTTGATGCTTCGACATAGATCAGGCGATTTTTAATATCATCTTCTAAATAGTATTCATACGGCAACTGCAATTGATCCAACGGCAATTCATCACTCTGGATCTCACAATTGAGTGGTTTATTGCCAGACAATATTAATTGACACAGTTCACAAAAACTTTTTTCCGCTGCACCCATCACAACATAATCAACAATATCGACCACAGCAGGCTTGTCTGGAAGATGACTAACCTCAGGTCCACCCAGTACGATAACGGTCTTTGGCGACACCTGTTTTATCAATTCAATCGTTTTTGTGACTCCTTCGATATTCCAGATATAAACACCAAAACCGATGATTTCCGGTTGATGCTGTAAGAGCTTTTCTGCAATATCGATTGGGCGTTGCTGAATAGTGAATTCTTCTATTATGGTTGAAGGCTGGAGCTCACCCATATTTGCGTATAAGTAACGCAGGCCAAATGCAGTGTGCATATAGCGTGCGTTGAGTGTGGTTAATACGATTTGGGTGGTTAGAGCCTGTTCCATTTGGCTCATTATAGCAGTATGTAGGTGTGAATTTATTCGCACGACGAACGTACACTATGGCACTGCTGTGCGAATAAATTCACACCTACAAATTTGGAAAAAAATTAATCAAACAATAAACTTACCGGTCTCACGAAGATGATTTTCCATCAACTCAATCTCACGTGCCCCTGAATAATATATATCTTCATCAACTGTATAATCCAAACTCATATTCCGGTCTTCATAATCCACCTTATCCAGAATACTCTTAATCGCGTTGAGATGCGCTCGGTGTTTATCATTACTACGGATAATTGCCCAGGGGCTGGTATGGCTATGTGTACATTTTAACATTTGATATTTCATCTCGGTGAATTCATCCCATTTTTCCTGCATCTGTACATCAATTTCTGATAACTTCCATTTTTTTAACTGGTTTGTTTCGCGATCAGAAAAACGTTCCTGTTGTGTTTTCTTCGAAACAGAAAAGTAAATTTTGTGAAATACAATATCATGTTCAACCAGATCATTTTCAAACTGAGAAACTGTATTCATGAAAGTTGTATATTGCTGTTGTGTACAAAATTTAAAGATAGGCTCCACCATTGCACGGTTATACCAACTTCGATCAAACAGTACAATCTCACCACCACGTGGAAACTGCTCGACATAACGCTGGAAATACCACTGACTGGTTTGCACATTAGACGGTTTGCCTAACGCCACTACACGATAGTGTTTTTCATTCATATAGCGGGTAATGCGGCGGATGCTTCCGCCCTTGCCCGCAGCATCACGCCCCTCTACCAGGACGATCATTTTTTGATGATATTTCTCAAGATGTTCTTGCAACTTAATTAGTTCTGCCTGATACGGCTTCATTTTCTCATCTTCTTTATAACGAAGATATCGCTTATAAAGCAGTTGCTTAAAACTTTCATCGCCCTGCGCCAGCTCGTCTAAAAACACCTGATATTCCATCTCTCAGCTAACCCTCTAGTTATTTGATCTCTGTATAGATGATACAGCTAAATCCATACTTTTTAATAATACAGGGCAAATTCAACACTATTAGGGGATATTAATCAGTGATGGCATTGCTTTGTGCGCCTGAAAGCAGGAAAATACGCGCCTGAATTTTACTGCATGCGGTCGATTTACATCTGTTGCGGCATGTGACATTTTTTAACACTCTCGAGGAAAACTCATGAAACTTATTCTTTTAGGCGCACCGGGTGCGGGTAAAGGCACCGTTGCTAAATTACTGACGAAATTAGACGGTTCAGTACAAATTTCTACAGGCGACATCTTACGTGGTGCGGTTGCAGCTGGCACTGAACTAGGTAAAAAGGCAGAAGCGGCAATGAAAGCTGGCGACCTTGTTTCTGATGATTTAATCATGGGTATTATGGCTGAGCGTCTTAAAGAAGACGATTGCAAATCGGGTTACTTACTTGATGGTTTCCCACGCACTATCCCACAAGCTGAGGCATTAAAAGTAATGCTAGCGGAAATGGGCGAAGAGCTAGACTGCGCTGTTGAAATCGACGTACCACGTGACGTCATCCTTGATCGTTTAACCACTCGTCGTACATGTACTGGTTGCGGAGAGATCTACAACGTTAAGTCTAATCCACCGGCAGTTGAAGGTAAGTGTGATAAATGTGGTGAGCCTGTGGTACAGCGTGATGACGAAACTGAAGAAGCCATCAGTAATCGTTTAGAAGTATACACCGACCAAACTGCACCATTAGTTGGTTTCTACAAAGACGAAGGTCTATTACTCTCTGTTAATGCAACATCTTCTGATGTGGTAATTGATGCGATTAAAACAAAAATTAGTTAATACCTTTTGTAATCGCTAGGCAGAAAAAGCCCGGATATCAGTTTTGGTATCCGGGCTTTTTTATTTGCTAAATTCGGCTACAGCTTACGAACTTGTACACAGTAATTTACTGTTAACCTCGCCATCCACTGCCATCTTCTCTAACTCCTGCATAACAACCAGACTGGATGATTCCATCTTTTGCAGATAATCAATAGCAATACGTGTCTCATCGCGACGAAAAGCTTCGATTGCACTTTTACCTGATGCATGCACCATTTCATGAGGCGCCTCAAGCTCTCTATAACCATTAAGCCTAGAAAAACAAGATTGCCCATCGCCCTCGTAGTACCATTTACCTAAACGACAGGAATGATGATCGGCAAAATCGGATGATGACTGACCACTTTGCCCCATGAAGATTCGATACACATTGAATTTGAAAACCAGATGGTCAATTTTAGCTAATTCAACAAACCCACGTAGTGCACCAGTAGAAATAGCACTTTCCATTTTCTTGGATAAATTCAGGAATCGCATAATGCCGGCACTGGCTTCGGAGCCAACATCAGAAAGAATTTTGGATTCTTCCGACATCTCAATCATCTTCGATGTCGTTTCCTTCACCTCCGCCTGAATCAGATTAACTTCATTGGTGATATCGCCCGTCGCTTCATGTGTGCGTGTTGATAATGTCCTTACCTCATCCGCAACAACAGCAAAACCACGTCCATGTTCACCCGCACGTGCGGCTTCGATAGCGGCATTAAGTGCGAGCAAATTTGTCTGTTCTGATATACCATTAATCAGTCCAATAACATCATCAATGGCGTTAACACGACTATTAAGCTGCTCGACATTCTCTACCGCTTCACTGACGGCTGAAGAAACAGTGACAAGGTTTTCAACTAGTTTATTGGTCCCCTCATTTGCTTGTAACGATTCATTTGCTGCATCAACTGCGGTTTGTTTTTCATTATGGAGGATGGAAACCAGACTGGAGAATGTGGACTGCATAGCGAGCAAACTGCTACCAAATCCTTCAAAAGAATCAAACAAACCCTCGGTGAGTGTCAGCTTCGCCTTCATTTCAGAAATTTCTGATTGAGCCTGCTCCAGTTCATCTTTTTTCTGATCTAGTTCCTTCTGTAAGGCAGTTAGATGCCCGTTTGCATCATTCATCGCTGAAGATGAGTCTAAGTTTTTAAGTAAACCAAACATGTTGACCTCATATTTTTAGTAAATTTATAAGCTGACAACCAGTGTATCGGCTTACACTTCTAAAACTTAAACGGTCAAATCGAATACCTGTAATAAAATAATTTGGTTATACTTTAACCATCTCTGCCATCAATACGCGCTGTGAAAAACATGGGAGCATAGACTAAAACGAAAATCGTAAATGTGGTTATCCATAACGCCTGTGAGATCGCTATCCAGTAAACATAGTATTCCATATTAAACAGCGGGAACAAGATACGAACGACGGCACCCAGTGATAACAGGGTAACTATCCAAAAAACAGCAGCTGGTGGCTCAAACACACTTCGCCCGGTATGTCCTAACGACACACGTGACATCATGCCTATGGTAAGTAATCCGATACCACCAACCGTAAACGCATGAATAGATAAATAAGGTGAAATACCAAGATAATAACTGGCAGTAATAAATGCAAAACCCATGATGATAAAAGCATAGGCCACAAGTAAAACCCAGACCAATGGTTTATTCCAAATTTTATGTGTATACCAACCAGCAATTCTTACCATATGCAACACACTCAATGCTGCGGCAACTACGGCAGTAAATTCACTATATTCAGTAAATACATCGCTAACCCATAAAATAAGCAATAAAACCAGACTAGCAATATCAACCCAGGCATAATTTTTAATGCTTGCTTCGCCATCAATACCATTTTTAATAAACATCGGAACAACACGACGCATCATCACCAGCACTAAAGCAATAATCATATAGAGAGCAGAATACAACCCCCACTGTATACCATCTTCAAGAACCCCTGACGCACCAAGATAAAATGTAATATTACAGAACATCAATAAAAACAATTTTGAGATAATGCCCACTTGTTTATACTGTTTAATTTTCAAGACCGGACGAAGACAGGCAACCGATAATAAAAATAAAAAAGCCACGTCTACGAACGCAATAATTATCATCGGAATCATTTGACCGGACAATGGCAATATTCTCGCGATTAACCAAAGTATAAATAACAGCGCCAGTGCTTTACCACGTAATACCTCTTCACCCGTCCAGTTTTTAATCGCCGTCAATAAAAAGCCGGCAATCACTGCCATCACATAACCAAATATCATTTCATGTGCATGCCATATCACCGGCGACAGACCAGCAAAAGCAAACTTGACCGAGAACACATAACTCGCCATCCAAATTGCCATTGCAATTACAGCAAAAACACTCGCAGCTAAAAAGAATGGTCTAAAACCTAAACGTAATATTGGTGGTCCAAAATCCTGTGGAGTTGAACCGACTACTTCACCATCGATTGATAACATAAGGCATTAACTCTTTATAGAAGACAACAGATTACGAATTATTAAATAATTGCGCTTTGACCCATATCATGGGCCGTGGCTATATTAAATCATTGTAATTTCAGATGTGACAGGCATATATACCGGATTAATTGAATGGTTACTCGCTAGGTGAAAAAGTACATCCACGCTGTCATAAAAATGATAAACACAATAAACGTGACAAGACCGATAGCAAAATCATTCGGCACTTTTTCTTTATTGTCATTTTCACTCATCAGGTTTATCTCTTTAACCATTAATTATTATATCTTTAGGACGAATTAGCTTACGCAATTCACCTTTACCCGGCTTTTTTAAAGCATCAAGTGTGTCCAGATGAAAATAAGCTACTGCACAGGTAGTCATCAATTTACCACTATCAGATAATGGCGGAGCTGAATGGGCAAGATAATTCACCAGATAGTCCATTCCCGGATTATGCGCGAGTACCAGCAACCGTTGACCTTCAATAGCATAGAACGCAATGTTATCACACAGTGTTTCCATATCAGCCAGATAAAGACTTTTATCAATGCTTGTACTTTCCTCAGCCACAGGTATAGCCTGTAATAATAACCGAGCGGTTTCCTGCGTTCGTTCTGCTGCTGAAACCACCATTCTATCAGGCGTTAATCCTGCCTGCTCCAGATACAACCCCAGGCGAGCTGCATCACGTCGTCCCCGTTCATTTAGTGGCCGCTCTATATCTGCCAGATGGCTGTGCCAATCAGATTTAGCATGACGCATTAATAATAATTCAAACATGATGACAGGTTACTCAAATCCGTCAGGGTTATAACGTTCTAATATTTTAGAATCAAAAGGCTCAGAGCCATAAAACCAGAATACTAATCGCTATTAATATTACCTTGATTTAATAATCGGTGAAAACGCGTGCCCTGACACTTAGGACAAGGTGGGATGTGGCCCGGTTTTTTATAGTGCAAATTCTCACCACAGTTATCACACATCAGAACCCCTGGACCTGATATTTCACCGGTACGATACTCAGCTATCTGCGCTACAAATTTTATCCGATCGAGCTCTATCGTCGTTTGATCTGCTGCCTGTTTAAACAGATCAAGAATATAGTCTTCAAGTATCTCTGTATCCAGAGCCAACCATTCCTTAAGGTCATCACCGGTCTCATTCATAAAATTCGCGGCTTCTGTCAGATCTCGTTTCAGATAGAGGGAAACTTTTTCAGCCTCCTCTTCAGTAACCTCACCAAGTTCATGAATTTTTTTACTGCTGATGTCGATTAGTTTATGCAATGCAGGCCCGGTTTTTTCTTCGAGCAACTTGACTTCGTCCATGGTGAACTTTAGTAGTTTCTCATAGGCACTAATCATGTTTTTGGTTGGTTCGATTATGGGTGTATGTTTGTTCATGGCATGCTCCTCCTGTTCATCATACAATTGTACGCCCGATATTGTTTCCATAGTCAGTCATGAGTCAATTTTTTTAAAATAGAGCACTCAGAAAGAGCTATTTTTTATTCTCCTATTGCATATACCTGACAAAATCGCGAAACATCGAAGGTTTAACTAGCGACCATTAGGTTTTAACCAGACAATCAACACTGGCAATAACGTAAGGTTAGCAAGCAATGCCATTATCATCGAAAAACCGGTAAGCAGACCAAAGTAAATACTGGGGATGAAATTGGACAGCGCCAGAATTGAAAAACCTAGCGTTATCGTAATAGTTGTGTAATACATGGCTCGACCGATACTATTGTGACTGCGTTTAATCGCTCCCCAGTAATTGTTATCTTTTTTGAATTCCACATTGAAACGATGGACATAGTGAATCGTATCATCCACCGCAATACCGATACAAATTGCAGCAATGGTAATGGTCATAATATCTAATGGAATACGCAACCATCCCATTATGCCTAATACAGTTGATGCAGCAATTATATTTGGCACGATAGCCAGTGATGCCATTTTAAAATTTCTAAATGAGATAAAAAACATAAACAGTATCGCAATAAACACCACACTAATCGTTAAAATCTGCGACTTGAATAAACTTTGTAATAAGTTGTTATACAACACTAACATACCAGTAAGATGAACCTGTTCATCTGCCAGACCCATCTCGTTGGTAAGATGATGTTGAATTTTTTCTAACAAAGCATCACGTTTTAAATTAGGATCGGATTCATAAACACGAATAGTAAAACGTAATTGATTACCGTCTTCGCTCATGTAAGGTTTAAATAATGATTGTTTGATGTCTTCAGGTACCCGTTTATAGAGTATCGATAAAAAGAAATCATCCATCACTACATCTTCATCTAAGCTACGTAGCAAGTCCAAACTCGTTGATATTGACAATACTTTTCCGGTTTCAGATAATCCATCCAAATATTGATGAATCGTTTTCACCTTCGGCAATCGGCTATTGTTAAACCAGTAACTGGTCGAGGTAATACCTGCGTCTTCATCCAGGTCAAAATCTAAATCGAAGCCAAGATCAAAATCATCAAATAACCCTTCCTCTTCAACCGCTTCATCCTGTTGAAAAAATTCAGCGGGGGCGTCTATTACGACATCAAGGGGTGTAGTACCACCCATTTTTTCATCTATTAAAATCATTCCCTGATAGATTTCTGTATGCTCTTTGTAATAATCAATAAATCGATTTTCGACACTGAGCTTACTCATACCAATAGCACTCAGCACGCTTACAATCATAAAGATAATAACAACGCGTTTATCAAATCGCTGTATAACCTGTGCAAAGTAAGTGGTTAGTGTACTAGTCATATCGCCTTTGAATGTACGTTGCGTAGGTGAAAGCAACATAAGCATGGCCGGAAACAAGGTGAATGCAATAATGAAAGACATGCTGATACCAATCGTCATCATCCAGCCGAAATCAATTACCGGTCGAATGCCACTAACAATAAGTGAAGCGAAAGCGACGATGGTTGTTAGAGCGGTAAAGAAACTAGGTTGAACTTTGCTGCTAACCATTTGCCGAATTAATTCACTATGATCTGCTGTAGCATGTTCATCCTGTAATTCACGATAACGAACGATTAGATGTACCATCAGCGACAATGTAATGATAAGCATCAATGAAATGAAATTAGAGGACACCACCGTAACCGGCCAGTTAACCCAGCCCAAAAATCCCACCATAAAAATACCCGACGCGGCACAACATAACATCGGTAGAATAATCCAACGCATCTGCTGAAAGATAATCGCCAGTAAAATAATAAGAAAAATTAACACACCGATACCGAAGGTCATCAGATCATGTCGAATATAATCGATGGAGTCTGAAGTAATCATCGGAAGACCACCTAAGAACAGACTGGCATTTTCTCGATGCTCATCCATGATTTGCCTGACTGTTATGATATCTTTACTTTGTTGCGCTTGATAAGAAGCGTTATATAAATCAAACTGATAACTCACTACTTTAAGCTGCTGTTTTTCGTCAAAACTTAACGGCCTTTCCAGTTTTAATTCGCGTAACTGATTACGTTGTTCAAGTAAGTCATGAAACCGCTCATCACGTTTAAAATTCACCTGCATTGCAGTCATCGAGCCGTCACTACTAATTAATAGATTCTTGTACAAAGGGCTGTTTATTAATTCCTGCCGGGCTAGTTGCTGATTCGTCTCCTCGCTTTCCAGAGTCAGTATTTTTTCCTGAATGTCCGACAACGTAACAGGCGGACTCTCTATTAGTGGCACATCAAGAATAGTAATGACCGACTTTACCGTATCAATTTTTGCCAATTTATCGCTTAATACGCGAATGTCCTTCTTCACCTCTTCACTAAACAGATCACCAACAGGCGTGTAAGTTATAAATAGAAAATCATCTGCGCCATATTGCTTTTCAATTGAGCGATAAAATTTTAAATCTTGATCATTCTCCAGTACCAGTGAGTCAGATGACGCATCGAGTCGAAAATTAAGGCTGTGCCAGGCAAACACCAGCATCAATGAAACCAGTAGTAATAATGTAGTACGAGGCTTTTGCAGTATGAGATAAAAGTAAAAACGGCTTAGTGATGACATAGGTTATTTTTTAATGTTGATGTTGATATGAATAGACTGTCCGTGTATTGAGAGGATAACGAAACATCTCCATATCTACTGTTAAGGCATGACCAGCATATTACACGCAATTTTTCTACAACTGAACCTATTCAACATAATATCAATTGTGCTAGTGTTAAGAGGCTATTAATAATGACTCAGGTTTCAATATGCCATGGGAAAATAGCGATAATTATGGTAATGGTTACCAACTATCAACCCGATTACCAGCAGTCTACCCCGGCACAGAGATAATTCTTTATCAACAACCACACATCACCCTGCCCATGCAACAGCGGAAAACCTTTTAAGGCCTGCTGCCAGCCGTATTTGCAAAAAACTCAGGCAACGCCTACCGCAGAAGCTCTCATGCGCTCACGCTACACTGCCTTCGTCCAGCTGGATGAAGAATACCTTCGATATAGCTGGCACCCCGATAATCAACCAAAAATCATACACTTAAATACTGAAACAAAATGGCTTGGCTTAAAAATCATGAATACGCTTGCGGGTAAAATTGACGATAAAACCGGTGAAGTTGAATTTGTTGCAAGAAGCAAAATTAATGGTAAAGCCAGTCGTTTACATGAAAATAGCCAGTTCACTCGATTCGAGAATCGTTGGGTTTACACTAGCGGTAAATATTCAGATAAATAGTCGCATTTTTCAGACCGAACCAGCAGTTTGAACTACACTTGTTGAGTAGCCACAGTGCTACACGGAACCAGTGTTGCTGGTAATAAATTAATAAAAATAACACCACCAAACTCATATCACCATCATGAGAAAAAGCTTCATCACATTGTCGTGCTCAGCCCTGCTGTTTGCTTCTTCAAGCATTCTGAGCCAGACCGCCGATTACACATCCGACAGGAACACTTCCTTCGGTGATGGTGGCTTCGCTGACGCTAAAACCGCAGCACAATCCAGAGCAATTCAAAACGATAAAGATGCTAGTCAAACCGAAGGCACGCTGGTACTGGCAAAAATTAATACACAAACACCCAATAAAAGCATTAACCCATTAAACAACTCGCTTGCAATCCTGCCTAAAGCGTCTCAGGACAAGCAAAGAGCCGTCGTCGAAACAATTGAACCCGACACCACTAGCCAATCCGTCGGCCAGTCAATCAATACAACCTATTTTTCAGATGAAGAACTGGCCCATCTTCGCCAGTTATTTTTACAGGCGGAAAATGCTTTAAGACGTAAAAACAATGCACAATACTTTCTACTCGCCGACCAGTTAAAAAAATACCCACTCTACCCTTACCTACAATACCAGTGGTTAAGAAAACATCTGGGCAGTGAAAGACAGATTAAACAGTTTTTAAAAGAACACCAATCTTCACGTTATGCAAAAAAACTAAAACGAAAATGGCTGCATAGCCTAGCAAAGCGTAAGCAATGGTCACTGTTCTTAGAGTTTTACAGTGCCACCAGTGAAACGAAATTAAACTGTTATTTTCACCGTGCGCAATACAATACCAACGATAGACAATCTGCGCTTCAGGGCGCTAAAAAATTATGGGTTGTCGGTAAATCACAACCTCGTGTGTGTGACCCGCTATTTTCTAAACTAAAAAAATCTGATTTGTTCACACAGGATTTACGTTGGCAGCGATTCGATGCTGCACTGCGAAACAATAAAACAGGTCTGGCAAGTTACATTCAAAATATTATGCCAAAGCGTAACCATGCCACCGCACAATTATGGCTGAACCTGCACCGTAATCCATCTCGTTATATACCCGTATTTTTAAGCCAGCCAAAAACAGCGCAGGCACCGCTAATGTTCAGACACGCCATCGACAGACTGGCAGGTAAAGATATCAACGACGCCATCAACATATGGGATGCAAACAAACAACGCTTCAATCTGGAAAAAACACTGGCTGACAAACTGGAAAGAAGACTGGCATTAAAACTGGTATTCGAAAACGAATCGGGTGCCTACGATCGGCTTGACGCACTTGATAATCACAACAACAGCAGCAGAACATGGCGTGTACGTACTGCCCTGACAAAGCAGAACTGGCCAAATGTACTTACTGCCATACATGCCTTAAACGACGAAGAAAAAGCACGTGAAAAATGGCAGTACTGGCTGGCTCGTGCTTATATCGAAACGGATAAGGTTGCGATAGCTCAAGCAATGCTTTTTGAACTATCAGCAAAACGAAGTTTTTATGGTTTCCTGGCAGCTGACAAGGTAAATAACATTTACCAATTATCTGATAACCCCGTCAATGTTACTCAGGATGAAATTACTGAACTTAAAAATCGTCAAGAATTTCATGTTGCATTTGAACTAATGGTTTTAGATAAAAAAAATGAAGCCAAACTACAATGGTGGCACGCAACGCAAGATCTAAATAAAAAAGAAATCATCATCGCAGCAAAACTGGCTCAAAAATGGCAATGGGATGAAATTGCTATCTTCACTATCGCAAAAGCCAAACATTGGGATGATATCGAAATGCGCTTCCCTCTCAGTTATGCCGATAAAGTTCACAAAAACTCGGCTCAACAAAAGATTAACCCCGCTATTTTATTTGGATTGATACGTCGTGAGAGCGCCTTTAATGAAAAAGCTTACTCACCTGTCGGTGCGCGTGGCTTAATGCAGATTATGCCACGAACAGGCAAACAGATTGCCCGACACTTTAATGAGCGCTGGCGTGGAAACAAGAGCCTGTACAACCCATCAACCAATCTAAAGTATGGTTCATACTATTATCAGAAACTTTTAAACCAATTCGATGGTCACTATGCACTGGCACTAGCCGCATATAATGCCGGACCAGAGCGTGTAAAAAAATGGTTGCCTGAATCAGAATCCTTACCTGCAGACATCTGGATTGAAACAATTCCATTTCATGAAACTCGTGAATATGTTTCCACCGTGTTAGCCTACGCACTAATCTACCAACAACGTATCCAGTCTGATGAGCTGTCGATGAATGACTTTACCCGTGACGTGCTGCCGTTAACCGCTACACCTTAAAACAATAAACGACTTTCCTGTCGTATCCAATCCTTGTTGTCATTTCATCGACATCATGACCGTATCATGACACTTTTTCACCTCCAAGTTGCATTCTTGATTGTCAACGTTTTGAACACAGTCACACCTCTCCTTTTCAAAGTTGTGCCAAAACGCACATAGGCCGCGCTTCCCAGCGCCTACAGTACCAGTCTATAACGCACCAGATAAATTCAAACAGACGATAAATTTACTGGCACACATATTGCTATATGTTTACTAATGGCAGACACCCTAATTTGTTCCTGCCAAAAAACGAAACCAAAATACAAGAGACATTAAAAATGAAAAGCAAAAAAAGCAACGCAAAAGAAACATTAAATATTGAAATAGCTGCGTGGTCACTTATCATAGGCGTTATATATATAGTTACAAAAGTACTTTCTTAAAACTATATCGAAGACACCATGATTATTAAGATGATTGTTCGCAAGTTCGATGGAAATTTTTTCATCAAGGTTATGTTATGTGGACAATTAAATATAAACCCAACAATGATTCTCAAGCCTGGTTAATATTAGAATCATATGATAATAAATCACAGGCATTACTTCATGCCGCCTGCGCTTCTGGTGGCTATTTTAAAGTTAATGTAGTTGATCCTGACTACAACATAATATGGAGAAATGAAAATTAGGTTCAGGCACGAATGGCACTTAACTTAAGAACAATTTTATTATCAAGTTCGTCATACCAGCATATTTTTACGCCGATATCCATCTAATAGAGAGCATAATATAAACATTTTATACCAATCTAAAACATGGATTCCGGCTAAAACACGCCGGAATGACAGTGAGCGGCATAAGTAAGCGCCATTAGGTTCAGGCACCTCTAAGTCATCCACACTGGACGATTGTTTTTAACCTTAAGTAGCGACGAATCCGTCGGGATAAACTGTCGATACCAATATTAATAATCGCTGTAATAGCGATGAGGAAAATAGCTCGATCGTAGCGAATTTCTTCAAAAGCACTGTCGACATAAAATCCTAGAGTATAAATTCCTAACATACCCAAAATAGCCGTCTCACGAAAAATAATTTCCCAACGGTAAAAGAGAAAAGCTAAAAATTGCGGATAGATTCTCGGCACAAGTTCCCAGGCATATAAATTAAACCCTTTAACAGGCGCGTCTGGTAATCGGAGTTCACTCGCATAGCGGCCACACAGGTGCCCAATAATGGCTCCGTTATGCAACATTAAAGCAATAATCGCTGGTAACATCGATGGCCCCCATAACTGCAGAAAAATATAAGCCAGAATATATTCAGGCGTCGAACGCAAAACGACGAGAAAGCCATGTCCAACAGCACGACCAAAAATCCCCTGAAAGGGTCGAGTAATAAGTGGAAATAACAGGAGTGCAAGCATCCCGCTCAAAACCAATGCCAATTGCGTTAGCAGTAAAGTTTGAACAATACCATCGAACGCCTGCTCCCAGAATAATTCATATAACCACTGAGACAAACCTTGCAGCATGGTGTAACTATCATCCGAAACACGTATTGGATACGGGACAATATCTTCTGTGAAAAACCGTTTAACGTTATCCAAATCAATCGCGACCGCATCAGGCATTAATAAATAGACGGAAGCAATCAAATAGACAATTAATAATTTAGGCCTTAACCACCAACGCATACTCGCAATGAGTAAATAAAATGTAATTAATAATGCAGCAACCTGTGAATACATTCCTTGTTTAAAAAAGCTTTCAAGATAAAAACCTAAAGTTGGCAAACCAATAAAACCCAATATCGCACTGGTACGCAAACCACATTCAAGGCGATACAGGGTATAGGTCTTAAAGTGTTGCCACACCTGTGGTATTCGCGCATAGAAAAAACCAGCCACTCGCCCACTGTTAGCGGGCAAAGCATTATAAGGAGAGTGATCGGCCTCCTCCAATATTTCTGCGTAGACTTTGGCACAGATAGCAGAAAACGGAATGGCAATAGCAAGGATGCCTGTAAACGGATGCAAACCAAAGAATTGTAAAAAAATTAATGCCCAAAATAATTCATGAACAGAACGCAATACAGCACAGCTTACATGTACCACACGGTATTCGAATATTAGCGCCAATAAAAAGCCGCCGATAGCACCCAGACTGACACCGATAAATGCAAATGCCAGCGTTTGTAACAAGGCTGAACCTATATCCCGATAACCACTAAAGTCTGGCGTGATCATACCATAGGCAAATCGCCCCATTTCCAACCAGGGATGAAGGGTGCTAATTGCAATATCTGTAAAGATAAAACAAAACAGTGCAACAACAATAAAAACAAGGCTGGCTTTTACAGCACGAGAACGTGAGTACGGATTATGCGGTAAAACTGACACGATCAGTTCTCATATAGAAACATCAAATCATCAACAGATAGTTCCTTTGTCGGCCGATCAATAACGATACCACCATTTTTAATACCGACAATTCGATCCGCAAAGCACAATGCCATCTTCACATCGTGCATAGCCAACACGATGGTTTCATGTTGATCATGCAATATTTTCATCACTTTACCAGCTAAGACATTATCCAGTGCTGATATTGGTTCATCACCGAGTAATATCTGACTTTTCTGAAACAATGCTCTGGCAATGGCGACTCGTTGCTTTTGTCCACCTGACAATTCACCCGTTCGGTTAAATAATAATTCATTTAGATTAAGCTGTTTAATGAGATGCCTTACCTTTTCAACTTCGTCTTTTTGTGGCCAAACAAGATTTAATAAATTGTAGAGCGTACCGTGTTGATTAAGCTGCCCCATATAAACATTATGAAAAACACTTAATGCTTCAACCAGGGCAATATTTTGCGGAATCATTGACGCGTTGGCACGCTGCTGCTGATAAAGATAATTTAACAACGTTGATTTACCCGTACCACTTTTGCCAAGCAATGCGACATGTTCACCGGTTTTTATAGACAGGTTAATATTGGTTAAAACATCAACATTTTTGTAGCGAAGATCTGCAGAGATTAATTCAAATGCGAATGACATGGATGATTATGACTAAAATAATATTAATCAATGAGTCCAATTTCTTTAGCAACCTTCTTTATTGGTTCATAATCATCGTTGCTTGCAGGGATAAAACCACTACGTGGAAAGGCTGAAAGTAACGCAGGCTTGTTCATAGCAAGTAATGCTTCACGAATTTTTTCTTTAAATCCATCACCCCAGTTTTCATCAACATCACCACGCACGCTCCATTGATAATCTGGATACGCTGGAGTTTTCCATATAACTAAAACCTTATCTGCATCAATCTTTCCCTGCTCTTTCTCACTCAACCAGACCTTATAATTGACAGCACCTACCTCATAAGCACCCGATTGAACCAGTGAGATAGTACGACTGTGATCGCCACTAAATCCCACACGAGCAAAAACTTTTCTGGGTGCTTCCTTAAAATTGTTACGTATATAATATTCAGGCATCAGACGTCCTGAAGTCGAACCTTTTGAACCGAATGTAAACAATTTACCGCGTATGTCATTGGGAAATACTTCAGAAGCCTGCAACCCCGTGGCTTTATTCGCAATAAAATATGTTTCAAATTGCTGATCCTCAACACCCTGTGCCAGTGCTTCAGAACCCTTGACCAGATCGCGTGCCTTCACACCTGAAAGCCCACCAAACCATGCCAGTTGTACCTGATTATTACGAAAGGCAGTGACGGCTGCCGCATAAGATTTAACCGGAATATATTTTACTGGTACACCTAGCTGCTCACTAAGATAGCTTGCTACTCTGCCAAAACGTTGCTGCAGCTTAGTTTCATCCTGATCGGGAATGGCAGTAAACACAAATTCTTTTGCTAACAGGTTGGTGTGAACAAATAAAACGATAAGAAATATAAGATATTTGAGTGAAGACATAATTTTCCCTGCGTTAACGCTGGTTAGGTTAATTGTTTTTAACAATTAAGATTAATTATTTACGAGATAATGCAAACTAAAGAGCTGATTTTTATCCACCCATGATTTTTTTCTTTTAAAACCCGCTTGCTGCGCTAGCGTTTGGAAACTATCAATGGAATATTTATGTGAATATTCGGTAAGAATGGACTGATTTTTTTTAAAATAAAAGGTTTTATCATCGAGAGTTACTTGCTGATCTCGCAAACTGACCAGATGCATCTCAATTCGAAACTGCTGCTCATTATAAAATGCATAATGTCGAAACTGGTCGGGTTCAAAATTCGCGTCTAATTCTCGATTGATTCTTACCAATAAATTTTTATTAAATTTTTCTGTGTACCCACTTTCATCATTATAAGCGGCATTTAAGATACTTGCTTTTTTTTGTAAATCGACACCAATTAATAAACCACCGCCCTCACCAACCATTGTGTTTATTTCTTTTAGCACTGAAACGGCCTGTTTGGGTGCAAAGTTGCCAATAGTCGATCCCGGAAAAAAAGCGACTTTATTTGTCGAATTTACGTGATAAGGCAGTTCCAGCTTGCCAGTAAAATCCGCACAAATTGCATGTACATTTAGCCAGGTAAACTCAGCGGCCAATTTTTGTGCTTCGCCCCGTAGATACGATTTTGAAATATCGATGGGTAGATACGCTATCGGCCTGAGTGCGTCGAGCAATAGACGAACCTTATAACTATCCCCACTTCCCGGTTCAATCAACAGACAGTCTTGTCCTAGTTTATCGACAATATCCTCGATATTATCTCGGATAATGCTTACTTCAGTACGTGTTGGGTAATATTCTCCACTATTACAAATTTCTTCAAACAAACGCGAACCTGTCTCATCATAAAAATATTTAGGTGAAATATACGGTTCAGAAGCAGATAAACCTTGAATAACGTCGGAACGAAAGTCTGCTATTTCCGGGTGCTGATCAAAAAACTGATAGCGTTGTGAAGATGAATCGACCATGAGTAAATTAAATGCGTTTAATTGAATCCCGCAACATTATCGTAGTCATAGTGATGTCGCAACTAAAGTGGCTATTTTATTGGTTCTCGTTCCCACGCAAGAACATGGGAACGAGAATATTTTTTTGCTATGATTGAGTATCAGAACCAAGGCATTTAAAGAACACCTTATTACGTGTAAGCTGTATACACAAAATATAATTAATAAGAAATAGTATTAAAATAACTTGCTTGCATGAATAACACTAACACTGTACCTGTCATTAAAGATCTTGTTCTCATCGGCGGCGGCCATAGCCACCTGTCTGTGTTGAAATACTTTGCCATGCACCCGGTTCCAGGTTTACGGCTTACGCTCATTACACGTGATTTACACACACCCTATTCGGGTATGTTGCCTGGTTATATTGCCGGGCATTACTCTTATGATGAAGCTCACATCGACCTGCGCCCGTTAGCACAATTTGCAAAGGCGCGTATTTACCATGCAGAAGTTAACGATATAGACCTGAGCAATAATCAAATATTCTGCGAGGGTCGCCCCCCTATTTTATATGATTATATTTCTATTAACATTGGCTCAAAGCCAGGTACATTACACATTCCCGGCGCCAACCAATACACCGTTCCTGTTAAGCCCATCGATAGCTTTTTAAACCAGTGGGAAAAGCTTGCAGAAAATGTAGTTAACACAAAAAATAGTGACTTCCATCTAGCTATTGTTGGTGGTGGTGCCGGCGGTGTTGAAATGGCATTGGCAACGCAGTTTCGTTTACACCATCTACTAGCTAAAAATAATCAGACAAACGAATTTTTAAATATAGACCTGTATTGTGATAGCAATACCATTTTACCCACGCACAACAAACAGGTCAGGAAACGTTTTAACCGTTTTTTACAACAACGAAACATCCGTGTACATACCAATCATCGTATCGAAGAAGTACAAAAAAATCAGTTAATCGGTAACAATAAACAGAGCTATCGTGCTGATGCCGTTCTTTGGGTCACCAGTGCTGCTGCACCTGCATGGTTAGAAAAAACGGGTCTTACCGTCGATGCTAGCGGTTTTATTGCCGTCAATGATTACCTGCAATCAACATCACACAACAATGTTTTTGCCGCTGGCGATATCGCTGCTGTGATTAATCATCCCCGTGAAAAATCGGGGGTGTTCGCTGTTCGACAAGGCCCTCCCTTGGCGCGAAATCTTGAACGTGTGGTACAAAATAAACCTTTAAAGAAATTTACACCACAAAAAAACTTTCTTGGTCTAATAAGCACGGGAGATAAATATGCTATCGCCTCACGCAGTAACTGGTCATTAGAGGGTGCATGGTTATGGAAAGTTAAAGACTGGATAGACCGTCGTTTTATGGATAACTTTAACGACCTTCCTGAAATGGAACAAGAAAGTGCACCGCATTTCAACAAAGACATGGCGGACAAACAAACGCTACATGAGATTTCTGCCATTGCGATGCGATGCGGCGGCTGCGGTGCAAAAGTCGGCAGCACTGTTTTATCTCGCGTAGTCAACCGCCTGCAACCCATAACACGCAACGATGTGGTCATCGGCTTAGCTGATCCAGATGATGCCGCTGTCACTGAAGTACCAGCAGGTAAACTCGTGGTGCAGAGCGTCGATTATTTTCGTAGTTTTATTGATGACCCATACATTTTCGGGCAAGTTGCAGCCAACCATGCCCTCAGTGATATTTTTGCGATGGGTGCTGAGGCACAATCTGCCATGGCAATTGCAACCATCCCTTACGGAATCGAAAACCAGATTGAAGATCAGCTTTATCAAACCATGTCGGGCGCGCTAACGATTTTAAACGCCAGCAATACCGCACTGGTCGGCGGACATTCCAGCGAAGGTGCCGAATTGTCATTTGGTTTATCCGTTACTGGTTTGGCCACTCGTGAACAAGTGATGAGAAAGTCCGGCATGCAAGCAGGTGACGTATTAATCCTGACCAAAGCGCTAGGTACAGGTACGCTCTTCGCTGCCGACATGCGACAAAAAGCCAAAGGTCGCTGGATCGATTCAGCCTTAGAAAGCATGCTGCTATCCAATCAACAAGCAGGCTTTTGTTTGCATCGCCACGGTGCCACAGCCTGTACCGATGTAACCGGTTTTGGTCTGCTCGGACACCTTGTTGAAATGACACGCTCATCGGGTAAAAGCGTTGAAGTGAATCTAAATGCTTTGCCGATTATGGATGGCGCATTGGAAATGATTGAGACAGGTATTTTCAGCTCATTACAAGAACAGAACGTACGACTTCGGCGTGCAATAAAAGACCCTGGTGGACAAGAAGGCGAAAAGCAGCGCGAACACAAACATTTTCCACTATTGTTTGATCCGCAAACATCGGGTGGTCTGCTAGCAACCATACCTTATGAAAATGCCAAAGCATGCCTGACAGAGTTAAAAAAACTCGGGTATCCGTTGAGCCTGATTATTGGTGAAGTAACGAATGATACTGACAGTGTTGAGAGCGTGACTTTAAATGTTTAACGCGATCAACTCAAAAATATCTAAACGTGGCACTAATCATTGCTTAAAGCTGACAAAATTAATACCCTGTTTTACTTCTCAGTTCAACACAGGCTGTGTGAAAACTATTTTGGAAAATCGAAAGTAGTAAATGACCGTTTATACATGGCCAGAAACGAACTTTATGTGGCTGCGATTCTTGCTTATTTATGAAAAACTGTACGTATTTAGGGACTGGGCTTTTAATATACAAAATATTTTGAGTTTTCACACAGCCTGAACACTAAGCAGAAATTGAAGCAATTATTTTAACTGAGTATAAAACACGTTGGTCTCAACCGGTCAACGCAACACTATAATCTTTTATTAAAAAGAAGGAGTGTTGTAAATGGTCTACAGAACCCGAATAAA
>UOFE01000041.1_pt1 | contig 85459 bp, 87 predicted proteins | sample 1988381 | NCBI WGS metagenome assembly UOFE01 (sample SAMEA4712194, study PRJEB27164) | hydrothermal vent metagenome | biome: marine basaltic hydrothermal vent biome; feature: marine hydrothermal vent; material: mineral | place: Pacific Ocean | collected 2011-06-14/2011-07-23 | depth 1689 m
TGTCTAAGGAAAAGTTTGAAAGAACCAAGCCACACGTAAACGTAGGCACAATTGGTCACGTTGACCACGGTAAAACCACATTGACAGCGGCACTGACGAAAGTTATGGCGGAAGCACAAGGTGGCGAAGTAAAAGCCTTTGATCAAATTGATAACGCACCGGAAGAGCGCGCACGTGGTATCACCATTGCGACCTCACACGTTGAGTACGAAAGCGAAAATCGTCACTACGCACACGTTGATTGTCCTGGACACGCCGATTATGTAAAGAACATGATCACCGGTGCCGCTCAAATGGACGGCGCTATCCTGGTTTGTTCAGCAGCAGACGGCCCCATGCCACAAACCCGTGAACACATCCTTTTATCACGCCAGGTGGGTGTGCCATACGTTCTCGTATTCATGAACAAAGCCGACATGGTTGATGACGAAGAACTATTAGAGCTAGTAGAAATGGAAATTCGTGAGTTACTGGATGCTTACGACTTCCCGGGTGACGACACACCCATCATCACGGGTTCAGCGCTGAAAGCGCTAGAAGGCGATACATCAGACATCGGAGTGCCTTCCATCCTGAAACTGGTTGCAGCCATGGATAGCTACATTCCCCAGCCAGAGCGTGCAATCGATCAACCCTTTTTAATGCCTGTTGAGGACGTATTCTCCATCTCAGGTCGTGGCACAGTAGTAACCGGTCGTATCGAGCGTGGCGTAGTTAACGTTGGTGAAGAAATCGAAATTGTCGGTATCCGCGAAACCCAAACCACCACCTGTACCGGTGTTGAAATGTTCCGCAAATTACTGGACACGGGCGAAGCGGGCGACAACGTGGGTTTATTACTGCGTGGTCTGAAGCGAGAAGACGTCGAGCGTGGTCAGGTTTGTTGTAAGCCTGGTTCCGTTAAACCCCACAGCAAGTTCGAGTGTGAAATTTACGTACTGAGCAAAGATGAAGGCGGTCGTCACACACCTTTCTTCAACAACTACCGCCCGCAGTTCTACTTCCGTACAACGGATGTAACCGGCGCGTGTGATCTTCCAGAAGGCACCGAAATGGTTATGCCAGGCGACAACGTTAAAATGGTTGTTACCCTGATTAACCCGATTGCGATGGAAGAAGGCTTACGCTTCGCGATTCGTGAAGGTGGCCGTACCGTGGGTGCAGGTGTAGTTGCAAAAATTATTGAGTAATGCTTATAAAAGCAGCTTGTAGAAGCAAATTACTCTAACTGAGTGTATAGCGGGAGACGTGAAATTTCACGTCTCCCGCATACGGTTAGGCCAGTGGCTCAATTGGTAGAGCAGCGGTCTCCAAAACCGCAGGTTGGGGGTTCGAGTCCCTCCTGGCCTGCCAACATTATTTACATATGTAATAAATATGGGCAGGTGTTTAAAATGGTCGCTAAGACCGAAGAAGTAGTTTCAAGTAAACTGGATACATTTAAGTTGTTGCTAGCAATAGCAGTACTTATTGGTGGTATCGTTGGTTTTTATTACTACGAATCCGAATCGCAGTTATATCGCGTGCTGGGCGTTGTGTTTGCAGCATTGGTTGCCATTGCGATTAGCTCAACAACAATGCTGGGTCAAAACTTGATCGGCTTTGGTCGTGAAGCGCGTATGGAAGTGCGTAAAGTCGTATGGCCAACACGTCAGGAAACGATTCAGACAACATTTATGGTAATGGTAGCGGTAATTATTATCGGTATCTTCCTCTGGTTGGTTGATATGGTGCTGGCGCAGGCTATTCAGATGATTACAGGGGGCGCGTAAGTTATGGCTAAACAATGGTATGTAGTGCACGCTTACTCAAACTTTGAAGGCAAAGTTAAAGCTTCGTTGCAAGAGCATGTTCGTCTTGCTGGTATGGAAGATTCGTTTGGTGAAATTCTGATTCCAACTGAAGAAGTAGTTGAGATTAGAGATGGTGTTAAGCGTCGTTCAGAGCGTAAATTTTTTCCAGGTTATGTACTGGTAGAAATGGAAATGAATGACGAGACCTGGCATTTGGTTAAAGACGTGCCAAAAGTAATGGGTTTTATCGGTGGTACAAAGGATCAGCCAGCACCTATCACTGAAAAAGAAGCAATGAATATTATCAACGCTGTTGCTGAAGGCGTTGAGAAGCCAAAACCAAAAATATTGTATTCGCCTGGTGAAGTGGTTCGTGTTACCGATGGGCCGTTCAATGACTTTAATGGTGTGGTAGAAGAAGTGGATTATGATCGCAATAGATTAAAAGTTGCGGTATTAATCTTTGGTCGTTCAACACCGGTTGACCTCGAGTTTGGTCAGGTGGAGAAAGGCTAGAGGCTTAAAAGGAAAAAATTGAACCGCAGAGGCGCAGAGAAATACTTTTTATTGTTAACGACGCCGCAGGCGCTGTTAACAAAAATAAACTCTGCGTCTCCGCGCCTCTGCGGTGAAAAGTTTTTAAAAGGTTTTTAATTTTTAACATAGTACGAGGAGCCCGAGGCTGTAACTATAACAGCGGGTACGGCGATTGCACTCGGGAGAAAGAAGATGGCTAAGAAAGTCGATGCTTATATCAAGTTGCAGGTACCTGCAAACGAAGCAAACCCAAGTCCACCGGTTGGTCCTGCACTAGGTCAGCACGGTGTCAACATCATGGAATTCTGTAAGGCATTCAATGCTAAAACACAGAAGATGGAAAAGGGTATGCCTATTCCTGTTGTTATTACAGTATATAGCGACAAGAGTTTTACCTTTATTACGAAAACCCCTCCGGCTTCAATATTGTTGAAGAAAGCGGCAGGTGTCCCTAAGGGTAGTGGTGAGCCGCACATCAATAAAGTGGGTAAAGTAAACCGTGCGCAATTAGAAGAAATTGCAACCATTAAAATGCCTGATTTAACTGCAGCTGATATGGATGCGGCAGTACGTACTATTGCAGGTAGTGCGCGTAGCATGGGTATCGAGACAGAGGGTGTGAAATAATGGCTATCTCAAAACGAAATAAAGCAATCAACGAAAAAATCGACAGAGAAAAAGTTTACTCTCTGGAAGAAGCGTTGACGCTGCTTAAAGAAGTATCAACAGTTAAATTTAATGAATCAGTTGATATCGCTGTTAACCTTGGTGTTGATCCTAAGAAAAGCGATCAAGTGGTGCGTGGCGCGACTGTATTGCCAAACGGTAGTGGTAAAGACGTTCGTGTAGCCGTTTTCACTGATGGTGATAATGCTAAAGCGGCAACTGAAGCCGGTGCAGACATCGTGGGTATGGATGATCTGGCTGCTGAAGTTAAAAAAGGCAATATGGATTTTGATGTTGTTATTGCCTCACCTGACGCAATGCGCGTTGTTGGTCAGCTGGGCCAAATCTTGGGTCCTCGTGGTTTAATGCCTAACCCTAAGGTGGGTACAGTAACCCCTAACGTGGCTGATGCGGTTAAAAATGCTAAGTCTGGTCAGGTTCGTTACCGCGTAGACAAGGCAGGTATTATTCATTGTTCTGTAGGTGTTGTTAAGTTCGATGTGCCTGCATTAAAAGAAAATATCGACAGTCTGGTTGCTGATTTAATCAAAGCTAAACCAACTGCAGCGAAAGGTATATTTATTAAGAGAATTTCTGTTTCAACAACCATGGGCCCAGGCCTGCTTGTTGATCAATCTGTTTACGCCTAATCGCTAGAAAGAAACGTAAATAGAAAGGTGTATGTCAGTAAGACATACGAAATAAATTTATCGTTATTCTTGAAAGTTGAGAATGATGATGAAGATTTGGCAGCCGAGTGAGTGTTTTCACAAACCGGTGTCGTCAGAGACCGTAGGTGTTGATTTAACTGAAAGCAATTTCAGCTGATGAAGCTTAATTTCCTGCGTAGATGGTGAATTTCGCCTTGCAATATAAAAGGCGAGCACCGATGGGTCATACCTGTTGTATGGCCTGTATAACTTGGCTGAGTTAATGATTTGTTGGGCTGGTTGTATTCAGTTTCGCATTGTTATTCTTGGCTTATTTTAGGAGAGCTAAAGTGGCACTAAATCTTGAATCTAAGAAAGCTATTGTCGCTGAAGTTTCTACAATTGCCGCCAGTGCACTTTCAGCAGTTGCTGCTGAATATCGTGGTATTACAGTAGTAGACATGACCGAGTTGCGTGCAAAAGCACGTGAACAAGGTGTTTACCTGAAAATTGCGAAAAACTCACTGGTAAAACGTGCAGTTGAAGGTACAGAGTTCGAGTGTATGCAGGACGAACTGAAGGGGCCATTAATTATGGCGTTCTCTCAGGAAGATCCAGGTGCAGCAGCTCGAGTGATTAATGATTTTGCAAAAGACAATGACAAGCTAATCGCGAAAGTAATTGCGATTGGTGGTGAAGTTTTGCCTATTGCACAGATAGAGGCATTAGCTAAGTTGCCAACACGTGATCAGGCGATCGCATTGTTGATGGCTGTGATGAAAGCCCCTACAGAAAAATTCGTTCGTACCCTCAACGAAGTGCCTGGAAAATTGGTCCGTACAGTTGATGCTGTGCGTGATCAGAAGCAGGCTGCTGCGTAGTTTGATGCAAAGAATGGCATAGCGTAGATACTGACGCTTAACACACATATATATTATTAACGTAAAAAATTTAACACTGGAGAATTATCATGGCTGTTTCTAAAGACGATATTCTGGAAACTATTTCGAACATGTCTGTAATGGAAGTTGTAGACCTTATCGAAGCAATGGAAGAAAAATTTGGCGTATCTGCAGCGGCTGCTGTAGCTGCTGCTCCTGCTGCTGGCGGCGACGCTGGTGGTGACGCGGCTGTCAAAGATGAGTTTGATGTTGTATTAACCGGTTTCGGTGAGAACAAGGTAGCGGCTATTAAAGCTGTTCGCGCAATCACAGGCTTAGGTCTGAAAGAAGCGAAAGATGCAGTTGAAAGTGCGCCTACAGTACTTAAAGAAGCGGCGACGAAAGACGAAGCTGAAGAAGTTAAAAAGCAGCTTGAAGAAGCTGGCGCAACTTGCGAGCTTAAGTAGCGACATCGCGCTGATTGGTAAAATCAGCGACAGGACAGGCTGGAAACGCTGCCGCCAAGTTGGTTGTGGCAGTGTTTTCCCGGCCTTTTCCTGTTTCTGTACAAATATGTTTATGTTGCTTGTTGTTAAAAGTGGTCGACTGAAGCGTATTTGTACAGAAGCAGAAATGAGAGATAACGGCACAGGTTTGCACTGAAACACAGAGCAACCTGACCATTATAAATATTATAGTAGACTAAACGAGGATTACTGATGACATACTCTTTTACCGAGAAAAAACGACTCCGCAAGGATTTCGGTAAGCGTCCACCCGTGCTGGACGTTCCCTATTTGTTATCGATGCAAATTGATTCATTCCGTGGATTTTTGCAATCAGAAAAAACAGCGGCTCAGAGACTGAATACCGGTTTACAGGGCGCGTTTCATTCAGTATTCCCAATCGTAAGTTATTCGGGTCATGTGAAATTACAGTTTGTTGAATACAAGCTAAGCAAGCCAGTATTTGATGTTAAAGAATGTCAGCTTCGTGGTTTGACTTATGCAGCACCTCTGCGTGTGATTTTGCGTCTTGAAATTTTCGACAAAGAAAAGAAAAAGCAGACAACGCCTAAAGAAGTAAAAGAACAGGAAGTCTTCATGGGTGAAATGCCTCTGATGACCGACAACGGTACTTTTGTTATCAATGGTACTGAGCGTGTAATCGTTTCTCAGTTACATCGTTCGCCTGGTGTTTTATTTGATCACGATAAAGGTAAGACTCATTCATCCGGTAAGATTTTATATTCTGCACGTGTTATTCCTTACCGTGGTTCATGGTTAGACTTCGAATTTGATCCTAAAGATTCAGTATTTGTTCGTATCGACCGTCGTCGTAAATTACCGGCGTCAATTCTGTTGCGAGCACTGGGTTATAACAACGAAGAAATTCTTGATATCTTCTTCGATAGTATCGAGTATAGCTTTACAAAAGACGGTGTGGCTTTTGATTTAGTGCCTGAACGTCTTCGTGGTGATACGGCTAGTTTTGATATTACAGCGGGTAAAGAAGTTGTTGTCGAAACGGGTAAACGTGTGACTATGCGTCACATTAAGTTGCTAGAAAAGAAAAAAGTTAAAAAACTAAATGCGCCGCTGGATTATCTGATTGGTAAAGTTTTGGCAATTGATCTTATCGATGAAGAAACCGGCGAAGTGATGGTGCCGGCAAACTCTGAATTTACAGAAGAGTTGATTGCATTTGTTCAAGAGAAAGGCGTCAAGAGTGTGCGTGTGATTTACACTAACGATCTTGATACAGGTCCTTTTATATCTAACACGTTGGCTGTTGATAGCACCGCAACAAAGCTAGAAGCGCAGATAGAAATCTATCGTATGATGCGCCCAGGTGAGCCACCAACAAAAGATGCTGCTGAAAATTTATTTAACAATCTTTTCTTCTCTGAAGATCGTTACGACATTTCAAAAGTAGGCCGTATGAAATTTAATCGTCGCCTGCAACGTGAGAGTTCAGAAGGCTCGGGTGTGTTATTTGATGCGCGTCACTTTGCTGGTCGTAAAGACGAGTATGCGAAAAAATTGTGTGAAGAGCTGGGTGAGCAGTCAGATATTCTTTCTGTAATGAAAGAACTGATTTCTATTCGTAACGGTAACGGTACAGTGGATGATATCGATCATCTGGGTAATCGCCGTATTCGTAGCGTTGGTGAGATGGCTGAAAACGTTTTCCGTGTAGGCCTGGTTCGTGTCGAGCGCGCAGTTAAAGAGCGTCTGACAACGGCAGAGCAAGATGGCCTGATGCCACAGGATTTAATCAATGCTAAACCTGTTGCCGCAGCGGTTAAAGAATTCTTCGGTTCAAGCCAGTTATCTCAGTTTATGGATCAGAATAATCCATTATCTGAAGTAACACATAAACGTCGTATTTCAGCATTAGGCCCAGGTGGTCTGACGCGCGAGCGCGCGGGTTTCGAAGTACGTGACGTACATCCAACACACTATGGTCGTGTTTGTCCGATTGAAACACCTGAGGGACCAAACATTGGTTTGATTAACTCATTGGCTGTGTATGCGCGTACCAATGAATATGGTTTTCTGGAAACGCCTTACCGTAAAGTAATCAAAGGTGTTGCGACGATGGAAATTGATTACCTTTCTGCTATCGAAGAAAGCACTTATGTCATCGCTCAGGCTAATGCCACCATGAGTGATAAAGGTAAATTGCAGGATGAGCTGGTTTCCTGTCGTCACCTGAATGAGTTCTCGTTATCTTCGCCTGCAGATGTGCAATATATGGATGTATCACCAAGGCAGATTGTTTCTGTTGCGGCATCATTGATTCCATTCCTTGAGCACGACGATGCTAACCGTGCGTTGATGGGTTCAAACATGCAACGTCAGGCAGTGCCAACATTACGTGCTGATAAACCATTAGTCGGTACCGGTATGGAGCGTGCGGTTGCGCATGACTCAGGTGCTTCTGTGGTGGCAACACGTGGCGGTATCATTGATTCAGTTGATGCATCACGTATCGTGGTACGTGCGCATGAAACGGAAGCAGCCGATGCGGCTACCGGTGTTGATATCTACAACTTAACGAAATACACACGTTCGAATCAGAATACCTGTATCAATCAACGCCCATTGGTAAAAGTGGGTGACTCGATTGCACGTGGTGACATCATTGCCGATGGGCCTTCAACGGACATGGGCGAGTTAGCGCTGGGTCAGAATATGCTGGTTGCATACATGACGTGGAATGGCTACAACTTCGAGGATTCCATCATCATCTCCGAGCGAGTAGTGGAAGAAGATCGTTACACAACTATTCATATTCAAGAGTTAAGCAGTGTCGCTCGTGATACTAAGTTGGGTTCCGAAGAAATTACTGCGGATATTCCAAACGTCAGTGAAAGTCTGTTATCTAAGTTAGATGAGTCTGGCGTGGTTTATGTCGGTGCAGAAGTTAAGCCAGGTGATATTCTAGTTGGTAAAGTGACGCCAAAAGGTGAAACACAACTGACTGCTGAAGAAAAATTATTACGTGCCATCTTTGGTGAGAAAGCATCGGATGTGAAAGATTCATCATTACGTGTATCGGGTAGTACTTACGGTACCGTGATTGGTGTGCAGGTCTTCACTCGCGACGGTGTCGATAAAGACAAACGTGCAATGGAAATCGAAGAAGAAGAAATTGCTTCGGTCAAAAAAGACGTTGATGCGCAATGGCGAATTATCGAAGAAGATTTATTTGCCCGTATGGAAAATGTCTTTACAGGTAAACAAGCTGCTGGCGGTCCAGGTGGTCTGAAATCAGGCGATAAGATTACGTCTGCTTATCTGAATGAGTTAGAACATAAAGACTGGTTGCAAATTCGCCTTAAGAACGAAAAAGAAAATGCACGTATCGAAGAGCTGGCTAAGCAACATAAAGAGCAGCGTGAATTGCTCGATGCCTACTTCACCGAGAAGAAAGACAAGCTGACTGCGGGTGACGATTTAGCACCGGGCGTACTGAAGATGGTTAAGGTTTACCTTGCTGTTAAACGTCGTATGCAGCCGGGCGATAAGATGGCTGGGCGCCATGGTAACAAGGGTGTGGTTTCAATCATTGTTCCGGTTGAAGATATGCCGCACACCGCAGATGGTACGCCAGTTGATATTATTCTGAATCCATTAGGTGTGCCTTCACGTATGAACGTGGGTCAGGTGCTGGAGACGCATCTGGGTCTTGCTGCTAAGGGTCTGGGTAATAAAATTAGTGCGATGTTAGATGAAAAAGCATCGGTCGCTTCTATCCGTAAATTCCTTAATGAAATTTACAACCACAATCAGAAAAAAGTGGATTTCAAAGAGTTCAGTGATGAAGAGATACTGGATTTGGCGAACAACCTGCGTAAAGGTGTACCAATGGGTACGCCGGTATTCGACGGTGCGGCTGAAGAAGAAATTACTCGTATGCTGGAACTGGGTGGTATGCCAGTCAGTGGTCAGGAGACCTTATACGATGGTCGTACGGGGCAGAAATTTGATAACCCTGTCACCATCGGTTACAAGTACATGCTGAAATTGAATCACCTGATTGATGACAAGATGCATGCACGTTCAACGGGGCCTTACAGTCTGGTTACACAGCAGCCATTAGGTGGTAAAGCGCAGTTTGGTGGTCAGCGCTTCGGTGAGATGGAAGTGTGGGCACTGGAAGCGTACGGTGCTGCATATACCTTGCAGGAAATGTTAACCGTTAAGTCTGATGACGTAGCGGGTCGTAACAAGATGTATAAAAATATTGTTGATGGTAACCATTATATGGAGCCGGGTATGCCGGAGTCCTTCAATGTATTGCTTAAAGAGATTCGTGCTTTAGGTATCAACATTGAGCTGGAACTGGAGAATAAGTCTTAACAGACATTATTATTCACTCATACACGTAAACATATATAAATAATTCAATACAGGATTTAGGGCAATGAAAGACTTACTTAAGCTCATTAAACAACCAGGCCAGAACGAAGATTTTGACGCGATTAAAATCAGTCTTGCATCTCCATCACAGGTTCAATCCTGGTCTTTCGGTGAAGTTAAAAAACCGGAAACCATTAACTATCGTACATTCAAACCAGAACGCGACGGTCTGTTCTGTGCCAAAATTTTTGGCCCGGTAAAGGATTATGAGTGTCTGTGTGGAAAATACAAACGTCTCAAACATCGTGGTGTAGTCTGCGAAAAGTGTGGCGTTGAAGTCACGCAATCTAAAGTGCGTCGTGAGCGCATGGGTCACATTGACCTGGCTAGTCCGGTTGCACACATCTGGTACTTAAAATCATTACCATCACGTATCGGTTTATTGCTGGATATGACCTTACGTGAAATCGAACGTATTCTCTATTTCGAAGCATTCGTTGTTATCGAGCCTGGTCTGACGACATTAGAAAAAGGTCAGTTACTGACTGATGAGTCTTATCTTGAAGCCATCGAAGAACACGGCGACGAGTTTGATGCACGCATGGGCGCTGAAGCGGTTCATGAGATGCTGAAGAGCCTGGTGCTAGCAGAAGAAAAAATTCAGATCCGTGAAGACATGGGTGCGACCAAGTCAGAAACTAAACTAAAACGTTTAGCTAAACGTTTGAAGCTGGTTGAGTCATTTGTTGCTTCAGGTAACCGTCCTGAGTGGATGATTATGACCATCCTTCCGGTTCTACCACCTGATTTACGTCCACTGGTTCCTCTGGATGGCGGTCGTTTTGCAACTTCAGATTTGAACGACTTATATCGTCGTGTGATAAACCGTAATAATCGTCTGAAACGTCTATTAGAATTATACGCACCAGACATCATCGTACGTAACGAAAAACGTATGTTGCAGGAATCAGTTGATGCGTTAATGGATAACGGTCGTCGCGGCCGTGCTATTACCGGTACGAACAAACGCCCACTTAAATCTTTAGCTGACATGATTAAAGGTAAGCAGGGTCGTTTCCGTCAGAACTTACTGGGTAAGCGTGTTGATTACTCGGGTCGTTCCGTTATTGTGGTTGGTCCAACACTTAAATTGCATCAGTGTGGTTTGCCTAAGAAAATGTCACTTGAATTATTCAAGCCGTTTATCTTTAACAAATTATTACGTCGCGGTTTAGCTACAACTATTAAAGCGGCGAAGAAGATGGTCGAGAAAGAAGGTCCGGAAGTTTGGGATATTCTTGATGAAGTCATTCGCGAACATCCGGTCATGCTTAACCGTGCACCAACTTTACACAGATTAGGTATTCAGGCATTTGAGCCTGTGCTAATCGAAGGCAAAGCGATTCAGTTACACCCATTAGTTTGTACTGCATTCAACGCCGACTTTGACGGTGACCAGATGGCGGTACACGTACCACTATCAATCGAAGCGCAATTAGAAGCGCGTACATTGATGTTGGCTACAAACAACATTTTGTCGCCAGCTTCAGGTGACCCAATCATCGTACCTTCTCAGGATATTGTTCTGGGTTTGTACTTTATGACACGTGAGTCAATTAACGTTAAAGGTGAAGGCATGGTCTTCGCTGACGTTGATGAAGTGCATCGTGCTTATGATGCGGGTGTGATAGATCTGCAAGCCAGAATTAAAGCGCGTATTAAAGAAGTTGTATTCAACGATGAAGGTGAGTTGGTAGAGAGATTTACTATCACTGAAACCACGGTTGGTCGTGCTATCTTGTCTGAGATTATTCCAGCCGGTATTCCTTACGAGCTGGTGAATCAGGATCTGGGTAAAAAAGCCATTTCCAATCTTATCAACTCTTGTTACCGCCAGGTCGGTTTGAAAGAAACCGTTATTTTTGCTGACCAGTTGATGTACACCGGTTTTAGATACTCGACTCGTTCAGGTATTTCAATCTGTATCAACGATATGGTTATTCCTGAAGAGAAAGCGTCATTACTTGCCGGTGCCGATGCTGAGGTGAAAGAAATTCAGGATCAATATGCATCAGGTTTAGTTACCAACGGTGAGCGTTATAACAAAGTTGTGGATATCTGGTCGCACGCGAATGAAGCGGTTGCTAAAGCCATGATGGACAAACTGAGTACTATCGAAGTGGAAGACGCTGAAGGTAAGACAGTTACTCAGGCATCATTCAACAATATCTTCGTGATGGCTGATTCTGGCGCGCGTGGTTCAGCAGCACAGATTAGACAGTTGGCTGGTATGCGTGGCTTGATGGCTAAACCGGATGGTTCGATTATTGAAACACCGATTACGGCTAACTTCCGCGAAGGTCTAAACGTATTACAGTACTTTATTTCTACTCACGGTGCGCGTAAAGGTTTAGCGGATACCGCTCTTAAAACAGCGAACTCGGGTTACCTGACACGTCGTTTGGTTGATGTTGCGCAGGACATGGTTATCTTGAAGAAAGACTGTAATACCGAAAAAGGTATGCTGGTGCAGTCGATTATTGAAGGCGGCGATGTGGTTATGCCTCTGAGTGATCTAGTTCTGGGTCGCGTGGTTGCACGCGATGTAGTGAATACCGATGATGAAGTTTTAATTCCACGTGACACTTTACTGGATGAGCAATGGGTTGAGCAGCTTGACGAATTAGGGGTTGATGAAATCTTTGTGCGTTCGGTTATTACCTGTGAAAACAAACAGGGTGTTTGTTCAATGTGTTACGGTCGTGACCTTGCACGTGGTCATCTGGTTAACCATGGTGAGGCGGTTGGTGTAATCGCGGCGCAGTCAATTGGTGAGCCGGGCACACAGTTAACCATGCGTACTTTCCATATTGGTGGTGCGGCGAGTCGTTCTGCGGCAGCCAATAGTATTAGCGTGAAATCCAGCGGTACCATTAAATTGCATAACATCAAAGTTGTGACACAGAGCAGTGGCAACCTGGTTGCTGTCTCGCGTTCGGGTGAAATGGGCGTGATGGACGAAAAAGGCCGTGAGCGTGAACTCTATAAAATTCCATACGGTGCGGTCATTTCTGTTCAGGACGAAGGTGGAGTTGATGCCGGTCAGGTTGTTGCAACCTGGGACCCACATACTCACCCAATCATTACTGAGGTTGCCGGTAAAGTTAAGTTTACTGATTTTGCTGATGGCGTTAGTGTGCAAAAACAAACCGATGAAATTACCGGTCTGTCATCAATCGTGGTGATTGATCCCAAGCAGCGTCCAACTGCGGGTAAGGACATGCGTCCATTAATGACATTGGTTGATGCGAAAGGTAATGATTTAAATATTGCCGGTACTGATCAAGCTGCACGTTACTTCCTGCCATCGGGTGCGATTATTAATATCGACGATGGTAATGATGTGTCAGTCGGTGATGTTATTGCGCGTATTCCACAAGAATCCAGTAAAACTCGTGATATTACCGGTGGTCTGCCACGTGTTGCCGATTTGTTCGAAGCACGTAAACCTAAAGAACCAGCGATTATGGCTGAAGCATCAGGTGTAGTGAGCTTTGGTAAAGAAACCAAAGGTAAGCAACGTCTGGTTATCACCAAAGACAGTTCAGAGCAGATTGAGTCACTGATACCAAAATGGCGTCATATCAATGTGTTCGAAGGTGAGTCGGTAGAGCAGGGCGAAGTCATTGCTGATGGTGAGCGTAGTGCACACGATATTTTGCGTCTGTTAGGTGCGGAAGAATTAGCTGAATACCTGGTAAATGAAATTCAGGATGTATATCGTCTACAAGGTGTGAAGATTAATGACAAGCATATCGAAGTTATTATCCGTCAGATGTTGCGTAAATGTGAAATCATCGAAGGCGGTGATTCCCCTTACCTGAAAGGTGAGATTCTTGAGCGTGCTCGCGTTATCAAAGTGTGTGCCAAACTGGAAGAAGAAGGTAAAGACCCAGCGATTTTCCAGCCGATACTATTAGGTATTACTAAAGGTTCATTGGTAACAGAATCGTTTATCTCTGCGGCATCCTTCCAGGAAACAACACGTGTTCTGACCGAGGCTTCAGTACGAGGTGGCAGTGATCCGCTACGTGGTTTGAAAGAAAACGTTATCGTGGGTCGTTTGATTCCTGCTGGTACCGGTCTGGCTTATCACGAAGAAAGAGCGCGTCAACGTACGGCTGACATCGAAGCAGCATTTAAATCTGAAGAAGCCGCAGCCGCAGCCGCTGCAGCGTTTGATGATGCAGAGGTAACGGAAGAATCAGTTGATGCTGAAGTACCAGCTGAAGTAGTTGAAGCCGCAGCTGATTCATCGGAGGCTGAGCAGCCAAAACAGGACGCTTAAAGACTTCACCGCAGAGACGCGGAGAAAAGCCTTACTAATGTTAATTGCGCCGTAGGCGCATTAACATTAAAAAACTCTGCGCTTCAGCGTCTCCGCGGTGAAAAAATGCTTTTATAGTCGCACCGCTTCCGGGCTCCCTGCGATATACCGCCCATCCACGGGCATAACAGCGCTTTTTACGCCGTTAGTAGCTTGACAGTTACCAGTGGTGAGACTAAAATTGCGCCTCTTTTGACAGGCCCTCGAGTAATATCCTGGGCCTGTCGTTTATTTTAGGCCTGCAGTAAGTACCAGTGGGCGCCGGCAAGTTATTGATACTTGGCGGATTTTGGAGTTATAGATGACAACAATTAACCAGTTAGTGCGCAAACCGCGCCGCAGCAAAGTTGTAAAAAGCAACGTTCCTGCGTTAGAAGCCTGCCCACAACGTCGTGGTGTATGTACACGTGTTTATACAACAACACCGAAAAAGCCAAACTCTGCGATGCGTAAAGTGGCTCGTGTTCGTTTAACTAATGCATTTGAAGTGACCAGTTACATCGGTGGTGAAGGTCATAACCTGCAAGAACACAGTGTAGTGCTAATCCGTGGTGGTCGTGTTAAAGATTTACCGGGTGTTCGTTACCACGTAGTTCGCGGTAGCCTGGATACACAGGGTGTTGAGTCACGTCGTCAAGGTCGTTCTAAGTACGGTACTAAACGTCCTAAGTCATAATTGTTAGTTGTTAATAGCACACAAATTCATAGAGAAGCCTAATGCCAAGAAGAAGAGAAGTCCCCAAAAGAGAAGTTCTGCCTGATCCAAAGTTCGGTAGCACTCAGATAACCAAATTCGTCAACATGATTATGAAGAGCGGTAAAAAATCCGTTGCTGAAGCCATCATGTATAACGCACTGGATCGTATCAATGACAAAGTTGACGGCGAGCCTATGGATGTTCTTGATAAAGCATTAGAAAACGTTGCGCCAATGGTCGAAGTTAAATCTCGCCGTGTCGGTGGTGCAACTTACCAGGTGCCTGTTGAAGTGCGTCCTAGTCGTCGTACTACATTAGCTATGCGCTGGTTGATTGATGCGTCACGTAACCGTGGTGAGAAATCGATGCAGTTAAAATTTGCGGGTGAACTGATGGACGCGGCAGAAAACCGCGGTAACGCAGTGAAAAAGCGTGAAGATACCCACCGTATGGCTGAAGCGAATAAGGCGTTTGCCCATTTTCGCTGGTAATAGAGTTTCGCTGGTAGTTAAAGAAATAATGACTGTCAGATTACTCTGACAGGGTAGGCCGAGAAGGCAGGAAAAAAGGTCATGGCCCGCAGTACGCCAATAAAGCGCTATCGTAACATTGGTATCATGGCGCACATTGATGCAGGTAAGACCACCACAACCGAACGTATCCTGTTTTATACAGGCATATCTCACAAAATAGGTGAGGTACATGACGGTGCAGCCACCATGGACTGGATGGAGCAAGAGCAGGAGCGCGGAATAACCATTACGTCTGCTGCAACGACTTGTTTTTGGCCGGGCATGGATAAGCAGTTCGACGAGCACCGTATCAATATAATAGATACACCCGGACACGTTGATTTCACCATTGAAGTCGAACGGTCATTACGAGTACTGGATGGCGCATGCGCTGTTTTTTGTGCAGTTGGGGGTGTCGAGCCACAGTCAGAGACAGTCTGGCGCCAGGCAAATAAATATCATGTGCCACGCATGGCATTCATCAATAAAATGGATCGTGTGGGTGCAGATTTTTTGCGCGTGGTAGAACAAATTAAAGAGCGTTTAGGCGCGAACCCGGTGCCGATGCAAATCGCAATCGGTTCGGAAGAAAGTTTTGAAGGTGTAATTGATCTGGTCAAGATGAGAGCGATTCACTGGAAAGAAGAAAACATGGGTTCGGCGTTTATCGAAAGCGATATTCCAGCCGAATTGCTTGAGCTAGCTGAAGCGCAGCGCGAATTAATGGTGGAAGCGGCAGCTGAAGCCAATGAAGAGCTTATGGATAAGTATCTTGAAAGCGGTGAGTTAGACGCTGAAGATATTAAGCAGGGTATCCGCCTGCGAACATTAGCCAATGAGATTGTACCGACATTTTGTGGCAGTGCATTCAAGAATAAAGGTGTGCAGGCAATGCTGGATGCCGTTATCGAGTACATGCCGTCACCCGTTGATGTGCCAGCAATTACCGGCCATCTCGATGATAAAGATGAATCAGAAGCGATACGACCTTCTGATGATAAAGCGCCGTTTGCGGCTTTAGGTTTTAAGATTGCCACCGATTCATTTGTCGGTAACTTGACCTTCTTCCGGGTTTATTCGGGTGTGTTGAAAACGGGTGACATGGTTTATAACCCGCGTAAAGGTAAAAAAGAACGCGTTGGTCGTATCGTACAGATGCATGCCAATAGTCGTGAAGAGATTAAAGAAGTACGAGCAGGTGATATCGCAGCGGCAATCGGGCTGAAGGATGTCATAACCGGTGATACTTTATGTGATCCGAAAGACGTGATAACGCTGGAGAAAATGGATTTTCCAGACCCAGTTATTTCGGTGGCAGTCGAACCGAAGACGACGGCAGATCAGGAAAAAATGGCGATGGCTTTAAGTAAGCTGGCACATGAAGATCCATCGTTTCGGGTGCATTCAGATGAAGAGTCCGGTCAGACGATTATCTCTGGCATGGGCGAGTTACATCTTGAAATCATTATTGATCGTATGCTGCGTGAATTTAGCGTGAACGCCAACATTGGTGATCCGCAGGTAGCCTACCGTGAAGCGTTAACGCAAACGGTTGAGCACGAAACAAAGTTTGAAAGGCAGACAGGTGGTCGTGGTCAGTATGGTCATGTTTACCTAAGGTTGGAGCCGCGGAAACCGGGTTCAGGCTACGAGTTTGTTAACGATATCGTCGGTGGCTCCGTGCCAAAAGAATTTATACCGGCGGTGGATAAGGGGATTCAGGATCAGATGCGCAGTGGCGTACTCGCTGGCTACCCAATAGAAGATGTAAAAGTTACTTTGTATGACGGTTCATTCCATGATGTGGATTCGAACGAAATGGCATTCAAAATAGCAGCATCGATGTGTTTCAGGCAGGGTGCGTTGGCAGCAGCGCCCACTATACTGGAGCCGATGATGAAGGTAGAAGTGGTGACGCCGGAGGATTACATGGGTGACGTTATGGGTGACATAAACCGGCGGCGCGGCATAGTAAGTGGCATGGATGATACGGTCGCAGGTAAGAGTATTCATGCCGATGTGCCGCTAGCTGAAATGTTTGGCTATTCGACAGCGTTACGCTCGGCAACGCAGGGTAGAGCAACCTACTCGATGGAATTTGAGAAGTACGCAGAAGCACCCAAGTCGGTTGCCGAAGCAGTGGTCTCACTGAAGACTGGAATGTAAGAAATCTCATTCCCATGCTCCGCGTGGGAATGCATACGCCGCTAGATGGTATAGGTATGCAGCAAGGTTCTCACGCATATGTACAGGGCGTACGGTAGAGCGGTAATGCAGGAGCGATTGCCGCAGAGCATGGGAGCCAGAAATAGTTTTGATTTTAATTTTTTAATAAACGTATAGATAAAAGAGAAGAGGTAATCGCAGTGTCTAAGGAAAAGTTTGAAAGAACCAAGCCACACGTAAACGTAGGCACAATTGGTCACGTTGACCACGGTAAAACCACATTGACAGCGGCACTGACGAAAGTTATGGCGGAAGCACAAGGTGGCGAAGTAAAAGCCTTTGATCAAATTGATAACGCACCGGAAGAGCGCGCACGTGGTATCACCATTGCGACCTCACACGTTGAGTACGAAAGCGAAAATCGTCACTACGCACACGTTGATTGTCCTGGACACGCCGATTATGTAAAGAACATGATCACCGGTGCCGCTCAAATGGACGGCGCTATCCTGGTTTGTTCAGCAGCAGACGGCCCCATGCCACAAACCCGTGAACACATCCTTTTATCACGCCAGGTGGGTGTGCCATACGTTCTCGTATTCATGAACAAAGCCGACATGGTTGATGACGAAGAACTATTAGAGCTAGTAGAAATGGAAATTCGTGAGTTACTGGATGCTTACGACTTCCCGGGTGACGACACACCCATCATCACGGGTTCAGCGCTGAAAGCGCTAGAAGGCGATACATCAGACATCGGAGTGCCTTCCATCCTGAAACTGGTTGCAGCCATGGATAGCTACATTCCCCAGCCAGAGCGTGCAATCGATCAACCCTTTTTAATGCCTGTTGAGGACGTATTCTCCATCTCAGGTCGTGGCACAGTAGTAACCGGTCGTATCGAGCGTGGCGTAGTTAACGTTGGTGAAGAAATCGAAATTGTCGGTATCCGCGAAACCCAAACCACCACCTGTACCGGTGTTGAAATGTTCCGCAAATTACTGGACACGGGCGAAGCGGGCGACAACGTGGGTTTATTACTGCGTGGTCTGAAGCGAGAAGACGTCGAGCGTGGTCAGGTTTGTTGTAAGCCTGGTTCCGTTAAACCCCACAGCAAGTTCGAGTGTGAAATTTACGTACTGAGCAAAGATGAAGGCGGTCGTCACACACCTTTCTTCAACAACTACCGCCCGCAGTTCTACTTCCGTACAACGGATGTAACCGGCGCGTGTGATCTTCCAGAAGGCACCGAAATGGTTATGCCAGGCGACAACGTTAAAATGGTTGTTACCCTGATTAACCCGATTGCGATGGAAGAAGGCTTACGCTTCGCGATTCGTGAAGGTGGCCGTACCGTGGGTGCAGGTGTAGTTGCAAAAATTATTGAATAATAACAATTCAATTTACCGCTGAAACTCGTCATTTCTGCGTTGAAAAATGGTCACTTACGCTTGTAAGCTCACATTTTTCGCCTTGAGCTGGCAAGTTTCAGCAGCAACTTGAATCATTATTAAAATTTAAAGTAAAGAGAAAATTATGGCTAATCAACATATAAGAATTCGTTTAAAAGCTTTTGACCATCACCTGATTGATAAATCAGCCAGTGAGATTGTTGAAACCGCTAAACGTACCGGTGCTCATGTTAAGGGTCCTATTCCACTGCCAACGAAAAAAGAACGCGTGACTATTCTTATTTCACCGCATGTGAATAAGGACGCACGTGACCAATACGAAATTCGTACACATAAGCGCATGATGGACATCATTGATCCAACAGACAAAACTGTTGACGCATTGATGAAGCTGGATCTGTCTGCCGGTGTTGACGTACAAATCAAGCTTAACTAAGTAAGGTTTTGTCTTCTCCCAGAGGGAGAAGAGACTTAGAAAGTAAAAATTTAAGTTAATTAGAGGAAAGACTGAATTAATTCAGTTTACCCCTATGACTTAGAAAAAAAGCTGTTATAATAGCCGGCTTTGCTGCCTGGCTAATAGAAAGCCCGTAAGGTTATTTCTATTAAAAGTTGCGGCGCAAAGCATCTTACTATCGCAAGTCCTTGAATTGGTTGATATTAACGACGAAGGAAACTGCGAAAACAGAGATTGAGAAAGAGTTCGATAGCTAGTTGCTAAAGCTTCTGGTCTGAACGCAAGCTCAATATAAAAACAAATTATTTTAGCCATGAGTATTCATGGTTAAGCAACGGGCTTACCTGAATTTCCGTATTGGGAGTTGATGTAGCCAGTTTATACATAGCTAGTAATATAATTTTTTAGCAGGATTCGACATGACTATTGGTGTAGTTGGAAGAAAAGCGGGTATGACACGCGTATTTACTGAGGATGGGCATTCTATCCCGGTCAGTGTTATCGAAATTACGTCTAACCGTATTTCCCAGATCAAAACTGATGAAACAGACGGTTATCACGCAATACAGGTAACAACGGGTTCAAGAAAAGCTTCGCGTGTGACTAAGCCAATGGCGGGTCATTACGCTAAAGCAGGTGTTGAAGCGGGTCGTGGATTGTGGGAGTTTAGCGTAGAGACTGATGCTGAGGCTGAGCAAGTTGCTGAGTTTACCGTTGGTGGCGAGATTTCCATCGAGATGTTTGAAGCGGGTCAAAAGGTTGATGTAACGGGAACCACAATCGGTAAAGGTTTTCAGGGCGGTATTAAACGTCATAACTTCACTATGCAGGATGCAACACATGGTAACTCGATTTCTCACCGTTCAAACGGTTCGATCGGTATGTGTCAGACACCGGGTCGCGTTATAAAGGGTAAAAAAATGTCAGGCCACATGGGTAACGTGCAACGCACAATCCAGTCGCTTGAGTTAGTGCGTGTTGATGCTGAGCGTGGTCTGTTACTGGTTAAAGGTTCAGTTCCTGGTTCAAAAGGCGGCGACGTAATTATTAAGCCAGCTGTAAAGTAAAGCTTAGAATTAAGAATACATAAAGAGATTAAAATCGTGGATCTTCAATTACATAATAGTAAAGAGACAATCACTGTATCAGATGAAGTGTTTGGTCTTGAGTACAAAGAAAGCCTGATTCATCAGTTGGTAACAGCGTACAGAGCGGCCGGTCGTGCGGGTACAGTTGCACAGAAGAATCGTTCTGATGTGCGCGGTGGCGGTGCTAAGCCCTGGAATCAAAAAGGTTCCGGTCGTGCACGTGCAGGTACTAGCCGTGGTCCATTATGGCGCAGTGGTGGTGTGACATTTGCTGCTCGCCCACGTGACTACACGCAGAAGCTAAACAAAAAAATGTATAGAACGGGAATCCGCTCTATTCTTTCAGAATTAAATCGTCAGCAGCGTTTACTGATTGTTGAAGATATTACTGTTGATGCGCCTAAGACAAAACAGATGGCTGCAAAGCTGGCTGATTTAGGTGTGAGCAAAACGTTGATTATTACTGAAACCGGTGATGAAAAACTGTACCTTTCGGCTCGCAATCTTCATCATGTTGAAATTTGTGATGTTGCTGGCATGAACCCGGTTAATCTGGTTCGTTATGATCACGTGGTTGTAACTGTTGGTGCAATTCGCGCTATTGAAGAAAATCTTGGCCAGGGCGAGGGAGCTTAGTCATGAATCAAGAACGTATGCATCAAATCTTAGTTGCTCCACATGTGTCTGAAAAAGGCAGTCTGCTGGCGGACGAACAAAATCAACATGTTTTCAGAGTGCTGTCTACAGCGACAAAGACAGAAGTTAAAGAAGCTGTCGAAGGCATGTTTAAAGTTAAAGTAGAAAAAGTTCGCATTTTAAATGTTAAGGGTAAGGCCAAACGTTTTGGTGGTCGCTTAGGCAAGCGTTCTGATATGCGTAAGGCTTATGTCACTTTAATGGCCGATAACGATATTGATTTCGCTGGTGCGAACTAATAGTCAGTTAAAGCTGGCATAAAGAACTGGATTATATTAGTCATGGCAATAGTAAAAACTAAACCAACCTCACCTGGACGCCGATTTGTCGTTAAGGTTGTAAACAAAGAATTACATAAAGGTACGCCTGAGCGTTCACTGACCGAAAGTAAGAGTAAGTCTGGTGGTCGTAATAATGCAGGTCGTATCAGTGTTCGCCATATTGGTGGTGGCCACAAGCAACGTTATCGTATTATCGATTTTAAACGTAACAAAGATACCATTCCTGCACGTGTCGAACGTATTGAATACGACCCAAATCGTACCGCTAACATCGCATTATTAGTTTATAAAGATGGTGTTAAGTCGTACATCATTGCACCCAAGGGTGTGAAAGCGGGTGATATGTTGCAGTCAGGTTCGGATGCACCGATTCGTGCAGGTAATGCATTGCCAATCGCAAACATTCCGGTTGGTACACAGATTCACTGTATCGAAATGAAGCCGGGCAAAGGTGCGCAGATTGCACGTAGTGCAGGCACAACTGCACAGCTACTGGCTCGTGAAGGCATTTACGCAACATTGCGTTTACGTTCGGGTGAAATGCGTAAAATTCACACTGATTGTCGTGCGACTATTGGTGAAGTAGGTAACTCAGAGCATTCACTTCGTTCACTGGGTAAAGCAGGTGCTACACGCTGGCGCGGTGTTCGTCCAACCGTTCGTGGTGTTGTGATGAATCCGGTTGATCACCCACATGGTGGTGGTGAAGGTCGTACATCAGGTGGTCGTCATCCTGTATCACCTTGGGGTACGCCAACCAAAGGTTACAGAACGCGTAGTAATAAACGTACCGACAATATGATTGTCCGTCGCAGAAATAAATAGTAAAGCTGAAATAATAATTGAGGATAGTTAAGTGCCACGTTCATTAAAAAAAGGTCCATTTATCGACCATCATTTGCTCACCAAGGTGAACAAAGCAGTTGAAACTAATGATCGCAAACCAATTAAAACCTGGTCTCGTCGTTCTACCGTATTTCCAGAAATGGTTGGTTTAACGATTGCAGTACATAACGGCAGGCAGCATATTCCGGTACTCGTTAACGAAAATATGGTTGGACATAAGTTGGGTGAGTTTGCATTAACTCGTACTTATCGTGGTCATGTTGCAAACAAGAAAGTTAAATAAAGGTAATTATCGTGGAAGTTATTGCAAAACATAGATACGCACGTATTTCGCCTCAGAAAGTTCGTCTGATTGCTGATCAGATTCGCGGGTTGCCTGTAGATAAAGCATTAGATGCATTGAATTTTGGTGTAACCAAATCTTCTGATTTGATGAAAAAAGTACTTGAGTCAGCGATTGCAAATGCTGAGCATAACGAAGGCGCTGATATCGATGAGTTAACTGTAGCAAAAGTATTTGTTGACGAAGGTCCAACAATGAAACGCATACAGCCTCGTGCGAAAGGTCGTGCTAATAGAATTTTAAAACGTACAAGCCATATCACGGTTTGTGTGTCTGACAGTTAACACTGATAATTAATTCTGACTGTGAAATCAGAGAGATAAGATAATGGGTCAAAAAGTACATCCAGTAGGTATACGTTTAGGTATTTCAGCGGATTGGAATGCGAAATGGTACGCATCAAAGAAAGATTTTCCCAATCTTTTAAATGCCGACATACAGGTACGTGAATATTTACGTAAAAAATTAGCAAACGCTAACGTCAGTCGTATACAGATTGAGCGACCAACTGGCTCAGCAAATATCACCATACACACTGCTCGACCTGGTGTTGTAATTGGTAAAAAAGGCGCAGACATTGAAATACTGCGTAAAGAAATATCAAAGATAATTGGTCTGCACATCAACAGTGTGAAAGTAAACATTGAAGAGATTCGTAAGCCAGAGCTTGATGCGAAACTAGTCGCTGAAAGTATTGCGCAGCAATTAGAGCGTCGAGTGATGTTTAGACGTGCGATGAAGCGTTCGATTCAAAATACCATGCGTATGGGTGCGCAAGGTATCAAGATTAAAATCGGTGGTCGTTTAAACGGTGCAGAGATTGCGCGTAGCGAAATGTATCATGAAGGCCGAGTTCCATTGCATACATTACGTGCTGATATCGATTACGGTACACATGAAGCCTTAACTACCTACGGTATTCTAGGCATTAAAGTTTGGATTTATAAAGGCGAAGTTTTTGATCTTTATAAAGAACAAGATACAAAAGACACTGCTAAAGCAGGCGCTGGCTCCGGTGCTGGCAAATAAGCCAAACCGCCGCAGTCATAAGTAGAGGATAATAAAGTGTTACAACCTAAGCGTACTAAATTTCGCAAAATGTTCAAAGGCAAGAACCGTGGTCTTGCACAAAACGGCAATAAAATTAGTTTTGGCGAATACGGTTTAAAAGCGACTGAACGTGGTCGTGTATCTGCTCGTCAGATCGAAGCAGCACGTCGTGCTATGACACGTAAAGTGAAACGTAACGGTAAAATCTGGATTCGTATCTTCCCTGACGTTCCAATTTCGAGTAAACCACTTGAAGTTCGTATGGGCAAAGGAAAGGGTAACGTAGATTACTGGTGTTCTAAAGTTCAACCAGGAACCGTTTTGTATGAAATGGAAGGTGTGTCTGAAGAATTGGCACGTGAAGCGTTTCGCCTGGCAGCAAATAAGCTTCCTATTAAAACAACTTTTGTAATTCGTGCGGTGATGTAATGGCTTCTGCTCAAGAATATAGAAACATGTCTGTTAAAGACTTAAATGGTGAACTAATAAATTTACGTCGTGAGCAATTTAACTTACGTATGCAGATGGGTTCGGGTAATACACCTAAGATTCATCGTTTCAGCATCGTTCGTCATGATATCGCACGTATCAAAACAGTGCTGACTGAGATGAGTCGTGCTACTGAAAAAGGTAATTCATAATGTCTGAAGCAAACGAAACAAACAAGCCAACATTGCAAGGTGTTGTGACCAGCAATGCAGGCGATAAGTCAGCAACCGTTACAATCGAACGTCGTATTAAGCATCCTGTTTATGGAAAGTTTATTAAACGTACATCAAAAATTCGCGTGCACGATGAAGCGAATGAATGTAACGAAGGCGATACGATCTTAATCGAAGCATGTCGTCCAATGTCCAAGACAAAGTCCTGGAAACTTGTGAAAGTTGTTGAGAAAGCAGCAGAGCAATAACGGCTAGAAAAATCGCTCAGAAATAATATTCAGAAGCGGGTAGGAATAAAAACATGATTCAAATGCAAACAATTTTAAATTCTGCTGACAACAGTGGTGCACGCAGCATGATGTGTATCAAAGTTCTTGGTGGATCGCATCGTCGTTATGCACGCGTTGGTGATGTAATTAAAGTCAGCATCAAAGATGCTATTCCTCGCGGTAAAGTAAAAAAAGGTGAGGTTTATAACGCTGTAGTGGTGCGTACCAGAAAAGGTATTCGCCGTTCTGACGGTTCAACAATCCGTTTTGATACCAATGCTGCCGTTATATTGAATGCAAACTTACAGCCAGTAGGTACACGTATCTTTGGCCCAGTTACTCGTGAATTACGTAATGAAAAATTCATGAAGATTGTCTCACTTGCACCAGAAGTACTGTAACTATCTCAGAAGCTCAAGGTTAGAAGAATGAAACGAATTAAAAAAGGTGATCAGATCATCGTAATTTCAGGCAAGGACAAAGGTCGTCAAGGCACAGTATTAAATGTGGATGATGACAGTATTCTTGTTGAAACGATAAACATGGCTAAGAAACATACCAAGGCAAATCCTATGGCAGGCGTTGAAGGCGGTATCGTTGAAAAAGAAATGCCAATGAATATTTCTAACGTGATGCTGTTTAATCCAATGACCAATAAAGGCGATCGTGTTGGTTTTAAAACTCTGGAAGACGGTCGTAAAGTACGTTACTTCAAGTCTAACGGCGAAGTCGTAGACGTTTAAGGTAGAGAATAATGTCAAGATTACAAGAATATTACCGTGATACAGTCGTTAAGAACTTAATGGCAACAGGCGCTTTTAAGAATGTTATGGATGTGCCTCGTATTACAAAAATCACTATCAACATGGGCTTGGGTGATGCGATTGGTGACAAAAAAATATTAGAGCATGCATTGTCTGATATGGAAAAAATTGCTGGTCAAAAGCCAGTTACGACACTAGCGCGTAAATCAGTGGCATCTTTTAAAGTGCGTGATGGTTACCCTATCGGTTGTAAAGTAACTTTGCGCAGTGAAAGAATGTATGAGTTTCTTGATCGTTTGATTAGTATCTCAGTTCCACGTATCCGTGACTTCCGTGGTCTTAGCCCTAAGTCATTTGATGGTCGTGGTAACTACAACATGGGTGTAAAAGAACAAATTATTTTCCCGGAGATTGAGTACGAAAAAATCGACAAGATCCGCGGTATGGATATATGTATTACAACAACAGCGCGTGACAACGAAAGTGGTCTGGCATTGTTAAAAGAATTTAATTTCCCCTTCAAAGGTCAAGACAAGCAGGGTAGTAAATAACATGGCAAAGAAATCTATGATTGCTCGCGAGCACAAACGTACTCGTTTGGTAAAACAATACGCTGAAAAGCGTGCAACGTTTAAGGCCGTTCTTGTCGATCAAAACGCAAGTTTTGATGAGAAAATGGAAGCTCAACGTCAGCTACAAACGTTGCCAAGAGATTCTAGTGCTGCACGCGGTCGTAATCGTTGCCGTGTAACCGGTCGTCCACACGGTGTATTTCGTAAGTTCGGCTTATGTAGAAACAAATTACGTGAAGCTGCAATGCGCGGCGACATTCCTGGTCTAGTTAAGGCTAGTTGGTAGAGGTATTTCATTATGATGACAGATCCTATAGCAGACATGCTAACCCGCGTTCGTAACGCGCAATCAGCAGCTAAGTTTGATGTAACTATGCCTTCGTCTAAGTTAAAGATGGCGATTGCGAAAGTGTTACAAGACGAAGGCTATATCACTGGTTTTTCAAGTGATGGTGCGGTTAAGCCAACATTAACTATTTCATTGAAATACTTTGAAGGTCGCCCAGTAATAGATGAACTAAAGCGAGTGAGTCGCCCGGGTTTACGTATTTATAAAAACAAACATGAATTGCCAAAAATCTTAAATGGTTTAGGTATTGCTATCATCTCTACATCTGCGGGTGTAATGACTGACCGTGAAGCACGTACTTCTGGTCGTGGTGGTGAAATTCTTTGTACTGTTTCATAAGCAATAGTCCTGAGAAATTGTAAAGCGAAACAGAAAAACATATTAAATAACAGAGTAAAACAATGTCACGTATTGCAAAAAAACCTGTAGAAATTGTAGCTGGTGCTGAAGTAAGTATTAGCGGCCAGACAGTATCTGTAAAGGGTAAACAAGGTAATCTTTCAATCGATTTGCACGAAGTCGTTAGTGTTAAACAGGAAGATGGCAAGCTTACATTTGCGCCTAATGATGATTCAAAAGGCAGCATGGCACTAACTGGCACCATGCGTTCATTAGTTAACAACATGGTTGTTGGTGTAACTGAAGGTTTTACTCGTCAGTTGCAACTGGTCGGTGTTGGCTACAGAGCACAGATGCAGGGAAATGTTCTTGATTTGTCATTAGGCTTTTCGCATCCTGTTAAGTACGCGATTCCTGAAGGTATAACAATTGAAACACCTAGCCAGACAGAGATTAATGTTAAAGGTGCTGACAAACAAAAAGTAGGTCAGGTCTGTGCAGAAATTAGAGCGTACCGTCCGCCAGAGCCATATAAAGGTAAAGGTGTTAGATATTCTGACGAACGTGTTATACGTAAAGAAGCCAAAAAGAAATAATTAAGAAGAAGTAATTCTTAGAAAAAACTAAGCAGAACCAATTAGAGTAAGAACATGATATCTAAAAAAGCAAACAGAATGCGTCGTGCAAAAAGAACACGAGCAAAAATTAGTGAGCTAGGTGCGCATCGTTTAACGATTCACCGCACACCGCGTCATATTTATGCGCAAGTGATTACTCCTGATGGTAGTACAGTCGTTGCAGCGGCATCAACTGTGCAAAAAAATATAGCTGGCGATGCAAAATATACAGGTAATACTGATGCTGCATCACTGGTAGGTAAAGCAATTGCTGAAAAATCAAAATCTGCAGGCGTTACGTCTGTGGCATTTGATCGTTCAGGTTTCCGCTACCATGGTCGCGTCAAAGCATTAGCTGAAGCGGCGCGTGAAGGTGGATTAGAGTTTTAATCATCGTTGATTTTAAGTAATCAAGAAAACGATAAATAAAATAGGGTTTAAGCATGGCACAAGCAGATCATTCAGCAAATAAACAAGATGACTTCATCGAAAAATTAGTTGCTGTTAACCGTGTAGCAAAAGTAGTTAAAGGCGGTCGTCAATTTGGTTTTACTGCACTCACAGTTGTAGGTGATGGTAACGGAACGATTGGTTTCGGTTACGGTAAAGCTAAAGAAGTCCCACTGGCTATTCAAAAAGCAATGGATAAAGCACGCAAGAACATGAAGCCTGTTCCACTTAAGGGTGATACCTTGCAGCATCCTATAACCGGTATTCATGGTGCGGCTAACGTGTACATGCAGCCCGCTTCTGAAGGTACCGGTATTATTGCGGGTGGTGCGATGCGTGCGGTCTTCGAGGCAGTTGGCGTGAAGAACGTATTGGCTAAGATTAACGGAACACGTAATCCTGTTAACGTAGTACGTGCAACAATTAATGGTCTTTCTTCTATGTCATCTCCTGAATATGTTGCCGCTAAACGTGGCAAGAAAATCGAAGAGATCATAGGTTAATTACCGAAGTTTAATAGGCAGATACAGACATGGCTAACAAAGAATTAAAAGTTACGCTTACCAAAAGCACGATTGGACGCTTAAAGGCTCATAAAGCTTGCGCACGTGGTTTAGGTTTATTGCGTACTAATCACACGATTACAGTTCAGGATACACCTGAAAATCGTGGCATGATTAACAAAATTTATTACATGGTTAATGTTGAGGAGTCGAACTAATGTCTAACGGCGCAATGCATCTAAATACACTTCAACCTGCTCCAGGTAGTAAAAAGAATACTAAACGTGTTGGTCGCGGAATCGGTTCTGGCACAGGCAAAACTTGTGGTCGTGGTCACAAAGGTCAAAAATCTCGCTCAGGTGGTTTTAGTAAAGTAGGTTTTGAAGGTGGTCAGATGCCTTTGCAACGTCGCTTACCTAAAGTAGGTTTTGCCTCACGTTCTGCAAAATTAAGTGCTGAAGTTCGCTTGGGTGAATTAGTAAACATTGATGCAGACGTTATTGATATAGCAGCATTAATTAAGGCTAACATCATACCGGCTATCTCACAGAAAGCTAAAGTGATTGATTCTGGTGAGATTACAAAGGCAGTACAGTTAAAAGGTATTAAAGTCACGCCTGGTGCACGCAAAGCGATTGAAGCGGCAGGTGGCAAAATCGAAGACGTAGTAGCGTAAGTATTAGCTACGACTTGGGTTTAGTATAAACGATAAATATTGGATAATAGCGGCAGCGAATTGAATGGCAGATAAGGGTAATCTTTCGGAACTTAAACAACGCATCTTGTTTGTAATTGGTGCTTTGATTGTTTTTCGTATCGGGACGTTTATCCCGGTACCGGGTATAGACCCAACGGTATTGTCTATTTTATTTGACCAGCAAAAAGGCAGTATCTTGGGCGTGTTTAACATGTTCTCAGGCGGCGCATTGAGCCGTATGTCGATATTTGCACTGGGTATCATGCCGTATATTTCGGCATCGATTATCATGCAGTTATTGGCTGTTACCGTACCTTCGCTGGAGCAGTTGAAAAAAGAAGGTGAGCCGGGTCGTCGTAAGATTGCGATGTATACACGCTACTTCACTCTGGTGTTAGCAACGTTTCAGTCTATCGGTATATCGGTAGCACTGCAGGGACAAAATGTAAGTGGCGCGCATCTGGTGATGAATCCGGGTACGAGTTTTATCTTTACCTCAGCGGTTACATTAGTAACAGGTACTATGTTTTTGATGTGGCTGGGTGAACAAGTTACAGAACGCGGTATCGGTAACGGTATCTCGATCATAATTTTCGCTGGTATTGTTGCAGGCTTACCTGCTGCAGTTGGTGGCACACTGGAGCTGGTAAGAACCGGTGAGCTACACACATTAGCAACCATTGTTTTGTTTGTATTAGCGGTTGCAGTAACAGCATTTGTTGTCTTCATAGAAAGAGGGCAGCGACGAATTACGGTAAATTATGCGAAGAAGCAGCAGGGTCGTCGTTTGTACCAGGCGCAGAGCAGTCACTTACCGTTGAAGCTTAATATGGCGGGTGTTATTCCACCTATCTTTGCTTCCAGTATTATTTTGTTCCCGGCGACGATGGCGAGTTGGACTGGCCAGACTGAAGGTATGGAATGGCTTTCCGATATCGCAGCGAAGATATCACCGGGACAACCGATTTATATAATCTTATTTGCCATCGCGATTATATTTTTCTGCTTCTTCTACACCGCATTGCAGTTTAATGCACGTGATACAGCAGATAATTTGAAAAAAGGTGGTGCGTTTGTTCCGGGTATACGCCCAGGTGAACAGACTGCGAAGTATATTGACAAGGTAATGACACGATTAACATTTGTTGGAGCGTTATATATAACCTCCGTATGTCTGTTACCTGAGTTTTTGATTTTATACTGGAATGTCCCGTTCTACTTTGGCGGTACATCATTACTTATTATTGTAGTCGTCGTGATGGATTTCATGGCGCAAATACAGTCGCATCTGATGTCGCACCAGTATGAAGGTATTATGAAAAAAGCCAATCTTGATGGCTATAAACGATAGCTCTCAAGACGATATTAAGAAACAATAATTTAGATTAGTTGATTAAAGCAGGATTAAGAAAATGAAAGTACGTGCATCTGTAAAGAAAATGTGTCGCAACTGTAAAATTGTTAAGCGCAGCGGTGTAGTACGTGTCATTTGTACTGATCCACGCCATAAGCAACGTCAGGGCTAATCACGCTTTATAGCGTAATCCTTGAATGTATCCTATTGAATTAGGTCGAAATTTTTAGTAAAATTACGCGCTTTGTCGCGCAGATATACGATAACAACCGACGGAAACCATAATGGCTCGTATTGCAGGTATAAACATTCCACCCAATAAGCACACTGTTATTGGCTTAAGACACATATATGGTGTCGGTCAGACGCGTGCACAAAAAATTTGTGCAGCAACAGGTATTGCTGAAGATGCAAGAATCAGTTCTCTTACAGAAGAAGAACTTGAGTCATTGCGTACTGAAGTCGGTAGATACTCGGTAGAGGGTGACTTACGTCGTGAAGTATCAATGAGTATCAAACGTTTGATGGACTTAGGTTGTTACCGTGGTATCCGTCATCGTCGTGGTTTGCCACTACGTGGTCAACGCACAAAAACAAATGCACGCACACGTAAAGGACCACGTCGTCCCATAACTAGATAGAAGCGGCTAGATAGCAGCGATACATTTAGTAGTGCACTATAAATTTAATTAAGTATTAATAAAGAGTATTAATATGGCGAAGCCAGAAACAAAGAAAAAAATAAAACGTACCGTGGTTGATGGAGTTGCACACGTTTATGCAACGTTTAACAATACTATCATCACAATCACAGACCGTCAGGGTAATACTCTGTCATGGGCTACTTCGGGTGGCTCGGGTTTCCGTGGTTCTCGTAAGAGTACGCCTTTCGCCGCGCAGATTGCTGCAGAGCGTGCCGGTACACGTGCTAAAGATTTTGGCATGAAAAGTCTTGAAGTATTAGTTCGTGGCCCGGGTCCTGGACGCGACTCAGCGATTCGCTCTTTAAATAATGCTGGTTTTAAAATTACCAATATTCAAGATGTAACACCTATTCCACATAACGGCTGTCGTCCTCCAAAACGACGTCGTGTATAAAGGCAAACTGAGATAATCTTATGGCTAAATATATTGGACCAAAATGTAAACTCAGTCGTCGTGAAGGCGTTGATTTAGAACTTAAATCTTCCTTACGTCCGTTAGACAGCAAATGTAAGCTTGATCAGGTACCTGGTCAGCATGGTGCGCGTCGTACTCGTCTTTCTGATTACGCGCTTCAGCTTCGTGAAAAACAAAAAGTACGTCGTATTTACGGTGTACTAGAAAAGCAATTTCGCAACTATTACAAAGAAGCGGCCAGGATAAAAGGTTCAACGGGTGAAAACTTGTTACAACTTTTAGAGCGTCGTCTTGATAATGTTGTGTACCGTTCGGGCTTTGGTTCAACACGTGCCGAAGCAAGACAAATGGTTAACCATAAATCAATTTTAGTGAATAACGTTGTTGTTAATATTCCTTCTTATCAGGTAAAAGCTAACGACGTTATCAGCATTCGTGAAAAAGCGAAAAAACAGACACGTATTGCCGATTCAATGAATATGGCTAAAGCTAACGGTATCGTTGAGTGGATTACTCTTGATGATTCCAAGCTAGAAGCTGTGTACAAAAATGTTCCTGAGCGTGCTGATTTATCAGCAGAGATCAACGAACAGTTAATCGTCGAACTTTATTCCAAGTAGCGGAGCATAAAAAACATGTCAGCGACAGATGAACTTCTTACACCGCGTACAATTAATGTACAGTCATATAACGATACACATGCAAAGGTTGCACTAGAGCCTCTTGAGCGTGGGTTTGGTCATACACTTGGTAATGCCTTACGTAGGATTTTGTTATCTTCAATCGAAGGTAGTGCCATTGTAGAAGCGCAAATTGAAGGTGTAGTACATGAGTACAGCACAATCGAAGGCGTACAGGAAGATGTATTAGAGATTTTGCTAAACCTTAAAGGTGTAGCGTTAATCATGCACTCTAATGATGAACAAACTATTACTATCAGCAAATCTGGTGCGGGTGTTGTGACTGCAGGTGATATTGAAACAGGTCATGATGTAGAAGTGATGAACCCTGATCATGTTATTGCTAACGTGAATAGTGATGGTAAATTAAACATTACTATGAAAGTTATTAAAGGCCGTGGTTATCAGCCTTCTAATACTCGTACGGCTGATGCTGAATCAACTACGATTGGTACTTTACAGTTAGATGCTTCATTTAGTCCTATTCGTCGCGTTTCATATAACGTTGAAAGTGCACGTGTAGCACAGAGTACAAATCTGGATAAATTAATCATTGATTTACAGACTAATGGTACGGTTGATCCAGAAGAAGCGATTCGTACAGCTGCAACTATTTTGCAAGCTCAGCTTTCATCATTCGTTAACTTGCAAAGCATGGAAGACGAAGTGGCTGAAGATGAAGAAGCAGATATCGATCCAATTTTATTACGACCTGTTGATGAACTTGAGTTAACAGTCCGTTCTGCAAATTGTTTGAAAGCAGAAAATATATATTACATTGGTGACTTGATTCAACGTACTGAAGTTGAGTTATTAAGAACGCCCAACTTGGGTAAAAAGTCTTTAACTGAAATCAAAGACGTTCTTGCATCGCATGGACTGTCACTGGGTATTCAGTTAGACAATTGGCCACCTGCTTCTATTCGCGATAAAGAAGAAGCTACAGTTTAATTTAAATTTGCCAGTAAGCTGGCAGCGTAAAAAGAGTATCGAATACTCAAGGGTTAAAAAATCATGCGTCACAGTAAAGCAGGCCGCAAGCTAAATAGAAACAGCAGCCATCGTAAAGCGATGTTTAGCAACATGGCTAATTCACTGTTCGATCACGAAATCATCAAAACGACTTTGCCAAAAGCAAAAGAACTTCGTCGTGTTGCTGAGCCTTTGATCACACTGGCTAAAAATGATTCAGTTACCAATCGTCGTTCAGCTTTTTCCAAGCTACGTGATAAAGCAATGGTCGGTAAGTTATTCAGTGAGCTAGCGCCACGTTATAAAGATCGTCCTGGCGGTTATACCCGTATCCTTAAGTGTGGTTTTCGTTCTGGTGACGCTGCGCCTATGGCTTATATTGAGTTGGTTGATCGTCCTGAAGATGCCGTTGCGGTTGATGAAGATTAGATAGTCGTTTGTTACTGTCATAAAAAAAACCAGCTTAAAGCTGGTTTTTTTTCGTCTGTGAAAAGGTTGCTGTTTGTTGTTGATTTCCCTCTCCCTCCGGGAGAAAGCCAGGGTGAGGGAATTCTTAATCTCGTTCCCATGCTCTGCATGAGAATGCATGTTTTCTCGATTCAAAACCTAAACCCGCGAACCCGAAAATTAATTAACCCGTCATTCCCGAATGCTTTTGTCGGGAATCTAGATGCATTTAAATACCTAAAAATTCTGGATCCCCAATAGAAACATTCGGGGTGACGGCAAAAAATAGGGTTAGCGGAATAAATGCCCCTACTTCATATTACGATGTTCTGGATTCAAAATGCGCTTGATATACTTACCAGTGAATGAACCCGAAATATTTGCAACTTCTTCAGGTGTGCCAGTGGCGATGATTTCGCCGCCTTTATATCCACCTTCTGGACCTAAATCGATAATCCAATCCGCGACTTTTATGATATCGAGGTTGTGTTCGATAACGATAACGGTATTACCGTGGTCACGTAAGCGCAGTAATACATCAAGTAATTGCTGAACGTCGTAGAAATGTAGTCCGGTAGTGGGTTCGTCTAAAATATAGACGGTTTGTCCGGTATCTCGTTTTGATAATTCTTTTGAGAGTTTGATGCGTTGTGCTTCACCACCTGAAAGTGTTGTGGCACGTTGTCCTAACGTTATGTAGCCCAGCCCAACGTCCATTAAAGTTTGTAACTTTCGTTTGAGTACAGGAACGGCTTCGAAAAAGATGAAGGCATCTTCAATCGTCATTTCCAGTACCTGATGAATGTTTTTACCTTTGTATTTAATCTCCAGCGTTTCACGGTTGTATCGCTTTGATTTACAGACATCACATTCAACATAAACATCAGGTAGAAAATGCATTTCAACTTTGATAACGCCGTCGCCCTGACAGGCTTCGCAGCGACCGCCTTTAACATTAAAACTGAACCGTCCCGGTTTGTAACCACGTGATCGCGATTCTTGTGTCGCCGAAAACAGTTCACGTATCGGTGTGAACAGGCCGGTATAGGTAGCAGGATTAGAACGCGGCGTTCGGCCGATAGGGGACTGGTCAATATCAACCACTTTGTCGAAATGCTCGATGCCTTCAAACGACTGATGCGGTGATGCGGTGAGTGAATTGTTATTGTTGATGCCTTTGGCAAGAATCGGGTACAGGGTATCATTGATTAGTGTCGATTTACCGGAACCCGATACACCGGTAATACAGGTAAATAATCCCACAGGAATATCAACATCGACATCGTTTAGATTGTTACCACTTGCGCCTTTAATACTAAATATTTCCCCTGTAGGTTCGGTACGTTGTTTGGGTATCTCAATTTTTTTAGCACCTGAAATATATTGTCCGGTTAGGGATTTTTTATTTTTCATTATCTGCTGGGGTGTGCCCTCAGCAATAATCTCTCCACCATGGACGCCTGCACCGGGACCGATATCAATAACGTAATCGGCACACATGATAGCGTCCTCATCGTGCTCGACGACAATCACGGTATTACCGATATCACGTAAATGATTAAGTGTTGTGATGAGGCGGTCATTATCGCGTTGGTGTAAACCAATAGAGGGTTCATCAAGAATATACATTACACCTACCAGACCAGCACCAATCTGACTGGCTAGCCTGATTCGTTGTGCTTCACCACCAGATAAAGTGTCAGAGCTTCGATCGAGTGTCAGGTATTCAAGCCCAACATTGACCAGAAAATTTAAACGTGAAGAAATTTCACGATTAATTTTTTCTGCAATTTTACCGCGGTGGCCTTTTAGTTGTAGCGAGTCAAAAAAGTCGTAAGACTTTTCGATTGGCATAGCGGTGAGCTCGGCCAGTGTTTTTTCCTGAATAAACACATGTCTGGCACCTTCGTTTAGACGCGTGCCTTTACATTCGGGGCAGGGTTGCACGGACATATATTTAGCCAGCTCTTCACGCACCAGATTAGATTCAGTTTCGCGGTAGCGTCGTTCCATGGTGTGTAATACACCTTCGAATGCATGGGTGCGTTGTTTGCCGCGTCGTCCTGCATGACCGGGATAATTAAAAATAATTTTTTCTTTACCGCTACCATACATTAATACTTTTTGAATTTTGGCAGGCAGCTCCTGAAAAGGGATGTCGACATCGAAATCATAATGGCTGGCGAGTGATTGAATAATGCTGTAATAATAGGCATTACGTCTATCCCAACCGCGAATGGCACCGCCAGCTAAACTCAGGTATTCACTGATAACGCGTTCTGGATCAAAGAAGTTATTGTGACCGATGCCTTCACATTCCGGGCATGCGCCAGCGGGATTGTTAAATGAAAACAGACGCGGTTCAAGCTCCTGTAAATTATAACCACAGTGTGCACAGGCGAACTTTGCTGAAAAAACTAAATCAGCTTCATCATTTTTATCCATCCAGGCAATGGTGGCGGTATCATTCGCTTGCAACAGTGCGGTTTCAAATGATTCGGCCAGGCGAGTTTTGACATCGTCTCTCACTTTGAAGCGATCAACTACCACTTCGATGGTGTGTTTCTTTTTTGCGTCTAGTTCCGGCACGGCATCCAGCTCGTATACAGTGCCGTCGATGCGTACACGGATAAATCCCTGCTGTTTGAAATCACTGAACAGGTTCAGGTGTTCCCCTTTGCGGTCACGAATGACCGGTGCCAGCAACATCAATTTACTGCCTTCGGGTAGAGCCAGTACCTGATCGACCATCTGACTAATGGTTTGTGCCTGTAATTCGGTATTGTGCTCGGGGCAGCGTGGCGTGCCGGCGCGAGCAAAGAGTAATCGCAGGTAATCGTAAATCTCGGTGATGGTGCCGACAGTTGAACGTGGATTGTGTGAGGTGGTCTTTTGCTCGATGGAGATAGCAGGCGACAGGCCCTCGATGGTGTCCACATCCGGTTTTTCCATCATCGACAGGAACTGGCGGGCATAGGTGGACAGCGATTGCACATAACGGCGCTGGCCTTCTGCGAAGATGGTATCAAACGCCAGCGATGACTTGCCCGAGCCAGATAGCCCGGTAATAACAATTAACTTGTCTCGTGGTATATCGAGGTCAATATTCTTAAGATTATGGGTGCGAGCACCACGGATTTGAATGGTATCCATAAAAGGTTCAGCGTAAATTAAGCAATCTGATAGAATGCCAACTTTTAGCATCTTCGGCAATAGCCAGTACCGCTTATTCACCTGTTTATTTTTAATGACATCTTCCAATCTGTCTAATAATTTTGCCTCCCAGGAACGCCGCGCCGCCGTATCGCTGTCGATGATTTATGCCTTTCGTATGCTGGGTCTGTTTATGATACTGCCGGTATTCGCGCTGTATGCGGAAGACTTACCTGGTGCAACACCTTTGTTGATGGGGCTGGCACTGGGTATTTATGGTTTGACGCAGGCAGCATTGCAAATTCCTTTTGGTATGTGGTCAGACCGAATTGGTCGTAAGCCAGTGATTTTAATCGGTTTGCTAATTTTTGCTGCGGGTTCATTGATTGCCGGCAGCGCGACCAGCATTGAAGGCATCATCTTCGGTCGAGCTGTTCAGGGAGCAGGGGCGATAGCCGCCGCGTTGATGGCGCTGGCTGCTGATCTGTCACGTGAAGAACATCGCACCAAGATGATGGCGCTTATAGGTGTCAGTATCGGCGCTTCATTTGCCATCTCCATGGTTTTGGGTCCGATTGTGAACCATGCCATCGGCATCAGTGGCATCTTCTACAGCACAGCGGTATTAGCGCTGGTTGGCATCGCTATCCTGTTCTTTTTTGTGCCTGATCCAAAGAGCAGTCACTTTCACAGGGATGCAGAAGTAGAGCGGCAATCGGTCCTCAGCGTATTAAAAAACACCCAGTTGTTACGCCTGGATGCCGGTATTCTCATCCTGCATTTTGTTCTGATGTGCCTCTTTCTGGTGCTGCCTCTGGAGTTGACGAATACTCTGGGTATCGCACTGAATGACCACTGGCAAATTTATCTTCCTGTCTTTGCTACGTCACTTGTTATTATGGTGCCGTTCATTATCATCGCTGAACGCAAACAGGCGATGAAAACGGTGTTCAATGGGGCAATTGTTACTTTAATCATCGCTACCTTACTCTTTCTACAGAGTGGATCATTGTGGATAACCGTATCGGCACTAACACTCTTTTTAACGGGCTTTAATCTTCTGGAAGCATCGCTACCATCGCTCATTACCAAAACCGCACCGGCGACACAAAAGGGGACAGCCATGGGTGTCTATTCCAGCAGCCAGTTCCTTGGTGCATTTGCTGGCGGTGTGATTGGTGGTTACGCACATCAGACCTGGGGATTCCAGGGTGTGCATCTGACGGTGTTAGTGGCATTAGTATTCTGGTTATTGATAGCCCTTACCATGAAAAAACCAGGCTATTTAAGTACTTATCTTCTAAACGTTCAGAACGTTAGCATTGACCAGCTATTAGCGGTAGAAGGCGTAGTCGAAGCCAGTCTGATTGATGGTGAAACGGACTCAGGGCAGGTCGCTTATTTAAAAGTTAAAAAACGTATCCTTGACGAAGAAAAATTGTTATCGTTAGCGGGCTCAAATTAAGGGGCTTGGCTATGTCTAGCGAAGGCAACAGATGGTGACTCAATTTGACTAAAACTAAACATAATACGACGATCAATATAGATAAGGTGAAAAACTAATGGCACAACGTGGCGTAAATAAAGTAATCCTACTCGGCAACCTGGGCAAAGACCCTGAGGTTAAATACATGCCGAATGGTAATGCAGTAGCAAATATCACACTGGCTACATCAGAAACATGGAATGATAAGAGCAGTGGCGAGAAAAAAGAAAAAACCGAATGGCACCGTGTCGTGTTCTTCGGCAAGCTGGCAGAAATTGTCGGTCAGTACCTGAAAAAAGGTTCAAAAGTTTACATCGAAGGTAAGCTACAGACCAGAAAATGGCAGGGTCAGGATGGACAGGATCGCTATACAACAGAAGTAGTTGTAGATATCGGCGGCACCATGCAAATGTTAGACAGCCGTGGTGGAGAAGGCGGTTTTGCGCCAGCACAATCCGCACAACAATCGGCGCCTGCGCAACCCGCTTCGACAAAACAGTCTGCGCAACCTGCACCAGCAATGGTTGATGATGGGTTTGATGACGATATTCCCTTCTAAATCGTTACCTGAGATATTTTTTTGTAAAAATATTTATATAAGCCCCTGTTAGCAGGGGCTTTTTTTGTGAAAAAATTATGGTTCATCATGGACAGGAAAAAATATGGAAATCAATAAAACATTACAGCCGGGTGACATGGGTACAAAATGGCTAGCAGAAAAAAAATATGACAACTTACTTATGATGAAGCTAAAAAACTTGGGTTAAAAAATTTTCTTGTAAAGAAAGTACGGGTGAAAAATGTCTAGATTTAAGCATGTGAGTGTATATATACACTTGTGTCTACATGTAGGTAAATATGTTCATATTTAGATATTCCGTCTAACTCAGATAGAGGTTCGAAATATGTTGCGCTTAAGTACCAGAAGTGGCTCAAGAAGAATGGCGTCACACAAAGCATAGACCGAAAAAAGTGATGAATGACAATGCGGAAATGGAATCATTTTTTCATCAGTTTAAGGCAGAACGATTTCATAAAAATGAATACGCAACTGAAAAGGAATTACGCGCAATGATTGTAGAATACATTAGATTTTATAATCAAAAAAGGATACATTCGTCATTAGGCTATTTAAGCCCTAATGATTATGAAGTGACTTTTGGTTAAAGTGAAAGACGAGAACAAACTATGTGTGCAAAACTGGGGGACGTTCCCCGTTTGTATTGTGCATTGCGCTACGCTCTAATTCTTCCACAATGCAACCGTCGCATAAAACGTCACTGAGCAAAGCGCTATGTGTAAAATAAACAAACACAAGAAGGCGCTAAACATACTAGGAATATTCATAATATTATTAATAGCTTCGCCATATATATTGGGGTGGTTCATACCTGAGCTAAAAAAATATTTATTGTTATTGCAATCTCTAATAATTTGTACTTTTTTACTTTATCCATTTTATTTTGAAAAAGTCAGAATAATACTATACAGATCGGACAATGATTTTCTTTTAGAAGTGGCGTCACATGACGACTTGTTTCAGATGCAATCTAGAAAGCATAAAATTTTATCTATTCTCGCTGCTTCTATGTTTCTATTTACAGGTTTAATACAGTTTGTATATACTTAAAAAACACATAACAAATCATTTAATGTGAACTGCCCGAACAGACACATTTCCTCTTGCCTGCTGTGTGCCAGTTATTTCAAACGTTATATTTTTTAGAAACGGTAGTTTTAAACTCACTTTAGCCATTATTTCTATTCAGAGGTGTTTTCCAGTTCGTTTGTAATTTCTTGTAGTGAAGAGAGCAATTTTTTAAAGTGATTTCCTCCAAGACGATACGCACAACGATTTTCTAACTCTTCCATAATTCTGAAACTATAGTCCATTAGCTCAAGTCCAGATGGTGTGAACTTAATTATTACTGAACGCTTATCGTTTTCATTGAGTGTTCTACTGACATACTTTAGTTTGACAAGTTCGTCTGCTAATCGCCCCATCGCTTGTTTAGTGATACCAGCGCGTTGAGCAACTAAAATCAGGCTGCTCCCTTCGAGATCAAGATTTGAAAGAAGGGCAGTATGTGTTGATCTTAATTCTGTGAATCCACGCTGATGTAGTTTCTCGACAATTATTATATTGACACATCGTGATGCGCGAAGCAGACATTGTCGCAAATTAGCTGCTCGATTACGGTTGCTGGTTGATAATAATTCTTGATTCATATTAATTGTATTATTCGTAATTGCGTTAATAGTAACCTTGAGTTACTATACCATGCTTACTAAAGATGGAGAAATTTTATGGAAAAACAATTGAAACAAACGTTTGATGATGCAGAAAGTTCTAATTGGAAGCCATTTGGAGATATGGTTGGTGTTAGTTTTGTGGCTTTAGCCGAGCCAGTACCAGAAGGGTCAATACATCGCGCACGTCTGTCGAAAGGGACGAAAATTTCTCCACACACTCATCCAGTAGACGAATATGTTCTAGTCGTTTCCGGTGTAGTGGAGACAGGAGGTAGGCGCTGTGAAACCGGAACTTTTTGGATAACACCAGCCAATATCCGGCAGGGGCCGCATGTAGCTATAACTAATGTTGAAATATTAACAATGAGGCTTGGTGCGCTTGGAGAATTTGAATAATAACGTTCTCATACTCATCATAATAAAACATACTACTTCATGAAAAAAACATATAAAGTACGAGGGAATAAATACTTATGTGTCAAATAAGCATTGCAACATAACAAGGTGAATTCAGCGGATTACCAAAAGCGGCACTTATTTTGCATTCGCAAAAACACGCCACTTTTGGTAATCCGCTGATTCACGACGTTAGCTGCTTAAAAACATGGATATTTTATACAAAGTAAATCAGACAATATCTACGGATGATTTCATCGGTATACTAACTGCATCCGGCTTAGCTGAGCGCAGGCCAATAGATGATCGTGAATGCATGAAAGGCATGATAAAAAATAGTAATTTAATTGTTACAGCATGGGCCGGAAACAAACTCATTGGTATTGCACGTTCAATGACAGATTTTCATTATGCTTGCTATCTTTCCGACCTGGCAGTAGATAAAAACTATAAAGATAATGGTATTGGTAAACAACTGCAAATCATCACTCAAAAACAACTTGGTTCAAAATGTAAGTTAATTTTAATTGCAGCTCCTGCATCAAATTCATATTATGAGCATATAGGATTTACTAATAATCAACGTTGTTGGGTACTAAGGCGTGATGGTAGTATCAGCAGCTAATAAATCATTCAACGTGGATTGCCAGAACACGTCTTTTGTTCTTCTAGTCTGCTATGCAGCTAGTTAATTTAAATGTTGGCTTTTAAAACATAAAGAGATAATTATGAAAATATCCGCAATATTATTTTTTGTACTATTGATAACTAATTGTAGTAGTGACAGTGGTGATGCTTCGAGTACTGGCAGTGACAATAGCTCAGGTAATACAACTGGTACGATAATGCTATTAGGTGCTGACACAGCAATTATAGGGACACAATTGAATACAGGTTTTGTTGGTTCCTCACTGGCGGCGGGAGGTCAACCGGACTATATTGTTATAGTAGATGCTGCCAGCACTGTTTCATTTACGGAGCCTAATATTTTAACTCCTAATTTAGCTGATACAGATAATGGTTTAATTCTGGTTGTAACCGATGCCAGTTCTATTTCAGGATTTAAAGGTATATCTATGAGCATATCTGTAGGCGGCATAAGAAATGATTATGCTTGTACAACACCTGTTTCTACATTTATTGATTGTGGTATTAACTCAATATCCTTAGATATTGGAAATAAAACAATAATTTTTGACAACCTTATCGTTACAAATACTAATACAAGTACTGTTCTTACTATTAATGGCACTCTTACGTGGTAGCAATAAAATCCATAAGCTAACAATTTGATTAACCTGACCATTTTATACGCTAGGAACTTTTCCGTTTCGCTACACTCTGTATAAATGGCCGATTAGCGGGAGTGTTAAGCTCCAAGAGCGAGTCATCCTGCAGGTATAAGCAGTGCTGCATATGTTGTGAACATTCCAATAATTCTAGGGAGTGGAAAATGAGGGTTAGTTAACATGCTGATTACGTGTAGTGTTCTTCCTGCAACAAAAGCGACTCCTAACTAACTAGCTCCGTTAATTTCAATTAAAGCCATCATAAGTTAGGCGCAGTGGAGCGTATTCAGTGAAATGTAAGCAGATACTATTATTCGGTAATTCTGTATATTTTGTCAGGTGTTCATTCATGTCGTATCAACATTCAACATAGGCTCGTTATCAAATATACGAAAAGGAGCGAACCATTAGACTCTGGACACACTATGTATAAACTGAACCATACAAGTAGCCCAAGCGGGACTCGCGGAAAAGTGAAGACGTACCACTTTAGTTGGGTAGTCAATAGCCAGTTTGGCTTTGAGCTCTATGTTTTTTTAGCGTCAAACGCGCAATGCCCCCGCACTATCTAACATGGTTTTTCCCAGTCGATTGCATGGTAATCTGCGTGTAAACTTCTATAATTTTACTATCTTTTTCTGGTGCGAGCGTGTTCGTGCTGAATTCAATTGTTTATAAGGATTAATTATGTGTGGAATTGTCGGCGCAGTCGCCGAACGTAATGTAACGCCGATTTTATTGGAAGGGCTGCGACGCCTTGAGTACCGCGGATATGATTCTGCTGGTATTGCTGTGCTGGATAAAAATGATTGTATCAGCCGGGTGCGTCGTGTTGGAAAGGTAAAAGAATTATCTGATGCTTTAGAAAAAAATGATATTCAGGGTGTCATGGGTGTGGCGCATACTCGTTGGGCAACACATGGTGAACCCAGTGAGCAAAATGCACATCCGCATGTGTGTAATAAGTCTGTGGTTATTGTACACAATGGCATTATCGAAAATCACAGTGAGCTTCGCGAACAACAAAGCACTGCGGGATTTGATTTTACTTCGGAAACCGATACCGAAGTCGCGGTTCACCAGATAGAGCATTACCTGAAACAGGGTGGTGATCTGCTCAATTCCGTGCGTTCTGCCGTAGGTGATTTTGAAGGGGCGTATGCATTAGGTGTGATGTCGAATAGTGAAACTAATCGTTTGATTGCCACACGACGGGGTAGTCCGTTAGTAATCGGCGTGGGTTTTGGTGAATATTTTATCGCTTCTGATGCAGCGGCATTGCTACCGGTTACACGTCGTTTTATCTATCTTGAAGAAGGTGATATCGCTGATATACGAACCCATAAACTCGTTATTTATAATGATGCGGGTGAAATTGTTGAGCGTGAGATTAAAGAATCATCATTAAGTGCAGATGCGACTGCCAAGGGTGAGTTCCGTCATTTCATGATGAAAGAAATACATGAGCAACCCTCAGTATTGATTGATATTCTCGAGGGCCGGTTTGTTGATGGGAAACTGTTAGATACGGCTTTTGGTGTAGGCGCAGATAAGGTATTCGATAAAGTTAAAGCGGTTCAGATTATAGCTTGTGGAACCAGTTATCACGCGGGTTTGGTCGCACGTTACTGGATTGAAGCCATTGCTGGCGTGCCCTGTCGGGTAGAAGTGGCAAGTGAATATCGCTATCGTAAAACCGTACTAATGGATGACACCTTAGTGGTTACCATTTCACAGTCAGGAGAAACAGCCGATACACTGGCAGCATTACGCGCCATTAAAGAGGTTACTGATTTAACGCTATCAATCTGTAATGTGCCCGAAAGTTCATTGGTGCGTGAAAGCGCACTTAAATTAATGACACGTGCCGGCCCTGAAATTGGTGTGGCTTCTACCAAAGCTTTTACCACTCAACTTATCGCATTGCTAATGCTGGTTGTTGTATTAGGTAAGCGTCATGGTTTGTCTGACGGTAAAGCCACAGTGTTATTTCAACAAGCACAATCATTACCTGTTTTAATCGAAAGCATCTTGCAGAAAAAAGATGAAATAGATAAATGGGCAGAAGCGTTTACCGATTTAGGTAATGCTATTTTTATCGGTAGGGGAACGTTATTTCCAATCGCACTAGAAGGTGCGTTAAAACTCAAAGAAATTTCATATATTCATGCCGATGCTTATCCCGCCGGTGAGTTAAAGCACGGCCCGATTGCTTTGATTGATCAGGATTTACCCACCATTGCAATCGCTTCAATGGATGGTTTTGAAGGCAAAATAAAATCCAATATCATGGAAATTCTGGCTCGTGGTGGTGAAGTTTACCTGTTCGCTGATGAGCGCATGGACGTAACTGAGTTGGGAGACAAATGTCACATAATGAAAATTCCGGCCGTTGAGGCTGAGTTAGCACCGGTGTTGTTTGCTGTGCCATTGCAGCTGTTTTCATACTTTGTTGCGGTGCGTAAAGGCACCGATGTGGATCAGCCGCGAAATCTGGCTAAATCGGTTACCGTTGAATAATGCCATACGAGAAAAGTCTGGCATGCGTGGCGTGTATTAACTTATTGTTATTGCTGGAATTATTTTTATAACTTGGCGGTAATCTTTTAGATAGATATTGCTTCGACTGACAAGTATAATTAGCACTATATAACTTTACCCTCTCAGGTACGAATGCCAGCCAAACCGCCGACTACGCCCACGCGTAAATTGTTCATCAAAACATACGGATGTCAGATGAATGAGTATGATTCTTCTCGAATATCTGATGTTCTCGCTGACTCACACAATCTAGAACTCACCTCCGATCCTGAAGAAGCCGATGTGCTTTTGCTGAATACCTGCTCGATTCGAGAAAAGGCACAGGAAAAAGTTTTTTCTCAACTAGGTCGCTGGAAAAACTGGAAAAAAAATAAACCGGATTTAATTATCGGAGTCGGTGGCTGTGTCGCCAGTCAGGAAGGGGCCGAGATACAAAAACGCGCGCCTTATGTAGATGTAGTTTTTGGGCCACAAACAATACATCGGTTACCCGAGATGATTACCGGTAGTCGTGAAACACATAAAAAAATTGTCGATATTAGTTTTCCTGAAATAGAAAAATTTGATTGTATGCCCGAGCCTAAGGCTGATGGCCCAGCGGCCTTTGTTTCGATTATGGAAGGTTGCAGTAAGTACTGTAGTTTTTGTGTCGTGCCGTACACACGTGGTGAAGAAGTGAGTCGTCCGTTTGATGATGTGCTTGCCGAGGTAGCTGGGTTAGCGCAGCAAGGCGTACGCGAGGTCAATCTGCTGGGACAAAACGTTAATGCCTACCGTGGCGCTATGGATAATAGCGACGATAAAGATGAAACCATTGCTGACCTGGCATTGCTGATTCATTATGTTGCTGCAATCGATGGCATTGAGCGCATTCGCTTTACGACCTCGCACCCGATGGAATTTAATGATGATTTAGTCGAAGTCTATGCACAGGTACCTGAGCTGGTCAGTTTTTTACACCTTCCGGTGCAGAGTGGTTCTGATAAAATTCTGACTGCGATGAAACGCGGTCATACAGCTGAAAAATATAAGGATATTATTCGTCGTCTGAAGATTGCGCGCCCCAATATTTCAATCTCTTCAGATTTTATTATTGGTTTCCCTGATGAGACAGATGAAGATTTTGCCGATACCATGAAACTCATTGAAGAAGTGGGCTTTGATCATTCATTCAGTTTTATCTATAGCGCGCGGCCTGGTACACCCGCAGCTACATTGTTTGATAATACGACCGATTTAATTAAAAAACATCGCCTGGCTATTTTGCAGAATGCGATTACTTCGAATGCATCCGCTTTTAGTAAACAAATGGTGGGCACCATCCAGTCAGTATTGGTCGATAGTGTTTCAAGGAAAAGTGAACTACAAATTTCAGGTAGAACAGAAAATAATCGTGTGATTAATTTTGCAGGAGATAAAGAATTGATTGGTCGATTCGTTGATGTCAAAGTGACTGAAGCGCGAACAAACTCACTTCAGGGCGAACTGATCGGATTGTCAGAAGTCGAACAGTTAGATGATAAGGTAAAGCAGTTTAATGGTAGTTTGAATGACGAAAGCAGGGTTGATAGTCGTGCTGCGATATAATCCGTGCTCCATAAATTTCAGAGGTTAGAAGCTTTAATGTCGAATACTGAAAAGCAAGCACCTTCAAATACAGCAACCATTCAATTTGAATTGTTGCCGATTGATAATGAGCGACTGGTCAATATATGTGGTCCGGTTAATCAACATTTAAATCAGATAGAAGATTTTTATCACGTAAAAATCAACTGTCGTAGTAATCAATTTGAAATAACCGGCGATGGTCGCTATTTGAAAACCGTAAAAAATACGTTGCAAACACTTTACAATGTGGCAGGCCATGAAGCCTTGTCTTCTGAAGTGGTGCAGCTGTATCTAAATGATAATGTGAACAATGATTCGACAAAAATATCGTCAACGGAATATGATGATGACAGTACCGTTAAGAGCCGACGTGGAAAAATTAGTGGCCGCGGAAAAAGTCAGCAACAATATCTTGAACAGATTAAAACTAATGATTTAACTATTGGTGTCGGTCCTGCCGGTACCGGTAAAACATATCTGGCGGTAGCCAGTGCGGTCGATGCGCTTGAAAGTGACCTGGTTGATCGTTTGATACTTGTTCGTCCAGCAGTCGAAGCCGGCGAACGACTCGGTTTTTTACCGGGCGATCTGGCGCAAAAAATCGATCCGTATTTAAGGCCAATGTATGACGCATTATTCGAAATGTTAGGTCAGCAAAAAGTCGCAAAATATATCGAACGTAATGTGATAGAAATTGCGCCACTTGCATATATGCGCGGTCGCACATTGAATGATTCATTTATTATTCTTGATGAAGCGCAAAACACCACGATTGATCAAATGAAAATGTTTTTGACGCGTATTGGTTTCGGTTCCAAGTCGGTCATTACGGGTGATATCACTCAGGTTGATTTACCGCGTGAAAAAACATCCGGCCTGCGTCATGCTTTAAAAATATTATCTGGCATCGACGGTATTGGTATAACACAGTTTCAAAAAGGTGATATTGTCAGGCATCCGCTGGTGAAAAAAATTGTTACTGCTTATGAGAACGATGACTCCAAGTAGTTATACCGCAAGTAATGATATAATTTGAATGCGCCATGAATAATGTAACGGTTGAAATAAACATATCTGAAAATTTTTCATCATCAGTTGACTCGAATAATCTTGAGTCTGCTGATGATGTTCCTCCGGGCGTACCTGAAAAAACGTTACTTCAGTCGTGGGCTTCTGCTGCCTATCTAGACTCCATTCCTGCCGTTGTCAGTATTCAGATAACAACCCCTGACGAGATGCAGCAACTTAACAAACAATATCGCAATAAAGATAAACCCACCAATGTATTATCTTTTCCTATGCAATTACCGGAAGAAGTTGATATGTGCCTGTTAGGGGATATTGTATTGTGCGCGTCTGTTATAAATAATGAGGCTGATCAGCAAGAGGGAAAAAATGATGCACATTGGGTCCATATGGTAGTACACGGTATGTTGCATCTTCAGGGTTTTGATCATATCGAAGAACAAGCTGCTGAAAAAATGGAGCAGCTTGAAATTAAAATACTAGGTGAATTAGGTATAGCCAATCCTTATCAATAAAATAGTAAATAAACCACATGAATAAAAAAAGCACTAAAGTGAACATGTTTTCCGCGTTGTTCAATAAATTTTTTAAAGAAAAAGACGAGCGCGCTGAGCTTTTGCAAAATTTCCGTGAAGCGCAACGCAAAGGTGTTATTAATCTCGATGCGCTGATGATGATCGAAGGTGTTTTTCAGGTTTCTGAAATGCGTGTGCGCGATATCATGGTGCCGCGTTCTCACCTCGTTGTTGTGCAGGAAGATTTAGGTGTCGAGGATATGTTGGCTATTGTGGCTAATTCAGGGCATTCACGTTTTCCTGTTGTCGATGAAAGCCTTGATGAAGTTGTCGGTATTTTATTGGCAAAGGATCTGGCGCATTATACTGATGTCGAGAGCCGTGCTTCGTTTGAATTAAAAGACATTTTACGTCCTGCTGTATTCGTTCCTGAAAGTAAACGATTGAACGTGTTGCTAAAAGATTTTCGTGAAAGCAGAAACCACATGGCAATGGTAATTGATGAGTATAGTGGTGTTGCCGGTCTGGTTACCATTGAAGATGTATTGGAGCAAATTGTCGGTGAGATTGATGACGAACATGATGCGGCTGATGTCACTAATATTCGTCGTAATGGGTTTCAGCGATATACCGTCCGCGGCTTAACCCCGCTTGATGAGTTTAATCAGTATTTTGATTCATCTCTGAGCCATGAAAGGTTTGAAACTATTGCCGGCCTGGTAACATTTGAATTGGGACATCTTCCTGAAAGGGGAGAAGAAACCACGATAGGTAATTTTCATTTCAAAATTATTAGCGCTAATTCACGTCGCATTAATAATATGCAGGTTAGTCTGGTATCAGAAAATGAAAACGCAATTGCTGATGAAATGCCAGCATCTGTAAATGAAAAATAGTTTAAGTTGGGCATTGCCCAGTTTTATTGCAGGTGGTTTGACAACACTGGCATTTGCACCTTTCGATTTAAGTTGGTTGGTGTTTGCTACTCTGGCGATTGCATTTTATTTTTGGGATAAGTTGCCTGCAAAACAAGCCGCAATCAGCGCCTGGTTATTCAGTCTAGGGCTACAGTGTTCAGGTGTTAGCTGGATTTATCACAGTCTGCATACCCATGGCAGTGCCCCTGTCGTGTTTGCGGCACTGCTCATATTTTTACTGTGTTGTTACCTAAGCATCTATATTGGTCTGGCTGCTTACCTCGTCAATCGTTTTTTACCCGAAAAACCCGTTTTACGTCTGATGATTTTTTATCCAGCAAGCTGGGTAATATTCGAGTGGCTACAAGGTTATGTGATGACCGGGTTTGCCTGGATGCAATTAGGTTACACGCAGATAGACCTCCCACTATCGGGTTTTGCGCCTGTTATGGGTAACCACGCCGTGGGTGGATTGGTTGCGGTATGTGCAGGTGCATTGGTTTTGCTGATTAAAAAAATCAAACATTTGGATATCAAAAGTGGTGCGGTGATTTTTGTTCCAGTTATTCTGTTATTTATGGGTGGCGGTTTGTTAAAAATTATTGACTGGACGGAACCAGATGGCGAACCGATTAATGTCAGTGTGATACAGGGCAACATACCGCAAAAAGACAAATGGAAATCACACCTGAAACAACCAACGATGGACATGTACCGCCAGATGTCTCTTGCACAAAAAGACGATGTTGATTTATTCGTCTGGCCAGAAACCGCAATCCCTGATTATTGGTATCGGGCCGTACCGTATATCAATCAATTGAGTAACGAGATGAAGCAACGCGATGCTGATTTATTACTCGGTATTTTCGTAAAGAATGAAAACAAACGATTATTAAACAGTGTGCTTAGTGTTAACGGTGGTGTTTATCATAAGCGTCATTTGGTGCCGTTGGGTGAGTATATTCCACTGCGTTTTTTAATCGAATTTTTTAATAAATTTGTAAAAATTCCGATGTCAGATATCACCTCAGGTGAGGATGACCAAAAGCTATTGACCGCTGCCGGCATTCCATTGGGTATATCAATCTGTTTTGAAGAAGCTTTTTCACGCGATGTGATTAAAGACTTACCGGAAGCACAGATATTGGTCAATGTTAGCAATGATGCCTGGTTTGAAAATTCGCATGAACCGCATCAACACCATGCCATTGCTCGAATGCGAGCATTAGAAACGGGGCGTTATATGATTCGTTCGACCAATACAGGCATTACGTCTTTCATTGGACCGCATGGTGAAGTGATTAAACAGTTACCTCAATTCGAAAGGGGTGTTTTAAATTATGCGGTACAGCCGATGACAGGGGCGACGCCTTTTGTGCTGTGGGGTGATGGGTTGGTTGTAGGGTTGAGCGTTTTGTTGTTGCTTGGATTTGGGATTCGTTTTAGAGGTTCTGTTTGATTTTTTAGTTTGCCTTTTTTGTTTGCTCTCCCGGCCGACTTGGGTGCTGTTATTCCTGAATGCTTTTGTCGAGAATCCAGTTATTTATAAAGGTAAAAAACTTCTGGATTCTCGATAGAAGCATTTGAGGATGACAACAAGGAAAGGGGCGAATACTGCAACGTCTAAGTAAATAAACAAATAGATATGTATTGAACACCAACTCTAATAGCTGGGAATTCAAAACCCAAAAAAATAACCCTAACGCTTCCCTTGATGACCCCGAATGAATCGACCATGACCACATTGCTCACAATCAGTAATCGCAGCACTACTAGGAAACGCTTTTACCGCGCCACATTGCTCGCAGATTAAGGTACCTGGTCCAGTAATTTCGCCACTTTTATAGAGTGGAATTTGGTTAGGTTCGGAATCGACTGGTGGGCGGTTAAATTGTTCCAGCTCGACACGGGTATGATCAGCGACGGATAAAAATAAGTCGATGACTCTGCGTTCGATTATTTCAATGTCCAGCATTAACCAGTTATAAAATTCTGAGCTGGTTTCCATCATGTACTCGGCGGCGTCGTTGATGTCACGTTTGATGTATTCGCCTATCTCGTGTGCTTCTTCGGCAGTGACTTCGCCGATATGGATTGCCTGATGCTTGGCCATATCCAATGCTTTTTGTAGCGAAATATCGTTGGCATCAGCCTGTTCAAATGCATTACGCATTTCCTGCATTATCTGGTTATAAGCAGATACTAGATGGTTGGCTGGTTTTTTCTGTAGTTGTGTCATGAGGTCTCTACTAAGTACTTCAATCCTGGTAACAGTGTGGCTGTTCTGGTCCATAAAAACTCCTTGAAAATGAAACGAATCCTTTATGTAGCTTGGGCGCTAGTGTATCCTTCATACCCTAGTTATAGACCAGAAAAATTTAGCATGTTACGTCATCCGACGAACTGCACTTATATTAAATAATACGTTATGAATGAAGAATATCAAGCCCAAATTATCGAAGAAACCGTGCAAAAGTCCTGGGATGAAAATGCCACTTTTAATGCAGCAGAAGATAATTCAAAAGAAAAGTTTTATTGTCTGGCAATGTTCCCCTATCCAAGTGGCCGTTTGCATATGGGGCATGTTCGTAATTACTCGATTGGGGATGTCATCTCACGCTTTCAGCGTATGCAGGGTAAAAATGTTTTACAGCCGATGGGATGGGATGCCTTCGGCCTACCTGCTGAAAACGCGGCTATAAAAAACAAGGTTGCACCTGCTAAGTGGACCTATGAAAATATTGATTATATGCGTGACCAGTTAAAACGACTGGGTTTTGCTTACGACTGGGATCGCGAATTGGCGACGTGTAAACCCGATTATTATCGTTGGGAGCAGTGGTTATTTACACGTCTGTTTAAAAAGGGCATGGCCTACAAGAAGACAGCCGGTGTGAACTGGTGTCCCAATGACAAGACTGTGCTAGCCAATGAACAGGTTATCGATGGCAAGTGCTGGCGTTGTGATACCGGTGTTGAACGCCGTGAGATCTCGCAATGGTTTATGAAGATTACCGATTATGCCGAGCAGTTACTCGATGATATCGATAAGCTGGATGGTTGGCCGGAACAGGTTCGTACCATGCAGCGCAACTGGATTGGGCGCTCTCAAGGGGTGGAGTTGTCATTCGATGTCGACGGCCAGGAACCACTCACGGTTTACACCACGCGCGCCGATACCTTGATGGGGGTGACTTACCTTGCCGTTGCGGCAGAACATCCATTAGCAACGAAGGCTGCTGAATCCAGTCCAGAATTAAAAGTTTTTATCGATTCATGCAAAACCACCAGTGTGGCTGAAGCGGATATCGCGACCATGGAAAAGAAAGGCATGGCGACCGGCTTTTTGGCAACGCATCCGATTAGTGGCGAACAGGTTCCAGTGTGGGTCGCGAACTTTGTCTTAATCGATTATGGTTCCGGTGCGGTGATGTCTGTTCCGGCACACGATGCACGTGATTATGCTTTTGCAAAGGTTTATGGTTTACCGATTAAACAGGTTATTTATCCCGTGGATGGCAGTGATGTTACGGTAGATGAAGAAGCCTATGTTGAGAAAGGTATATTGAAAAACTCAGCAGAGTTCGATGGTCTGGATTCAGAAAAAGCCATCGATGCCATCGCCGATAAACTGGCATCAATGAATAAAGGCGAAAAGCAGATTAATTATCGTCTGCGTGATTGGGGTGTTTCTCGTCAGCGATACTGGGGTACCCCCATTCCTATTATCCACTGTGATAAATGTGGCACGGTTGCTGTCCCCGAAGATCAGCTGCCAGTCATTTTGCCTGAGGATATCGAATACGGTGAAGATGTTGGTTCACCTATTAAAAAGATGCCTGCATTCTATGAGACCAGTTGCCCAGAATGTGGCGGTAAAGCGGAACGTGAAACCGATACTTTTGATACCTTCTTTGAGTCGTCCTGGTACTACGCACGTTTTGCCTGTCCCGATGCAGATGCCATGCTGGATGACCGGGCGAAATATTGGGCGCCGGTTGATCAGTATATCGGTGGTATCGAACATGCAGTTCTGCATTTACTTTACGCTCGTTTCTTCCATAAGTTAATGCGTGATGAAGGCCTGTTGGATAGTGATGAGCCATTCAAAAATCTTTTAACACAAGGTATGGTGTTAAAAGACGGCAGTAAAATGTCGAAGTCAAAAGGCAATACGGTCGATCCGCAACAACTGATTGAAAAGTACGGCGCCGATACCGTGCGTTTATTTATTCTGTTTGCTGCGCCACCTGATCAATCTCTGGAATGGAACGATGAAGGCGTTGATGGTGCCGCGCGTTTTTTAAAACGTTTGTGGAAATTGGTTGCCGGGCATGTGTCGGTAGAGCGTTCAGTGGAAACGTTGGATATTGCTGCGTTATCAGCAGAGCAGAAAAATGTTCGCCGAAAAACGCATGAAACCATAAAGAAAGTAACGGATGATTTTTCTCGTCGACATACATTTAATACTGCTATAGCCGCCGTCATGGAATTGATGAACGACCTGAACAAGTTTGGTGATGAGAGCGAGCAGGGTTTCGCTGTTATTCGTGAAGCGATTGAAGCCATTGTGTTATTACTGTCTCCAATTACGCCGCATATAACACAACAACTATGGAATGAACTTGGGCGTGATGAAATGTTAGCGACTCAAAAGTGGCCAATATGTGATGAGTCAGCTCTGGTTCGTGATGAGGTTGAACTGGTCGTGCAAGTGAATGGTAAGTTACGTTCGAAGATTAATGTAGCGGCCAATGCGGATAATGATACGATTGAATCAATCGCCTTGGCTGACGATAAAATTGTTATAAACATAGAAGGCAAAACGATTCATAAAGTCATTGTTGTGCCAGGGCGTCTGGTAAATATCGTTGCGAATTAATATGTTTTATTCATCAACACAATTACGCTTTCTGACTGCAGTAGTACTGGTTTGTGTATTACAGGCCTGTGGTTTTGCATTACGTGGTTCAGTCGAACTATCTCCTGATATGTCGCCGCTCTTTTTACAAAAAAACAGTGTGCTTGAACTAGGGCGTGATCTTGAGTCTTTATTGATTAGTAGTAAGGTCAATCTTGTCGACGATGCAAAACGTTCGAATGCTCAATTGGCGTTAGTAAAAGAGTCTAAAAAACGTCGTGTATTGTCAGTTGATAGTAATGGTCGGGCACGAGAGTATTTGCTGAGTTATACCGTGATTTTTTCGATAAAAATCAATTCAGAAAGTGATGCTATAGCCAAACCGGCTGTTGAAGATAATGTATCACTTTCGCGTAGTCTGTTATTTGATTCCAGTGCCGTACTGGCGGTCGCTAATGAATCTGAAGTTCTATACAAAGACATGAGACGTGATGCGGCACGATTAATACTGTTAAAGCTGCAGGCTCATTCTAATAAATGAACGTCCGCCCTGATCAGTTACCTTCTGTAATTAGTAAAACGGTTTATCCGGTTTATATGGTAAGTGGCGATGAGCCATTACAGCAGATGGAATCGCTTGACCTGATTCGCTCTTTTCTGCGTGAACAGGAGTATTCTGAACGGGAAATACTGGATGTCGATGCGCAATTTGACTGGCAGCGATTGCTGGATGAAGCTGCCAGCATGTCATTATTTTCTACTCGTCGAATCGTCGAGTTGCGATTACCATCAGCAAAACCTGGCAGGCAGGGTTCGCAGATATTAAAAGATTACCTTGCGCGTCCGCCTGAGGATACCGTGCTTATTGTTAATGCGGGCAAGGTTGATGGTAATGCCAAAAAGTCTGCCTGGTATAAAGCCATCGATCAAAATGGCATGGTGGTGCAATGCTGGCCTGTGCCTGTCGAAAAACTCACATTCTGGTTGCAGCAACGTTTTACGCAGCGTGATATGGATGCTGATAATGAAGTGCTCGCGTATATCAGTCAGCATGTTGAAGGTAACCTGCTCGCCGCCGATCAGGAAATCGAGAAGCTTTTTTTATTATTAGGCCCAGGCAAAATTACTTATGCTGATGTTGCTCAGGCGATTTCATCACAATCTCGATACAGTGTATTTGAACTGGTCGATATGTTGTTAAGCGGTAATACTGAACGTGTCATCAGGATATTAGCTGGCTTGAAAGCCGAAGGCATTGTGCCGGTTATTATCAATTGGGCGTTGGCTAAAGATATTCGTTTGTTAGCCATGGCAGCGGCGGATATGGCATCAGCCGATTTCAATCTTAAACGATCAGGTATTTGGCAGAGTCGCATTACATTGTTTAAGTCATGCTTGTCTCGTCATCGTTTACGGACATTTCAGTTAATGTTAAAACGCTGTTCTTATATCGATGCGGTTAGCAAGGGCATGATTGATGCGAATGTGTGGGATGAGATGGAGACGCTTTGTGTCCGCCTTGCGGGATCAGGCAAAAAATAGCTCGTTATCAAAGATAATGTTGTTGTTACTAACTCTGGTTTCCATGCTCCTGTGTGGGAACGAGATATGTGTAGAAAGAACTTTTTAACCACAGAGTTCACAGAGGTTTATTTTTAAAGTCATGAAAATGTTTATCTCTGTGGTTAATTATTTTTTACAGGTTTACATAAAAAAGCCCCGCTATTACTAGCGAGGCTTTTTTTAATACAGAAAGTAAATTAAAAATTACTCTTCAGCCCATGAAACATAATCAGTAGACCGTTCGGTTGTATCAGCGATGGATACGACAGTAGTTGGTTCTAGCTGAGTGCCGCGCTCATCGATTGTATTGTTAATTAAAGTACCGGCTATGGCCAGATTGATAATTGCAAGTGTTGCTAACATAGTGTTCTCCTAAGTGTGTGCTTCATGTCAATGTGTCAGTATATTATTATATTCTAATATAGATGTCAAGTCTGTCTGGCTTCTACAACCTTCAAAAGTTATTAATGTTATATTTTACAATTACTTATGAATATTATGTGAATCTGCTATGTGCTGTAGAAGGATACCTGATTTATTAATTTAAACGATATACAGACCTGTAGTCTGGACAAGGGGTATGAATTTACTCAAAAACCATCCCTCGGCATCAGATATAATTAACGCACTAACGTTTTTCTTTTTATTACTATGAATGCAAATTTAGAACCTCTTATCAGTGATATCGCCAATTACATGCTTGGTGTTGGTCAAGCTGCGCGACAAGCTTCTCGTGATATCGGACGGGCGACGACAGGTCAAAAAAATCAGGCACTCACTGCCATTGCACAGCGAATTATTGAACAGATTGAAGTGCTGAAAAAAGCTAATGCCATTGATCTTGTTGCAGGTAAAGACAAAGGTCTTGATGCGGCTATACTGGATCGTCTTGAATTAACCGACGAGCGTATCAATGCTATGGCGGAAGGTTTACAGCAAATTGCAACTCTGGCTGATCCAGTCGGCGTTATCTCTGATTTGGCTTATAGACCTTCCGGTATTCAGGTGGGCCAGATGCGCGTGCCATTAGGCGTCATCGGAATTATTTATGAGTCTCGTCCCAATGTAACGGCGGATGCGGCTGGCCTGTGCCTTAAATCAGGTAACGCTGTTATTTTACGCGGGGGGTCTGAAGCGATTAATTCCAATCAGGCCATTGCTAAATGTATACAGCATGGTCTCGAAATTGCTGGTCTGCCTGCTGAGGTAGTTCAGGTTATTGAAACCACGGATCGTGCGGCAGTAGGTGAACTATTACGTCTGAAAGATTCGGTTGATGTCATCATCCCACGCGGCGGTAAAAGTTTGATTGAACGAGTTGCGAATGAATCAACCGTGCCTGTCATCAAACATCTCGATGGCATCTGTCATGTCTTTATTGATGATGAAGCCGATAAAGAAAAAGCATTGAATGTTGCTTTTAATTCCAAGACGCAACGCTATGGCACCTGCAATACCATGGAAACTTTATTACTGACTGAATCGGCATCCATCAGAATTTTGCCTGAGTTAGCAAAGATGTATATCGAAGAAGGCGTTGAATTGCGTTGCTGTGATAAATCGCAGTCCGTGTTAAAAGACAATGATATCGCGTCAATTGTCGCAGTTGAAGATGACTGGTCAACAGAATATCTGGCACCGGTGTTATCCATCAAAATAGTTGATGATATTGATGCGGCAATCAACCATATTAATCAATACAGTTCTCAGCATACCGAATCGATTGTGACCGAAAATTATACAAAGTCACGTCAATTTCTGCGTGAGGTTGATTCCAGTTCGGTTATGGTAAATGCATCAACGCGATTTGCGGATGGCTTTGAATACGGCCTGGGTGCAGAAATAGGAATCAGTACTGATAAGTTGCATGCACGTGGGCCTGTGGGTCTGGAAGGGTTAACCAGTTTGAAATATGTGGTATTGGGTGATGGGCAAATTAGGTAGTGAATAGTTATTAGTGAACAGTTAAAAGCGAGAAAAATTATCATGCCATTGCTGAGTCATTATTCGTACTACTATTCACTATTTACTACTCACTATTCACTGCGCTCATGATCGGCATATTCGGCGGAACATTCGACCCTGTACATTATGGTCATATAAAACCTGCTCTCAGTATCAAACAAGCTTTAAACCTAAATCAGTTGCGCTTCATACCGAACCGTATTCCTCCTCACCGTGAAATTCCCTGGTTGAGTACTGAGCAGCGTCTGTCTCTGTTGAAGCGCGCATTGCTGAATTATGACGATGTGGTCATCGATGAACGAGAACTTGAGCGTGATGGCCCGTCTTACATGGTCGATACACTGGTATCGCTACGTGACGACTTTGCTAATGAAGGCTTGATTTTAATCGTTGGTATGGATGCATTTTTGGGTATTACTGCGTGGCATGAGTGGAAGCGCTTATTCGACCTGTGCCACCTGGTAGTGACCACGCGACCGGGTTTTGATGAAAGTGAAATAATGGAACGTATCGATGCCGATAACTATCAGTATTTAGCCGCAAAAATGGTGACGCAAGCGGCTGCGTTAACGCCAAATGAAACAGGCAAAATCCTGCTACAATCTGTACCACAGCTGGATATCTCATCAACTAAGATCAGAGCAAACTGGCTAACAGATGACATTGTTCGACAGTGGATGCCAGAAGCGACATACCAGCAATTAAGAGAAATAAAATATGACCATTGATGAAGCAAAAAATCAGGCCGTTGAGGCACTCGAAGACCTGAAAGCAGAAGATATAATTGTGTTAGATGTTAAGGGCAAAACCACTGTTTCAGACTGGGTGGTGATTGCATCTGGTTCTTCCAGTCGGCATGTTAAATCGATTGCCAACAATGTCGCTGTCGAAGCAAAAAAAGCCGGTACAACGTTATTGGGCATGGAAGGTGAAAATGAAGGCGAATGGGTGTTGGTCGATTTGGGCGATGTTATCGTACACGTCATGCAACGTCAGGTACGCGAGTTTTATGATTTGGAAAGTTTGTGGTCAGTCGATCTCGCGCAACGTCGGGAGCAGGATGTCAGTTAACGCCTAATTCTGAAACTGTGAAAATAAATCTTATCGCCATCGGAAACAAGATGCCGGGCTGGGTCGATATGGCTAGTGAAGATTTTATCAAACGCCTGCCTGCTGAAATAAAAATCAACACAATATCATTGCCATTAATCAAGCGCGGTAAAAATCCTGATATTCCTCGCATCATTCGTGATGAAAGTCGCAAGCTTCTCGCAGCCATACCTAAAGGTTCCGTATTAGTTGTGTTAGATGTATTAGGTCAGTCGGTAACGACCATGAAACTATCGTCGATGTTAGAAAACTGGTTACAAAATGGTCAAGATATCTCCATTGTTATCGGCGGTCCTGATGGTGTTTCAGATGAATTATTAGCGCAGGCGTCTCAAAAAATATCACTCTCCGCTTTAACCTATCCGCATACTCTGGTGCGTGTCATATTGCTTGAGCAGATCTACCGCTCGTGGAGTATATTGAACAACCATCCTTATCATCGAGCATGAGTGCGTTATTCAATGAATGATAATCTGATAACCGCCCATATCATCTTAGCGTCAGCCTCACCGCGACGACGGGAATTACTGGCGCAGATTGGTATCAGAGCTTTTGTGCAAGCGGTTGATATCGATGAATCGCACAAACCAGGTGAGTCCGTGATGGCCTATGTGCAGCGTCTGGCCATGGAAAAAGCACGATGTGGATTTGAAACGATAAAAAATGATAATAATCTGCCGGTATTGGGTTCTGATACGGTTGTAGAGATTGACGGTTGTATTCTCGGTAAGCCAGAAAGTCGTCTACAGGCGAAACAAATGCTGCAGCAACTTTCGGCTAAAAAGCACACAGTGCATACATCTGTAGCTATAGTTACTAGTGAGATAAGTGTTTCTGGTACTAGTAGTAGTGAGGTATTTTTCGATACTATAGAAGATAGTGATATTGAGCGCTATATTGCTACTGGTGAATCAGATGATAAAGCCGGTTCGTACGCGATTCAGGGTATCGCTGCACAATTTATACGAAATATAAATGGCAGTTTTTCTGGCGTCATGGGGTTGCCGCTTTATGAAACCACACAGTTATTGAAACAATGTGATGTTATGCCGTTAGATCCAGGTACATAATAATTAAAATAAGTGAAGTGAAATATGAAGGAAATTTTAATCAACATTACACCACAGGAAACACGTGTTGCGATCCTCGAAAATGGTATGTTGCATGATCTATATATCGAACGTGCACGCAGTCGTGGTCTGGTTGGTAATGTATACAAAGGAAAAGTCGTGCGAGTGCTGCCGGGTATGGAAGCGGCCTTCGTTGAAATAGGTTTGGAGAAAGCGGCTTTCCTGCATGTTTCCGATGTCGCTGGTGAAAATAAAAATCATAACCATAACCACAATGGTGATACCGTTCATATTGGTCAGATTTTACGAGAAGGTCAGGCGATTCTTGTGCAGGTGTTAAAAGATCAGCTTGGAACGAAAGGCGCACGATTAACAACAAACATTACGATTCCATCACGTTATCTGGTGTTTATGCCAAATGCTGAAAATATCGGTGTATCGTCACGTATCGAAAGTGAAGCAGAACGTGAACGACTAAAAAATAATTTAATCGATCAGCCGCATCGTATTAAAGATGCGGGTTATATATTGCGTACGGCAGCAGAAGTGGCAGATGAAGAAGCCATTGCCAGTGATATTAAATATCTTAATCGCTTATGGGATAACATCAACAATACCTCAGAAGTAGAAGTGGGTAATGCCGTGCATAAAGATTTACCTTTATACCTTCGTGTGTTGCGTGACATGGTAGATGAAGACCTTGATGTAATTCGTGTGGATTCACGAGAAACCTGTAATGCTATGCTCGAATTTGCTAATCGGTATGTTCCGGAAGTGAAAGAGTTTATCGAGCACTATCCGGGTGAGCGTCCGATTTTTGATTTGCACGGAGTAGAAGATGAAATTCAAAAAGGGCTGGAACGCAAAGTGCAATTGAAGTCGGGTGGCTACCTAATTATTGACCAAACCGAAGCCATGACTACCATCGATGTGAACACGGGCGCGTTTGTAGGTAGTCGTAATCTGGAAGAAACCATATTCAAAACCAATCTCGAAGCGGCGCAAGGTATCGCCAGGCAGTTAAGATTACGTAATCTGGGTGGTATCGTCATTCTCGATTTCATTGATATGCAGGAAACCGAACATAAACGACAGGTCATGCGGGCATTAGAAAAAGCGCTGGAAAAAGATCATGCACGTACGTCCATCAGTGAAGTATCTTCGTTGGGGCTGGTGGAAATGACACGTAAACGAACACGTGAAAGTCTGGAGCATGTACTGTGTGGTACTTGTCCCACCTGTGAAGGCCGTGGTTCTATCAAAACAGCTGAGACAGTTTGTTATGAAATCTTTAGAGAAATCTTGCGTGAAGCACGTCAGTTTGATGCAAAAGAATTACTGGTGTTAGCACAACAGGATGTCGTTGATTTATTAGTCGATGAAGAGTCTAGTAGTCTTGCTGAGCTAGAAGGGTTCATCGGTATACCAATCCGCTTTCAGGTCGAGTCACTATTTACACAAGAACAGTTTGATGTGGTTATCGTATAAACAAGGGAACCTCCGAATAAGTCATGAATCGACATCTTGTGATTAAACTGTCCTGCTTCTGTGTTGTGAAACTTCGCAATAGCCCTGCTATTACGTGCGTTCCACGCATTGAGTCAGAACCGTTTAATCACAATCGGTTCGACCCAGACTTGTTCAGAGATTTCCTGAAAATAAACTATCAATAGTTATGCAATGGCTTCTACGTTTCAGAGTATGCGTTATTATTTGTATTGCAGTGGTACTGATATCAACTGCAGTAATATTCAGTGCTTTACGTGCGGTGCTTCCGTATGCGACCGGTTATAAAGCAGAGATTCAGCAGGAATTAAGTCGACAGATTGGTTTGCCGGTGGAAATTGATACGATTGACGCCGCGATACACGGATTTTCGCCCAGGCTGAAGCTGCTAGGCGTTTCCATCTTTGATGAAAAAGGTAAAGTCCCCTTATTTAATTTTAAAGAAGCATTTGTCGAGCTGGACTCGATTGCTTCGATTCTCCGAGGCGAATTTATTGTCGATGATGTTGGTCTGGTCGGCGCTGATATCTCAATCGAAAAACTTTCAGACAATGAATGGATGATTCAGGGAATAAAAATTACCAATGAAGGTGAGAGCGAGCTGCCTGAACAGTTTCTCTATATGTTGCAAAATGCAAACTATCTCTTGCATGACAGTAATATCCACTATCAGGATCACACGGGCGAAAAATTAAACTTTAGCTTGATGAACGTTAATATTGATGTCAAAAACAGTTTCAATAATCATGACATCAAGCTATCCATGTATTTGCCAGATGCGTACGGTCGAGATTTGGCAGTTGTCGCAAATCTAAATGGTAATTACGATGAGCTCGATGGTGATATTTATATTGATGTTAGTCAGTTAAATATTAAACAATGGAATAATAAATTTAATATTATTGAAAATTATAATGTAGAAGGTGTTGTCGATTTAAATTTATGGCTTACCCTGGACGATAATAATATACAGTCCTTAATATCGAAATTTTCGATTAATAATATTTTCGTTGAAAACACTAAAACGGACAAATCATGGCAGACGAATTATTTATCATCGAATGTTCGTTATGTGAAAAATGATGAGCACTGGAATATTGCAGTTACTGATTTTCACCATGGTGAACAGGAAAAAACATCGTGGAGACAAGAAGCTACGATAGTAGCCAGTGATGACAATCATAATTATTATCTAAGTGCTGATTTTATTCGAGTGCAGGATGTCATAAAAATTGCAGAGGTCTTTCTTAATAAAGATCAATTGACTGATTTTTTTGCGTTGAACGCACATCAGGTAAAGGTTGATCTTTACAATCTAAGTCTTCAATTACCTAAGGATCAATCTGAACGTTCATTGTTGAACGACTTCTATCTGGATGCAACTTTATTAGATTTATCCTTACTGGATGAAACCAGTGGGATAAGTGTTACTGGTGCCGATGGGCGTGTTGTTTTTGAAGATGGTCATGCCAATATTCAGTTAAGTAGTAATGACACAAGTCTAGAAATTAAAGATTTATTCAGAGAGCCAATAAAAGCAGACACGTTATCCGGTAACTTATCCATTGATTACGATGGTAATACATGGCGAATTCAGAGTGAACAGATACAGCTGAAAAATAACCATATGAATACGTTTTCTCGTTTAGATATTATGTCTGTAGTAGGGGCGGAAGATGTTTTTGCTGATATACAAACAAATATTTATGATGGTTATGGTAAGTATGCAAAACATTATTTACCTGTCGGCGTGCTGTCAAAAGGTTTAGTGGACTGGCTTGATATAGCTGTTACCGATGGTTATGCTGCCAGTGGATCTTTCCTCTTACATGGCAACCTCAACAATTTTCCATTTGATAATAATGACGGTGTTTTCCAGATATTGTTTTCACCGCAGGATGTGAGCATGCAGTTTCTGGAAGGTTGGCCTATGGTCACGGATGCATCTGCAACTTTGAAATTTAACAATCGATCGCTGTTTTTATATGATGGCCAGGGTAAAACACTGGATGCCTCGTTATTTAATGGTTACGCTGAAATTATAGATTTAGATGTCCCGCATTTAAGTTTTACCACTGATGCACATAGTACAAATACAGGTATGCAATCGTACATATGGAATAGTGAGCTAAATGACGTGATGGGTGATGCCATGCGCCTGTTTCAGCTAGAAGGTGAAAGTGATCTAAGTTTAAATCTTGAAGTTCCGCTTGATGCTGATGAGATAAATGTTGGGGTGAAGGGTCGTATTAAATTTATTGATACTGAAATGTATTACGCCGCACTGGGTTATGAGCTTAAAGGCATAAATGGTGTGGTGGATTTTACTGAAGACAGTATTTTTGCAGACTCGATGAATGCAAAAATTCAGGGAAGGGATGTCACGCTTAATGCTTTTACTCGAAATGTTAATAACAAGCGTGAAGTGATCTTTCATCTGGATGGTGTGATGTCAGCAGATTACCTGTTGCAAAGGTATGAGTGGATTCCAGAAAATTGGTTATCGGGATCCTCCAATTGGGCAGTCGATATCGAAGTGCCTTATGAACCTGAAGAATATCTCGTACACGTCAAAACGCATTCCTATCTGGAAGATGTCGTGTTTCAATTATCGGATAAAGTAAATAAGCCAGCGAAGAGCCAAGTGTTTCTATCAACTGAAATTGATGTATTAGATAATAATGGTCTGCGTGTAGAGGTGGCAGCAAAAACTGTCCGGGACTCTGAGCAGGAAGCAATAACTCTTTATGATATTTTTGCGGTGCGGGATGATAATGATCTCTGGAGTTTTAATATTAAATCACCATACATGACGGGCAAAGGAACGTTTACTGAAGGGCTGGGGCGTGATACACAGGTTGTGCTAGATCTGAAAAATTTTGATGTGCACTCAATGTTTTATAAAAGCGATAAAGAGGGTAATGAGCCCTTAAGTCCAACCACTATTCCACCGCTAAGCTGGAAGGTTGAAAAAGTATTGTGGGATGGCTGGACATTCACCGACGTGACAGTTGAAACAGATTGGCACAAGCATGGCATGATGATTAATACCTTCTCCTTAAAAGGTAAAAAAATGAGTTTTGATGCACGCGGTACCTGGCTTCTAAACTGGCGTGGCGCACAGGAAACTGTCATGGAAGGCACAATTTATAGTAGTAATCTCGGTGTTACACTGTCTGATTTGGGGTTTGAGCGGAGTATCAATCGTAGTTCATACAGTGCAACGTTTGATTCGAGGTGGCCAGCGGAACCGTATGGTTTGTCCTGGGCAAACATGACAGGTAAAACCGAATTTGAAATGATAAAGGGTGAGATTGTTGATGTAGACCCCGGTGCGGGTGGACGTTTGTTAGGTCTGTTAAATATATTTAAGTTAACCAATCGACTGGTACTGGATTTTGACGATGTTACACGTGATGGATTTGCATTTGATAAGATTAAAGGCGACTTTGAATTTGTTAATGGCGATGGTTCATTAACAAATTTTGATGTGTCTGCTTCCGCTGCAGATATCAATATGTTTGGTAGTATAGGGCTAGTTAATCGTGACTATGGTTTGTTGATGCGCGTAAAACCGCATACGGATACACTCACTTTTGCCGGAGGGGCGCTTCTGGGTGGCGTTGTTGTTGGTGCCGGACTGGCATTAATCCAGAAAGTGTTTGATCTGGGCGTCATCGGTCATAATGTCTATTCAATTACCGGCAGCTGGGATGACCCCGTTGTAGAACAGATTGTTGAAAAAAATGAAGATTTAGATACCGATGTAATTGATGAAGAGGATTTCTAAGAAAATGTATAATGGTGCGGCAATGAGTCATATAAATAGTCAATATTTGCGCGCTATCAGCTTTACACTATGCTTGTATGTGCAGCCACTGCTTGCCAATACGTCTGTTACTAATGTTGAGCAAGCTACTCAACCCGCTGTTAAGGCAGCCGTTGTAGAAACTAAATCGTTGCAGCTTTATGCTGAGCAATGGGAATTGGCTCGTACCGGTGAGTCAGTGTTAGCGCTTCCAGAGCTTAATAAACTCATTAATACATGGCTGGGTGATAAGAATAAAATTATTGAGATTCGCTACCCAGGTGGCGAAGAGGGTGAGTTTTGGGTGCAGTCGTTGAGCGACTGGTTGGTCTCACTGGGTATTCCGTCCGACCGCATGGTAACCGTGCCTGGAAGCGGCTCAGATGATATGATTAAGTTTGCGCTAATTAAATAATTTAATAAATAAAATAATAAAGACAACAGGAGAGTGGTTGGTGAGTAAGGTTGCAGCAATTCAAATGGCTTCGGGCCCAAATGTAAAAGCCAATTTGGCTGAAGCTGAAAAATTGATAAAAATTGCTGTTCAGCAAGAAGCAGAACTCGTCGTATTACCAGAAAACTTTGCTATCATGGGTATGACTGAAGCGGACAAGGTTAAAATTGCAGAAGAATTTGGTTCCGGTTTATTGCAAAACTATTTAGAAGAGCAAGCCATAAAACATCAGATTTGGTTGGTGGGTGGAACCATCCCATTACGTTCAAAAGAAGCAGGTAAAGTTTATTCTGCTTGTTTGTTATATAACCCTGAAGGTGAGTTGGTTGCACGCTACGACAAAATTCACCTGTTCGATGTCAATATCGAAAGCAGTAATGAGAGTTATACCGAGTCAGAAACTATTTCACCGGGTAATAAAATTGTCGTTGTCGATACACCATTTGGTCGACTTGGACTAGCAGTATGTTATGACCTGCGCTTTCCAGAATTATTCCGCGCTATGGTTGAGCAAAAAATGGAAATATGTGCCTTACCCTCTGCTTTTACCAGTATCACCGGCAGAGTCCACTGGGAATCATTATTGCGTTCAAGGGCAATAGAAAATCTTTCGTTTATCATCGCGGCCGACCAAGGTGGTTATCATGTAGGTGGTCGTGAAACACATGGTGACAGCATGATTATTGATCCATGGGGGCTGGTATTAAACAGATTGCCTCATGGTACGGGTGTGGTTGTTGCTGATGTCGATCTGGTTAAATTAGAACACACAAGAAAGATGTTTCCCGCACTTGAGCATAAACGATTTGAAACAATATTTTCGTAGAACATTGGTTGTAGAGTAATGCTGCATATTTTATAACTATGTATCTATTGTCGTCATACTGGCATGACAATTTCTATGCTTAAGTAAGGTGTTATTTGTATTAGGCAGTAATTGTTTTAATACAAACACTAAAGACCCTGATTCAGTTTTTATAAAATGTGAAATAGATGGATTATCAAAATATAATTTTTGAGTTTGTTCTGATTTTTGCCGGCGCTGCAATTTTTTCAACAATATTTCTCTATCTCAAGCAACCCGTTATCCTTGCATATATTGCTTTTGGTATTATCGCTGGCCCCCTTGCTTTGGGTTTCATAGAGCGACCCGAGCACATAGAAAAACTATCCCATGTAGGCGTCATACTTTTATTGTATCTACTGGGTATGAATCTAAAACCTGATCGTCTTTATCAACTGTTCAGTAAAACGGCCGTTGTAACATTGTTAACCAGTGTGGTCTTTTTTGTTACCGTTACCTTGACGGCTCTCGCATTTGGGTTTGAAGTTATTGAAAGTGTGATTATCGGCGCGGCGTTAATGTTCTCAAGTACGATTGTTAGCTTAAAACTAATTCCTACGACTGCATTGCATCATCGGCACACTGGTGAAATGATGATCAGCGTATTATTGATGCAGGATATTATCGCTATTGTTCTAATTGTGATTTTAACAGGTGGGCAGGGTGAAAGTGTTGGTCTGACTGTTTTATTCCTGTTTATGAAATTGATAGTTTTATCAGTTGTTGCCTTCGTTATTGTAAAGTATGTGGTGAATAATTTATTGTTACGATTTGATACTATTCAAGAGTACACCTTCTTGCTTGCGCTCGGCTGGGGGCTGTTGGGTGCGGGTGTCGCTGAGTTAATTGGACTATCTTATGAAATGGGGGCATTCATCGCTGGTGTAGCATTTGCGTCATCGCCAATTTCGTTAGTAATTGCAGAGCATCTAAAACCACTTCGCGATTTTTTTCTTATTCTTTTCTTCTTTTCCATCGGTGCACAATTTAATTTTCTTGTTACGCAAGATGTTTTATTGGCAGGTTTTGTAATTGCAATATTGATAATGTTAGTTAAACCATTCGTTTTTAAAAAAGGTTTTCAGTTTATTGGCGAAGATGAAAACTTTTCTGCTGAATTAGGGTCTAGGTTAGGCCAAGGCAGTGAGTTTTCTTTGTTGGTTGCATACAGTGCGTTAGCGGGTGGTTGGATTGATTCACACACATCTTATTTAATACAAATGGTGGTTATCATTACTTTTATATTATCAACCTATTGGGTGGTTTATCGATACCGAACACCTATATCGAGTACTGAAAAAAACCGAATGGATTAGTTGTGAAAATAGCAGTCGAAATATTTTTGGTATATCGAGTTTGACAGCTGTTATCGTCTGTATGGGTATCTTTTACTCACTTTTATACCAATATATTGATAATGATTGTCATTTGCAATAATGAGAATATTTGCTAAACTCCCCTTAATCAATTAATTTACTATTCAATAACGAAATGATATCTTATTTAAAGCAAATATTACTAGTGGTACTCGTGCTCAGCACGCTGGGGTACAGTAGTGCATGGGCTTTTGATGAGCATGTGCTTGAGCCGCTTGAAGTTGAATTAACCGATTTAAGTTCAAGCACCGATGATGCACTGAATGACACTGCACCGGATAATCAAAACAATAATGATATTGCCTGTGATCACTGTGGTCATATATCTTCACATCTTATTGCAATATTTTTAGATTCTATATGTACTGCGAGCAGTGGTACATCCATCTATTTACTAAGCCTCAATGAAGGCATCAATTCTTTTATTTCAGGTCCTGACCTGGAACCTCCCCGTGTTTAATTTTTAAGTTTAACCAGCACTGCTGGTTGTGATGCATGCTCGACGTTTTATTCGTTGGCCTGTATTTTTTGTATAAACTTGAGAATTAAATCATGATTACGAAACCATGTTGTAAACGTAACCTTGCGGTTACATGCCTAATAATTAGTGGCTTTTTCTGTAGCACTTTACAGGCAGAAAATGCCGGCTCTATTCCACAAAATAAAGCTCGTAGTAACGCCATAAATACTGGACAAGTTGTTAATGTGAAGTTAAAGCGCTGGTTAAATACGAGCGTTAACGAGCACCCTACTGTGCTTGCGGCAAAAGCAGCTGTTGATTCTGCAGCTTATCAATTAATTGCAGCAGACAAAGCGTTATATAACCCCGATTTGGAATTTGATGTAGAAACGGCTGAAACTGACTCCGCATCTATTGGTCTTAGTCAGACCATCGATTGGGGTGACACTCGAGGGGCAAAAACGAAAATGGCCGGTTCACGTAAATCTGCTGCAAGTTTTACCTTTGAGGCAACACGTTGGGAAGTGGCAGAAGAGTTTTTAAGTGGTCTCTCCCGTTTTAATACCTCCCGGGCATTAAAAGAATTAGCTGAACAGGGTAATGCACTGATGAAGCGTTCGTCCAAATTAGCTAAACAACGCTATGATGCTGGCGACCTTAGCAAGGTTGAGGTTGATCTTGCAAATTTAACATATGCACAAGCGCGTTTTAAACGGGCCGATGCTATTTCGCAACATGCGCGTGCAGTACAAGGCTTGATTTCACTGAGTGGCGATGTAAATGCAGATTGGTCAAAGTTAGCCAGTGAATTATCTAGAGTAAAGATGCCTGATCCTGTCGTTAGTAATGCCAACAAGTCCCAGGAAATTGAAAAAACGGTGCAACAATTACCGCAAATGCGATCAATTCTGTCGCGAGTCAAATCTGCGCAGGAAAATATAAAAGTGCAGGCAGGTCAGGGTTCGGTAAATCCTACCGTTGCATTTCGTGTAGGTAAGGAGGAGCAAGATACGTTGCTTGGTCTTAATTTATCTATTCCATTGCAGGTACGAAATAATTTTCAGGCAGAAGTTAATGCCGCCAATGCTGAAATGATTCAAGCGGAAAGTGAATCTATAGCGGCTTATCGAAAACTTAAAAGTCGCTTAGAAGTTTCTGTTGTGTCTTATTCTTTAAGCCGCGAAGCATGGCTTGCCTGGCAACAGTCAGGCGCTGATACGCTGAATGAGCAAATCAAATTGCTTGAGCGTTTATGGAAAGCAGGTGAATTAAATACTACGGATTATCTTATCCAACTTAATCAAGCACTGGAAACGAAAGCCAGTGCTATCGAACAACGTGGTCGTATGTGGACGGATTGGAGTGCATGGTTAACCGCTTCAGGAAAAGTCCAGCAATGGTTACCGATTACAACAAATAAAAGAGAATACTAATGAATAACTTAACAATAAAGACATTATTTTTGCTGATTATATTTACGCTAGCGACACCATCTATGGCATCTGGTGGACATGATGACCATGATGAAAAACATGAAGAAAGTGGTCATGAAGAAGGCGGACATGAAGAAGGTCATGAAGAAGGTCATGAAGAAGGTCATGAAGAAGGTCATGAAGAAGGTGGCCATGAAGAAGGTGGCCATGAAGAAGAAGAGCAATCGGTAAAGCTGAGCAAGAAACAACTTGCCATAGCTGGAATTATGGTTAAGGAGGAGATACAGCTAGAGAATATTTCGTCTGTTATCAGCGCTCCCGGTGAAATTATGTTGAATGAATATAAAACCACATCGGTTACGCCACGAGTATCATCACAGGTAGTTAGACGTAACGCAAAACTGGGAGATGTGATTGCTATTGGTCAGCCATTGTTAACACTCTCAAGTGTGGAAATGGCAACTGCACAGGGCGACTTACTGGTTACAGAACGGGAATGGAAGCGAGTAAAGAAACTGGGTAAAAAAGTGGTTTCTGCACAACGTTATACCGAAGCACGTGTGGCGCACGGACAAGCAAGAGCACGTGTTCTTGCTTATGGCATGACGTCTAAACAGGCAGAATCCTTCCTTGCAAGTGGAGACGCCTCAAAAGCCGACGGGACATTTCAGTTATTGGCAGCACAGGCGGGTACTATAATTCATGACCAATTTATTATTGGTGAGTTAATTGAGCCGGGTACAAAACTTTTTATTATTAGTGATGAATCCGTTCTTTGGGTTGAAGCTAAGTTAACCCCATCACAGGTTAAGAATGTAAGTATAGGAAGTGAAACGGTGGTGATTGCGGATGGCAAGAATTTTTTAGGGAAAGTTGTTCAAATTCATCATGCATTAGATGAAGACACGCGTACTTTAGGTGTGCGTATCGAAGTAACTAATCTTGATGATCAATTACATCCCGGTGTATTTGTGCAGGCACAAATTAGTAGTATGAATAAAAAACCGGCATTAGCGGTACCCATTAATGCCGTATTAAGAAGTTCTGATGGTGATTGGGTTGTGTTCACAGAACATGAAAAGGGTGAATTTGAACCACAGGAAGTTGAACTGGTAAGAACCGTAGGCAGTTTAGCGGTAATTGAAGGCATAGAGCCGGGTGTGCGAGTAGTCACTGAGGGTGCCTTTTTTGTGCAATCTGAATTCGCAAAAAGCGGGTTCTCTATCCACAACCACTAAGCCAGTTCTTTTTAAGCAAGTTCTTTGAGGTTCTTATAATGTTAAATAAAATAATAGATATGGCGGTCGGCAGTCGATTGCTAGTTATTATCGCGTTGTTGGCAATGATAGTTGGTGCAACGATGATGTTGCCAAAGTTAAATCTTGATGCATTTCCTGATGTAACTAATGTTCAGGTGCAAATTAATACGGTGGCGCGAGGGCTAGCTGCCGAAGAAGTCGAGCAGCTTATTACTTTTCCTATTGAAGCCGTTATGTACAGTTTGCCGGATGTTGAGGAAGTGCGTTCCATTTCTAAAACAGGTCTGTCTGTCATAACGGTGGTCTTTAAGGAGGGGACGGATATTTATTTTGCCCGTCAGTTGGTATTCGAACGTTTGCAAACAGCGAAGGAAGAAATTCCTGATGGTATTGGCACGCCGGGTATTGGTCCAAATTCATCAGGATTAGGGCAGGTATTCCAGTATATTTTACGTGCTGATGATCCAGTGAAATACAATGCAACTGTACTGCGCAGTTATAACGACTGGATTGTTAAATTACTGTTGATGCCTGTGGGTGGTGTGACGGAAGTGCTTTCTTTTGGTGGTGAAGTTCGCCAGTATCAGGTGCAACTTATTCCGCAACAACTCCTTGCTTATAAACTTTCTGGTGATGATGTTGCCCAGGCGATTGAAGACAATAATCGTAACGCGGGTGGTTGGTACATGGATAGAGGCGATGAGCAGTTAGTGGTACGTGGTGTCGGCTGGGTACGCAGTGGCGAAGACGGTTTGCGTGATATTGGTAATGTACCATTGAAAATAATTGATGGTGTAGCGGTTAGAGTGAAAGATGTTGCACGTGTTGCTTTTGGTGCAGAAATTCGTCAAGGGGCAGTGTCAATTACGCGTCGTGATAAAGACGGTAATCCAGAAGCATTAGGTGAAGTCGTTGCCGGCGTAGTATTAAAACGTCTAGGTGCTAATACGAAAGCGACGATTGATGGTATCCAATCACGATTGCCTGCTATTCAAACGGCGTTACCTGAAGGCGTGACATTGGAGCCGTTCTACGACCAGGCCAGTTTAGTTGATCAGGCGGTGACAACGGTTATCGATGCATTAACGCAGGCTTTTGTATTAATCATCGTCGTATTGTTATTATTTATGATGAACGTGCGGGCCACTTTTCTGGTATTGCTCTCCATTCCAATCTCTATCGGCTTGGCACTGATGGCAATGGCGTACTGGAATGTTTCGGCAAATCTCATGTCTTTAGGCGGTTTAGCGATTGCGATTGGTATGTTGGTGGATGGCTCAGTGGTGATGATGGAAAATATTTTTACTCATCTTAGTCATCCCGATGCCAACCATGAAAAGCATATTAAAACATCGGTGGCGCCTGGTGTGGAAGAACCGTTTGACGTTTCTCATGACACACATGGTATGGCAATGAGAATTCAACAAGCGGCTAAAGAAGTGGCTCGTCCGGTATTTTTTGCAGTAATGATTGTGACCATTGTTTTTGCGCCTTTGTTTGCACTAGAAGGGGTAGAGGGAAAAATGTTCCAGCCCATGGCAATTTCTATATTGCTGGCAATGTTTGCTTCGTTAATTGTTGCTTTGTTAGTGATTCCTGCACTGGCAACTTATTTATTCAGGACAGGAGTGATAGAAAAAACCAGCCCGGTTTTACGACCTATTGAAAAACAGTATCGCATACGATTAAAACAGGCGATGGCTAATAAACGCGTGGTTGTAATTAGCTCTATCCTTTTATTTTTTAGTGCGATTGCACTGGTTCCTTTTTTGGGCACGGAGTTTGTTCCCGAGCTGGAAGAAGGTACGTTAAATATTCGGACGACATTGGCACCGTCTTCAGGTCTAGATACATCACTTAAGGTGGCTAGCAAACTTGAAGCAGCGTTGCTTACTTTTCCTGAAGTTATCTATGCGACCAGTCGAGTCGGGCGTGCGGAGATTGGTGGTGACCCTGAACCGGTTTCTAATGTGGAAACATTTGTTGGCTTAAAACCAGTCGATGAATGGACCAGTGCCAGCAATAGACATGAATTACAGAAACTCATGGAAGAAAAAATGGCTGAGCACCCTGGTCTGTTGTTTTCATTTTCACAGCCCATTGCAACGCGTGTTGATGAACTACTTTCAGGTGTGCGTGCACAACTGGCTATCAAACTATTCGGTCCAGATTTAGACATGCTGGAAAAAATAGGGGGTGAGATTGAAACGCTGGTGAAATCAGTCGAAGGTACTCGCGGGGTGGCTATGGAGCAAATCGGCGGTGAGGCGCAGCTATCCGTTCGTCCCGATCGCGATAAGTTAGCACGGTATGGTATACCGGTTGCACAGGTAATGGATTTGGTCGCTGATGCTATCGGTGGACGCACTGCAGGGCAGGTGATTAAAGGCAATGAACGTTACAATATTTATGTGCGTCTGGGTGAAGAGTACCGTAATAATGTCGAAGCCATTCGTAGTCTTATTTTGCAGGGCTCTGATGGCTCATGGGTGAAACTAGGTGATGTCGCACAGGTACAAATCGAAACCGGACCACCGCAAATTCGCCGTGATGATGTTCAGCGACGTGTAGTTATACAAAGCAATGTTGAAGGTCGTGATATGGGTGGTCTTGTTGCAGAGTTGGAACAACGTATCAATCAGGATATTGAAATGCCACCTGGTTATACCGTGGTATATGGCGGGCAATTTGAAAACCAGCAACGTGCACAGGCAAGATTGATGATCGTCGTCCCGGTTTCATTAGGTCTGATTTTCTTGTTGTTATACTTTGCATTTAATTCTGTGGGACAGGCATTATTGATAATGTTAAATGTGCCGCTTGCGTTAATCGGTGGAATAGCGGGTTTGTATATATCAGGTCTGTATTTATCCGTTCCAGGGTCAGTTGGTTTTATTACGCTTCTTGGTGTAGCGGTGCTTAATGGTGTAGTCATGGTAAGTTCAATTAATCAGCGTGTTGAAGACGGCATGGGGCTGATGGAAAGTGCCTATGAAGGCGCGTTATCTCGCCTTCGCCCTGTTCTTATGACTGCAATCACTTCTGCATTGGGGTTGATTCCATTATTACTTTCAAATGGAATTGGTTCTGAAATTCAAAAACCGCTTGCTACCGTTGTGGTTGGAGGCTTAGTGAGTGCAACATTGTTAACACTTTTTGTTGTACCCGTTTTATACGAAACATTTTCTAAAAGGAAATATTTGGAATAAGTATGTAATATACTGTATCTGTTTTCTGCGGCGTGTTTTTTAAACGTACCGCAGAAAACAGATTCATATAATCTGGGGTAACTGAAATGAATAAAGTTTATTTATCTACATTGTTAGTTTTTTCCGCTGTCTTTTTTTCACAATCTTCTTATGCGCATGGTGCTGGTGGCGGTGATAGGTCATATACCTTTGAAAAGGACGATCATCAAATTAATCGTGAGGCTGAAAAAAAATCGTTAGAAAAAAAGCAAGATAAGGAAAGTTGGGATGATTTTATGAATGCGGTTCATGAGCAGGAAGAAAATGTGGATACAAAAAAAGACAATCGTAAATAAACAGTAATGCACATTGATACTAGTTTATGTGCTGTAAGCGTTTATATATATTATATTTTTAGTTCAATAAGTATTTGAGACCCATGAATGCATTTATATGGGCCAAAGCATCGTAGAATAATTCTAAATAATAGACCTGAAAAACGACGATAAAAACATGCTATATTTGTACTTTGTGTAGAACATAACTTTCAAAATATTTTGTATGCTCAAAAGTCCATTGCTTTCATCCGAAAATCGCATCACATCGATAGATCGATTGTTCGAGCTTTATCCACAACTTGCTGATGATCAATCGGCAGAATGGTTAGCTATTCTTGAACGAGCACAGTTAGTCGATGTCGTGATGAATACACCACTGGCAACAGCCGGTACCAGTTGTACGAGCTTCATGTTGCTACTCGATGGTGGAGTACGTATCTATCAAAATGATGAAAGTGGTCGAGAGATGACGTTATACAGGATTGCGCCTGGTGATGTTTGTCTAATGAGTTTGAATAGCCTTATCCATGACCGCCCATTCCGTGCGAATGCTTCTTCAGAAACCGATATAAATATGATCTTGTTTAGTGCGCAGGATTTTAATCTTGCCATGAAAGTGTCAGATGCTTTTCGTATGTTGATTTTATCCAGTTTGGTGGATACGGTTTGTACCATGCTGCAATCGTTCTATGATACTGCGTTTGAACCTTTGGATATACGACTGGCGTGTTTGTTGGGTCGTTTGTTTGAACGTGGTGGTTCTGATCAGCTGGATATAACCCATCAGGAACTCTCACAGGAATTAGGAACAACCCGTGAGGTGGTCAGTCGTTTACTTAAAAAGCTTGAACAGCAAGAATGTATCGTATTACAACGAGGCAAAATTTTAGTTGGTGAAAACAAACAGATGCCTGGAAGTTCTGAAAGTATACCGTAACGCTCGGAAGTTCAGGCTATTCAATCAAACTGAAATTCTTACTGTAATGCATCGTAATTGCATCTTCATGAATCTTAAAAGTACCACGACCAATTTTAAATAAAAATTTATTATGCTTCATATCACGCCTGCCAGCTTCTATTGATACAGAGGGTAGGTATGAGCGTAAATAATCATTTTTACTATTATGTTTTTTTTCAAAATATCCTACAAATTCTTTTGTAGTAACTATTAAGCCTCTTTCTGTTCGCTTGCCAATTCCACCAGAAATTACTGCATCTAAAAAGTGGTGTTTTAATTTTTTTCCCATGCTGTAAATATTTGCATACTTCACCTCTTTTTTCTGTGCTTTTTGTTACATAGGCATTAAAAAGTTATGTGACTTGAGTCACATAAGCGTGTAGCAATTATCACTGACGCTTTTTTTAGTTTTGTTTCAATTATGAACGCATGATTTTAAATGAAATATACAGGCGAAAAATATGAAACGCAGAGACTTTCTAAAAGTCGGTACCGCTGGTGTAACTGGATCATTACTTACCGGCGTTGGACTCATTGCATGGACGCCGCGAGCACAGGCCGCAACCATCAACAAAACTTACTACATTAACGATGGTTACATTAAGCAGCCTGATGATGTAGACGTTTATTTTAAAGGTTTTAGCAGCAGTCGAAATTCACTAACTGTGCCTGGCAAACAATTCAGTTGGGTCTCGCAACGACCATTGCATTCAAATAATTGGGTAAATAATTATGTATGATTTATTAGAACAGATTGAAACAGGAAAGCTAAATATGATGCGCCGAAGGCGTTCCAGCGGTGGCAGCACAACGACTACAACTACAACCGATGGTGGCATGGGAGGTGGCGGTATGATGGGTGGAGCTTGTTATACTTATCCTGATTCACCAGCAACGCCAGGTTTGACTACTGCCGATATTATCTTTAACCGTTCTATTTATATGAATGGCTCTATGCGTATGGATGACGGTAGACGTGTCTTTATCTGGGGGTTCCGTGAGAGTGGCGGCGGTATAGGTGGATTGGGTAACGGGTAACGTTCTTGGTACGGCAAGAACAAGAATAACAGTCGTGTAATCAATAACGTTATTGGCACATCATGCTGTAAATGCAGTGTGGCGTGCCTTTTTAGTGGCGCCAACAATGCGTTTATGTAACACAAGTCACATAAGAAAACTCTAATATATGATAATATAAGCGCAAGATACAACTGTTTTTATTAACCAATATAAGAGAATAATAATGAAAGTTTTTAGTTTAATCGCAATATTCGCCGGTACTGTCATTGTGGGCAGTTTGACAACCGCTCACTTAATGGGACAAATAAACCTGATGGAAATGAGTTGGGTCTGGTTAACTCTTTTTGTTGGGATAAATTTGTTCCAAATGGGATTCACCGGTTTTTGTCCTGCGACAAAAGTGTTGTATGCCATCGGTTTACGAGACAAGCAGACTGGTTGTAGCATGTGATTTGTAATGGCTTAATCAAATGTGAAAAGACCGGTTTATGACCGGTCTTTTTTTTCATTAGAGAAACCGGTTCAATAAATATATTTTTATAAACCGGTCAAAATGATTTGCTTGCTATCGTTCGGCCAATTTGAATGAATTGCTCAATGTAGGGAACCTGCTGATCATCTTTTCTTAATGCAATAAGCAGTTCTTTATGGATGCCTGTCTTGCCTATGCGGATAATTTTCAGTGGCAGGGATTTACAATAACTTTCAGCTAGCCATTCTGGTAATACGCATACGCCGCGCTGCAGTGATGCTAACTGTAACATCAGGTCGATTGATTCAATTTCTTTTAGTTTTTCCGGCTTGACCTGCGCCGGTTTTAAAAATTGTGTGAGTATATCCAGACGATCCTGTGGAACGGGAAAAGTTAGTAATGTTTCATTGATGAGATGTTCAGGTTTTAAAATTTTGACGGAAGCCAAAGGGTGCGATGCAGAAACGACAAGCACGGTTTCATATTCAGCCAGTGGCTCGTATTTGATTTCTTTTTTTCTGACTGGGTCAGGTGTTATCAGTACATCAATGTGATGATTTAACAAACCTTCTAATCCTGTAAATTGAAATTTATTGACGATGTCTATCTCAACATCTGGCATTGCCTGTAAAAAAGTGCCTACCACACCGGTTAACCATTCGTAACATGGGTAACATTCAACACCAATTCGTAAAATACCCTGTCTCCCTTCGCTGTAGGCTTTTAATGTTTTTTCAGTTTGTGCGAGAACGGGCAAAATTTGTTCGGCAGTCTGTAATAACAGTCTACCTGCCTGTGTTAACCGTAAGCACCGACCATCGCGTTGCCATAATGCGAGATTTAGTTTTTTTTCCAGATAACGGATTTGATGTGACAGCGCTGACTGGCTTAAACACAGGCTGTTAGCGGCCTCAGTCAAGGTGCCATTGATGTTTAGTGCCTGAATTATTTTAAGGTGGCTATGCTCTATCATTATGAGGCAGGCTCATTAATATGTTAATTATAATCATTATTTCTCATTGATTAAGGAGCATACAATGCGCCAATAATAATTGCAATTGGAGCATGAGCAATATGGTTACAACACATAATCTTGGTTTTCCACGTATTGGTAAGAAACGTGAATTGAAGTTTGCGTTAGAGAGATACTGGCAAAGAGAAATAACTGAAAAAGCGTTACAGCAAACTGCCAGTAATCTACGTCAACAACATTGGCAGATACAGTCCGCGCTTGATTTTGCACCAGTCGGTGATTTTTCACTTTACGATCAGGTGCTAGATATGAGTTTTTTGCTCGGTAATATTCCGTCCCGAGTTCGTGATCTGAAAGGTGATGAACTGGATAAATATTTTAGTGTAGCAAGAGGGCGTTCAGCAGAAGATGAGTCTGCATGTTCCTGTGTAAACGCAGGCGAAATGACGAAATGGTTTGATACTAATTACCATTATATTGTGCCTGAATTCAATCAAGACACCGTTTTTACATTGAACACCTGCGCCTTAATGTTGCAAATTGAAGAAGCGAAAGCGCAGGGTGTGAATTTTAAGCCTGTCATTCTTGGTCCAATAACTTATCTCTGGTTGGGGAAGAGTAAAGACGCAGGAGATAAACTGGAACTGCTCGACAATTTACTTGATGTGTATTTTGAATTACTAAACACATTGTCAGAAATTGGTGTTGAGTGGTTACAGATAGATGAACCGATTCTGGTGACAGAACTTTCACCAAGTTGGAAACAGGCACTTACTTGTGCATATAATAAATTACAACAATCACCTATAAAAATATTGTTGGCAACGTATTTTGGTCAATTACAGGATAATTTGACCTTGGCATGTGGGTTGCCTGTGGATGGTTTGCACCTTGATGCGATCAATGCCAGAGAAGAGGTTGATGACGTTATTGCCTGTTTACCCGAGCATGTCGTTTTATCACTTGGTGTGATAAATGGACGAAATATCTGGAAGACAAACTTATCAGCGACACTTGACTGGTTGGAACCTGTTTATTCGCGATTGCAAAATCGTCTCTGGTTAGCGCCTTCCTGTTCACTATTGCACGTTCCCGTTGATCTCGATAACGAACAAAATTTAGATGTTGATATACAGTTGTGGTTAGCTTTTGCTGTACAGAAACTTGACGAACTTAATGTGTTGGCGCAAGCCCTTACCGAGGGCAGGGAGAGTGTCAGTGAAATATTGGCGGTTAATCGTTCTGCTATTTCTAGTCGTGAACAATCTGATTTAGTTAACGTTGAGTCGGTGAGAAAACGTGTTAACGATATCAATGAGACGATGGCAAATCGTCAGTCTAACTACCAACAACGTGCTGAAATACAAAATGAAAAATTTCAATTGCCGATGTACCCTACGACGACAATCGGTTCGTTTCCGCAAACACAGTCGATTCGACAGGTACGAAAAGATTTTCGTAATCACAATATTTCTGAGCAACGTTATCTAAAAATAATGAAGCAGGAAATTGCTGATTGTGTACGCGAACAGGAATCACTGGGACTGGACGTACTCGTTCACGGTGAACCGGAAAGAAATGATATGGTGGAATATTTTGGAGAACAGTTAACCGGTTATGTTTTTACCCAGTTTGCCTGGGTGCAGTCTTATGGCTCGCGATGTGTAAAACCACCAATTATTTATGGTGATATAGCGCGACCTAAAGCGATGACAGTCGACTGGATAAACTATGCACAATCACTAACCGACAAACCAATGAAAGGTATGCTTACCGGCCCCGTTACTATTTTAAATTGGTCCTTTGTCCGTGATGATCAGCCACGTGTCGAAACCTGTATGCAGTTAGCACTGGCTATTCGTGATGAAGTGCTTGATCTGGAGCAGGCTGGCGTTCAAATTATTCAGATAGATGAAGCGGCGTTGCGTGAAGGTCTGCCATTGAGAAAACAACAGTGGAAAAGTTATCTTGATTGGGCAATTAAAGCATTCAAAATTACTGCCAATGGCGTGAGAGATGAAACACAAGTTCATACGCATATGTGTTATTCCGAGTTCAATGACATTATTGCAGCGATAGCTGATATGGATGCCGATGTAATAACCATTGAAACATCACGTTCAGATATGGAGTTACTCGACGTATTTGATGAATACCATTATCCGAATCAGATAGGCCCTGGTGTATATGATATTCATTCGCCGAATATACCCACAGTTGATTCAATTATCGAACTAATGCAAAAAGCGACGAAACGTATCCCAGCACAAAGATTGTGGGTCAACCCTGACTGTGGATTAAAAACCAGACACTGGGATGAAGTTAAACCGGCATTAAGAAATATGGTGGCAGCCAGCAAAAAATTGTCGAGTGAGTTAATTTAAGCTAGAAGCAGACATTAGTGTATTTACCAATACTAATGTCTGTTTTTGATTATGCTTTAATTGTTAGTAAAGTTACTCGAAGTGCATAATGATTGAAAGCAAATATTTTTTAGTGTTGACTATCAAATAACACCAGGAGCTTTGTGTTATTTAGTTTCGTCTTCAAGTTCGCTCAGGTATTTAAATAATTTTCGTGCCGCTGCAGGCGGTTTCTCATTTTGTTTTTCTTTATGTGCAGCTCGAATCAGTTGATTGATGTGTTGTCGGTCGACTTCGGGATGGCGTGTGATTATTTCGTTTAACGTGTTTTTGTCGTTTTCGATTAATTGATCGCGCCATTTTTCCAGGCGTTTAAACTGGGCTGTATTGGTATCGTGACGGTGTTGTATCTTTCTAATTTTAAATTCGATACCTTCGTTTTCAAGCGAGCGTAAAAGTTTGCCGATGTATTGTCGCTGTCTTTTCAGACCACTACGCGATTTTATTTTTAGTGCAGTCGTTACTGCTTCTTCGAGTTCATCTGGCAAGTCTAGTGACTGTATCTCTTCTTTTTTAAGTTTCAGAATTTCTTCGCCTAAGTCGATCAGGTGCTGACACTCGCGTTTAATTTGTGATTTACTGGGTCCGAGGTCCAGATTTTCATCATCGATTTCGACATTATTTGAAGTGGAGTTAGTATTCTTCATCGTTATCCATAGATTGTTCGTTTAACATCGGTTCACTTAAAATTTCTTCATCAGCAAACTGCACGCTCTCCAACTGCATGCGAGAGTGTTCTTTACCTTTGCGATAGTTTTCGATGATAACAGGTAAGTTATGTAGTTGGGGGGCAATCCAGATATGTAGTTGTTGTTTTTTGTGCGGGTCGGTGCGTACCATCTGTAATAGTTTGTATTCTTTGCCGGCAAAGGTGAATTTTTTGTTTGATGTTAAAATGAATTCATAGGTATCGATTTCGCCTTTTAATAATGCCTTGTATGGGTAGTGTTTAATATTCTCATCAGCGTCAATCATTAATGGAATCTGGAAAGATAAAACTTCCCAAACAGGATCGGTTGTTTCCAGACTGATTTTCTTATTTCGAACTACGCCAGATATTATTCCGTTCAGTGATTCTTTGCTGGTATTCCATTGAATACTGAAATCTTCATTTCGATTTTTTTCTCTACCAGTTTGAGTGTATTTATATTTTTTTAATAACAATTCTCCATCAACATCATCGATATAACTGACGGCTGAAACAGTGTCGTCGGCAAACATACTGATAAGGCCATTGAGTTCGGTATTTTGTGAAAATTTATATCCGCTACCCGTGTGGCTGAGTTGATAGTTGGCTTCGGCAACTTTTATACCGTATTTTTGAATGGCATATTTTGCGTGAAACTCAGGCAATGCTTGTGCTGAAAGCAGGCTGCAGTGTAGGAGTGCAGTTATAAATAAGGTAAGACGTTTTAATCGTTTATAAATCATTGATGGTCGGTGATCAGTTTGCCTTGTTTCCAGAGTAATGGTTTGTTTAAGGGCTGCTTATCCAGTTGTATCTGGTTGTTATCGAAGTGAATACGATTTTCCAGATGCATTTTTATCGCTAACGGGTATATCTTGTGCTCTTCTGTTAATACGCGTGCAGCGAGCGTTTGTGCGGTGTCGCTATCCTCCACAGGTATCTCAGCCTGTATGACAACCGGGCCGCTATCAAGTTCGTGTCCGACATAATGAACACTTGCACCATGTATCTTATCTTTGTTTTTGATAGCCTGTTGATGCGTATTTAAACCTTTATATTTTGGTAGCAGTGAAGGGTGGATGTTGATTAAGCGATGTTGATAATGTTCGATGAAAGGCTGGCTTAATATGCGCATGAATCCTGCGAGGATAACCATATTGGGATTCAATTCGTCGATGACCTGCATCATAGCCTGATCAAAACCTTCTCTTGTCGGATAAGCTTTGTGATCGATAACGTGCGTGGTAATATTTTCCTTGCTGGCGCGATCAAGGCCTTTGGCGGTAACCTGATTACTAATGACGGCTGTTATTTCGGCGTCGAGCTGTTTGCTGTTGACAGCGTCGATAATCGCTTGCAAGTTACTGCCACCACCAGAAATCAGGACGACTAGTGAAGCTTTTTTCGCCATAGGACGTTATTTAAAAATAACATGTGCACTGCTATCCGAGCCGGCTGTTCCATTGTCTATATTGCCTAAGCTCCAGGCTTTTTCATTCATATTATTAAGTGTTGATACGATGTTATCCGCGTCGTCAGCATTAACAATCAATACCATGCCAACACCGCAGTTGAAGGTGCGGTGCATTTCACTGTCTTCAACATTACCATTTTCCTGTAACCACTGAAAAACTTCAGGTAGCTGCCAGCTGTCTTTGTCAATAATGGCGACTGTATTGTCGGGCAATACGCGGGGAATATTTTCCAGTAAACCACCGCCTGTGATATGTGCTATGGCGTGAATATCAAATTTCGGCAGTAATGCATGAATGGCTTTTACGTAGATGTTGGTTGGCGCAAGCAGGGCGTCACCGAGAATTGTGTTGTTGTCGCCAAAGGGGGCGTTAATATCTGCGCCGCTGACTTCTATTATTTTACGTACCAGAGAATAACCATTGGAGTGGGGACCACTTGATGCAATAGCAATCATGGTATCACCGGCTTTTACTTTAGAACCATCGATAATTTTTTGTTTTTCGACCACGCCGACACAAAATCCGGCAAGGTCATAATCGCCTTTATTGTACATGCCTGGCATCTCAGCCGTTTCGCCGCCGATGAGTGCGGCGTTAGACTGGCGGCAACCTTCGGCAATACCTTCGACAACATTAACGGCGATGTCGGTGTTAAGTTCACCGGTGGCATAGTAATCAAGAAAGTATAAGGGTTCAGCACCGAGTACCAGTATGTCGTTTACGCACATTGCCACCAGATCAATTCCGATGGTATTGTGTTTGTTCAAATCGATTGCCAGTTTTAACTTGGTGCCAACGCCATCGGTGCCCGATACTAAAATCGGTTGCCTGTAGTTTTCTGGTAACTCAAAACAGCCACCGAATCCACCAAAACCACCCATCACGCCGGGGCGGTTTGTGCTGGCCACACTGGATTTTATTTTTTCGACAAAAGCATTGCCGGCATCGATATTAACGCCTGCATCACGGTAACTTAAGGGTTTTGTTTGATTGGTAGACATCAGAATTTAGGGCGATTTTGACCTGTTTGGTCGTGTCATAAAAAGATGTGTTATTGTACACGCTCTAGGGCTTTAGTTTGTATAATTTTTTCATGTTACACAGGCACGTTTCACAGGTTTCAAATGTTTAATTTCAACGCGAAAATCTTTGTTTTTATTAGTTTATTGATGGTTTTCAGTCCGGTAATCGCCGGCCACGCAACCAATTTATATGATGTCGAGATGCCGGTCGTAGACGAGTCAGCTGCGACTCGATGGGGCGCCTTCAAACGTGGGCTGAGCGAGGTATTTATTCGTATATCGGGCGATAGCATTATCATGGATAAATTAAAAGTGCCTGCGCCTACCGCTTACGTTAAACAATACAGCTATGCTCCCGTGGAAGAGCCAACGACGAATGAGTTAGGCGAGTTATTGCCGTACCGGATTAAAATTCAGTACAACGCGGGTTCTATGGAATCCTATTTGCTCGAAAACGGGTTTCCAGTATGGGGCGAGCACCGGCCTGATGTGGTTGTCTGGTTAGCGGTTCGAGACGGTCGTAATGAGTATGTGTTGAAAAAAAATGATAAATCATTAATAAAAACCGCCGCCGATGAGGCGCTGGCACGTCGTGGTATTCCCGAGGCGTGGCCGAAGTATGATGCCAAAGATAAAAAAGCACTCAGCGTAGCGGATATACGTGGTGGTTTTAAAGACCCCATTAACTCAGCATCAAAACGCTATTCGCGTGGTCCGGCGTTAACCGGTAGCATCATATGGAATGGTTCGCAGTGGCAGAGTAGCTGGAATTTGTTGATGAAAAGTAAAGCGCGACACTGGAGTCTTGTTGATACGGACTACAATAGGCTAATTAATAAAGCGGTTGATCAGGCAGCCGATGCCATGGGCGTGGTCTTCGCATTACATGGAAGCGTGAAAAATGAAAATTTGGCAACCATACAGTTAGATGTTCAGGCGGTTAATTCCATTGAGCAATACAACCGTGTAGAAACTTATTTGACGAGCTTACGAGCGGTAGATTCAGCGAGACCGATACGCGTTGATAGTCAGGCGGTGGTGTTTGAAGTGACACTGCGAAGTGAAAAGACAGATTTTTTGAATGCGATTAAAAACGATGATGAGTTCATTGAAGTCGAAAAGCCTAAGGTTGAACAACAGGCCGTCGAAGCGCCGAGCATTGACAATACAAAGCAGGGTGATACAAAACAAGGTGTTGAGCAACCAGAAAAGACAGTGGAAACACAGCTCACAGCTAATCAGCAAGATGTGATTCCGATGTATTATTACAAACTTGTGAATTGATTTATCCAATAAATGTCCACCTTGATCCATCCTCAGCTACCACTTGGATTTGAAGCCAGTGAGCTATTTACCTTTGAAAGTTATGTTGCCGGTAGCAATACGGTTGCTGTCGGATTAGCGCAGCAGCTGGCATCAGACCAAGGTGAAAAACAACTGTATTTTTGGAGTGAATCGGGTCAGGGGAAAAGTCATTTACTGCAGGCATGTTGTAATCTAGCTGCAAAAAATAAACAAACCGTTTGTTATCTAACGCAATCAGAAATCGCCAATCAGTCTGCCGATATGTTCGATGGACTAGAGCAGTTGGAGATGATATGTCTGGATGATATCGAAACATGGTTGGTCGATGCGAACTGGGAAACGGCATTGTTTAATTTGATTAATCGCGTACGTGAAAATGATAATCGTTTAATTATGGCATCGGCTCATCCACCAGAAGAAGCCTTCGTGAAATTACCAGACCTGCGTTCACGTTTAGCCTGGGGGCCGGTTTTTCAATTGCAGAATTTGACTGATAAAGAGAAGTTTCAAGCGTTGCATTTTCGTGCAAAACAAAGCGGGCTCGAACTGCCGGAGAACGTGGCAAACTATTTAATGCAGCGTTACCCGAGAGATATGTTCGGTTTGTTTGAACGCTTAGCGGTACTGGATAAAGCCTCGATGGCGATGCAGAGAAAATTGACAATCCCGCTAGTTAAATCGGTTTTTGGAAAGGGGTGACTTTTATTAACTCTCGTCCCCACGCGGGAGCGTGGGAACGAGGTCTAAGTATAGCCTTAATAGTTAAGGCAGTATCTGCTTTGCCATAAGACTGCCGATATTGTCGACAACACTGGCAGGATCAAGTGGATTAAAACTAATCTCGATACGGTCATCTCCTAGTAATACAAAAACCGATTGCTCCAGACCTCTTGTCATCGTATAACCTGCACCATTAAACACAGGTAACGCAGTCACACCAGCAGTAACGCTTGCACGTGTTTCCTCGATGATATCTTCTTTAGGAATCGCATCAAAAATTTGCTGAGTATTAATCATCACGTTGTAGCTAGGCTCGATATTATCGACGTTGTTTGCTGCGACGATGAGTCTGTTTTTGGTAGGTGTATCAATTATGGGAAAGTTAAATGTGCTGTTGTAAAAAGTAATTTCTCTCGTCGCAACTGTGATACCAGCGATTTTGAATTTAATGGTACGGGTTATTTTGACTGGTTGTGAGTATTTATCATTGGCCGCTACTGTTAATAATGCATTCTTTAACGCTGTTCTGAATGCTGGACCATCCTGTGCTTCCTCTGCTTGCGCTCTTAGCTCATCAAGTTGTGCCTTGCGTGCATTCACCTTCGCCTGCGCCGTGTTTCTGGCGCTCGTGGCAACTGAACGGGCTACACCCGTTGCACTTATATAGTTTTTTGCTCGAAACGTGGTTTTGGTACCAATCGGAGAAGTGTAGACATAACTGTGGTTGTTAATACCATCTCTCGTCTTGTTGTAAGTCGTTGTATAAACCGTACCCGGTATACTATCAAGCCTACCCTTGGCCTGAAGAACGATATTTGGAAGTTGAGTACGAAAGCCATCAAGAGTAAAAGCGATGTTGT
>UOFE01000022.1_pt1 | contig 77880 bp, 79 predicted proteins | sample 1988381 | NCBI WGS metagenome assembly UOFE01 (sample SAMEA4712194, study PRJEB27164) | hydrothermal vent metagenome | biome: marine basaltic hydrothermal vent biome; feature: marine hydrothermal vent; material: mineral | place: Pacific Ocean | collected 2011-06-14/2011-07-23 | depth 1689 m
GATGTGTAGTGGACCGTCTCTTTTGAGACAGTTTTTGGTCATCGAACTCAACGCTAAGATAGCGATCTGTGCTTTTTGAGATAGTAATCGTATAGATCGTGTTTTCTTTGTAAATCATGGACCCCTTAGTTCGGCGTATTGAATGCGAAACACCCTCATAAGAGTTTAAAGCTTTATCAACAATACATCATGCAACATGGCGGTTCTCTATATTGATGATGAGAACCTACTAATATTAATAAAAAATGTGTTGATGAGTAGGGTGGCAGTGAATGTCCGTTATTGCGATTATTTTCAACACAAGAAAAATCGCCCAATGTCGCCTATGTGTTGTACTGGTGCATTAAGACAAAATATCTGGATGTCCGCTTTGAAAATTAAAATTATCTAACTGATGAAGAGAGGGATGGGGCAATTGATAATTACAGTGACGATTATTTAAATCTGATCAGTACCTCCCAACATGTACGAGAGCGCAGAAGTTCCTTTGAATAAATTTGCGTTATTATTTTTATGTATCCATTCATGTGCCGATGCTTCATTTAATAGAGTTTTTAGTGCTGTATGAATGCCAAGTAGATGACTAATCCTGATCATTACATCATCAGCAACGACCTCAGAGGTATCAGTATTTTGCCACATGATGAAAATATCATCTGAAGGATGACCTAATAGGTTTTTTATTTGATTATCCGTTAAACGCCACAGTGAAGCTAAGTTGAAAAATGTTTTGAGTGCGACAGTGGCGAGGTCAGGTAGTTGATCATTGGTCACGTTTTCCTCCAATAAGCTAAAAAACCGAATGGCTTAAACCAAATAATAAAGTGGGTTTTTAAATCGAAAATTATGCTTGGGTGCAAGCGCCTGGCAACGGTGCAACAACTTTCCGAACAATGCTTCATATAACGCGTAGGGTTTACCTTCGTTTATACGAGATAAATTAGAACGAGTTAGTTTAGCTATGCCTAAATGATAAAGTCGGTGTGTTTGTGTAGACATGTTTTCGACTATATCTCGCAAACTGTTTCTACCTGATAGTTGAGCCATTGCCATCGTTACAAACTGAGACCAGCGGGTCGCTGTTCTAAAAGAACGACCGCTATGGTGCTGTTTTGCAAGGGTTTCAAATTCATGTCTCGGTATTAGTTTCAGTAGTTGTGAAAATACAGTATTATTATGGCTCATGGTCTGATTTCCTTTTTTGTTTTCAATGGTTTGTGATGAATTCATTGTGTCAAAACAAGGAGGATATCAGACCTACTTTTTAAGTTCTTAACGGGACAGCAGTGAAACAAATTATAAAGTATTAATTTGACGACAAGTAGAAATAGCCCTAACGTTTGCATAAAATATCCGATATTGTGTAATATCGGAAGTATTGATATTGGCGTTTATTTGTCTATAATTAGACCATATGAACCCAAAACGAACAGCACCTGCAGCGATTATCGATAATCTCAATTATATAGAGAATCCATTTAAGCAAAAGTACTTCTCAACAGATCGGTACTTGCCAACAAAACTACCGGGGTCTGAAATAGATTTAGAATACGTTCTTAAATTTTTATATAGTTACAATGGCAGCACGGCAACCTTTAATAGTTACCGGCGTGATCTGGAACGGTTGCTTCAGTGGTGCTGGCGAATAGAGAAAACCTCTTTATTAAATCTCAAACGTGAACACATCGAAGATTTCATTCACTTTTGTTTTAATCCACCAAAAGCCTGGATTGGCATTAAGAATGTGGCACGGTTTAAAAACATAGATGCACAGCGACTCCCCAACTGTGATTGGCGTCCCTTTGTGGTATCCGTTACAAAGTCTGAACGCAGTAACAATAAGGTCGCTGACACAAAAGCATTCTATCCATCACAAGCCGCGATTAAAGCCACTTTCACAGCAATATCGTCTTTTTACGAATACCTGATACAGGAAAATCTTGTTGAATCCAATCCTGTTGCTCTTATTAAACAGAAAAGTAAATTCATCCGTAAGGATCAGCTGAAACCTATTGTCAGGCGCATCAGTACGTTACAGTGGGATTACGTGGTAGAAACAGCAGAATTGATGGCCTCAGAGAACCCTGGTGAGCATGAACGTACCTTATTCATAATGAACTGCCTTTTTGCAATGTATCTTCGTATATCAGAGCTGGTTGCCGATGAGCGCTCAACACCAATCATGTGTCATTTTAGAAAAGATAATGACAGTAATTGGTGGTTTGATGTAACGGGAAAAGGTAATAAAAATCGCTCTATAACTGTATGTGACGATATGCTCAATTCGCTCAAACGATACCGTAAATATTTAGGGTTATCTGAACTACCTCATATTAACGAGCAAATACCGCTTATTTCTAAAACAAAGGGCAAAGGCTCAATTACAAGCACACGCCAGATTAGGAGCATTGTACAACGCTGTTTTGATGCAACTTATGAGCGTATGAAAGCTGACGGGCTAAAAGCTGATGCTATTGAACTTAAAACAGCCACCGTTCACTGGCTGAGACACACAGGTATATCCGAAGATGTTAAGTTTCGTCCGCGAGAGCATGTAAGAGATGATGCTGGGCACGCCAGTATGGCCACGACAGATCGTTATATTGACTCAGACCTGCGCGAGAGGCATGAGTCTGGTCGAAAGAAGCGTATAAAAGATATCTACTGATTTAAAGTTATCATAATATAAATTTCAGAAAATAATTCAAAGTATTCATATAGTTACGATATTCTATGGAACTTTACACCTGTATATGACGCGTCACCCAATAACAGTATGTTATATAGCTCTATGGTATTTTAAAGCTGTATATGCTCCGTCACCCTCTTTTGTAATTTAATATCGCCCATGCGGTAAATTCTCCGTATTGATGGGCTTTGTTAGATTTAGTGGCTAATATTTTTAGAGAAAACATTTATCACCACCACACCTAAAACGATTAACCCCATACCTATGACAGCAGGAGCATCTGGAATTTCTTTGTACAATACAAAAGCAACTAAACTTACTAACACAATCCCTAAACCAGACCAAATTGCATAAGTTATCCCTATAGGAATAGTTCTTAAAGTCAGTGTCATAAAATAAAGTGCTGCCAAAAATCCAGTAATAACTATTATGCTTGGTATAGGCTTAGAAAACTCTTCGGATGCTTTTAATGCACTAGTCGCGATAACCTCCGCAATAATTGCTATGGATAAGTATATGTATGCCATTTATTTTTCCTTTTCATTGATGCCGAGCAGCAACTCTAAAATAGCACAGTATTCACCTGATAGTCATAAATGACTGGTCGCAGTTAACGCAAATATTTTTGTCATTAACACTTATCCTGCGCAACAAGACAATTGTTTTACATCTTTATTAAATGTTTGTGCCGTTAATTTTAAACCTTCAACCATGGTCAGATAAGGAAACAGTTGATTGGCTAAATTTTCAATCGTCATTTTGTTGCTGATAGCAAGTGTTGCTGTTTGTATGATTTCACCACCTTCATGCGCCAGCACCTGGCAGCCAACAATTCGACCACTGTCTTTTTCCGCAACCAGTTTTATAAAACCACGTGTATCCATATTGGCTAACGCACGCGGTACATTCTCAAGATCAAGCTTTCTACTTTTCACGTCGAGCCCCTGCTCTTGTGCCTGCTGTTTTGTTAATCCAACGGTTGCAACCTGAGGGTCGGTAAAGACCACAGCAGGCATCGCTGTTAAATCAATCGCTACGTCATCCCCTGTCATATTGCGGGCAGCACGTGTACCTGCGGCGGCTGCAACGTACACATACTGCGGTTGATTGGTACAATCACCTGCTGCATAGATATGTTCAACATTTGTTCGCATGTGCCCATCGATAATTACGGTACCGTTATCAGCTACAGCAACACCAGCATTTTCAAGTGACAACGTATCCGCATTTGACTGGCGCCCTGTTGCAACCAGTAACTGATCGCAATGCACTACACCCTGCGCAATAGTAATCGCAAAATTCTTACCGTCATGGGTAATATTATTGGGTACTGTATTTAACCGAATATTAATGCCTTCTTCACTGAGTGCTGTTTTCAACCCTGCCCCTAATTCTGAATCTTCTTTTGACAACAATGTGCTACGTGCCATAACTGTTACTTCTGAACCAAGGTGGCGAAAAGCCTGTGCCAATTCCAGTGCAACAACCGAACCACCTAATACAACAAGATGCTCGGGGATTTCTTCTGCAATCAAAGCTTCGGTTGATGTCCAATAAGGCGTATTTTCAAGCCCTTTGATGTTGGGAATCATCGGACGTGCACCGACTGCCAACAATATACGGTCAGCCTTGACCTCTTTTTCGTCACCATTTTCTTTAGTGACAATCAATGTACTGTTATCTTTAAAACGTGCCATTCCCCGTAGCAAGTTGATGCCGGGATTTGATTCAAGAATGCTTTCATACTTAGCATGGCGTAAATTTTCAACCCATTTTTGCTGTTGTTGCACCATGGCTTTACGGTCGATTACAGGTTTATTGAAAGGAACACCATCAAAATTGTGCTCTCTCTGGATATGCGCAATATGCGCACCACGAATCATTATTTTTGAAGGTACACAGCCGATGTTCACACAGGTACCGCCAATAATATCCGCCCCTTCGATGATGGTCACCTGTGCACCTTGTTCAACCGCTTTAATCGCTGCGGCAAAAGCACCGGAACCTGTTCCAACGATAGCAATATGTAATCCAGAACCACCATTAACAGGCGTTTTTGTTTCAACAATTTTTTCAGGTGTGGTTGCGCAACAATCAGTCATATTCTGTACTCCAGTTAAATTAGTGCCAGAGAATATCGTCCAGCATTTAAACGCTTGCCCACTTCATATGCATCTTTAAGTGGTAATAAAAAAGTACCGGAGTGTTTTTTACACCATTGTTCACCGTCACTTACGTTATTAAAAAAACAGACGTAATGGCAGAAACTCGCCGTAATATTTTCCGATAACTCTTTTACATCCGGCATTAAAAATGAAACGACAATTTCTTTATTTTCGTCAGAAGTAATTTCATCCGGGGTAATGGTTAAAGAAACCTCTTCATTATTAACTGGGCATATCGATGTTATATGTGCCGTTTCATTGAGTAACGCTGGAATAAATAAAGTATCAAAAGCACACCACGCGAAAACAGTTTTATTGTTTACCACAAGCTGATGATGCGTATCGTTTATAGTCAGCCCCCAAAAACCGATTACATTATTGTCGTCATCAAAAAATACTCCCGGCCAGTTTGTCAAACAGTGCTCAATAATATTGACAGGTAGGTTACAGGTATTAGCCAGTTGTTTACTTGATACAGCTGCTCCCTTGGCAAGTAGCCGATAAATGTTTAAGGCAAGGTTTTGTTCCTGCTCATTCATTTGAGGAAAGGCCAGCAGCAACATATCAACAATGTTGCCTAATGTGTTTCCTTCGAATAAATAATTTGTTTTTATTTTTGTATCCATTAAATCGCCAGTAATAGAAACCTTAAATTGCACAGCTATTATCATCACAGCGCTTGTTCGCTGGATAAACTAAATCACCAATTGATACCGCTACCATCAAACCTAACGCGAAATAAGTAACATAAGTGCTCCAGCCATACTGAAACCATGGGTATAGTGACAATAACAAGAGCATTGGAGCACTCATTCCCAAGAGACTGCGCAGCCATTGTTTATGACTAAACCAGCCCAATGCATTAACCACTAGAACAATCCAGCCGAAAACTGGTAACAGGGTATTGATAAACACGCCTTCCCACTGACTGAGAAACCCCATACCTAGTGCGCCGCCCAGGCTGGCAATAGCAGGAAAGCACATAGCGCATCCCATGGCAGAAACCACTGCACCTAGAGAGCCTCCGAGTGAGCCAACTTTGTCGAAAATACTCAAAAAATTCATAATATCTATGCCTCTATTGAACTTATGGTCTATTGTTAACACCAAGTGTAAACTCCGTACCTAAGTACAGAGTCAAGAGATATCTAGAGGAATCCGAACAATGGTTGAATCAAAAAATAATTATGTGAAAATGACTATCGGTTGCCTGGCAAAGTTTGTTGGCGTAAATGTAGAAACTATTCGTTATTACCAACGCATTGGTTTAATTAATGAGCCGACAGCACCACTCAACGGGTTTCGCAAGTATCCGCAACAAACAGCCGAACGCATTACCTTCATCAAACGGGCACAGCGATTGGGTTTTAGTTTAAAAGAGATTGCAGAATTGTTGAAAATCGGTGATGGACATTGCGATGAAGTCAGGACTCGCGCCGAAGAAAAACGCAATAAGATAGGTGACCAGATTCGAGATTTACAGTCACTACGAGAGACACTTAATCAATTGATTTGCGAATGCAAAAAAGGTAAAAGTGACACACATTGCCCTATTGTTGAAACATTGTTAGAGCAAGACATTAGGTCGCTCGCCTAAAAACTGGATTTTGGGAAGCGCATTTTCCAGTGTCTACAATAATTATTGGGAGTGTTAGAAATTCGTCAGACAGTAATATTATTTTCGATACAGCCAGAACAGTAGGTGAGCCCCAATCTTATATGATAGCGTACAGTTTCTCCCCTATTTATCTCGCCTGTGCAGCCATCACACAAAGTTGAAGCATCGATCGTTATCTTTTCATATCCATCTAGTGGCAGTGGTATACCATCTAGCATCTTAGGGTAAGGCTGTTCTTTTACGATATCACCACGAAAGACCTCGTCAATCGCTCGCCACCTTCCAATCATTTCTTCCGATAAGCCATGTTCACGTAATACGGTTTCCATCAGCTTTTCTCTGTAATCAAAAAGCTCGTCAGAAATAACCATCCAATGATGTGCATTTCTTGGCCTATCCCCAAAATAAACTTTATTTCCGGTTATTATCCGATTAGAGAAGCTGTATGCTTTTTCGATAAGTCTGTTTTTAGTTACACCCGTAAAATACGGGCTTAATAGGCTGTCATCATAAACTCTTGTGTAAAAATCAGTAAGTATGGCTTTCATCAAAACACCATTATCAAGTGCCGCCCACAACTCAGGATCAGCAGCAGGATACGCTGTATCCTGACTTATCGAATCAGCATCTGTAACTGAATAGCTTTTATCTACCGAGTAAAATGAGTCAGAATGAATATCACACGATGCCGCACCTTGTTTTAGAGCCACCTCTTCACCTTTATCTACCATATTAGGTGAACCACTTAGATAGACTTGCCAGTCTTTTAAACTACTGTGCCGTGTAAAGGCAATATCAGTGACATAGCCAGCTACAGCACCAATAGGGATAATGCCTTCACTTATGCACGATATGCAATGAAAATTAGGGTATTGCTCTTTTGTTTTCTGTATTACATCTTCAAGATATATGCCGCTAGCATTCCGATTGCCACAATATAAATAGATATCGCCCTCATGACCACTTAAAAGTGCATCTCTTGCGATGCCTATCACTGGCGACAATCCTGTACCAGTCGACAATAACAAAAGGTTCTGTTTAGGTCGTCCTGATACATAATGACTATTGCCACTTGGCCCATGAAAATCAATTTCATCATTATCTTTCAATTCATCAAAAATCCATTTCGTCATCTTCCCATTGGCTACACACTTAATATGTAATTCTAAAAAATAATCTTCGTGTGGAACACTAGACAGGGAGTAACTTCGCACTACCCCGTCTGGACTGTGTAAATTAATAAACTGACCAGCATGATAATAAACCTGTGTTGCGGGTTCTAGCAATATACGACAAATATCTTTAGTTAAAAACTCTTTTTTATAAACTACTGCACGGGTAAGGAGATCAGCGTCTCTTGGTGGTTCTATAACCATCTCAGATATTGGTATACATTTACAGGCAAGAAAATAATCTTTCCTTACAAGATTTTTCTTTAAGCCAATTTGAGAAACCGCTGACACCTCTCCACTCACACATTTTTGCAGACAACTTTGGCAAACGCCATTTCTGCACGAAAAAGGTATGTCTACACCATTCCGTAAACATGCATCCAGAATAGTTTCTTCAGGTAAACATTTATAAACTTCTTTATTAAATGTTATTTTCAAAATCGTTCAATTCTTGTTGTTGCTCATCTTATAAAAGGCTAGATATCTCAGTGGCTGTTTTTTTCGCTTCAAAAAAAATCATGCCTAAATTTGCCTTTGGATTTGTAGAAAGTGCGAGAACACCTTTATTCTCTATTTGCACTACTAACATAGCGCCCTCACTTCCCTGCACTAGTACCAATTTAAGTTCACCACGTGAAGTCTCTTTAACTGCTCTTTTTGACAGTGCTAACAATGTTGCACACATTGCACCAAATCTGTCAGGGTCAATACCTTTACCCAGTTCTGATGCAAGCACAATCCCATCGGTAGTTGTAACAGCAGAAGCCTCAATGCTAGAAGAAAGGCTATTCATTTTTTTAAGAATAGACCTCAGTTCACTTCTCAACTTACCATCAATTTCATTCCTGCTCATGAAACATCCCTCAAATATATTTTATTATGATTCAATTTTTATATGCAGCAGCAAACAAATCCCTTTGTATGCTGTCCGCTTAAACAAATATTAAGCTACCGCTTTTTCCATCTCGGGCATAATGGCACGTGTTTTAGTTAATGCCATACCAAGGTTCGTTGATTTTCGGCAAACCATAGTTAAGACATGCTCAGGGTTAGATTTTCCACAAATAAATATATGCACCAAGTTTTCACTGTTGACAATTATTTCTTGAAAATAATGACTTGTATCTTTAACCCCCCGTGCTTTTTTAAACATATCTTCAATCATCATTACATTTGTACCACGAAATAAGTCTGTCGTTGCCGCAGCAAGTAAATCCATTACTTCACTTGGATGCGAATCGACAGTTTTCACGCCGAGCAACATGCCAGAGCTTAAGTCAATGTAGCCTGCAGCGACAGCTTCTGGTACGGTGGAAACAGCTTTTGTTAAAACATCTTCTAAAGACATAGTATTATCCTTTATTATTGTTGAGGTTGGTTAAGAAATACTGGATCGAAGGATTTCGGTTTCAGTATTAGGGTTGGTAATTTTTAATTTATTCAAATACTTTTCAAAAGACTCAAGAAAGTCTATCTGAAGATCAGACTGTACCCAACGAGGTTCAATCTTTCTTACTGTATCTAATGCATTAAGTGCTGTACTTCCTTCCCAGATAAGTTGCGAGGCTAATATAGTACCTGTTCGCCCCAAACCAGCTCGACAATGCACAGCAATAACTGCATCATGCTGTAGGAGTTCAGTAATTTTCATACAAATTTCATATGCCTGTTTAAGCGATGGCGCACACATATCCGGTATGTATGAACGTACAACGTGTAGATTATAGGGAGCTAAATCATCTTCATTTAGTTTACGCTCTGTCAATGACACAAGATGAGTGACACCAACACGTTTCAAAGCTTCGAGATCGACATCAAGATCGACAACAATGCCAGGAAATGGTGTACCAGCAAGCCTGCCTTTTTTTAACCATAAAAATCCTCTAGGCCCGAGAAATGCACTCTTATATTCACGAGCTGCTTCTGGAACAGGTTTAAGCGTAATTGAAGCATATGGATCAATTTCTTCAGGTTTCGTATTCGGCGAAGGAATGCAACACGTTCCGTTTTTAACAAAACTTCTTGCTGCTTCAGACTGTGGCGCTTCAAAAAATTGACTGGTTAGTGCGGCTTCCTGCACCCATCCTCCAGCCAGCAATATCGTTACACCTCCAAGTTGTTTTGCTTGTTGCTGGTTGTGTAATACGATAAGTATTGCCCGTCGCTCAGCTTCTTTTTTTAAAAACTTTAGAATCCGTTGGCTATCTTTTTCATCAACACCCGTAGTTGGTTCATCAATGCAAAGTAACCTTGGCCCCGCCACTACCTGACCAAGAGTAGCCAATAAGCGCTGCTGACCAATTGTTAAATCAACGACTCGTTGATCTAGGTTTGCTGCCAATTCATTAAGACCGGCATCAATTAATAAACGTTGTGCAAGTTCACGCTGTTGTGCTTGTGTCAGCGTATGTCTTTCTGGTAAGGCATGTACTATATTCTCTAGTACACTTGACATCAAAAGGCTGGCACTTTGAGAAACAAGAACCGGTAATTCGGTATTACCTAAATCACGCCCCAGATACGTTGCTTCACCCCAGCTACGAAATGAAGGACTGGAGCTACTGATGCCTGCGATAGTTCTTAATAGTGTTGATTTTCCCGTACCTGATGGCCCCATTAGTACGACAATACCATTGCCAGGTATTTCCAGGCTTATTGAACTTAATATAATACGTTCGCCAAAGGCGACACCATATTCTTTAAGCTCTAACATTGTCTCTGCCATTACATCTATTCCTTCAACACTGTTATCGCTTTAGAGCAGGGTCTAACATAGCAAGTAATGCCATGAGTAAAATTTTAATATCATTACGGTCGCGAGAATCTACCTCAAAGATAGGCGGACGCATTCCCAGTTCTTCAAGTTTTGTGTGATAACTGTATAAACCTGGTCTGTTTACTTCGGCATAACGATTAACACCTATAACTATTTCATGTTCAGAAATAAAGTCTTTGAAGGAGTTGATGTAATTGGCCATATCTTCAAGTGGATCATCACGAGTGTTATCGATCAACAAGACAAGACCTATACCACTTTTCGTCAAAATATCCCACATAAAATCAAATCTGTCTTGACCCGGTGTACCGTACAAATGGACAGTATTTCCATCATCCAGCTTTAATGTCCCATAATCCATAGCCACAGTCGTATTCTCTTTGATATCTGCGGTCTCATCCGTAGCAAGAGCTTCTGTTTGCATATTTTCACCATCACAAATGGCTGATATTGCGGTTGTTTTACCAGCACCAACTGGACCAGTGAAAATAATTTTTTGTTGTTCTAACATCTATAATTCCTAAAGACCTGTAATTCTTGCTAATAACTCACTTAGAAAAGCCTTATCTTTAAATGGTTTTAATCTTGGAACTACTACGGGTTTGTGATTATGTATTATGACCCAGCCCGCCTTATAAGCCGCACTATAAAAAGTAAATAATTCTGGCAAGGAAATTTTAAGAATACGGCTAGCTAGTGTTATTGTTGTTGGGTAACGCGAAAAAAAAGCGGCCATAGCCATGGTATTTGGCGTTGACGGCAACCTCGTTAAATTTGGCCAATGAATAAGCTCGATAACATCGTCACGCTTGCATGGCTCTATAAGACGCCCTTTGGAAAGGTACATGCCTGCTTTCCAGAATGCTTCATCTAAATTTCCCCCACACCCATTTTTCCGCCTATATACTTCAATCTGATCTGGATTAAGGCAAGTAACCGTGTAATCACTTGCTTTAGCAGTATAAAATTCTTTCTCGTTATTTATTTGAGAAAAATATTCACCATGATTTGAAAACAATGCAATATTTTCATTTGTATTTAACATTATTTTAACATTTTGATTATTGGCTACTGCTTTTACTAATATATTGAGGATATAATTATCTGGCTCTATTGCAGTGTAATCTTCCTCACCACCTGATGCTTTTAAGTATTCATCAACAACTACACTGATACTATTCATAACAATTAATTTCCACCACTACCTACAACGAAACAAGAAAGTTAAAAATCACCAGCCCGCTTTTTGAGCAAGGCATGATCGAATAATTTGTCCAATGGACAGAGAGCCATATTTACAAGTACTGCTTATTTCTTTATTACAAGATTCAATTTTGTACGGATTATTTCTAGTTTTATTTTTCTTAAATAAATGCAGTTCCATGCTTCACCACCTTTAGTATCGTAATAATTATCTACTTATGGATATTTTGTACATTTGTTTTAAAATGTGTTAAGTAAAACCTTATGATATAAGGTATATATTAGACATGATATAAGGTATATTTTAGATAGTAGATGATAATTATATTAATGCTACGTATTATTCAATAATAAAAGGTATACGTTTGTAACCGCGTTACATGTTTGTTCGATTCTAAAAAATTATACTTCTAAGCGGTATGTTAGATAGAGCATTAAAAATATTCAAAGACTAGCTGCGATGGGCGCATATCAACGATATGCCCATTAGTTTAAACGGCTTAGATCGTCATAACACTAAGGAGTATTTATCAAGCAGCTTGCAAAAAAAGTGAGAGCACCTATCCATTTTTCCATGCTTAGGTGCTTTTATTTAAAGTAAAATGCCATATGCAATATCATACAAAAATTAATGTCATTGAATACTACGTGCTGGCTATTGAGAAGTGTGGTGCATCAACGTGGCCCAGCAAGGTTCGTCGCAATATGCCTGAGGCTATTCTAGTGACGACATTGGGCGCACATGCAGCTTGCTGGTTCGAGGTGAAAGCTTATTAAAAGGTGCAATCCTGAAAACATTGGGCGTTTCTAAACAAGGCTGGTATTTAGAGCCTTAATTGATTCACGCTCTTTCTGACTCGGCCCATAAGTTTTATTGCCAATGTGGATTTGTAAAATCACCTATCGATACGATGGTTTTAATGATTACTCTCTAAGGATGCTACCGCATCATATTTAAAAAAATAAGTTATGTTACAACTCATCAGTGATTAACTCTCAGAATTAATGCCGAAATTGGATTCGTATTCGAGCATTTCCCACTGACTGGAATCTTCATCGGGCCCGTCTGTGCGCTGCCATCTCGAAATGAATCGTTCGGGTTCGTGCATAACGGCTAAATAATAGATTTCCGGTGAATCCTGGACCTCAGATATCGTAAATATATATTCTTCTCCGTCCTGAGAAACACACGCCATTACTCCCTCTGGGTAATAGCTTTGCATCTGCTTGATTGCTTCAGCATGTTTTTCATAATCCGCTTCTATAAGCTGGAAATCTTTAATACTGCGCAACTCATGGTATGCGTTAATTATTTGTCCCAAATATTTTTCTATTTTCTGCGCCATTAGTGTGCCCTGTATTTAAGCGACGCATCTTACAGATATATTGATGCCCTTTCACTAAAGACTTTATCCATAAAATGGATAGGTTCTATTAATTTATACATTCTAACGGCTAATTCAGGCAATTCGAATAAAGCGTCGTCTCACCGTATTTCTACTGCTAAACTGACACTTTTTCGCCCAATACATATAAGCACATGATTATATAGTGGTTAATTAACATGCTTTTGTAAAATAACTCGTCAAAAGGCACATTAATCGACGGGTTACTATTGTATATAAGTGTTTTAGAACGTATTATACGCGCCGACTCTTACAGGTATTTTTTGCGTTTACCAACGTTCTATGACCTGAAAGTGATAAAAGAATTCAAAAACTACTATAAAAATAGTCAGGAGAAAACATGAGTGCAGCAATCCGTGTTGCCAGCTTTATAGGTCTAATGCTTGTTAGCATGCAGTCCTGGGCTGAGTACCAGCTGGATCTTCGTCCAGGAGTCACATCATTTAGTCAAGGTGCATATGAGATACATACATTAGTTATGTGGATCTGTGTCGTAATTGGCGTTATCGTCTTTGGTGCAATGATTTATTCGATTATTATGCATCGTAAATCGCGTGGCCATAAGGCTGCAACGTTTGACGATAACCTTACCATTGAAATTGTATGGACAGTTGTTCCGTTCATTATCCTTGGTTTTATGGCCGTACCTGCAACCAAGGTATTACTGGCTATGGAAGACGTATCAAACTCTGATATGTCTATCAAGGTTACTGGTTACCAGTGGAAATGGCATTACGATTATAATGTGGGCGAAAATGCTAAAGACATCAACTTCTTTAGTAACCTTGCTACACCCATGGAAGAGATTCAAAACAAAGCCACTAAAAACGAAAACTACCTGTTAGAAGTCGATAACCGCGTTGTTGTTCCAGTGGATAAGAAAATTCGCCTTCTATTTACATCTAATGATGTTATCCATGCCTGGTGGATTCCAGCATTTGCGGTGAAGAAAGATGCGATTCCCGGCTATATAAATGAGAGCTGGTTTAAGACTGACAAAATTGGTACTTACCGTGGTCAGTGTGCTGAACTATGTGGTACTAACCATGGTTTCATGCCTATTGTTGTTGATGTTGTTTCACAAGCAGACTATGACACCTGGATATCGGGCAAAATGAAATCTGCAGCCGCTGCGGCAGCTAGTGCAAACAAAACCTGGACCAAAGCGGAACTGATGGACCACGGTAAGAAAGTTTATGCTACAAGTTGTGCGGCTTGTCACCAAGCTAACGGTGCAGGCATACCTAATGTCTTCCCTGGTCTTGCCGCTAGCCCGATTGCAGTTGGCGATGTAGCTAAACATATTGATGTGGTTGTAAACGGTGTATCAGGTACTGCGATGCAGGCATTTGGTCCACAGTTAAACGATGCAGACCTGGCGGCTCTGGTTACTTATGAGCGTAATGCCTGGGGTAACGATACCGGCGACATCGTACAACCTGCAGACATTAAAGCTGCACGTTAATAACATATACTTATTGAATAATAATAGATACATATTGAGATAAAGAGGCAACTATGAGCGCTGTTATCGAAGAACATCATGATGATCATGATCACAAGCCAACCGGTTTAGGCCGCTGGTTATTTAGTACTAACCATAAAGACATTGGAACCATGTACCTGTGGTTCAGTTTTACCATGTTATTTATTGGTGGCGCATTGGCACTGGTTATCCGTGCTGAATTATTTGAACCGGGTCTGCAATTTGTAGAGCCTGAGCTTTTCAACCAGTTAACTACTCTGCACGGCCTTATCATGGTTTTCGGTGTGATTATGCCGGGATTCGTTGGTTTGGCTAACTGGATGGTGCCGTTAATGATTGGTGCACCAGACATGGCTTTGCCACGCATGAATAACTGGAGCTTCTGGTTGCTACCGGGCGCATTTGGTCTGTTGATTGCCAGCTTAATCATGAGCTTGATGGGTATGGGTTCTGCGCCAAACTTTGGTTGGACTTTCTACGCACCACTTTCTACGACTTATGGTCCAGACAGTACTGACTACTTCATCTTCTCAGTCCATATGATGGGTATCTCATCTATTATGGGTGCGATTAACATTATTGCGACCATCATCAATATGCGTGCTCCTGGCATGACATACATGAAGATGCCTATCTTCGTATGGACATGGTTCATTACTGCATACTTATTGATTGCTGTTATGCCTGTTCTAGCTGGCGTTGTAACTATGATGCTGACTGACCGTAACTTTGGTACCAGCTTCTTTGATGCGGCTGGTGGCGGTGACCCAGTATTGTTCCAGCATGTTTTCTGGTTCTTTGGTCATCCTGAAGTGTATATTATGATTTTGCCTTCTTTCGGCATCATCTCTCAGATCGTTCCTACATTCTCACGTAAGAAGATCTTTGGTTATTCTTCAATGGTTTATGCAACCTCTTCAATCGCATTCCTGTCATTCATCGTATGGGCACATCACATGTTCACTACAGGTATGCCTGTCGCGACTGAGCTGTTCTTCATGTATGCAACTATGTTGATTGCGGTTCCAACGGGTGTGAAAGTCTTTAACTGGGTAAGCACAATGTGGCAGGGTTCTATGACCTTTGAAACACCTATGTTGTTTGCGATTGCTTTCATCTTCCTGTTCACCATTGGTGGTTTCACCGGTTTGATGCTATCAATCGTTCCAGCTGACTTCCAATACCATGATACTTACTTCGTTGTTGCTCACTTCCATTACGTGCTGGTAACAGGTGCATTGTATGGTATCTTTGCCGCGATTTACTACTGGATTCCTAAGTGGACCGGTAATATGTATGACGAAAGTCTGGGTAAGCTGCACTTCTGGGTTTCAACAATCTCAGTTAATGTATTGTTCTTCCCAATGCACTTTGTAGGTCTAGCAGGTATGCCACGTCGTATTCCTGATTACCACATGCAGTTTGCTGAATTTAACCAGATCGCTTCTATCGGTGCGTTTGTATTCGGCTTCTCACAGTTAATCTTGCTTTATAATGTAATCAAGACTATCCGTGGTAAGAACACAGAAAAAGCAACGGATCAGGTTTGGGAAGGCGCTGAAGGTTTAGAGTGGACATTACCATCACCTGCTCCATTCCATAGCTTTACTACACCCCCTACCGTTAAGTAGGAACAGTGATGCGAGTTGCTGTGATAAACAGTCAACTCGCTTCATTAAATTATTGAGTAGACATGAATAAAGACGATAAAAAAATAGTACAAAATTTAATGTTCGTTGTTTTAGGCATGTTTTGCTTCGGTTTTGCCTTAGTTCCGCTGTATGATGTATTTTGTGAATACACAGGGCTGAATGGTAAAACAGGTGTTCAATATGTATCTGAAGAACAGATGCAGATTGATACCACAAGAGAAATTAAAGTTGAGTTTTTGGCAAATCTTAATGCAAATATGCCATGGGAATTTAAACCACTAAAGACAGCGGTTAGAGTTCATCCTGGTGAAGCGACCAAGGTCGTTTATGTAGCCAAAAATACATCTGACAGGGATATAGTCGGTAATGCTGTCCCCAGTGTTAGTCCGGGAATAGCGGCAGCCTACTTTCAGAAAACAGAATGTTTCTGTTTTACTGAACAGGTTTTGAAAGCCGGCGAAGAGAAAATAATGCCAGTGGTGTTTATTGTTGATCCTGCAATCGATGAGGATGTGCACGAGATAACACTGTCATATACATTTTTTATAAAACCAGGATCAGAGGACGCGAAAGCGTCAGTTGAAAGCCGTAGCACAAGTGGTATTTCAATTGCGTCGAGCACACCTCTGACACAACATTAAAAAACTAGGAAATAGAACTTATGTCATCAAGCACAAACCATGATGTATATTTCATACCAGAACCAAGCAAGTGGCCTGTAGTAGGTACTATTGCGTTAACCACCACGGTTATCGGTGCGGTTACTTCAATCCATTCAGGTGAAATCAATATGATTTTACCTGTAGGCTTCTTAATGATCGCTTACCTATTCTTCGGATGGTTTGGCGCGGTTATCAAAGAATCTATGGCCGATGTATACAATCCACAGGTTGATAAGTCATTTCGTATCGGTATGTTATGGTTCATCTTCTCTGAAGTGATGTTCTTTGCAGCCTTCTTTGGTGCGCTCTTCTACGTTCGTATCATTTCGATGGAATGGTTAGGTGGTTCAGGTAACAATGCGATGACGCACGAGCTATTATGGCCGGCATTTGAAGCAGTTTGGCCTATCATGACCAATCCTGATAACTTGAAATATGTTGCTCAGTCAGACATTATTCCTGCTACCGGTTTGCCCGCATGGAACACAGCAATCTTGCTAGCATCTTCTGTAACAGTAACCTTTGCTCACCATGCTTTACGTGCTAACCACCAGAAGCCGCTAATCATTTGGTTAGCTGTTACTGTACTGTTAGGTTGTACTTTCCTTGTGCTGCAAGTTGAAGAATATATCCACGCTTATTCTGAACTAGGTTTGACGATGGAATCGGGTATCTACGGTAGCACCTTCTTTATGTTAACCGGCTTTCACGGCTTCCACGTTACAATGGGTACAACCATGCTGTTCGTTATGTTGATTCGTTCGATGAAAGGTCACTTCACTGCCGACAAGCACTTCGCGTTTGAAGCGGTTGCATGGTACTGGCACTTTGTCGATGTGGTTTGGTTAGGTTTGTTTATATTTGTTTACTGGCTATAAAAATAGTAAGTAGTGAATAGTTATTAGTGAGAAGCTTTTAACTATTCACTGATTTCAAGACAACAGGCCATGGGGTGTAATCAACCCCATGGCCTGTCCTATTAAGAGCAGGATGAAAATAGCAGCTGATAGGCCAATGCGCCAACTTAAGGCTTTGACCATTTTGTCTGACTTATCGCCTTTTGTCATTGCGACCAGTGCAGAGCCCAGACTTACCACAACAATCAGTAATAAGCTCAAAATGACAATTTTAAATATCATGGGTTACCTCGATAAATCTCTATATTTAGTATAAAACCAGTGAGTATCATCCTGTGAGTATAATAGCTGCAGTAAGACAGTATCGATTAATATCGTTACGTATTACGTCTTATCAATTTAACCCCGGCATATTGAGCACTGTAGTAACAGTTGCTTTTTTATACATCATGATGTCACTGGGATTCTGGCAACTAGATCGTGCAGAATTCAAGGATACTTTACAGCAAAAGATTACTGAACGTAAAAGTTTGTCCACTAGTGGTATTGATAAACTGCCACAATCTACTGATGAGCGTCGATATTTACCAGTAAAAATCACTGGGCAATACGATTTTGAACACAATTTTCTTCTGGATAATAAAACATTTAATGGACGTGTTGGATACCATGTTTTCACGCCAGTAAAAATCACTGGCACTAGAGCGGTATTAATTTCACGTGGGTTTATCAATTTAGGTAAAAGTCGTGATCAATTACCTGTGATTGAGACACCAGAAAGTGAGATTAATATTCAAGGCATTTTAGATCTTCAACCATCACGAGCATTAGTCTTAGCTGAAAACGTCAATCAAACAGAACATTGGCCATTAGTATTACAGTATTTAGATTTAGAAGAGGTTAGCCAAACCTTAGGTTATGAACTATATGATATGGTTTTATGGCTTAATGAAAAAGAACCGGGAAGTTTTGAATATGATTTGCCGGTATTAAATTTAAATGCAGCTAAAAATAATGGTTATGCATTTCAGTGGTTTGCGATGTCACTGGCACTGTTTATAATATACATCGTGGTAAATACTAAAAAAATTAATTAGCTATCCGAGCGAATTTTAATGAGTGAAATAGAAACGAAAATATCAAACAATACCATTGGTAGTAAAAAAAGAAACCCCTACACCGTCTGGTTTGTGGTTATCGCTTTTATTGCACCGGTTGCACTAGCATATGTCATCTTCTTCTTTGTCGATGTAAAATCTTATGTTAATCACGGTGAAATATTACAACCGATTGTTCATATTTCAAGTTTCGAATTAACCAATGAAAATAATGAAATCATCCCACAAGATGAGCTCACTTATAAATGGCGACTGATTTCCTTTGTAAATAAAAATTGCGATGAAGATTGTAAAAAACGCCTTTACGATACCCGTCAGATTCATACATCCTTAGGTAAGAATCAACACAGACTTATTCGTATGTTTGTCCATCTGCAACCTGCCGGTGAGGATCTGAAAAAATTAATTGCTGAAGCGCATGAAAATGTTATCCACGCAAACGGTAAAACATCGAACATACTCAAGGCATTAGGCAAAAATATTCACGACAACATTGGTATAACAAATAATGAAACCTACATTATGGATCCAATGGGTAATATCATGATGCGTTTCACGCAAGAACAACCTAATAAAGAATTTTTATACGATTTGAAAAAACTATTAAAGGCATCACAAATTGGATAATTTAAGCTCCCAAAAACGTAGCATGAGTTACAAACTTAGTTTTGTCGCAGTGTTACTGGCTTTCACTGTGGTTTTACTCGGCGCTTATACAAGATTAGTCGATGCGGGGCTGGGCTGCCCTGACTGGCCCGGTTGTTATGGTTTTTTAACGGTGCCTGAAAAAGCAATTGACGTGCAAACAGCGGCAGAGGCTTTTCCCAATACGCCTTTGGAAGCTCATAAAGCCTGGCCGGAAATGATACATCGTTATTTTGCTGGCAGTTTAGGCTTATTAGTCGCAGCACTTGCTGTAATCGGTTTCGTTAATCGAAATAAAAATGAACAACCTCTTCTACTCTCCTATTCGTTATTAGGCATTATCATTTTTCAAGCAGCTTTGGGTATGTGGACTGTCACCATGGGTTTATTACCTATCATTGTGATGGGGCATTTATTGGGCGGCTTTATAACACTGACTTTATTGCTGATTTTGTTTTTAAATATACGACACGATAATCCAGTTGCGTGGGCCAGTCCAGTAAGATCGGCTGCATTAATCGGTGTTCTTATTGTCTTTGTTCAAATCATATTAGGTGGCTGGACGAGTGCGAACTATGCAGCCATTATTTGTGCGGATTTTCCAACCTGTCAAGGTGCTATGATTCCACCTCTGGATTTTTCCGGCGCATTCACAATCAGTACCGAAGGTGTAAGCAGTTACCTTGGTGGTCATCTGGATAATGCGTCACGTGTAACCATTCAATGGATGCATCGAGTAGGCGCGTTAATCACAACCGTATATATGCTGTATCTTATTACTAAGCTGTTTTTAAATGGCTGGAAGAAATTTTCATTGTGGCTTTCTGCTGTATTAATTGCACAGGTTTCCCTGGGAATATCGAATGTTGTATTTTCTCTGCCTTTGGCTGTTGCTGTTGCGCATAATGGCGTAGCCGTTTTATTGTTGATGAGTCTTGCCACATTAGTTCATTACTCAGGGTTAAAACGATAATTGTTTACTGCATTAATAAATAGTTTATAAATAAAAAAATTATGAATACTGGAACTCAAACTGTTAATACTGCCTGGCGAGATTATTACGATCTGTGCAAACCCAAAGTAGTCGCACTCTTGCTACTAACTTCTGTGGTTGGTGTGGTTTTAGCCAGCCCTCCAGGTGAAATATCTCTATTTATTCTTATTGTTTCAACCCTTGGTATCGGTTTAGGTTCTGCTGCGGGCGCGGTGATCAATCAAGTTGTTGAGCGTGAAAGTGATGCGCGAATGGCACGAACCGAAAATCGTCCATTACCACAAGGACGAGTGAGTCAGCAAAGTGCTTTTATATTTGCTGTGATGATGGCGACGGCTTCTGTTTTTATTCTGACTGCGTGGATAAATGTGACAACGGCAGCGTTAACATTTGCCAGCATGATCGGGTATGCTGTCGTGTACACGATGTATCTAAAAAAAGCGACACCGCAAAATATTGTTATCGGTGGTTTGGCCGGTGCAACACCCCCCCTACTTGGATGGACCGCCGTTACGGGAAGTATTGACCCTCATGGCGTACTACTGGTGCTAATCATTTATACCTGGACGCCGCCACATTTCTGGGCGTTAGCCATTCATCGTCGTGATGATTATGCAAAAGTAAATTTACCGATGCTGCCTGTGACACACGGTATCGAATTTACAAAATATTCTATCCTCGGCTATACCGTGCTGATGTTTATCTCTACTTTGCTGCCCTACCTCGCTTATATGCGGGGTGAAATATACCTTATCGCTGCGATTCTTCTAGGGTTATATTTTTTCTATAAAGTTTTTATGCTAATGTTCAGCTCACAAAAAAATGCAGCCATCTCAACTTTTGTCTATTCGATAAATTACCTGATGATGCTATTTATTGCTATGGTAGTCGATCATTACTTTGCGCCTGATGTCAGTCAGTATTTATGCGAAAATTTTCAATATAAGTGTTATTAAAAAGCTTACATTTTAGTTAAGGTATTACAACATGGCGTTTAAGACTAAATTTATATATACCGCTGCCGCTGTCGTTGCTATGTCAGGGGGGTACTGGCTTTCAACCATTCAGGAAAATGGTGTCAGACTATCTGCTGAGAATGCTAATGATAAAGCTCTGGCTGAAGCTAGAAAAAAATATTCACCTATTCAAGGCTCTATCCTTTCGCCCGCTCGTAAAATTGCTGTTCCTGCACTGACTAAGGACGATGGTAGTACCTTTGTTCTGGATGACCTAAAAGGTGAGTGGCATCTATTGTTTTTCGGTTATACCCACTGCCCTGATGTGTGTCCCGTTACGATGGGTGTTGCAGCCCAAGCTAAGAAAATTGCAGAAGCCAATAATCATATTTTTCCACAAGTCATATTTGTCTCAGTCGACCCTGACCGCGATAAAGTTGAAATGCTCGCTGATTATGTCCAGTATTTTGATAAAGATTTTATCGGCGTAACCGGCGACAGTGCTTTAATTAAAGCGCTAACGCTGCAGTTGAGTGTTGTTTATCTGAAAATGGCGGCTGAAGCAGGCAGTGATAACTATCTGGTTGATCACAGTTCAGCATTGTTATTGCTCAATCCTGAAGGAAAACTAGTGGCTTTTATGAATCCACCTCATGATCCAAAAACAATTCTAAAAGATTTTCAGACGGTTGTTAATGGCAGTAATGAGTCCTAAGTAAAAGAAAACTGATAGCTTTTTTCGTTCCCACGCTTCTGCATCACTACTGTGCAGTAAAAAGTAGTTTGTCATTCCCGAAAGTTTTGTCGGGAATCTAAACTTCTTATGCAATGGATAACGCTGGATCCCCGACAAAAGCATTCGGGATGACGGCAAAGAAACGTTCGGGAATGGCAACACAGGAAAGAGTTTTGGATTTCTGAGTTCTCACTCCCACGTAGACAAGTTAATAACGAGATTAACTTGTCACTTACAGCCATCCTTTATGGCGCTTCATCAACCAGCTCTTCTTTAGCTATCACTAGAAAATCTTGCTTATGTATTTTCATCATCATTAGAGCGCTACTTGCAATATAAATTGATGAGTAAGTACCAATAACGACACCAATAATCAATGCTGTTGCAAAACCATGAATAATCTCACCGCCGAAAATGAACAAGGCAATTAACACAAGTAATGTGGTTAATGAGGTAACTAAAGTACGTGCCAATGTCTGGTTAATCGAAATATTTAATATATCCTGGGGTGAGGTTTTCCTTACATTTCTGAATGTTTCGCGAATGCGATCAAGCACTACCACAGTATCGTTCAATGAGTAACCAATCACCGCCAGTATTGAAGCCAGGACTGTCAAATCAAACTCCAACTGTAAAATCGAAAAGATACCAATGGTAATCACGACATCATGTACCAGTGCCAAGATGGCGCCTACAGCCGATTTAAGTTGAAAACGTACACTGATATATAACAGGATGCCGCCAAGTGCAACAAGAAGAGCAATACCACCGTCATCACGAAGTTCATCACCAATCTGTGGGCCGACAAATTCAACACGCCGCATGGTGACTTCTTGCTCTGAAGTGGATTTTAATACTTCTAAAATGTTGTCACCAATGGTCGCTTTATTAATATCAGCACGTGGTGCAATACGAACGATAATATCTTTTGATGAACCGAAGTTTTGTACTTGTGCATCATTGAAGTCTGCTGCACTTAATGCACCTCTAATTTTATCGATATCTGCATCATTCTGGTAACCCGCTTCAATCAGATATCCACCCGTAAAATCAATACCAAGATTAAGGCCATTAGTTGTCAGGCTGCCAATTGCAGCAATCATTATCAGTGCCGATAAAACCATTGCCGGTTTTCTTTTATTCATGAAATTAATATTCATTTTGTTTACCTGGTGTCTTCTTAATTATTATATTTAAAAGTATTAAATCGAAAGCTTTTTAATTTCACGATTGCCATACAGGAGATTAACGATTGCACGCGTACCGACAATAGCGGTAAACATTGAAGTTAAGATACCGATACACAATGTGATAGCAAAACCTTTAATTGGACCTGCTCCCAGCATGAATAGTACGATAGCAGCAAGTAAGGTGGTTACGTTTGCATCCGTAATGGTACTGAACGCTTTCTCGTAACCAGCGTGGATACTAGCTTGCGGCGAGTTACCATTTTTGATTTCTTCTTTTATGCGTTCGAAAATAAGGACGTTTGCATCGACTGCCATACCAACCGTCAACACGATACCGGCGATACCTGGCAAGGTTAACGTAGCCTGTAATAGAGAAAGCACAGCAATAATAATAATCAGGTTTGCTGTTAATGCAATATTCGCAATAAGACCAAATCCTTTGTAATAAATAGCCATAAAAACTAGAACCAAGCAGAAACCAATAACAACTGACATAAAGCCTTTTTCAATATTGTCTCGTCCCAAGCTAGGCCCTACGGTACGTTCTTCGATGATCTCGACTGGAGCGCGTAATGAACCTGCACGTAATAATAATGCCAGATCACGTGCTTCTTGTGACTCTAAACCTGTAATTTGGAATCGTGAACTGAATTGTCCTTGAATGGTTGCAACATTGATTACTTCTTTTGTTGTCGTGCGATGCTTGGTTACTGTGTCTCCAACTTTTTTGGTTTCTACTTTGTTTTCAATAAAAACCACACCCATTGGATTACCAAGATTGACCCGTGTGATATCCCCCATCTTGTCTGCACCTTTACCATTCAAACGAACGGTAACAGCGGGTGTGCCTTTCTGGCTATCGAATGTTGAAGCTGCGTCTACAATTTGATCACCGGTGACAATGACTCGACGATTTAGTAATACCGGACTACCATCGCGTTCATGGTAGAGAACCGCATTTAAAGGTGTGCGCCCGGTTCTTTCGGCTTCAGTCCAGTCAGTGCGTGTACCTTCAGCCATTCTGAATTCCAGAGTCGCTGTTGCACCAAGAATTTTCTTGGCGCCGGCGGTATCTTGAATGCCGGGAAGTTGTACAACAATTCGTGAATTGCCCTGTTGTTGAATAACAGGTTCAGCGACACCTAACTCATTCACACGATTACGCAGCGTGACAATGTTTTGTTGCAGTGCAGATTTTTTCTCTTCACGAACAGCTGCCTCGGTAAGCTTTGCATTAATGCTTAAGGTTGCTTCATCATCGCTAAAGGTCAGATCTTTAAATTGACGAGGTAATATTTCAGAGGCTTGTTGTAGATGAGCTAATTCACGGAAACTGATATGTAAACCAGTATCATTACGACGAACGCCACGATAGCGAATCTTTTCTTCACGTAGATAGGTTTTTATGTCCGATAACATACTCTCTTCAAGTCGTTTAATCGCTGCAACCATATCGACTTCCATAAGAAAGTGGACACCGCCTCGTAGGTCTAAACCTAAATACATGGGGGCAGCACTTAGTGCGCGTAACCAGTCCGGTGTGGCCGGTGCCAGATTGAGTGCGATTAGATACTGTTTATCAAGGCCTTCTTTTAATGCGCTAGCGGCAATCAACTGGGATTCGGTATTTTCAAATCTTACTAGCAGCCGACCCTGTTCTAATTCTGTGTTCAATATGCTGATATTTTTGGCTTCAATCACCTGTTCTACTGTTAACTTATCCGCATCAGTGAGTGCCTTGGTTCGGTGGCTAATTTGAACAGCTGGGTCTTCACCATAGAGGTTAGGCAGTGCAAAGATACTGGAAAGAACCAGCACGACGATAAGTAAGATATATTTCCAAATTGGATATTGGTTCAGCATGGCTGAGTGTTCCCGATTATTATTTTAGTAAAAATTTATTGTTTTCGAACTGGTTTATATAGCAATTATTCTAAAAGACTTAATCTTTTTGATCTTTAATTGTGCCTTTGGGCATAATGGTTTGAATCGCTGCTTTCTGAACTTTAATGGAGACATCATTAGCGATTTCAAGCGTCACGAAGTCATCATTTACTTTAGTGATTTTTCCTAATATGCCACCTGATGTTATAATTTCTTCGCCCTTTTGCAGATCGCTAACCATTTGTTTATGTTCTTTCTGACGTTTGCTCTGAGGTCTAATCAGGAAGAAATAAAACAAGACAACTAGACCGACTGGCAATAATAGCGATGCGATAGGATCAGGTTGCTGCGAAGCGGCTGCACCGGCTTCTGCAATTGCGTCGGAAATGAAAAAACTCATGGTAAACCTCGTAAATATTTAAGCTGGATAAGGCTAAAAGCACTTATTTAATGGCGCTGCATTATGCCATAAATAGGCTTGTTTCTGTGATTTTTATTGAGATTTATGCAATTGAACGATGCAAACGATTATTGTTCGATAAAGGCTGGTTACGACTGTTCGCTGACGGCCAGAAACTTTAAAAGCTTGAACCGCAGAGACGCGGAGACACAGAGAAAAGCTAAGTGTTTGTTAATAGCGCCGTAGGCGCTATTAACAATAAAAAACTCTGCGCCTCCGCGCCTCTGCGGTTCAAGCTTTTGATTTTGGTTTTTAAAGCGTAAGCAAATGACTGATGGCGGTCACTTATTATTTGATATGTTGGCATAAAATTCATCCGCATACGCCTCAAAACGATCTTCTTCGATTGCTTTACGAATATCACGCATCAACTGCTGGTAGTAATAAAGATTATGAATCGTACTCAAGCGGGAGTATAAAATCTCACCACATTTATCAAGGTGGCGTAGATAAGAACGTGTGTAGTTTTGACAGGTGTAACACTCACAGTTTTCATCAACCGGGCGTATGTCGTCTTTATAGCGGCTGTTTCTAATCTTCAAAATGCCTGTACTGGTGTAAAGGAAACCCGTGCGAGCATGACGCGTGGGAATAACGCAGTCGAACATATCTATACCGCGTCTTACCGCTTCAATAATATCTTCAGGACGTCCAACCCCCATCAAATAGCGAGGTTTGTCTCCAGGTAATTGAGGAACGGTGAAATCCAGGACTTCGTTACGCTCTGCCATTGGTTCACCAACAGAGAGCCCGCCAACGGCGTAACCATCAAACCCTATTTTGGTTAGACCGTCTGCAGACTCATGCCGCAGAGCTTCGTACATTCCGCCCTGTACAATTCCGAACAGTGCCGAGGGATTACCCTGGTGAGCGATTTTACAACGTTCCGCCCAACGCAATGAAAGCTGCATGGATTCCATGGCTTCTTTCTCCGTTGCAGGATAAGGCGTGCATTCATCAAAGATCATGACGATGTCTGAACCCAGTTCTTTTTGTACCTGCATGGAATATTCAGGTGTTAATTCAATTTTTCTACCATCAACAGGTGAATTGAATAACACGCCGTTTTCAGTAATCTTACGCATTTTTGCGAGACTGTAGACCTGAAAACCGCCTGAATCAGTGAGGATGGGTTTTTCCCAGTGCATAAAATCATGCAAATCACCGTGTTTACTAATAATCTCGGTGCCGGGGCGTAACATTAAGTGGAAGGTATTGCCCAGAACAATCTCTGCACCGGTGCCCGTTAATTCTTCAGGCGTCATGGCTTTCACCGTGCCGTAGGTGCCTACCGGCATAAAGGCAGGCGTTTCGATTGTGCCGCGCTCAAAACTTAATTGACCTCGACGCGCACCATTTTTTTCTTTTGATAATTTAAATAACATCAATAAGTTATATTTAATAGTTAATCTATTTTATAGATAAAAGCATTTTGTATCTGATGTTAGCTAATAAACATCGCGTCGCCATAGCTAAAGAATCGGTATTCTTTTGATATAGCTTCAGCATAACAGTTCATCATCTCATTCTTACCGGCAAACGCACTAATCAACATCAATAACGTTGATTCAGGTAAGTGAAAATTGGTTATTAAGACATCAATACTTTTAAATCCATATCCAGGGTAGATAAATATATCGGTTTCCCCTGCATAGGTCTCAAGCTGCCCTTTTTGTGAAGCCGTTTCGAGGGAACGAACCGTTGTTGTCCCAACAGCGATAATCCGTCCACCATCACGACGAGTTTGCCTGCATTTATCGACTGTATCTTGGCCTACTTCAAGGTATTCAAAATGCATCTCATGGTCTTCGATGTTTTCACTTCTTACCGGTTGAAACGTACCCGCGCCCACATGCAGCGTAACATATGCGATATTAATGCCTTTGTCTTTTAGCTTAGTCAGTAACGTATCATCAAAGTGTAAACCTGCCGTTGGTGCTGCCACTGCTCCCGGTGCATCAGCATATACTGTTTGATAACGTGTGAAGTCTTCGACCGTATCACTACGTTCGATGTACGGTGGCAAAGGCATGTGCCCTATATCTTCCATGATGTCTGCCATTGTGTGTTGAGTGTTCGAGCTAAGAATAAATAAGTCCCCTTCTCGCCCATTCACTGTAACTGAGTATGACTGTTCATTACTCGCTAACACGATGATGCTACCTGCTTTAGGTGTTTTGCTCGCACGAACATGAGCCAGACAAGTTTGTGAACCCGTTAATCGTTCGACTAAAACTTCAACTTTGCCACCTGTTTCCTTATAGCCATACACTCTGGCGGGGATAACACGTGTATTGTTGAAGACAAGTAGATCGCCAGGTTCGATTAAATCAACAATGTCGCTAAAGTGAAGATGGCTTACGCTCTTTGTTAAACGCGAATAATGCAACAGGCGACTCTGCGAACGAATTTCACAGGGTTTTTGAGCAATAAGCTGCTCTGGTAGGTGGTATTGGAATTCGCTGGTTTTCATTGGCGGCAAATATTACCGCTGTCAGAGGTTGTTTGTCGAATTAATATAAAAATGGTTGAAATTGAAACCAAATTGACCATCAATAGATTTAAAAACTTTTAACCACAGAGTCACAAAGAACACTGAGATATTTATCATTAAATACTTTTCTCCGTGTCCTCTGTGACTCTGTGTTTCCATCCTTTGACATTTGGTTTCTTTGAAACAGTTCAAGAACTCATTTTGCCGACAGCACAACTAACGAATGATTTAGCTTTGGCTTTAACTGCTTTCAGACCTTCTGCCGTCCCATTCTCAGGATAACCTAAGGTTAACAATAATTGAGCAACTTCATTTCTTGCTGATGCATTACCAGTAATACTAACCATGCCATTTTCGACATCAACCTGACAACCATCAACACTATCCAGTTCGTTCACTCGCTTGCTAATAGTACCCGCACAGCCACCACATTTAATATTCTCGACTTTAATTTCGTATGACATTGATGCTCTCCAAAGAATTAACAGCCCATAAATTGTGTATAACCACCAATATTATGAACGCGACTAAAACCGAGCTGATCCAGATATTTCTTTACCATTTCAGACCGTGCACCGGTTCGACAATATAACAAAACGGGTTTAGTCGCATCAATGTCATCTTTTAGAACCTGAAAGCTTTCAACAGGCATATTAATGGCACCAGTTAACGCACCTTGACTAAATTCTACCGGTGAGCGCACGTCAATTAACTGACCACCTTCTTCTAAAACTTCTTGTACAAAAGAGCAATTATATTTTTGAATCATTATAAAAAAACGAATGGCGTATGAATATTAATATTTTATAATATAATCATATTTATTTCAATATCAAAGTGTTATGAATATTGTGTAAATAATGAAGATTAGCCTTGTTTATTAATACTCAATCAGTCAGCATTCGCGAAATTATTATGAGAGGTTTGATTATGTTTGACACCAATGAATACTTTGATGGGAAAGTAAAATCCATCGCATTTAAAACCCAGAAAAAAGCCGCCACAATCGGTGTTATGGCCGCCGGAGAATATGTTTTTTCAACGAATGAAAAAGAGAAGATGACGGTTGTTACCGGTGAACTTATCATTCAATTAAGCGGTGAAAGTGAAATACACAGTTATCGTGCAGGGCAATCGTTTGATGTGACAGAGAATAGTGAATTTAACGTATCAGTACCCGTGGACAGCGCCTATTTATGTGAATACGGTTAATTATTTTGTGATGGAGCGCACATTTTTAAAATATGATTCAGGACAGAATGGGCGACATATTTATAATTGAATCTCTTAGGGAAATATTGTGAAGCGAAGCTGTATTCAGCCTTTTTATGCCCTGCCCATCATTATTGCTAGCTGCCTTCTGGCGGCCTGCAACTCCCAGCCTACACAGTCTTCAAATACAGGTTGTCCTCAAGACCGAAGCACAGAAATGGCGCCTGCTTCATCAGCAAGCATGCTAAATCCTTTACCGGCAAATAATGAAAATCGAGATGCCGGAGAGGACCTCTACCATAGTTCTGCCAAACCGCTGGCGTGTGTAGAGTGCCATGGCGATAAAGGCAATGGTAATGGTCGTATGGCAAGCATGTTTGAACCTTCCCCCAGAAATTTTACCTGTTCAACTTTAATGACGGGACTACCGGACGGTCAATTATTCTGGATTATCAAAAATGGTTCGATTGGAACCAGTATGCCTGCGTTTGATAAGCTAACTGATAAGCAAATTTGGCAATTAACAATATATCTGCGTTCTTTTAAAACCTGGAATATTTAGATTTCGAATATTGAAATTTATCGCCTTCTTGTCACAATCAAGTGCTGATATACTGGCATTAATCTGCATTCTGGTGTTTAAAGATTTTACCATAGAGGCGTGAGGCACAGAGGGGAAAAATTCAAAAGTACCGGCATGTTTTTAGCCGGTATCCACGTCTAGGGTCCGCACCAATTTAGCAGATGGATTCCGGCTAAAAACATGCCGGAATGACGAGACCGCGTGCTTGTCCAATGTTTCAAACGCACCAACAACAATCGATTTTCTCTGCGCCTCCGCGTCTCTGCGGTAAAATCTTTTGACTTTGACTTTGATTTTGGCTTACAGCTTAAAATCTTAACTACGCCGCCAGTGCACTAATAACGTTGCCTAAAGCCTGCTCAAATGTAGAATGATCTGCTAGATCGTTTTTCATCTAGTTCCTGAGCAAATTCTTCGGCATCCTTTTCGATAACTTTTATGCCTTTACGATCAACAAATATTAGTTGCGCTGCGTCCGTTAAAATAACAGATAGTTTTAAACGCCTTACGGGTTTATCTTCACCGTTATAAATTTCATACCACACACCTGGTCGGGTCGAACTAGACAGTTGTGCAATTTTATTTTTAGCGATATCCGTTTGTTCTTTTATTGTGTTTAATTCTTCTTCAGTAGCTTCGGCTGAACTTGCGATTAGCTCTTCAGCGCTGATTACATTATCATCGGTATCAACAATTTTTAAATTATTACTTTTAATTATTTCTAAAAATTGCGATCTAAGCGCTTCAATCTGACCGGTGATATCACTTTTATCTTGTTGCGTTTCATATAGTTCATCATTTACCGCTTCCAGTAGTGCTACATAATTGTTTTTAACCATGTTCAACTGAGATTGATATTTTATGGGCTGCAGGCATTTGAGTAATAACTTAAGTAATAGTACTGATTGAATCCACTGTGAACTGTCACGTCCATGACGGATATATCGATTTAACATTAAAGTCGACCAGTGTTTTAATACTAGTGGTCTTACGTTTCCAGGAATGGTTTTTTCGCAAGAAACCATCTTTATCTGGGTAATGACGATGTTGCGCGCATGTTTCTGTAATATTTCTTTTTGTTGTTGCCTTTCTGTTTCAGTGGTTAGTTTTTCTTCTTTATTGATTATATTTCTTAAATCATTAGCCGCTTTTTCGAATGTAACAATATCGATATCAAATTTTTCAAGAATACTATCTACGATATCTTCAAGCTCGTCATAAAGACGATCTTTCTTTACATTAATACCTTTACCAGCTGTCGTTAAAAGATCAACAGTCGATCTCGCTGGGTGTGCCTCTTCTTCAAATAAAGTTCTATCCAGCATGGCTACTTTCATAACCGGAATTTGTAATTGATAGATAAGATTGGTCATTATTTCTGAAACGGTATCATCATCTGAAATAGCACCAAACATCATGCCGACAAAATCAATGCTTCTTTCATCAAGCAGGTTTACCTGCTTGTCTACAATGCCGCCGTGCTGTTTGCTGATGTCAGAAATAAGTTCTTGCTTGATCTGTTCAGTACTAAAAATTTCCTCACCGTTTTTATGCAATGAAGTGATTTTACGCTGGATAGCCGATAATGCTTTTAGAACCTCCTTTCTCTCATAACAGTTTTTCCCATCCAAATCTTGCTGCGTAGGCTTGCGTGAAAATGATTCTGGCAATTTAAGTTCATCACCGGAAATGGTCATCTCGCCATTCATAAATTCATTGACGATGTGACTAAAATCTTCTTTTGATCGAGGTACAAAATCTGTTGATTTATTTACTGCCGGATCGTAATAACTAGCAACTTGTGTAGAAACTTCGTCTTCCTCATGCTCCACTTCTTCCTGTTTTGTGGTCTTAAGAATAATTTCAGGCATGATGTCATTATCAACAAATATTTTATTAAGTGTTTTGTACATTACACCAAGCTTAGAACAAACTTCCTGATCAAACAGTTTGTAGAAAACCAATTTAACCTCGATGTCTATTTCTATATTCTCAATAGTTTTTTGAAATACTTCACAGATATGCTTTGGATCAAGTGCTTCTTTATCAATACTGTCATCACACTTAAGTTCGAGGTACTCAAGTCTAGCTTCTAGATTACTAACCTCTTCACCATAGAGGTTCATCGCTTTTGCATGCATGGTCGTGATAGCGACCATTTCTTCCATCTCATCCTGATTAACTAGACTCAACTCGCTAAAGTCATTGTCACCCACCGCCGTACTTGCTGGTGTTAAAGAAGTATTTAGGTTAACGAAGAAGTGCTGACTAATATCATTTTTTTCTGTACGAAATATACGCGTACAGTCCATATATTTCATCTGTTCTTCATCAGATGTCGCCTGCTCTGCAAGATCAAATAATTTATTATCAGCGCTATTTAACATTTGGCTGATTAAAATCATGAGGTGATCATTGACACAGGAAAATACTTTATCAACGATTTTCGAATATTTCGTTGAGTCCATGTTTTGTGGTTGAGCTTGTTGATTTGCAGGCATAGTAGCAATCCAGTCTAAATGTGGTTAAAAATACAACATTTTTTGAGCACCTCATGGTGCTAATTTATGTGATATTTATTATCTAATTTGGATGCATTTGACGCAGAGTAATACGGTCTGCGTAATTAATCGATTAATTTTGACTATTTGAGGAATTTTATAACTTATTGAATTTATGCAGATATTATCTAATATGATTGGAAGTCACTTAATATCAGACTCAACTATAGCCATCGCCGACATTTTATCAACCGTTTTTTGTCAAAATGTGACAATTTAGTGTCGGTTTTCCGACAAACGGTAGAAATGTGTTAATTTTTCCGAATTAGGTGTCGGTTTTTTAGACAGACTACAATTTAGTAGAAAGCAGATTATTGGCAATTAATTTAGTAAACGACTCGCTATACATAAGCAATACAGTCGTTTGTTTGCCAGGGAGGGTGTTTTTCAAAGACTTGTTGAAACAGATCGGTATCAATTAGTCGTTGTAACCAGTCACGTACCGCTGGATAATCAGACTGTTCGAACCCGTTTTTATCAACCAGTGAGAACTGGCGTATAAATGGAAAAACACCGATATCCGCGAGAGAAATTTTATCAGCTAAGAGATAACTGCTCTCTGAAAGCATGTCTTCGAGCTCTTCAATGAATTTTTCACAGGCAAGACGATACTGTTCCTGTGTCTGCTCTGGGTATCGATCAGCGTATTTATAGTGGTCTAAATCATTTTTGAAGGAGTAATCATTGGTCTCAATTAGCATTTCGGCATCCAATAGGTAGCGATTATCGTTACCTAACCAATTATCAGGATCATGTTGAGACAGTGCCCATTTAACGATATCCCAACTTTCGGTTAAAACCTCATCCTTTGTTACCTGTAGCACCGGAACGGTGGCATCCGGCGAAAGATCCAATAGCTGTTGAGGCATACTCTTTAATTCAACTTCACGCAATTCAATTTTAATGCCTGCCTTTTTTAATGCCATATGCGCGCGCATACAATAAGGGCAACGTCGAAAGGTGTACAAAATAGGTGTATTCATGAGGCAAAGATAAATTTAAGACTTTGTATCAAACTTAAATTTAAATATGATGAGTAAGATACTCATGACGCTTATTAAGCTGGCGCCAACTATCAAGGGAACATTTTCGGTGAGAATGGCATGCGCCGCCCAAAAGGCATTGCCTGCTACCGATATAATCAGCATATACATTGATACGTCATCTGTATGTCGCGTTTTCAGCGTTTTAACAATTTGTGGTACCAGAATAAAAGTACAAAGGAATGATGCGATCCAGCCAAATAAAACTTCGAGTGCCATGTTATTTTTCTTTACCTATGTTTAAGCGTAGCGCGTCTGTTGGATTCACGCTGCTCATCTTTAATATGTTTACGATGTTGGCTAATTTCATTCACATCTGAGCCAATGTGTGTTTCGCCACGTTGTTTAGCCAATTGTACTTGACGTTCCCGTTCAGCAAAACGATTACGTTGTTTATCCGATTTTTTATCAAAGCAACTCGGGCAGCTTACACCCTGTTGGTATTTTTCACTTTGTTTATCTTCTTCTGTTATGGGTAATCGACAGGCATGGCATTGATCGTATGACCCTTTTTCCAGTTGATGGTCAACGCTAACACGATTATCAAAAACAAAACATTCCCCTTCCCATAATGAATTTTTTTCATCAACGGTTTCGAGGTATTTTAAAATACCGCCTTGCAAATGGTAAACCTCATCGTAGCCTTGCTCTTTCAAAAAAGCAGTCGATTTCTCACAACGAATCCCACCAGTGCAGAACATAGCGACCTTTTTATGTTTTTTCGGATCCATATTATTTTCGACATAATCAGGGAACTGTCGAAAAGTTTCGGTTTTTGGATTGATGGCATTTTTAAATGTGCCGATTGCAACTTCATATTCATTACGTGTATCAACCAGCGTGACATCAGGATCTGAAATTAATGCATTCCAGTCTTCTGGTTTAACATAGGTGCCGACAACTTGATTGGGGTCGATACCTTGTACGCCCATGGTAACAATTTCTTTTTTAAGTTTTACCCGGGTACGATAAAACGGCATTTCCTCATCATAAGATTCTTTTGTGCGCAGTTCTTGAAGGCGTTCATCAGAACGTAACCAGCCATGCAGTTTATCGATGGCTTTCTGAGTGCCTGCAACAGTTCCATTGATGCCCTCCTGCGCAAGTAATATCGTGCCTTTAATTTCATGTTTAACCATGAAGTCATAAAGAGGTTGACGTAATTCTTGAAAGTTCTCAAGCGTGACGAAATGATATAACGCAGACACAGTAATCTGCAGGGTGCTGTCTTGTGACATTGTGCTTCCTCTTAATTAACCGGCTGGAGCGTAAATCCAGAGCCAAAATCGAATTTTACCTTATTTTTGCAAATGAAAAAATAGCCGGGAAACTGCTATGATGCGGAACCGTCTGAATTCACAATAATAAAAATATGCAATTTCTCACTGAACTGGTCTCAGCCATCAATAGTATTGTCTGGGGCCCGCTAATGCTGGCACTCATATTAGGCACAGGGCTGTATCTAATGGTCGGCCTGTCTTTGATGCCATTGCGTCGAATCACCTATAGTTTCAAACTACTCTGGCAAGGTCGTAATAAATTGGGTGAAGGTGATATCGCCCCCTTTAATGCACTGATGACCTCTCTGTCTGCCACCATTGGGACTGGCAATATAGCAGGTGTTGCGACAGCGATATTTTTAGGTGGCCCCGGCGCTTTATTCTGGATGTGGTGTACAGCACTGGTTGGTATGGCGACAAAGTATGCTGAAGCGGTGTTAGCGGTAAAATACCGCGAGGTAGATAGTAACGGACACCACATCGGCGGTCCGATGTTTTATATCAAAAATGGACTGAAATCACATTGGGCCTGGCTAGGTACATGTTTCGCCTTATTCGGTGCCATTGCCGGCTTTGGTATCGGTAACACCATTCAGGCAAATTCGGTTGCTGACGTCATCAATAATACCTTCGCTGTCCCGCATTTGGTAACAGGAATGATAATGGCGGTTCTGGCGGCTCTGGTTTTAATTGGTGGCATTGAACGTATTGCTAGTGTCGCTGGTAAGTTAGTTCCATTAATGGCTATCGCCTATCTTTTTGCCGGTCTGTTTATATTGATATTGAACGTTGAGAAACTGCCGGAATCTTTTTCACTAATCTTTACTCATGCCTTCACGCCTGTTGCCGCAACCGGCGGTTTCGCTGGTGCTGCCGTTTGGGCTGCTATTCGTTTTGGTGTGGCACGAGGTATCTTTTCTAATGAAGCAGGTTTAGGTAGTGCACCTATCGCACATGCGGCTGCCAGCACAAACAGTCCTGTGCAGCAAGGCAGTATCGCCATGTTAGGCACGTTCATCGACACCATCATCATCTGCTCGATAACAGGACTTGTCATCATTTCATCCGGCGTCTGGACAAGTGGTGAAACCGGTGCCAGCTTATCCTCTGCTGCATTTGAATCGGCATTACCTGGATACGGTAGTTATATTGTAACCATTGGTCTTAGTGTTTTTGCCTTCACGACAATTCTTGGCTGGAGTTTCTATAGTGAAAAGTGTGTGGAATATTTGATAGGTGAAAAAGGCATAAAACCATTTAGAGTTTTATGGATTATTGCCGTGCCTATTGGTGCAACAGCCAATCTTGATTTCATGTGGTTAGTTGCAGATACACTAAATGCTTTGATGGCAATACCCAACCTGATTGCGCTTATTCTTTTAAGCCCCGTGGTTTTCAAATTAACGCGAGATCATTTTAAAGCCGTTTAATGTTTTCTTATAAAGTAGATACTAAAGTGCAATAAAATTGCACCACTATATATGTTCCCTGAATTCACCCTGCTAGAAATTGGTTTTACCGGTCTGTTGTTTATGTGGGCGGGTTTTGTCCGCAGTGGACTTGGTTTTGGTGGCGCAGCACTCGGCTTGCCTTTTATGCTTATCATTCATGACCAACCGGTTTACTGGTTGCCCATTATAAGCTCGCATTTACTATTTTTTTCAGCATTGACATTACGTACCCGCTTAAACAATGTTAATTGGGATTATCTGAAATATTCGTTACTGTACATTCTTCCTCCTGCATTAATTGGTGTGTTTGGCTTACTTAACTTACCTAACCTCTGGGTTGTTACCTTTATCTATTGCATCACCTTATTCTATGCATTTATGTGGCTATTCAATAAGGCTATTCATAGCGAAAACAAATGGCTCGATAAGGCTTTATTAATCTTTGGTGGTTATGTTGCAGGCACTTCATTAACCGGTGCGCCGCTAATGGTCGCTGTTTATGTCCGTAACGTTATTAAGTCACAACTTCGAAACACGTTATTTGTACTTTGGTTTATCCTGGTAAGCATTAAAATGGCAACGTTTGCTGCACTAGACGTAGATCTAAATCTGCTCACTGCACTTGTTTTGTTGCCGGTGGCCGCTGTTGGCCATTTCATTGGTTTGCAAACACATGAAATGATACTTCGCAATGATATTGTGTTTAAACAGGTTATTGGTGGAATGTTAGTGATTGTTAGTGGCCTGGCTTTGTGGAACTTGTACTAATATTTATAATATATTAATACGCTTACCTCTCTCGTTCCCACGTTTCTGCGTGGGAACGAGAAAATCACCTATAGGCGCAGAATAAATACCACGCACCATATCCAATAACAAGTATACGAACCATCCACGTTCTGACATACAATATCATCAATGAAAACAATAAAAGAAAATAACGATTATGACTGACTTTATCCCGGGTCAACGCTGTATCAGCGATGCCGAACTTCAGATGGGACTTGGTACCATTTTGACGGTAGAGCACCGTACACTCAGCGTGCTCTTTCTGGCAACCGGTGAAACGCGAACCTACGCTCAACAGACGGCTCCTCTTACCCGTGTTTTATTTTCTATTGGCGATAACATCACCAATCATGAAGGTTTGAAAATAAAAGTTAATGAAGTGATCGAAACGCATGGTTTGATTACATACACAGGGATTGATAGTAATGGAGCTAGCCATCAAATCGAAGAAGCCGAGCTGGATAATTTTATTCAATTGAACCGCCCTTCTGAACGATTATTTAATGGTCAGATTGATAAAGACAACTGGTTTGAATTGCGCTATCAGACGCTGCACCATAAAAATCGTATAGCTAAATCAGATTTGTATGGTCTCACCGGTAGCCGCACCAGTTTAATTCCCCATCAGTTATATATTGCTCATGAAGTAGCTAATCGATATGCACCGCGTGTTTTGCTGGCAGATGAAGTGGGTTTAGGTAAAACCATTGAAGCGGGATTAATCTTGCATCATCAAATATTAACGGAACGCGCACAGAGAATTTTGATTGTTGTACCAGAGACATTAATGCATCAGTGGCTGGTAGAAATGTTGCGTCGTTTTAATCTTCATTTCAAAATTTTCGATAAAAATCGTTGTGATGATTTAACAGCAGAAAATACATTTGAAAATATTTTTCATTCCGAACAACTGGTTTTATGCAGTATAGATTTTTTAGTTAGTAATGCAGATGTATTTGAACAGAGTGTAATGGGCGAGTGGGATTTGCTGGTAGTGGATGAGGCGCATCACTTACAGTGGTCAGCTGAAGAACCCAGTATTGAATATATGGTTGTCGAGCAGCTTAGTTATCATACTAAGGGGGTATTATTATTAACGGCTACGCCTGAGCAGTTAGGAAAAGAAAGTCACTTTGCGCGTTTACGACTTCTTGACCCTAATCGTTTCCCTGACTTTCAGCAGTTTATCGAAGAAGAAGAAAACTACGAACCGTTTGCTCAGGTGATTGAAGACCTGTTAGATGGCAAGCCGTTGACGCAAGATGATAATAATCTGATAAAAAGTACCTTTGCTGAAGGTGATAATTCATTATTACTTGCTCAGGTCGAAACATCCGAATCTTCCCGCATAGAATTAGTTGAACATTTGTTAGACCGTCATGGTACAGGTCGTGTGTTATTTAGAAATACACGCTCAGCAGTAAAAGGCTTTCCTGAGCGCGTATTACATAACTATAAGCTTGATGCACCTGAGCATTACCGAAATCTTGATCATGAAGATGTTTCGCAATTACTCGCACCAGAAGTGTTGTATCAAAACACTGAGCATATAGAATATTGGACTCAAATTGATCCCCGTATTAAATGGTTAAGTAAAAAATGTGCAGCGATCTATCCAGATAAAGTTTTGGTTATTGCGGCACATGCAGAAACCGCGCTCGATATTGTGCAGTTCTTCAAAACACAAACGGGTTTACATGCAACGGCATTCCATGAAGGTCTTAGCATTATCGAGCGAGACCGTGCTGCGGCTTTTTTTGCTGATTTTGAAACCGGCAGTCAAGTTCTGGTCTGTTCTGAAATTGGCAGTGAAGGCCGAAATTTTCAGTTCGCTCATCATTTAGTCCTATTTGACCTGCCCATCAATCCGGATCTCCTCGAGCAGCGAATCGGCCGACTCGACAGAATCGGGCAGACGAATAGTATTAATATCCATGTTCCTTATTTAGCGAATACAGCACAGGAGGCTTGTTATCGCTGGTATAACGAAGCGCTGGAAGCCTTTGCTCATACTTGTCCTGCCGGTCATTCGGTATACAAACGTGTATTGCATGAGCTGCATGATGTGTTAAATGCATCGAATCAACAAACAGAAAGTTCTGCACCACTTGAAAATTTGATTACACAATCAAAAGAGTATTACCAACAATTATCTCAATCACTGCAACGTGGGCGTGATCGTTTACTTGAGTATAATTCATGTCGTCCAAAAGTCGCACTCGACATAAAACATCGCGCTGAAACTGAAGATGCATCAAACGAACTTGCAGACTACATGGAAAATGTTTATGACTGCTTTGGTATCGATAACGAGTTACACAGTGAGCATTGTTTTATTATTACGCCAACGGAACATATGATTTCGCAATTTCCCGGGTTGGCAGATGATGGTATGACTATTACCTATGATCGTAATATTGCTTTGAGTTTTGAAGATGCGCACTACATCACCTGGGAGCACCCGTTAACAAATAATGCCATCGACATGGTATTAACCAATGAAATGGGAAATACAGCCGTTACTGCAACTGAATACGCCGGAGTAACCGCAGGCAGTGTTCTACTCGAGTGCCTGTTTTCAATAGAAAGTGCGCCAATAGCTGAGATCCAGAGTAATCGCTATTTACCCCCTACTATGATTCGCGTGGTCTGTGATGAACGTGGCGCCGATCACAATATCAAACTACCGCATACAGAGATTAATGCAAATCACCAGTTTGTTGACAAAGGCGTAGGCAACAAAATTGTAAAAGCCAAGAAGAAAATCCTTAAGGCGATGCTACAGCGCAGTGAAAAATTTGCTGATTTAAAATCAGCAAAAGTCTTGCAGCTAGCTCAACAAAATGCCAGCAATATTTTAACTAAAGAAATTAATAGGTTAAACGCACTATCTAAAGTAAATTATAATATAAGAGCAGATGAAATCGCCTACTTTGAAAAGCAACTATCGACTTTGACAGAGGTAATTGAAAGCGCGAATCTGAGATTAGACGCAGTACGCGTGATTGTTGCAACATAGCCAGTTCAGTTACCATAAATATGAAATATTTAGAGTCTTACATATTTTTAAAAGCTTGAACCGCAGAGGCGCTGAAAGACAATTTTAACTTATTACTTCTCTGCGCCTCTGCGGTAGAGTCTTTTGACTTTTACTAAGAATGGCTACTAATTATGTTACAGATTAATATAACTAAACCCCTTTTCCTGCAATTTCATAATGCCATCCACACCAATTGGCACCACAACTGAAACCTCCAGCAGGTCTTTTTCTGTCCAGTTCAAGCTTTTCATAGTGTTTCCACACGCCTGAAACGTTACGCCGTACTCGCTCAGCGACTGCACACGTTGTTGATGCACACGAGATATGGCGCGTTTAGGGCGTGTTCCTAAAAGATTTAGTCCTGAACCAAAAGCGGCGACGACCAATTCGATATCATCACCGTATTTTCTGAGCATTTCCCCACAGGAGAAAAGCACGTGCTCAATGTAGTCGTGATCCGCACGATTACATTGGTATACTAGCTTATGAGTCGTCGTATCTTCAAAATGCGTCTCAGTGTGCTTCGCATTCGCTTTACCGGAAAGACTTGCACCCAGACCGATACCACCAAAACCTAAGAGTGATAAAAATTGACGTCGTTTAGTCGGTTTCATCATTATTCCTCTGCAGAACGTTTTTCTTTAGTGGGAAATTGTTTCATAAAGTTCCAGGCTTCATGAGTCGCTTCCAGATCTTTATTCTGTTTACCCACCAGCCACTTGGCCAACATCGATACATCGTGTTTGATTGATGGCATGGTATGCCCTCCACTTTTTACCTGATAAAACCGTAATTCTGCACTGCCTTCAACATCAGGTGGAAAGATTCGTTGAATGATGTAACTGCCGTCTTTTGTACTATTGTCAGGCAAATTCGTAATACGTTGTCGCGTGATTAGTTTGTTAACCTTTATCCAGTACTGCAGTGTGTCTTCAGCGGATAATAAAGCCACGCCTTGCTTTCGAATTTGCCCCCCTTTCCATAAAACCAGAGGATCATTTGTACCATTCATTATCATCAGTGGAATGGCGTACTTTGGTTCTGCACAATCGGATAATACAGGCTGATTTGCAACAAATGCTACGGCAGCGGCGAATTTATCGCCCAGCTCGGTAACCAGACGGTAAGTCATCATGCCGCCATTCGAGGCGCCAGTCACGTATACCCTATTCAAATTTGTATGGTAATGCTCATTTGTCCATGTAATTAGAGAATCGATAAAGCCGACATCATCCGCAATAGAGGATGACCCGCTGCCTTCTATCGGTACTCGGCAATCATTCCAGTTCTGCTTTTCACCATTGGTATCACCGTTTTTGACATTAATGCCATTGGGAACCACTAATAAAAATCCTTCTTTATCCGCTAACGTTTGCCATTCTTGCGAACCACCGGCATCTTTTTTAAATATCTGACGCATGCTCTGTTTACCACCGTGTAATACGAATACAACGGCAGGATGCGCATCGAGTTTCTCTGGACGATAAACTCGAAAATATCGCGTTAGTTTGTCGTGTGGCAAAGAAATTTCAAACCAGCCAGATTGGCTGGTATCAATTCCATTACTTTCAGTTTGGGCGGTTGCTTGTGTGGCGAAGGTAAAAAGGATTATAAAAATCCAATAAAGGGCAAGTTTAAACATCATAGGCATTATATAGATATGGCTTCAGATAGATTATAATTAACAGATTACGACGATATCTAATTCGTGACAATCTTTTTAACTGTAACACAGGTATTACTTTGTTTTCTGAACAACTATTTGACGAGTCTCTGCTGAATGCCCTGAAATTTCTTGGCTTCACTGAAATGACTGAGGTACAAACTGCCGCTATTCCACAGGCCCTTGCTGGTAAAGATCTAATCGTCAATGCTAGAACAGGCAGCGGTAAAACGCTGGCGTATGTCTTGCCGATGCTGCAACAGATACTGGATAATCCACAAAGTGTCACGCAGGCGCTAATTATCGCGCCAACACGTGAGCTATGTCGTCAAATCAATAAACAATGTACGGTATTGGCGCAGTACACCGAGATAAATACAGCGGTTATCATCGGTGGTGAAGACCCAAAACATCAATTGAAAGCGTTAGAAAAATACCCTGACATCATCGTTGCTACACCCGGTCGTTTACTAGAACACGTTAAACGTAAAATTATTGATTTAGATGCCATCAACATACTCGTGCTTGATGAAGCTGATCGCATGCTGGAAATGGGATTTAGCAATGACGTCATCGAAATAGCCAGCCAATGTAACGAAGAATGTCAGACCGTACTCTATTCTGCCAGCTTTAACGAAAGCAAATTCAAGGATCTTACCGACATCATCCTGCTAGATGCTGAATTACTTCTTGTCGATAGCGCACGAGAAAACAATGAGAACATCTTACAACAGAAAATTCCTTCAGAGAGTGACGAACACAAACTAGACCTTTGCCACTACCTTCTCAACAAAGAGAATGATGATGTTGATTACACGCGTGCGATTGTTTTCGCCAATAAAAAAGAAACCGTCAATAGAATTAGTGGTTGGTTACAATCAAAAAACATCGCTTCAGCTGTCGTGCATAGTGATGTGGATCAGGACAAACGCAACAATATGCTGAGAAAATTCAGGAATGGTGATATCGATGTTATCGTCGCAACGGATGTTGCATCACGAGGGCTTGATATCAGCAATCTGGATTTAATCATAAATTTTAATGTACCTCATGATGGTGAAGACTACATGCATCGAATTGGTCGCACAGGGAGAATGTTTGATACCGGCACGTCTACTACTCTGGTCAATGCACACGAATGGAACAAGATGATTGGTATCGAAAACTTTTTAGAGGTTGAGTGTGTTGAACATAAAATAAAATCTCTGGAAGGCAGTTATAGCGGGCCTGAAAACAGAAAATCATCAGGTAAAGCCTACGGCTCTAAAAAGAAAAAGGTAAAAAAAGAGAAAAAAGAAAAAAATAAATCTAAAAATAGAGCGCGAGATAAAAAGAACATTGGGAAACGCCGTCAGGCATCCGATTCAGGTCGCTTTAAACACGAGTAACCCATGATTCAACAGTATTAAAGATGTTCAATAGTCAGTTACTTATCCCCTTTGTTTTTTTACTAACTGGTTTTGGTTCTGCCTATCTCTTTTTAAATTACTCTTCAGGTGAAACAACATTGTCGTCAAGCAATGAACCGTTCATGCAAGCTGATGTTGTTAATAACATCAGTCTATATACCCCTGATATGTTGAGTACACCCGAAGAAAATCGATTATCTAAACTAGAAAATGAAGTCGAGCAACTAAAACAACAATTGCTGCAGGTTAATCAAACACTAGAATCGTTCTCTACTGAAAACAAGCAAATCAGTCCGGTTATTTTTGGGCGTACAAATAAAATCCCAACACCTTCCGTATTAACGCAAAGACTACACAGTTATGAGAGCCTCATCAGAGGTGGTATCGATCAAATAACCGCTGAAGATATCGTTAGAAGAAAAAATAATTTCGAACTAAAACGGTTGGCACTTCAAGATCGCGCCACGCGTGAAAATTATCTAAACACCCAACAATATTATGATGAGTTAAATACTATCAATCAAAGCGATATCAGCCTTAGAGATGAACTAGGTGATGATCGCTATGACGAATATCTATTCTCCAGCAAACAAAACAATAGAATTAAAATTTCATCTGTCATGTTGGGATCAGCGGCTGAAGAAGTCGGAATTGAAAAAGGTGATGTAGTATTGAGTTACAACAATCAACGCATGTTCACCTGGCAGGAGTTGAAAGGCGCAACAACGGAAGGATCATTAGGTGAGTTTGTGTCAATGACTATCTATCGGGCCGGCGAGCATTACAGCTTTACCGTGCCTCGTGGCCCATTAGGTATTCAGCTGGGTGCAACAAGGTTAGAGCCCTAATTTTTAGTGTAATTCTAAGCTAGAACCGTGCAAATTAGCACGGTGTATTAAAGCCTCAAAAACAATCTCGTTCCGCCTTCCACAGCATACCCTGGATTCAATAAAGTCTGCTGCGCGTGCATGTCGCGCCTTATCAATCATTGATTAAAGTATGGTTACAGGGAAAGTGGTATGGACATTAAAAGCTAGCATAGATAATCATTGCATTGATTACCCACTTATAAGCATAGCAGCACAACACTCGACATAAAATTATGTCAGAAGTTTGCTTCCTGTCTGACGCATGGGAATCATTTTTTTCGATATAAAATATTAATTTTATTTTTAATTCCCGCGAAAACCTTATAGTATTACCTCTCTTGTAATTACACCGCTGTTATCAGGCATGGTTATTCACTATGGTCACCTATTTATACTGGTTTGTTATTATTTCACTCGCACTGGGTTTATTATATTTTCTTGGTTACAAAGTGGAAGAATGGAAAATTGGGCTCATTGCCGCTTTTAGTGTCTGTGCAATTGGTTACTTAGCGTATCACTTTCATTTTCAGCAGGTTTTTGTGAAACGTTATGGCGGCGTTATGAGCATAAAAATTCCTGTCGGCGAACTACATTTAGCCGCAACATGGAAAGACGATAATTTATGGATTGAAAATTATAATCCTAAAACCAACACCTGCCATTTCAGAGAATACTCACGTGGCAATCTGCTACAAGGTAGTGTCACTATTAAAAACTGTAACCCTTTATTAAGACAGTCCGTTTTTACGCAACCTTTGTCAAATTAATATGTTTGATTTTCCTCGATTTTTCTCAAGTTCTGTCACACTGGTCGTTTTAATATTTATTTCGACAGTAAGTTCGGCAGAAAGTAATCAACAAAAATTTACTAAAAATAATTTTTCACACTGGTTGAATGCAGCTTATATTGCGCAGGCCACGTACCAATCGAATGAAAAATTAATTAATGTACTGAACAAACAGAATTATGAAGTTCAGCAATTACAACAAATAGAAGGCTTTTCTGTTGGTTATGTGCTGGCAACCAATCATAAAACCAAGCAACATATTATAGCTGTACGGGGCACGGCTAATGCAGAAAATATAATGATAGATGCGGCGTTTGTACTGGTACCGGATAAATTATCCGGCATTAAAATCCATCAGGGTTTTTTACTTTCCGCTACCGACATATATCAAAATGTTAAACAAAAAATCAATCCCGAGTATACGATCAATACCATAGGCCATAGCCTAGGTGGTGCTGTCGCAATTATTTTAGCGATGATGTTTGATGCGCAAGGCTATCATGTCAATGAAGTGATAACTTTTGGTCAGCCCAAAGTAACTAATATCAGCGGCAGTAGACATTTCGAACATTTAAACGTAACCCGATTAGTTACACCTAAAGATGTGGTTCCACTAGTACCACCGTTAGATCCGATGGATCTGATGAACTTAAGCATTTTCTGGCATCAAGGTACCGAGATTATCCTGTACACAGATAAGCAGTTTGCAGTACTAACAGGTATCGCTAGTGTAATGCGGGCAAAAGATTTTTTGAATGATATACCTGGTGAGCAACATATAAATAATCATTTTATGAGTACTTATATTCGTCGCCTTACGTCGAAACTAACCTCACCCGTCGAAATTCGCTATGTCAGTGACTTTAGATTCTCCGACTGGTTTGGAACACCTTCCACTACCAATAAATGACATGTCTAAATAAATCGGACGTATTATTAATAAAGTGCTGGTACTTAATCACATACAGTAATAATATAAGACTCAATACAATGATTCACGAAAGCTATATTTGGAGCACATAGAATAATGAAAATTCAATATTTCACCTCTTCAGCCGTTGCCATTGTCCTAAGTACATTCGCAACAGTAACTGCATACGCAAATAACGAAAACAATTCAGGCAGCTACAACAACTGGACGCCACAAAATCAATATTGGCAGGCACCTAACTGGTCTAATTTTAATTTTCCACCTACCTCGCAACAACGTAGACCTTATTATGGACCACAGGGTGCGTATCAACAGCAGCCTCGTCAGGCGCCAAATTATAGACCGCGAATCCCCAACTATAATCAACAACAAAATATGAATCGCCCTAACCCGAACATGGCACCTCCACAAAATGCGTACCGTGGTAACTCTAATATGGCACCTCCACAAAATGCCTATCGTGGTATTCCGCCTCCACCAAATGGTCCTTATAAATATGGTCCGGATAATGGTGCCTCAGCTTTTAATGTTCCTGGCTATAACCGTAACCGCAATAATAATGGCTGGGGAAATAATGGCTGGAATAACAATAAATTTTGGGGACAAAGTGGTCCAAATCAATGGATGAACCCAAATAAACACAACATGGAACAAGGTTGGGACGATATGATTAATGCGCCTAGTCGTATGGGTGAAATGCCTGGTGGCTGGACAGCACCGGAAGTATCAATGCCAAACCCAATTGATATGGGTGATCAGATGCAAGATAATATAAAAGATTTGCCTGAACAAATTCGTAATATGGATGTAGGAAACTAAAAAATCTAAAGCAAACACTTCAGTAGTTTTGCAAAAGACCCAGCCATGCTGGGTTTTTTATTTGCCTGTAAAAAGCGACTTACACAAGCATTTTAACTTCTTATTTTTAGGAAATTTAAAATTATACTAGTTATATCATTAACATACAGGACATATTAAAAGTAACTTCAACGTTAACTAAGAGTTTGTTTCTTCTAGAGAAAATCTAATATTTTGTAAACTTTTGTAAATAATTGTCTATTCTTATTTTTCTTGGAGCACAATTTCAAGTACCCGCTGCGCACCCTAAATGTAAATGAAGCTTTTTCTGCGTACCACAATTTTTACAGTGAGTTTAAATTGATACACATTAAATTTTAAAAAATTTTACATTTATGATTAGAGAAACGCTTACAAATAATGCGCTATTAAAAAAACAGATTACCCCTCTGTTTAAAGCCACCTTAGCAGGCGGTTTAGCAAACATTTTCTCCGCATGTCTAGTCTTTATCTTATTCAACAATAGTCCTCAGGAATCTCAGGCTATCGTTTTGAGTACAGCCATAATATTTTTCTCTGTGATTCGAATATTTATCTCTGAGCATTATTTAAAGTACAAAAATAATGGCATAAAATTATATATTTACTCGCATGTATTTTTAACTCTTCTGATTGGTATTGCCTGGGCCGGCTATGCATACATGCAAATTGAGGTAGAGGCTGATTCATTAAGGAACTTTGTCATCCTGATTAACTTTGGCCTTATTGCTGCAAGTATTGCCACACTATCTACTCTGATACTCGCATACCTAGTATATATAGTGCCGCAGTCTATCGCTATATTCTATGTATTTCTAAATCAAGATTCTAATTACAGTCTGTATATGGGCGCAGCATTTATAATATACACAACACTCATGATTACCACTAGCCTGCAGTTTAATCGACGATTTATCAGAGAGTTAGACCTCAAGTTTAAGAATAAAACATTGATTCTTGATTTAAATGAAGAAGTATTACACCGAGAACAGGCTCAGATTGAACTAGAAAAAAATAAACACGAGCTAGAAATAAAAGTTGAAGAAAGAACAAGAGATCTGGTTGAAATTAATACCAATCTTGAAAACGTTATTACTAAAAAAGAACAGGCTGAAGATAGCTTACAACACCTCGCCTATCATGATGAACTTACCGGTCTACCAAACAAAAACCTTTTAGTTGATAGGATTAAACAATCCTTAAAAATTTCGACTCGAAATAAACAGCAACTGGCAATATTATTCCTTGATCTCGATCGCTTTAAAAATATCAATGACAGCTTGGGACACACCATTGGTGATAAATTACTACAGGAAGTTGCATCACGTTTATACACAACACTACGGAGTCATGACACAATTTCACGTAATGGTGGTGATGAGTTTGTTATTGTTCTTGAAAGATTGAAAAATAGCAGTCAGGCAATATATGTAGCGAAAAAAGTCATCACCTGTTTGACCGACACCTTCGAAATAGGCTCACATAAAATTCATATTGGTGCCAGTATTGGTATCAGCCTCTATCCTGGTGATGGCGAAACACCTCTAACTCTATTACGAAACGCTGACACAGCCATGTACCGTGCAAAGCAAGCTGGTGGTAATCAGCTGCAGTTCTATGATAAGAGCATGTCGAATCAATTACGCAATCGGCTTGAACTAGAAAATGAATTACACAGCGCGCTTCTTAACGATGAATTTTATATGGTCTACCAACCCCAGATTAATTGCACTACGAATGAAACAACAGGCTTTGAATCGCTTATTCGTTGGAATAATAGTAAATATGGAGAGATACCACCTGATCGATTTATCCCTCTGTTAGAGGAGACTGGGTTAATTTACTCTGTAGGAGAGTGGATTGTTCGCCAAGTAATTTCATTTGTTAGTTCACATAACACAAAAAATGTTTGCTTCTCGATAAATCTGTCAGCATTACAATGTAGCGATCTAGGGTTTGTAAAGTTTGTTGAGAATGAAATTCATACGAGTGGCATTTCTCCTTCTCAGATAGAATTTGAAATTACTGAAACACTGTTAATTAAAGATTTTGATAAAACCAAATTATTCCTCAAAGAGCTGCATTCAATAGGATGTGCCATTGCACTTGATGATTTTGGAACAGGTTACACTTCGATGAGTTATCTGGCGCGTTTACCAATTGATATTATTAAAATTGATAAGTCACTAATTCGTAACATCAATAATAATGACAGCTTGCGAAGCATTGTAAGAGCAATTGTCACCATGAGCAAAAGTTTGGGTATGAAAAATATATTTGAAGGCATTGAAACTACAGCAGAACTCGAAGAAATAAAATTATTAAATGGTTCAATAATTCAAGGTTTTTTATTTAGCAAACCATTAAATGCAATAGATGTTGAGCAATGGTTGCAGCAACTTGGTACAAAAATTAAACATGCGTAATAAGTATATCTATACTAAAGCCCCGCTTACTTTTTTATAAATAAATATTGGCCGTTACCATAACTCTTGCCGTTGTTCGGGCTAAACATAGTTTTACATAAACTGAAGTATTTGTTCCAATCTTCAACTTCTTCTAAAGAGATGCATTCTGGATACAGTTGATCGATGGTCAGCCAGAACCGTTTATGCCATTCATCAAGCGTTTTCCAGTAATTAAGTCCATTAACAAACCAACTATTAGAATATTCAAGATGTGTGGTATGACGTTTCGGTTCACTAAATGGCCAAATATGAGCACCAGGATAATAATGCCCCATCTGACTCTCTTCAGAATTTAAATAATTAGGAATGGTGTCAAGTGAGACGATGCAGTGGTGTAAACATTTCCCACCTGTCTTTAATATCCGTGATATTTTTTTCTGTAATAAATCTATATTAGTAACATGTTCAAGTAAACCAATAGAAATAACTCTATCGAAATAATTATCCTCTATCACATCGGATTCGATGTCATCAAAAAATTCGGTAAATAATTTAAACCGAGTATCATCAAATGATTCTTCTTTCGCGATAAGCTGGTTTTTAATATGACGAGTTTGCACTTCGCTTGGATTAATGCCGACGACATGAATATCAGGAAACGTATTCAATAAATACTTGGATAGGCCACCAAAACCACAACCCAGATCTAGAACGGTCTGTCCATCTTGGATATCAGCACGTTCAGCCAGTAATTTGTATTTGTTAATCTGTGCTTGTTCAAGAGTTATATCGTCGAGCTCAGGTGATTCATCGGTCGCACCATAATAAGCCATAGTATAGGCCATATGCTGGGTATCCAGAAAAGCTAGATAGACTCGATATTCTTCATCATAGTGATCAACAGATACTTCACGTGTTTCTTTTTTTGCGATTTCGCCTTTAAAAGAACTAATTCCGTAACTTTCGACTGATTCATTATTTCCTTGCCAACGTTCATATTCACGCCTGAAAAAACGTTCCATCTGTTTTTCAAATTTCAATAGTTTTTCAGATTCAAAACAATGAATTCCCTGCTCTGCTAGTTGTTTTATTGTATCTGTCATTATTCGTTTAAATATATTTTTTTAAGGTGATAACAGCGTTGAGACCACCAAATGCAAATGAATTAGACATGGCGACATTTACTTTCTGTTGTCGTGCCTGATTAGGCACGTAGTCCAAATTACACTTATCATCTGCCTCTGTGAAATTAACGGTGGGAGGAATAATATCATGATGAGTCGCGAGCACAGTGGCAACTAATTCAAGCGCACTAGAAGCACCCAGTGCGTGCCCGTGCATAGCCTTCGTCGATGAGACAGCAAGATCTTTAGCATGTATGCCAAACACTTGATTAATTGCGTCTGTTTCTGTGATGTCGTTAGTAATCGTCGCGGTACCGTGGGCATTTATGTAATCAACCTTATCTGGCCCTACCTCGGCATGATGCAAGGCATTTTTTATTGCATTTTTAATACCATTAACATCCGGACGTGTAATATGACCGGCGTCTGAAGTCATGCCACAGCCCGCTATCTCAGCGTAAATCCGTGCGCCACGTTGTTTAGCATGTTCTTCAGACTCAAGCAGTAACATACCTGCGCCTTCACCCAGCACCAGACCACTGCGATCTTTACAAAATGGACGACAGGTATCGGAAGTGACAACACGCAAAGCGTCCCATGACTTAAGTAAACCATATGTGAAAGGTGCATCTGATGCCCCTACCAGCGCCACATCTATCATTCCGGACTGAATCATAGTCATACCCTGAATAATGGCATGTGAGCCTGACGCGCAAGCGCTGGCAAGCACAAAAGCGGGGCCCTTTATACCCAAATGCAGACTAACCATACTCGCCGCGGCACTGGGCATGCCTTTAGGAATGGTCAACGGGTGCGCACGTGAGCGTTGTTGTTTGTATAACTGATCGTATGTTGCTTCGTCAGTATGTTTACCACCACAACCACTGCCGATGATTGCGGCGGCATCGGTGAGTATTTCTTCACCACACACTAATCCTGCGTCATCAACCGCTTCCTGAGCAGCAATAACAGCTAACTGAGAAAAACGATCTAATATGGTGAGTTCATCAGATGAAAAGTATTGGTTCGGATTAAATTCCGGAACGGTGACAGCCAGCGGCATTCTGATATTTTCTATCGGTAAATCAAAGGGTTTAATGGCGGTTCGCCCTTTTTTTAAAGCATCCCAGAATGAAGGCACATTTAATCCCAAACCTGAAACGGTTCCCAGTCCTGTAATAACCACGCGACGATTTGACATGGCAGTCTTACAACGGGACGTCAACCCTTTATCTCATTGATTTTATTTATAATATCGTCAACCGTGACAATAGATGGAATAACTTCGTTGGGAATTTCAATATCGAAGGCTTCTTCCAGTTCGAATAACACGGTAATGGCTTTTAAAGAGTCCACACCTAATGCTGCAAGTTCAGCGTCAGGCGTAACTTCTTCTCGCTTGCAACCCGCTGTCTCGACAATAACATCAGCAACTTTTTCTAATATCATAGTTTTATTCTACTATTAGCCTGGTTGGCTATTGTTAAAAGTATGTAAAATTTTCCCTAAATCCTGCTTTTCATCTGTACAAAAAAGTAAACTTTAGTTATCAATCCATTTGTCGAATCCTTTTACGCTTTATCCACAATACTAATGAATTGTTTTAGTGAACGCTCTAAATAGTACGTATTTCACTATGACTCGTCTATAGTTATTTATATTAATTTCATGAAGATTCGTCAGGTTTTTAAAATAAAAATTAATTTGATGTTTTAACTAAATGTTGTCACTATATAGCCACGAGTTCTCATAGTTACTATAAAAATAATAAGGTGATACTAATGAAGACCGAGCATGAAGCCAATGCCGCTCGTCGTAAATCTAGAAGTAAGACAATCCAGGGTTACACACAGTTCAGTACGCGTTACGATTCTGACACCAGTGCTATCTGGTGCTGGATGCAACCGGAACCTCGCCCCTGTCTTAATGCCACCTTAATTGATGAGCTGGTTCTACTGCAAAAGCAGCTAACAAATACTTATAAAAACCAGCACCCAGATACCATCTGGCCCTTTCGCCATCTCATTCTTGCTTCAAAACTACCTAATATCTATAACCTTGGCGGTGATCTGGGGCTGTTTAAATACCTGATCGAAAATAAAGAAGAAGAAAAATTGCGTGACTACGCCTACAAATGCATCAATTTGTTACATCGAAATATAGATAATCTTGATCTACCCATCACCATGGTTTCATTGGTTCAGGGGCAAGCATTGGGCGGTGGATTTGAAACAGCACTGTCATGTGATGTCATCGTCGCAGAACGACGTTCGCAGATGGGCTTTCCTGAAATCCTGTTCAACCTGTTTCCCGGTATGGGTGCATACAACTTACTAACGCGTCGTATAGGTTCGTCACTTGCCGAGCGCATTATCCTCAGTGGCCGTACTTACAGCGCAACGGAACTCTATGATATGGGTGTTATTGATGTACTCGCAGAAGATGGCGAAGGCGTTCAAGCCGTAGAATCTTATCTAAAAAGCCATAATCAATCACACAACACTATACGTTCGATTAAAAAGATACGCCAGATTGTTCATCCCGTCACGCGGCAAAACTTATTTGATATCGTCGATATCTGGGTGGAAGCGGCTATGGATCTCAGCACTAAAGATTTAGCAAAAATGGAACGTTTACTGCATCTACAAAAGAATCAAAAAAACAGCCAGATCATTAAAGACCAACAAACTGAAAAAGTGCCGCGTCGGGGTGACTGGCGGAAATTAACCGATATCAGTTTTCCACTTAAAACCCATCTAGGTGAAAACGTTCTGCAAAATCGCAGAAAAAATGATTGTCGTCGGCAGACAACAACTAGTTAGTGGACATTTGTTAGCTTTAAAAGCTTGGTTCGAGGAGGCGCAGAGCATAGTGAGTTATTATTGGTGCATACGAACAATGCAGGGCAGGTACAAATTTAGTTGCACGACGAGTTCTTACTTTTGCACCTGTGTGCGAATAAATCAGCACCTACACGGATTAGCATGCAGCAACTAACCTAACTTTTCTCTATGCTTCCGCGTCTCTGCGGTTCAAGCTTTTGAACTTTATTTTTAAACACCTAAACACATGATTAAAGCCTTAAAAAATTTATTCATACTACCCATGGTCTGGTCATTCTTGATTTTGTTGAGCCTATTGCTCTATCTGTTATCACACATGCCCAGAGTATTGTCGGGACGTTACTACCACTTTCTATCTCGATTCTGGTGTAGAATTTTTGTTCATGCGCTTGATGTAAATCTGCAGCGCATCGATAAAAATACACAGCCATTACCTGATAACTATGTTCTGGTCGCTAACCACCCTTCTGCGTTGGAAGATTTTGCTATTCCCGCCTTGTTCGATATTTATCCATTAGCCAAAGCCGGTGTGCGTGACTGGATCGTATTGGGTCGCATCAGCGATTACGCCGGTACAATATATGTAAAACGTGATAGCGCAGATTCACGGCATGCCGCAAAAAAAGCATTACATGATGCGGTAAAGTCCGGAAAAAACATCGTGATTTTTCCTGAAGGCGGTTGCAAAGGCTCACGCATATACGAAAAGTTTCACAAAGGCGCGTTTGATATTTCTTTGCAAACCAATGTGCCCGTTTTACCCGTGTTTTTACACTATGTTGACCAGGCCACATTTGAATGGACTGATCAAACACTGCTACAAAAGTTGTGGCAGATATTCAAAAGTAATAAAAATCAGGTCAATTATTATGTTCATGATGTGATATCACCCGAAGATTTTGAAGATGCAGAAAGTTTTACCGCACATGTCCATTCGCAGTATCTAAAATGGCAGGATGAGTATGTCGATTAAGGTTTTAGTGTTTTTGATATTTTCTTTGTCGTCGTACCTATGCTCGAGGTGACAATATTTATGGAACATTACGCACACTAACTATCTCTAAATATCCATTAAAAGTACTGTAGGTCATTGTATTTATCAGATATAATGCGCGTTCCATTTGTGGTGCACTTCGGTCTGTACCTATTTTTTAAAGCGGTATACCAGTTAATAATATGCTGGAATAAAGTACCCCGGAAACTAAAACAGATTTCCGCCTGGACCGACCCAAACAATATTGCTTGGGCGGGCTGGTTCTGAGAGAGAATACTCCATGTCATTTGAATCCCTTGGCCTTATGGCCGAACTACACCGTGCTGTATCTGAAAAAGGCTACGACACCCCTACTCCTATCCAGAAACAGGCGATACCTGTTGTACTAAAAGGCCGCGACCTGATGGGTGGCGCGCAAACAGGTACCGGAAAAACAGCAGGATTCACCCTGCCGTTATTACAACGCCTGATGGAAACCGACGTGCCACATAAAGGCCGCCGTCCATTACGCGCTCTGGTGCTAACACCAACCCGCGAACTGGCCGCTCAAGTCGCTGAAAGCGTCCGTGATTACGGTCGTTATCTGCCACTGCGTTCGACGGTTGTATTTGGCGGTGTCAGCATCAATCCACAAAAGATGAAACTTATTAAGGGTGTTGACATACTTGTAGCCACACCCGGTCGTTTGCTTGACCATGTCAGTCAACGTTCAGTGAACCTATCTAACATTGATATTTTAGTACTTGATGAAGCAGACCGTATGCTTGACATGGGTTTCATCCACGATATTAAAAAGGTATTAGCGTTAGTACCAAAGAATAAACAAACACTGTTATTTTCCGCCACTTTTTCTGATGACATTAAAAAGTTAGCGAACGGCTTACTTAAGTCACCTGAGCTTATCGAAGTATCCAGACAGAATGCTGCAACGAATACCGTTACTCAGGTTATCCATCCTGTCGACAAATCGCGCAAACGTGAACTACTGTCATTCCTTATCGGTTCGAATAACTGGCAACAGGTACTGGTGTTCAACCGAACAAAACATGGTGCCAATCGATTAGCCGAACAATTAAATAAAGACGGCATCACTGCAGCCGCGATTCATGGCAATAAGAGCCAGGGTGCACGCACACGCGCGCTCGCCGATTTTAAAGCCGGTAAAGTACGTGTACTTGTTGCCACAGACATCGCGGCACGTGGCATCGATATCGAGCAACTGCCGCACGTGGTTAATTTTGAATTACCTAATGTAGCTGAAGATTACGTGCATCGTATCGGCCGGACCGGACGTGCAGGTAATGAAGGTGAAGCCATGTCACTGGTTTGTGTCGACGAGCTTAAATTATTAAAAGATATCGAAAAGCTCATCAAACGTGACATTCCCAAAGAAACCATCGACGGTTATGAGCCAGATCCATCTATCCAGGCGCAGCCGATTAAGAATGGTCGCGGTCAAAATAACAGCAGAAATAATGGCGGTAACAAACATCGTCGTAACGCTGGGAAGCCAGGCAGTAAAAAAACGCCGAGACCAGGGAAAAATGCAAGAAAAAAAAATACTGATACTGGTAATTCCGGCAACAAGGCTCCATCGCCATGGAAGAAACGTTCAGGCAGTTCAAATAAACAAAATAGAACACGTGACGCGGCTTAACTCTTTATCGTCACTGCTTGAAACAACTAAACATAATTTAATCGATAATACATTCGGAACAACACCATGCTAGCAACCGCAAATATCACTATGCAATTTGGCGCTAAGCCATTATTTGAAAACGTCTCCGTTAAATTTGGCAACGGTAATCGCTACGGCCTAATTGGTGCGAACGGTTGTGGTAAGTCAACCTTTATGAAAATACTGGGAGACGATCTTGAGCCCAGCGCCGGTAACGTATCAAAAGATCCGAACGAACGCATCGGTAAATTAAAACAGGATCAGTTTGCATACGAAGAGTTTAATGTAATTGATACGGTTATTATGGGTCATGCAGAATTGTGGGCAATCAAGTCTGAGAAAGATGCTATCTACGCCAATCCAGATATGACTGAAGCCGATGGTATTCGTGCTGGCGACCTAGAGGCAGAATTTGCAGAGATGGATGGTTATTCAGCAGAAGCACGCGCAGGCGAACTGTTGTTAGGTTTAGACATACCAGGCCAACAACATTATGGCCCTATGAGTGAAGTCGCACCTGGTTGGAAACTACGTGTATTGTTAGCCCAGGCACTGTTCTCTGAACCTGACATCATGTTACTTGACGAGCCAACTAACAACCTCGACATCAATACCATTCGCTGGCTGGAAGATATATTAAACGAACGTAAATGCACAATGGTCATCATCTCGCATGATCGTCACTTCTTAAACAGCGTATGCACCCATATGGCCGATTTAGATTACGGTGAAATTCGACTTTATCCTGGCAACTATGACGATTACATGATTGCCTCTACACAGGTTACCGAGCAATTACAGTCTGATAACGCAAAGAAAAGAGCGCAGATCGCCGAACTCAAAGCATTCGTTAGTCGTTTCTCTGCAAACGCATCGAAATCAAAACAAGCCACTTCTCGAGCAAAACAGATTGATAAAATTGAGCTGGCAGAAATAAAACCTTCCAGTCGTAAAAGTCCTTACATCTATTTCGAAGAAGATAAAAAGCTCCACCGCCTGGCACTGGAAGTAGAAGGACTGGCAAAAAGTTTTGATGATTATCTATTTGCCAATCTTGATCTAATGGTAGAAGTCGGCGAACGCGTTGCCATTATTGGTCCAAACGGTATCGGCAAAACCAGTTTATTACGTTGTTTATACGGTAATTTAGAAGCTTCTTCAGGAAATGTAAAATGGTCTGAAAATTCACAACTAGGTTATTACGCACAAGACCATGCAGCTGACTTTGCAGAAGACAAAACGCTGTACGACTGGATGAGTTACTGGGGCAAAGCGAATGATGACGAGCAATCTATTCGTGGCACACTGGGTCGCCTGTTATTCTCATCAGATGATATCAACAAAAAAGTAAGCGTTATATCAGGTGGTGAACAGGGTCGTATGTTATTTGGTAAGTTAATGCTGGAACGAAATAACATCCTGTTAATGGATGAGCCAACTAATCACCTTGATATGGAATCAATTGAATCACTTAACCTTGCACTGGATAACTTCCCGGGCACACTCTTCTTCGTCAGTCATGATCGCGAGTTTGTATCATCACTGGCTACACGTATTATCGAAATGACACCAAAAGGTCTGGTGGATTTTCGCGGCACATATGAAGAGTATCTAGCGTCACAGGATATGAATCAAAGTAATCGTAAGGCATCGTAATCCTTTAAGCACTCGTTCCCATGCTTTTAGGGGCTTGTAATCATTTACCTTTTAATGATTGCGTAAAGACAGTTATCCCGTGTTGTTTGGTAATTGCATAGGGCAATAGATAAACTTATTGATTCAAGAAGTATGCAGAGTGCATATATAAATACGGACTTTAATTGGATGACTGATACATAATCTTAACGCTATGCATTCCCACGCAGAGCATGGGAACGAGGATACATGAGCAGAATTGCAATTTTTGTCGACGTTCAAAACATCTATTACACCACTCGCGATACTTACGGCCGTCAATTTAACTACAGAGAATTCTGGCATCGCTTAAGTGCGCAAGGTGATATTGTTGCAGCTTATGCTTATGCGATTCAACGTAGTGATGATAAACAGATAAAGTTCCAGGACGCACTCAGACACATTGGCTTTGAAGTAAAGCTTAAACCCTACATTCAACGTAGCGATGGTTCGGCCAAGGGTGATTGGGATGTCGGCATAACCATTGATATTCTAGAAACTGCTAAAAACGTAGATAAAATAATACTGTTGTCCGGCGACGGTGATTTTGCTATGTTGCTGGATAAGGTTAATAGCGATTACGATGTGAGTACTGAAGTATACGGTGTGGCAGCTTTAACCGCTAAAGCCTTAATTGATGCGGCTAGCGTTTATCATCGTATTGAAAAAGACTTGCTTTTATAAATGCTACTTTTGTAAGTACCACTTTTGCAGATGCTAGCGTTAAAGTTCATCGTGCGAATAAATTTTCACTCACACTTTAGTGAGTGTTCTTATAACGACATCAACGGTTAAATCTAGTTCGGTTAATTTCGAAACTGCCAGCTTTCCTTCTTTACTTGCTCTGAATAGATGCGGCGTCATATTTAATAAATTTTTGACATTTTCATTATCAATGTTTCCAGTTTTAAATTTACAGTTTTGTGAATCTACAATTGAAAACTGTTCAGTATCAATATCAGTCAATTCTGTTCGATTAATTTTTTCATATATTAATTCGCGTAATTCTTTTAAGTGTTCATTACCTGGATCAACAAGCACCATTTTGCCATTTGGTTTCAAAATCTTAGCGAAACCATCAAAACTTACAAAGCCAAAAACACATAAAATAAGATCAATACTGGCTTCAGCTAACGGTGGCTGCCTATTTGTTCCTACAACCCAGGTAATGTTTTTATTTCTCTTAGACGCCTGCAAAATTGCTTCTTTCGATATATCTAGCCCTATAAATGAAAGTTTGGTACTTTTATCAATTGCAGACAAAAACTGATAGAGGTAATTAAAGTAATATCCCTCACCGCATCCAGCATCAAGAAAACAGAACGTATTATTATCTGTAATTAGAGGATCAACTGTTTCAGTAATCTTTTTAGCAAGACACCGATATATGCCAGCATCTAAAAAATGCGTTCTGGCGACAACCATCTCTTTGTTATCACCAGGATGTTTTGATCTTTTATATTGTACTGGTAATAAATTCACATATCCCTGTCGCGCGATATCAAACGAATGGCCATTAGGACAAGTCCATTGTTTGTTATCGCTTACAAGTTTAAGACCATCGATTGGGCAAGCTAGATTATCGGCATTTGTCATCTTCAAAGACTACTATTCATTTGTTTATTGCAATAGATATCTATCGTACTGAATTATAAATTGCTTTTACAAAAGGCGCATCCCTTATTGGATAAGATTTATCTGATTTTTCTATTATCTCGCTCAGCAGCTGTATTGGTGATAGCGTCATAATCTTAAATCCGGTAGAGTCTGATAGTGGTGCTCTAGGCTGGTGGTTGCTTATAATTCCCAGTTTATTTTTGCTCAGAAACACTTTACTCAAAATTAAAAATAACTAAAACATGCCGTCAAATTCAAAAATAACAGACGTTCTTATCATTGGTGCCAGTGCATCCGGTTTAATGTGCGCGATAGAAGCGGGCAAACGTGGCCGTAAAGTCGTGGTACTGGATCACGCCAATAAAGCGGGGAAGAAAATACTGATGTCTGGCGGTGGTCGTTGCAATTTTACCAATATGGATGTAACGGCTGATAATTTCATCTCGCACAATCCACATTTTTGCAAATCAGCCTTAAGCCGATATACGCAGTGGGATTTTATCGCCATGGCCAATAACTATAATATTGCCTATCACGAACGTGATCTTGGTAAATTATTCTGTGATGATTCAGCAAAAGATATACTCGATATGTTACTGGCTGAATGTAAAAACGCTAAGGTTAAAATCCATCTCAATAGCCGCATTAATGAGATAAAACAAACTGAAAGTGGTTTTACAACTACAACAAAAAATGGAGAATTTCAATCTGACTCACTTGTTGTTGCCTGCGGCGGCTTATCCATTCCTAAAATGTGTGCGAGCCCACTAGGCTACAAAATTGCTGAACAGTTTAATCATCATATTTGGCCCACGTCCGCAGGTTTGGTTCCACTCACTTTACAAAATCACGATAAAGAAAAATTCGAGAGTCTTTCCGGGGTATCCGTGGAAAGTAATGTCAGCAATGAGAGAACCGCTTTCAATAAAGAAAATATTTTATTCACACACCGAGGACTAAGTGGCCCGGCTATATTGCAAATATCATCCTATTGGCAAGCAGGAGAAGCGATAAAAATAAATTTATTGCCAGAAATCAATGCGAAAAAATTCATAAAATCTCGACAAACCAAACAACCTAACACTAAGTTAAAAAATCTTTTAAGCGAAATATTACCAAAACGTTTAATACCTGCATTATTTACAGAAGAGATAATTGAAAAACCTTTGCAGGAATTATCACAAAATCACATAAATGATATTGCCAATCAATTACATAACTGGGCAATTAAGCCTAATGGCACAGAAGGTTATCGCACCGCTGAAGTGACATTGGGTGGCGTTGATTGTGATGAACTCTCATCCAAAACAATGGAGTCCAAAAAAGCGAAAAGACTATACTTCATAGGAGAAGTTGTAGACATAACCGGCTGGTTAGGCGGATATAATTTCCAATGGGCGTGGTCATCAGGTTGGTGCGCTGGACAAGTTGTGTAATTTATACTTAACCCGTTAAAAGCGTGCGGATAAATTCACCTCTACAAAAGAAAATATATAGCACCTGTAGGTGTGAATTTATTCGCACGAGCATCTATTACATTGCACTAACCTATATGCTATCTATCAAACCATTCAAGGTAGTACTCGGACGCATAACTGCAGAAATCAATTTACTATCCGGACGATAATATCCACCAAGATTCACAACACTACCCTGCACTGCATTTAGCTCATCAACAATTTTGTTTTCATTGTCGGTTAACTGCTGTGCGATTAGCGTAAATTTTTCTTTCAGTTCACTGTCTTTATCTTGCTCAGACAAAGCTTGTGCCCAATACAGTGCCAGATAAAAATGACTGCCGCGTGTATCCAACTCACCGACTTTACGCGAAGGCGATTTATTGTTGCGTAGGAACTGACTGTTTGCATTGTCTAATGCATCAGCTAATACCTGTGCTTTTTTGTTCTGTGTTTTTTGCGCCAGATCTTCGATGGAAACGGCTAACGCTAAAAACTCACCTAATGAATCCCAGCGTAAATGATTTTCTTCGAGAACTTGTTGAACATGTTTAGGCGCCGAACCACCCGCACCTGTTTCGAACAAACCACCACCTGCTAGCAGCGGCACGATAGATAACATTTTTGCACTGGTACCTAATTCTAAAATCGGGAATAAGTCGGTTAAGTAATCACGCAATACATTACCGGTAACAGAAATTGTATCTTCACCGGCTTTTACTCTATCCAGCGTGTATCGAATCGCTTCGACTGGCGGCATGATTTTTATTTCAAGTCCATTCGTATCATGGTCTTTAAGATACGTTTCGACTTTAGCAATTAGGTTTGAATCGTGCGCACGCTTTTTATCTAGCCAGAAAATAGCCGGTTGACCGGTTGCTCGTGCGCGATTAATAGCTAATTTCACCCAATCCTGTATTGGTAAATCTTTTGATTGACACATACGCCAGATATCACCTTTTTCCACTTTATGCTCCATTAAAGTATGGCCTGAAGCATCACTAACACGCACCGTACCATCAGCAGGTATTTGGAATGTTTTATCGTGTGAGCCATATTCTTCTGCTTTTTGCGCCATCAGCCCGACGTTACTAACATTGCCCATTGTCGTTACATCAAAGGCACCGTGTTTTTGACAAAATTCAATGGTCTCCTGATAAATACCGGCATAACAACGATCAGGTATCATGGCTTTGGTATCTTTCAACTTGCCATCCGGCCCCCACATCTGACCTGAAGAACGAATCGCCGCTGGCATAGATGCATCAACGATGACATCACTGGGCACATGCAAGTTGGTAATACCTTTGTCTGAATTAACCATTGCCAGTTCGGGTCTGGTTTGGTAAACCGCCTGAATATCGGCTTCAATTTCAGCACGTTGTTGCTCAGGTAAATCGGCAATTTTCGCGTAGACATCACCTAAACCATTACGCGTATCAACACCCATTTTTTCAAATGTTGATGCGTGTTTTTCAAATACATCTTTGTAATAAACATTTACCGCATGACCGAACATGATTGGATCTGATACTTTCATCATGGTGGCTTTTAGGTGAAGGGAAAGTAAAACATCTTTTTCTTTTGCGTCCTGTGCGGCTTCTTCAAAAAAAGCACACAAGGCTTTACGACTCATCACAGATGAATCGATAACTTCGCCCGCCAGTACGGGTGTCGTTTCTTTTAATATCTGAGACTCACCGGAGTCGGTCGTTAATTCGATTTTCACATCACCAGCGGTATCGATAACGGTTGATTGTTCACTGGAGTAAAAATCACCGTCACTCATCGAAGCCACATGTGATTTCGAATCAGGTGACCATTCACCCATACGATGTGGATGTCTCTGAGCATATTCTTTTACCGGGCCAGCGACACGGCGATCAGAGTTACCTTCACGTAACACAGGGTTGACTGCGCTGCCTAACACTTTGGCATAACGCGCTTTAATAGCTTGCTCATCGTCGTTTTGTGGGTCTTCGGGGTAATCGGGAATGTCATAGCCCAAACCTTGTAACTCTTTGATTGCCGCATTTAACTGGGGAATGGAAGCACTAATATTGGGTAATTTAATAATATTGGCTTCAGGTGTTTTCGCCAGTTCACCCAATTCTGCCAGCGCATCATCTACTTTCTGATTTTCAGCAAGCTTGTCTGGGAAGTTTGCAATGATTCGGCCCGATAAAGAGATATCGCGTGTTTCAACATTAATACCTGCTGCACTCGCGTAAGCCTGTACGATAGGCAAAAATGAATAAGTAGCTAATGCTGGCGCTTCGTCCGTTTTGGTATAGATGATTTTTGGCATGTGAGAGACTCGCGATATCCTTCAGGTTATCTTTATTATAAAAAGCCGCGAATTATACCAGAATGGCACCTTTTTACTCTTGATCTCTGGTGGATATTCAGGATTTATCCGTTTTAAACATTTGCCAGAAACCCAAAATCGTTACGCTAAAACTAATGATTAAAAACACCACAGACAAGATCATTAACGCCTCAGCCATCGTTATCCCGAACAACAATTCTGGCGTATAACCACAGGATGTTTCAACACGATACAGCCAGGGTAAATTTTCTTCTATAGCAAACCATGCGGGCAAGCCCAAATCAAAACCACAATCTGCAAAAACAAAGCCACGTTCGGTTCCTAACAGTAAATAACTACGCTCCACCATGCCCAGCGCAACCAGCAATACAGATACATTCACAACATTTACCCACCGATTTACTCGGACCAACATCCCCGCAACGGCCAGCAATATCAACAAAGTAATCCACAATCGTATTTGTATACAGACAACACAGGGTAATTCTTCAAGAATATGCTGGAAAACCAGGGCAGTTACCAATAAAACCACGCCGATAGCGCAATACACCAGCCAATAGCACCGTGTTTCAGGAAGATGTGTCAGGGATTTGATTAATTTTTTCAACATATTAGGGCAACATACCACAATCCGACTTAACATCCATATTGAATATATGTATTATTTGTAGTTCACGTCGAAAATATGAACCTCAAAGGTGGAATTATGCGTTATACAGATGAACAGATGGCAGAGATGGATATATTGATTCGCTACAACCTGCAATCCACGCAACAAGGTATCAAGGTTCACTCCAAGGCAAATCGCGACCAGATTAGCGCGGTTCAACGTCTATTCGATAAAGGACTGGTGACAGCTGTTGATGGCGGTTACCTGACAGATCTTGGTAGAAAAGCCGCAGAGCATGCACAGGCACTACTTTTGATGTTATCTGCGCATCAGCAAAGTATGGCGAGTTAGGTTTCATTAAAGGTAATTATTAAACTTTTAACACGAGGTCAAAAGAGTTACTGATGCCAAGCTGACAAAGTAGATGTGAATTTATTCGCACGCAGGTGTCAGAGTAAGCGCTCGTTGCGCGAATAAATTCACACTTATAAAGTTGTCCCAGACAAATTTATCGAACCGTTCGAACCCCGCCTAAGCTCTTATGCTAATTGTTCAGCAGGCTTTACGATTTGGGGTATCTAACGATGTGGAATATGGCGGACCGGACGGGATTTGAACCCGCGACCTCCGGCGTGACAGGCCGGCATTCTAACCAGCTGAACTACCGGTCCTTAGAATATATTACAAGGGGCTTTATGGTGGGTGCTGAGGGAGTCGAACCCCCGACATTCGCCTTGTAAGGGCGACGCTCTACCAGCTGAGCTAAGCACCCTTAAAGCGGCGGTGATTCTATATCATAGAATGTTAATTTAGAAGGTTTATTTCAGTTATTTTTAAATAACTGCTAAATAATTTTAATATGGCCAACTGGTCAGAAAAAAATCACACAATTATTGAAGGCGATTGCCCCACCGTGTTCCTTCTCTTCATACTTCCGTCGCACTTTCCATATCAATCAGTGCATCGTTAGCCACTGCATTAATAATCTTATCCGATGGAAATGAGAGCCCATAAGCAACTGAAAGTCGATCAAAAGTTCGATCAGGCAGATTTTCCACCATTAGATCATCCGGAACCCCAAAACCAATAACTTGAATCTTATGGGGTGATGGTTTATTTTTAAAACTACGCTGAATAGTTTCAAGAATTTCTAGATGCGAGCCGCCACCACAAATTATCGTCGGCACCCCACTCTCCCATAAAGCTGAGTCTGAACAATAAGATGTTTTTGTTTCATCTAAAATTTTATTAATTTGTTTTGCCACATCCCCACTGTACAAAGTATCGGCAAATTTTATGTCTTTATCCGTTAAGTCATGCGCCTGTGAAAAGGTGTGGGTATCAGGAATATCTTTAAATAGATTTATTTCATCATCCGCTAACTGCAAGTTCTCATAGCGTCGTTTGAGAAGATAACAAACACCGATTGATTCAGCGGCTGACGAATAAAGCGAACAATCTATTTCGCCCGCATTACCCTCACCACAGTCAAAAGTCGTAATATTAAACGTACCCGCGCCAACATCAATTAACAGATGCAACCCTTCTCTTTCAGTGTGTGAGTGCGCACAAGCGTATACCTGAGCCGCCACACCCGGTAGCGTAGCAATGCATTCTTTAGTGATTATTTTTGCTTTATAGACAGCAGGAAAAGCCTCAAATGCCGTTGCATCCGCGTTCATATATTGCCGAACACGATTTAAAGTAATGGGCCCTGGTAACACACTGATAACCCAGGCGGTATGCAGTAATTTATTATACAAATCCGTTAGTTTGTGATTTTTAGTATCAGTAACCGGTAAACCTGCGTTAACCAGCCACTCTATTCGATAACGGCCGTATCGTTTACTGTAACGATCAAGTAGCCACTCCCTTGACGAGCGCAACACCAAAGCCAGATAGGCAGAAATGCGTAATAGCTCGTCATCACTGTAACTGTTATCTAACAATGAAAGCTTGAGGCTGGAAATCTCACTAGTGGATTCGCTGGCGGAAACTAAAGTACAGCTTTTATCCTCATTGATACCAAGTATTGATGGCAGTAGATAATGATTGCTGGAATCCGCAGAAACATCAAAAGGCACCGCATAACGGACACGGCTATCACCGATAATGACTTTAGTAAATGCCGCACCAAAGTCTAAACCGATAATAAGTTGCTTACTGCCCTTGCCTGTCTGGTCTGCTTGCTTGTTATCAGTCATCGTCACTGACACAAATAAAGCGAATGATTCATACTACCACCGCTGCCTCAATTTGAAGTAAAGATAATCCTTTATGTATATTCCTGCTTGTTTGTCAGTATACATACTTTTGATGAAGCTGTGAAAAGTGTGCGTAGTTGGTGCAACAATGCCAGACAGACGGTAAAAAATACCAGTGTAGGCGCGAATAAATTATTCGACATACCCCTATGCCTCACTCTTTCAGGGCTCACGTGATAAATTGTTCCAGACAATTTGTTCAGCCCTACAGACCTAAGAAATTCATTTCGCTGCCGATATAGTGCATACACCTAAACTTTTACGCTAAATTCGCAAAAACACACAATGGTCAAAATAGTCAAAAGTGAGCCTTATCAAGCACCCGTCGAAAGTGAGCAGCTAACCGATTCCGGTAGAATTGCACGTCTGCTCGAAAAAATGTCAAAGCACTACTCACCGCTGACTATCGAGATACCCGGTTATAAAATACATTACACCAGCTGCATTGTAGAAGTAGACAAGCCTTACGTCTTACTCGATCAACTTATGCCAACAAGTGGCCACGATAAACTCATGGCCGAGCGAAAGATACATGCAAGCGGAAAGCTCGATGGTGTGGACATACGATTCACCACCACATTAGTACGCGCTGATGTGCAAAAAAATATGCTCACCTATTATCTAAAATTACCCGAAGTATTGCATTATCAACAACGCCGGCAGGCTTATCGTGTTCGCATCCCCATGTCGAGACAACTACGTATTTTAATTGATAATAATGACGGCACGATGACGGCTGGTGAGTTACACGACTTGTCACACGGTGGCGTTGGTAAAATTATTCCAGAAGGCCAAAACAAAATTCAACTAGACCATCAGTATGAATGTGTTATCGAGTTGCCCTGTGGTGAGTGGCTGTATTGCACTGTAGAAATGCGCTACCTGAAAAATATAAATTCACGAAAACGCCAATTAATCGGTGCGCAATTTATCGACCTTTCAAAACTACAGAAGCGCTTGATAGCACGTTGTATTAGTGAACTGGAACTGGAAGAGATTAGAAAGCGTGCGATGCTGTAGATAAGCGTTACTAGCAATAAAAATATTACCTCATAGCCTTTCTATGGTATATAAAGCAACTATTTTTATTATTGATTATTTATAACGCAAAATATTTAATAATTAACATCGCACCACTGCCCATCAATAATAAACTAATAATCTGATTAAAACGTTGCTGCTCAATTTTAATATGCAGATGATGCCCAACGTACATACCTGCAAATAACACAGGTAGTAAAGTCAGTACCAGCCATAGTACTTGCGTAGTAAACAAGCCATTCAATGCATAGCCCGTCATACGGATACCGCCATCAACCAGAAAGGTCATAGCAATGGTCGCGCGAAATTGATTTTTATCCAGTTGACGCATTTTGTAATAAACCACATAAAACGGCCCACCGGTTCCAAACAACGCACCGACTAAACCACCGCCACTGCCAGCAACCACTGCCCACTTCCTACTGCCGGTATGGATAGAAACAGAAAATAATGAGTATATTGAATACAACAAAACAAAAATTCCAAGCGCCAAAATTAACCGGTCAGCTTCAATGTTGACCAGTAACCACATCGCGATAACAACACCGAATAAAGAGAAAGGTATCAACGGCAGCATATCACGCCAGACCACTTGCTTGCGAAGATGGAAACTTTGCATAACAGTGCCACCGTAACTCAGCAGTCCCAATACCGGTACAATAAACGTCAATGGAAACATAAACGCCAATAATGGAATAGCGATAAGCCCACAGCCAAAACCAGACAGACCTTTAACCGTATAAGCCATAAAAATAATAGCAATAGAAAAACCAATCTGGATCGGCGTTAAATCAATTAACTCAAGTAGCATAGATATTTAGCAAATAATAATAGAGTGGGCGTAATTATAAATAAAACAACATATTATACGATGAACTATACAACCAAAATAACCACTATGGTCTACCGATTTTTGCTAAACTGAATTAAGAAAACAAACAAAAGGAAAGCAAATGAACAAAACCACTAAAACGCGTATGTTGATATTATTATTTGCCCTGACATTGGCTGCTTGCTCAAGTGCACCTGCACCAAAGAACAATCCGTACGGCGATGCTGGAGACCAAAGATCAAGAGCCCATCAAACACAGGGCGAGCTCTCGAAAGAAACGCATAAATAAAAGTACTTTTTCTCTCTAACTTTACTAATTGTGATGAAGCGAAGCTTGATAAATATTTCAATGATTCAAGCCGCCCTGTAACAGCAGAACATTTTCGTACCCATCCATATTTAGTAATAGTTGTACTCGTAAGGAATACAGCATGGTGTTGCAGTGCATAACAACCGTTTTATCACTTCACGCCAGCTCATATTGCAGAAAGTAAACGTATCTCATTTATCACCGACAACTTTATTATCTCATCAACTTAAAGCATCTACTGTAAACTAATGCCATGAATTCTTTTTATAATGTTAGCAGCCAGCACAACGCAGCAGCAGCCGTAATACAAGACGTCGTACAACAACTAACATCAGCACCAACCGAAGCCAATTTTGGATTTGTCTATGTCACCGATGCGATGACCACTGACTTCCCTAATCTCATCAAACATTGCAAAGAAGCCACAGGCATTAAACACTGGATTGGCACCATAGGATCAGGTGTGATTGCTCCCAATAAAGAGTTATACGATACACCTGCTGTAAGTATCATGCTGGCAAATTTCGATGAAAATGATTTCACCATGATTCCATCAATCAATAAAAGTGAAAACCTGATTTCACATATAGCCTGGCCTCGCACATTCGTTTCAAACTTTGGCATTATCCATGGCGACCCATTAAATCAGAAAATACAAAATATGATTGAAGACCTGCCGCAACAGATAGAAAATGGTTTTATTGTAGGTGGTCTAAGCTCATCACATGATATACATTATCAAGTTACTGACGAAGTCGTGCATGGAGGTATTTCAGGTGTGCTATTTTCTGAGAACGTTGGTGTAATAACTAACCTGAGTCAGGGCTGTCGTCCGGTTGGTAAAAAACACAAAATCACTAAGGCACAGGAGAATGCCGTTTTTACACTCGACAACAAACCAGCACTCGAAATGTTGATGCACGATATGGGTATCAGCACGTACAAAGAACTAGAACAAAATGCGCACGAAGTCTTTATCGGCCTGTGTATACCTGATAGCGACAAAAGCGATTACACCATACGCAATTTAGTTGGCATTGATCCAGACCACAGTCTTTTCGCAATAAACGATTTTTTGCATGAAGGAAATGAAGTTATTTTCTGTAATCGCAATTCAGAAACTGCCGTTGAAGATATGCAAGCCATGCTGGACAATTTGGCCAAACGATTAAAACAGCCACCCAGAGGCGGTATCTACATTTCATGCCTGGGTCGAGGTCGTGAACAGTTTGGAAATGACTCAGAAGAAATAAAAATGATTCACCGAACACTGGGGGACTTTCCATTGACAGGCTTCTTTGCCAATGGCGAAATCCATCATAATAAACTTTATGGCTATACCGGTGTACTTACCCTCTTCATATAAAAGAATAATTACTCAATCTGAATATAAAATGCGCACTGTACTAACTTGTTTCTTATTCTTGTTATCAACCCATGTTTTTGCCGAAGGGCCGGAAGTTATTAATGTAGGTGGACGAGAAGTTTTGCTCAAACAAAACGGACAATGGGAATACCGCTCTACAGACCAATTTGCAAACACCACTGACGGACGTCGTGTTCGAATCAAAAAAGACGGCAGCTGGTCCTATATCGGTAACGCCTCACTTAAATCTAACGTTCAGGTCAGAACTTCAAATCTGGATATAAAACTTAACAAAGTAGTCATCGAAACGTATAAACAGAAAACCCAAAAAAGTTCACGAATAAAAACACAGACAGTCTTCCACCTAAAACTAAACAACTCAGCACAGTCAAAAACGACTGTTAACATTCGAGACAGTGATGTCAGCCAAATTGAAGTCAAGGATAACAATGGAAAGGTTTATCCCGTTCTCTCGATAAAAGCAGACCATTCAAAATTAGAGCCCGATAGAAAAACCACTCTGATTGTACGCGCAGAAAAATCACCGTCTATTTTTGATAGCGTAAACTTAATGCAAATAACACTTAAAGCAGGTCTCTTTGGGTTGCAAGAATCAATAACGTTAAGCCAGAGAACAATTGATTTTAATGAAAAAAATGTCGATGGTTTCGACTAAAAAAAATTAAACCGCTTTAGCCGTTGTCACATACTGCAACACCTCAACCACTTCCTCAGGTGTTTTAGCCCAGGCCATCGCAGACGCATCCACTTCTTTAAGCGGATGAATAATCGCCTCATCATGCAGCGTAACGTATGGCTTATCCAGCGCAGCGCAAATACCAGCTTCAAAAGCAGCATTCCACTGTTTATACTTATCACCAAATCGAACAATAGCTAGATCACAATGTTGAATCAGTGTTTTGGTGCGAATACCATTCACCTTCGATGATTTGTGGTCACGCCAGAAGCTGTCACTCTCCGCACCTAAAACATCACCTGCTGCATCACTGGCTTCATGGTCTGTCACTGCAGAAGTAAAAGTAACCGGTAAATTATGTGATTTAGCACCCGCCATAATCTGCTCACGCCAGTCGGTATGAATTTCTCCAGATAAATAAATTGTCCAGTTCATTTTTTTCTCGTCTTTTAAAATATTTTAAACTAAAGTGCTTTAACTCGTTCCAGCATCGCCTGTGCATGACCATCAGCCACCACACCATAGATAACCTCAACCAATACACCCTCTTTATTGATAACAAAAGTAGAACGCACAATACCCATTTTCTTCACGCCGTTCTTTTCCTTTTCCTGCCAAACCCCATAAGCTTCACAAAGCTCACCAGAAATATCAGCAAGTAAATCTACCTCAAGTCCAAACTTGTCAACAAACGCCTGATGACTCTCACAGGAATCTTTGCTTACGCCCAGCACAACCGTATCAGCTTGAGCAAAGTCACCAGCCAACTCAGTAAATTGATTTGCTTCGATAGTACAACCGGGGGTATCGTCTTTAGGATAAAAATACAAAACTACATTTTTATCGCCGTTAAAGTCAGATAAGCTGACCTTACTATTTTGCTGATTCGACGTACTGAACACAGGTGCGACTTGATTCGCTTCTAGCTTCATTTTTAGCATGATTTCTCCCAATAATTGATGAAGCAATCTTAGCAATTAAAATCAAGGAAAACACGGACAGAAGATACTGGTATTAATTGATATGCTAGCCTTTCTCCCTCAGGGAGGGCCTACATGAATATCGGTTGGTAGAGTAAAGCAGGAGCACTACCGAGAAGGCCAGGATGAGGATGCAAGCGCTTATAGTTAAATTTTTGTCCCTCTCCCCAGCCTCTCCCAAAGGGAGAGGGGGAATAAAGAAGAGTATCAAACAGCCAACAGCGTGCCGAGCTGCGCTCGATATTGTTGCGCCACCTCAGGGTTATTAGGCGCAATCGTATTAATAAGAGTAACAATCATCTCGCGAGCCGCGCCATCCTTATAATCTGCATTATTCTGCTGAATATATAACAGATGGTCTAAAGCCCGCTGATAGTTATGCCCCGCTATCTCACAAATTGCACAATCAAAACGCGCATCATAATTATCAGGCTCAATAAGAATAGTTTTTTTCAATGATTCAAGACCCGAAGTTTTACCTGCCAACTCAATAATCCAAAGTTGTCCCGTCAAACTCTGACCGGTACTCGAACTCTTAGTACTTTCTGGTAACCGGTTAAAAAGCCCGGCTGCTTGTTCAATTTCACCTAAATCAATAAAAATCTGCACCATATCCATCGCAACTCGTATATTAGACGAATCTTGCTGCATAGCCTGTGATAGCAATGTAACCGCCTGCGAAGTATCACCCTGAATATGAAAACTACGCGCCTGCATTCTTAATTCTTCCACTTCATTAACAATACCAAAGCTTTTCAGTAAAGCCCGTGCTTCATCTTCACTAAGCGCGCCTTCTTCAGAAGCTACCGCCTTCCCATTGGAAAATACTTTTAACGTCGGAACGTTTTCAATCTTATATTGCTCTTTCAGCTGTTCATTCTCATCAATATCAATCTTGGCAACAACAAACTGCTCAGGAAACTCCCGGGCAAGGTCTTCCAACATATCGCTCACTCTAATGCAGGGCTCCGACCAGATAGCAATAAAAACTACAAAGACCGGGATTTTATTAGAATTACCGATAACGTACTTTTCGAAACTGCGATCGCTTACTTCAAATATTATTGCTTGTTTACTCATTTAGCTATCTTACTATATTAATTCGACATTAAATATTTAGGTTTTCACAGTGGGGGTAATAATGATTCAATGATTGTAATTAATTTTGGTAAATCATCAGTCGCTGTTTTATAGAGCAATTCGTGATTTATCTGTCCATATTCATGTGCCAGGATATTTCGCTGCCCAATTATTTCATGCCAATGTATTTCGGGATGTGTTTTCTGATAATCAGTAGAAACGCGGCGAGCTGACTCTCCAATAATCTCAATTATTCTCTCGATGGCTCTTAACATAACTCGATCAGCTAAAAATGCTGACAAGTCATATTCCGCCAACATTTCATCCGCTTCCTTAGCCGCTTCCAACATATCCCATAGATATGCTGGATCTCTTTCTTCAGGCAGCATAAAGTACTTCCATGTCTTTTTCGATTGCTTTTCTACGATAAGGATTATTTAAAATAGTCGGTGTGGCTATATCTACATTTCGGCCATTAAACAATCGACTGAACTTATCTTTCAGTTTAATCATTTCGCCTAATGAGGGGGCTTGTCCATTTTCAAATTCGATAAGAAGATCAATATCACTGTCTTCTGATAACTCTCCACGCGCAGCAGAACCAAAAAGTGAAAGCCGATTAATACGATAGGTCTTTATGAGTTTCTTCAATGCCGTCTGCGAGATACCCTGAGCAGATGTACGTTTATACTTATCTTCAAAATCTGACAACTTTTGTACGATAGACTTAAGTTCACTATAAATAGGGCAATTCAAATCAGCTTGATAGTGAATTTGATTTCCTTTCTTGCTGACTTTCAACACACCTGTTGCAACCAGTCGATCGAGCTCACGACTGACTGTGCCGCGGCCCATATTCACCAACTGCATAATCTCAGTAGTATAAAAACTCATTTTTGGTTGATTAAAAAGCAGTCCGAGTACTTTTTGTTGCGTTTTAGTGAATAAAGCATCACCTAATGATTTCATTAATACAACCCTATATATACCCTATATAGGAATATTAGTCCCTAATTTGGGTATTATCAAGAACATTAGGGATTAGAGACAATTTCTCCCTGACCCGAAAGCATGGATTCCGGCTAAAAACACGCCGGAATGACAGTGTGTTGCTTAAGTAAGTGCCATTCCTCTCTAACCCCGTTTTTCAGATTCGTTGTACTTCATATTGCACCCACAGTTGGTGCGCTTTTCCGGGTTCGATAATGACTTTATCGTCTGCTGCATTGCTGCTTTCTACGCAGAGCATCTGTTTATAACCCTCTTCTCCCAAATCACCCATTTTTTCGGCAACTGCTTTTCCTGGATTCCAAACCACCGTTGAATGACTACCGCATTTAATAATGATGATGTTTCTGTTTAGAGACTTGTCCTCAAGAACACAGTCGTTGTTGGTATCAAGATAGATACGATCGACTTCTTCTTCGATGGTGATGGGGCCTTTCTGAAGTTTGCGGATAAAATTATCGGGTTTATCGAGGTAGTCGGTGTTATCCAGACCGTGCAGGTAGGCCTGGCTGATGTCGCCTACTCTGAAATAAGTATGCAGCGCCTGACTAATGGTAATGGGTTGATTACTATTGTTGTGGGTAATAAGTTCAAGCTCCAGTCTTTTACCAATAGTTAGTTGATATTGCACGGTGGTATCTGCTGGCCACATTGATTCGTTTTCAGGTAAAGGTTGGGTGGTAAAACTGATTCGAGTTGTGCCATCGGCAAGCGCTTCGGTACTGATAATTTGCCAGTCTGTAGTGCGGGCAAAACCATGCGCGGGAAATGTGTTGTTCGTTTCGTGTGCACCGAACCACGGCCAGCAGATGGGAACGCCACCTCGCACCGATTTGCCAGGTGTAAAACTGGCATCGTCTGAAAGCCAGATAACTTCTTCTTCGCCTTTGGGTATCCAGCTTAGAATATGCGCACCTTGCAGGCTTATAATTGCACTTGCATAGGTATTTTCAACTTCGACTATAGGAATGTCACCCTCACCTACTCTTATGCGCAGATTGTTGTTGGCAGCTTCGAGGGAGAATTCGTTGTTTAGGTTTGCTGGGTTCATGGTTTTTCGTGTCTGAAACATTTTTTAGGTGGGTTAATTTAACATCTGCATCGAGGAATACAATCCGCTATTACAATTTTGCACTCTGTAGGAGCATAAAAAGTGGTCTGCCCCGTATGGCACTTACTTAAGAAAAATTTTATTATCAAGTTCGTCATACCGGCATGCTTTTAGCCGGTATCCATCTAGTAGGGAGCAGAATATAACCCTTTTATACCAATCTAAAGCATGGATTCCGGCTAAAAACACGCCGGAATGACGCGTGTTGCTTAAGTAAGTGCCATTCTGGTCTGCTCCTTTTATTTTCAGTCAGGTTCATTTAAGCTGAGGCCGAGCTAACCTTTAAGCCGTTATTCGTATCCCGACTCTGACGGATGAGTTCATTGCCGCCTGCTCCAACCACGGTACCCTGAGACGATTTCGCCAATCTATCGTAAAGCACCACGCTCACGGTTGCCGACAGGTTCATACAACTAACAGTCGGTACATAAACCACATCATCCGCCCGGTCGATAAGCTGCTGGGTAATCGTGCTATCTTCAGAACCAAAGATATACAGTGCATTTTTTGGGTGCTGATATTCAGGTAACAATATCGCATTCTCAGCAAATTCAACACAGACAATTTTTAAATTATTCGGCATATAAACAATAGGGTCATCGATAAAATTATCTACCTGAGTCAGTGGAATAGCCCGGCTGACCTTGCGACTCATATCCACCGTACACGGTTTTAACTTTGCAGCCTTAGGATAACGCTCGCCAGAAAAATAAACACTATCGACACTAAAATTACCCGCTAATCGCATTACCGACTCGACATTTTCGGGGCTTTTTGGGTCAATTAATCCGATATGAACTTTGGGTTGTGTCATCTATTGTTTATCTCAAGAAAAGGTCTATTAGTACTGAACTAAATAACTATTTTGTCAGGTTTAAAATTATGGATATTTTGAGCTGATTATTACTGTTATTCGAATTAAATAATAAGCTGAATATAACCTGCATTCAGCTCATAGCTATCAAAAACGACTTTTTGTTGTTCACAAAACAAAAATAGACGTCACTGAATTATTGACTCTAATATTAGAGTCAATTGCTCCCAAACCGCGATAAAGGGTCTTGTCGATAATACAATGTTAGTTGCGTATAAACATCAGCATAGTGTTTTTTAATAACATCAGGTCGTTCAAAAAACACCTCACTTAAAACCGCAAAAAACTCGGCAGGCGAAGTAGCACCATAACAATCAATATCACTGTGTTTTTTTCGTTTGCAGCGATGCTGAAAATTTTCAAAATCACGCGTAAACACATCAAACCAGATACTTGAACTCATATTTGAATGTAAGGCAGGAAAACCATTCGCACTACCCGTTTGCATATCCAGCTTATGCGCGAACTCGTGAATAACCAGATTGTGCCCATCGATAACGCCTGCGTGCGCCGTTTCATTCCAGGCTAAAACGACAGGCCCACGTAGCCAGGCTTCCCCCGCTAAATTTGACCGTATCGTATGGCGCACGCCAAATTCATCCACCACTTCGCGCTGCGGCGAAAACCCGGCAGGATAAATAATAATAGAAACCCAACCATCATAAACATCAATACGCATTTTTAAAATAGGAATACACGCTTGCAAAGCAATAACCAACGTCATTGCTTGCGTAACCACAAGCCCATCCGCACCCTCAAATACTTTACGATGCAGAAACAAAATAGCTAAATTTTTAAGTGCACCTTTTTCTTCAATAGAATAACCAGCAAGCAATGGCAAAGAAGCAAACGCCTGGTTCCACTCAGCTTGGGTAACCATCGAGCGTTTGATAATACGGTTGTTAAACCAATTGCGTATTAATTGAATCATTGCACTAATCATTAATGTACTTAATTTATAAATTCTGAAGTGGAGAAAAGAAAAACAACATTTGGTAGACTGTACTGGATTATCATATAAATAAAAACCTCATGCTAAATAATAAATATGAAAAATCATTGATTCCCTGCTAATAATCAGTAAAGATTTAAACCATGCCAAAAATCAGTTTTAATCTATGTCTTATCCTTGCTAGCTTACTCTTTAGTTCAGCAGCAGTTGCATCAGATATCGTTATATTGCTAGAGCAAAAACAAGCGCCCGCAGGTGTGGTTTTTGAAATCGTCAGTGATGACGAAGACTTATTAGAAAAACGGCTGCCTACCTTAAAAAAAGATATAGAAAAATTACGCAAACGCTTCCCCAATCTACCCATTGCCATCGTTACTCACGGTAAAGAACAATTTTCCTTAATAACAGCTAACAGCAAAACAGAGCAAACGACTCATTCTTTGGTAAAAGACCTGGTGAAATCAAATGACATCGACTTTCACGTATGCGAAACACACGCTAGCTGGTATGGCATAACGCCAGAAGACTTTCCGGACTATATAGACGTTAGCACTACCGGCCCAGCACAAATTAATGATTACGAAGAAATGGGATATGAATTGATTGTTTTAACAGATTGAATAGTTTTCGATTGAGGGTTCAAAAAAATAGCTGCTTTTTACTCTGACCCAAAATATTAAATATACTATTGGTGAAAATATAGCAGGGAATGAGAGCATTTAAAACCGGGCTTGGGCAGTAGTATGAATTTTAATATCCAGGCCTAATCGACTTCGAAGTATACTGATAATTTTAGTTAGATTATCCATCGTCGGGTTTCCCCTGGCTGAAAGCATACGATGTAAACTCTTGCTTGGCCTTTCAATCTCAGTCGCAAGTTCCTCAAAACCAATAGTTGCATTAACCAAATCTCTAAGTACCAGACGAGCCACATCAGGTTCATCGTTTAAAAATAAAGTAATTGCTTCATCAAGTAGCGCGGCAGTATAAGTAACATCGTTACTAGCCCGCTCATTAATCGTCTCTTTATAATCTCTAGTGATGCTCATGATTGGAGCTGTTCCCTAACTCAATTCTGGCTTTCGCAACAGTTATCTTTGCCGCTGCCTGTGCATTTAGTATATCAAACCATTTCTTATAAGGGTTTGAACCATTTTTCTTGATGTATTCTAGTAGTTTCATAAAAATAAATAGTAACTTAAATGTTACTGCATTACAACCTATACTGCCCGGATTTCGCAACCGCGCTGAATATCGCGAACGTAGGCGCGCGATGATGCAGTGGTGGTCAGAACATAAGAGTTTGCTACTACTGGCAACATGAGCTTGAGCGACACCAACAAGCCTCTATGAGTGGTAAACGGTTGAATCGTTTCTTGAATGATTTCTTACTAATTTAGACAACAAACGTTATGGTGATTACTTGTCTGAATTCGCGCGCTTAATGACATTAAGCTGCCTGTCTGTCGCTTTTTTCATTACGTCAGAATACACTCGTTTCTTCTTCTTAGAAGAAGCGTTACGAATAAAATCCGAAAAAGGCGTGGATTTGACTGTTTTTGGTTTCGAAAACATAGACATATTATATCTATTTAGGTCATATCTAGCAATTTTTCAAGGTCGGCCGCTGTATATTTCTCTGGGATATGATTGTCAATTTGATCAACACCAGCTTTAAACAGCTTATTCGAGTTATCCGTAGTAAAGCTTTAGGAATTGATGCCTGCAAAGGGCTTAATTTATTAAAGTAACTTGATTTTATAAACCGTTTAGTCACGGTATGTTGCGCTGGCTCTAAATATTTGTATTCACAATTACGATGAGTCTCGTTTATGAATCATGGTGATATTTACGAATGCTTTTCATTTGTACCATCCCTTATCTCCTCATCCTTCTCAGCTAAAAATTGATAACCACAGTCCGGACTAAGACATTGGTGCAACTGAATTTCATCAGTAATATCCTCAAACTCAGTTCTTGCAGCACAAATGCCACAAGTAGTAGGTTGATCA
>UOFE01000026.1_pt1 | contig 73619 bp, 68 predicted proteins | sample 1988381 | NCBI WGS metagenome assembly UOFE01 (sample SAMEA4712194, study PRJEB27164) | hydrothermal vent metagenome | biome: marine basaltic hydrothermal vent biome; feature: marine hydrothermal vent; material: mineral | place: Pacific Ocean | collected 2011-06-14/2011-07-23 | depth 1689 m
AATCGGAGAAGTGTAGACATAACTGTGGTTGTTAATACCATCTCTCGTCTTGTTGTAAGTCGTTGTATAAACCGTACCCGGTATACTATCAAGCCTACCCTTGGCCTGAAGAACGATATTTGGAAGCTGAGTACGAAAACCATCAAGAGTAAAAGCGATGTTGTAATTTCCGATGTCATTTTGTAGGTCATCGAATACCTGATTGACTTCATCAATGGCAGTATCCAGGGCATTGTTGACGACCAGATTGACATTGGCATTGATGTCATAGGAAAACAGGATACTGGCTTCCAGCTTGTCGGCATCGACAATAGCTGACACGGTTATGGGATTAACCGGATCATCGATGAATCCCGTCATCTGTAAACCCTGAGGGTTGATATTTATGGAGCCGTTCATTCTGGCTAGTGGGAAATCAGAATCGATTTCGCCGTACAGCGACATACCGAAATCACCTTCACCCGTATTGGTGTCGACATCAGCAAACAGGTTAGCAACCATTATTGCACCGGGATCAGGTACGGGTTTGAATGGTATCCACGAGGGCTGTACAGATTCATTGGTTTCTATCACACCCTGAATTGCCAGCTTTTCGCGCTCAGTGCCAATATCGATCATGGAGGAGATATCCAATAGTTTATATTCGAACAAATCAATACCGAGGATGCCGAATTTGACGGCAGCGGAACCATTGATACCTAATTTAATTTGCTGGGTCGGATCGATCCCACCGTCGACAATCAGCGCCTTAGCCAGGGAGGCAACCAGACCAACCGGGGTTGGTTTACTGCAGTCAATCAGTTGAGAAGGACGGCAGACAGCGAAGCCTTTCAGTTCTAGTGCATCGAATACCTTGAAGGCTGATATCGGGAAGGTGCCTTTGAGTACGGCTCCACCCAGGAAGGGTTCAAGTTCTGCAAAAGCAGTTTCGCCAGCGGGGTCAAATAAAGGTTCCCATGGAATATTATTATTGAAGGAATAACCGAAGCCAACAGCAAGCCCCGCAACTTCACCAAAGTAATAAAAGAACGGGTCGGTTGGGTCGGTAATAATCAGTGTTCTGGTGCCTGCCAGATCCAGACTGATTAATTCTTCAGTGCCATCCGAATTTTTAAATGTGAGGCTGGCACCGGCATCGAGAAAATAGACCAGATAGCGGAATTCGTCGCGTAGCCTGATACCGGGTTCAGAGTCTGGACCGATATCCATACTGGCATTAATTTCAGCACCGGTATACAGGCCAATGATTGCGCGCACACCTGCACCGATGGCTAGATTGTCACTGACTTTGGTGGGTAGTTCGGTTTCGCCTTCAATATCCAGTAGTTTGCCATCGCCGTCATAGGTGAAGTCCAGATCGGCATCGTTAAATTCGGTTACCAGATCACCCACTTTAATCGCAGCCTTACCTACGATGTTGTAGCCATTTCCACTTGCGGATGTGGTTACGGTGGCGGCTGGATCAATTGTGACATTGCTCTCGCCAATCTCGGCATGTAAAACTTTGAGTATAAAGGGGGGCAGTGTTGCGCTACCTTTGCCGTCGCTGACGGATATGATGATGTCGTAATATTGTTGTACATCCTGACCGTCTGGTTGGCCACTGAGTTCACCTGTGGCAGTATCAAACATTGCCCATGCTGGTTTGTTCTCAATGCTGAAAGTTAAGATGTCATTATCAGCATCAGTGGCATCGGGTTTGAAAGAAAAGAACTTTCCGGTGCGAGTATATTCCACACTGGCGCCTTGCAATGACGGAGGCGTATTCTCCTGTGATGTTTTGTTCTCGTCTGAATCGCCACTATCCGAATCGCCCGAACAACCTTGTAGCCCCAATGTGAACGCGATGAATATGAATGCAATGTACATAGGATACCTTGCATTGATGATTTTATTTTTGTTCCAATTGCCGAGTATTTTCATTTTTTTCTCCTTCTTCAATTTAGTCGAAACATCCATTAAAGGGAGTCAGTCTTTTTGACTTCATTTATTATAAGGATTGTTTAACGGAATGATAGAAGGGCAGAGCTGTACTGAATAGTCTTCGTTGGTATAGCCTGCACCTAGACTTTAGTCTGGGATTTCTGATGAACAGGGGTTAAACAGCGGTTTTTGTGGTCTGAGAGCGTATAAAGGCACGTAGTTTTGCTGGCGCGACCGGTTTGTATAGCCAGGGTAAGTCGGCTTCCTGTATCTGAGTTTTGGCCTCGGCTTCTATGTTTCCAGTAATGATTAGGGCTGGAATGGTTTTTTCCAAAGTTTGCCGTACGAGTGCAACTTCCTTCACGCCGTTTCTGCCTTCGCCAAGCTGTAAATCACTGATGATGACGGCCGGATCATTATTGACTGCTTGCAACTTACTCAGTAAATCATCACCGTTAAAGGCAATAATTGTTCGATAACCCCAGCTTTCAAGCAATAGTTCCATCGCGTCACAAATGGCTTTATCATCTTCGATAATCGCTACAATGTGCTCTTGTTCTTGCGCAAGGAAAACAGCGGGAGCCGATTGTTGCTTATCAATTAGTGTGTTTGTCGCTTGCCCGGTTTTTAGCTCAAAAGCGAAACAAGCCCCATTTAGTGGACTTGATATTAGTTCGATTCGACTGTCGAGCAACGCCATGATACGGGTGACGATGGCCAGCCCTAAGCCTAGACCATGGCGACTATCACGTTGTTGATTGCCTACCTGATAAAACTCATTAAAGATGGCCTGTTGTTGAGATTCTTCGATGCCAATACCGCTATCCTTAACTTCGAAACGCACCTTATTGTCATTAATAAAACACGATACATTAATTTGCCCGGTGGGCGTATAACGGATGGCATTGGCTACTAGATTTCGGAGTACCTGCTCCAGTAGAACAGGGTCGGTGTAGATAAAAACAGATTTTTGTGGCCAGGTTATTTGTAACCCCTTTGCTTCGACTAACATTTGAAATTCCGTTTGTAGTCGGTCAGTAATTTCTTGTACAGCAAAGGTTTGTTTATCCGCTTGTACCGCACCAGAATCTAATCGACTGATATCAAGAAGGGCTGACAGTAAGTGCTCAAGTGATGTCATACTCTGTTGCATCTGACCGATAATAGATTTTGAATCTGTGTCCAGCTGGCGGTGTTCTAATACATTCAGGAATAGGCTCAAGGCATGGATAGGTTGGCGTAAATCATGGCTGGCTGCAGCCAAAAAACGTGTTTTTTCTCGGTCTGCGGTTTCTGCCTGTTGTTTGCGTTGTTCTGTCTCTTCCAGTAATTGTGCATTTTCGTAACGGATGCGCAGGGATTCCAGCAGGGTTCGATTAAGGTTTTTTCCGAACAGCAAAACAATTAATGTGAAAAAAAGGCTGATGACACCAAGTAATGTCGAAGTCAGGTCTCTTTGTGATAAAAACATAACGGATATCGGTAACATGGAAATCGGAAAGTAGGCATAAAATGCGGGCAAACTGTTGACGATTGAAGAGACAGAACCAGTACCCTTGATAATTAAAATGATAAGAAGAATGAGCTGATATTCAAGTTTATCCGGGACAAATAAAAGGTAGCCTGCAACACCCCACATCAATCCAGAGATCAATGAATTCAACACCAGGATTTGTTGTAGCTTGCCTGCTGGAAGGTTTGCAACCAGTTTGTCGCCGTAAATGATGACCAGTACAATGCGAATTAACACTAATAAGAACATGCCGCCTGCCCAGGACATCAACCAGAATTGATCGACCCATGGCCAGTAAATCCACGTAATCACGGCTATCAGCGGCAAGTTTAGTAATATGATGAGCGGCAGCTGTTTATGAACGGTATGCATTTGATCATACAGTTCAGGCTTGTCGTCTTTAGCTATGTATTGTTTGCTCATCAATCATTACGCAGTTATAAATGTAAAAAAATAAAAATCGGGTTATTATTATGCTGGCTTCTTTATTATTACTTATTCGTAAAAATATACCATACTGCTAAGGTCTTTCGAGATACCAACTTTAGTCTGTATCTGGCACAATGTAGTGATGACTAATTTGCCGGCATTCACAGGAAGGTGAAATGAAAATATTGATCGCAGATGATCATGCCCTGTTTCGCGAGGGTGTAATTCACATCCTGCAGGGGCTGGATGAAAATGTTATTTCGATTGAGTCGAGCAATGTCGAGCAAACCTTAAATACGGTGTCAGAAAATGACGATCTGGATCTGTTGTTAATCGATCTTTACATGCCTGGTCAGAATGGATTTGATGCGCTTGAAATACTGACTAAAAGTCATCCTGCTTTACCCATCGTTGTGTTATCAGCCAGTAATAATCCACAGGATATGCGTAAGTCTATCGAGATGGGAGCCATGGGATTTATTCGTAAAGATAGTACGGGTAACGTGATGTTAAATGCTCTACAGCTGGTGTTGGCGGGAGAAATTTATACACCCTCTCAAATGATGAATACTGGAAATGAACAGGCTCATCACTTGACGCAACGCCAGCTTGAAGTATTGCAACTAATGGAACAAGGTTGCGCCAACAAAATCATTGCCGGTGAACTGAGTATTTCGGAAGCAACAGTGAAAATGCATATCGGTGCTATATTTCGTGAGTTAAAGGTCAGTAATCGTACTCAAGCCGTGCTGTTAGCGTTAGAAAAAAATATTCTCTGTCGTTAATGGGTAAGGCTCCTGTTTTTCTCGTTTCCATGCTCCTGCGTGGGAACGAGACAATCCATAAAAAATAACAACTACTCCGACGAAGTTGATTCAGCCGATAATTTTTTTCCCATAAACCGTGTATATAAAACCGTACCCAGAAAAAACATCAGGCTACTAAAAATCACAAACAGCCCGATTTTTAAATCTTCACTGCTGCCTGCATACCAGACACCGATAATAAAATAAAAGATAGACATATACATCGACCAGGCATGGGTGTAGAGCTTGCCTTTAAGCAGTCCCATCAGTGGAAACATCAATGGTCCAATCTGCAACAAGATGATGATGGATATGAGGTGCTCTGCTGGTCGATCGATGACAAGATGCCAGGCAAATAAGCCAAAGAGTAGCGTAAAGTAACCGGACAGAGTTAACCATCGGCCTGTTTTTATGTACTGATCTTGAGTCATAGTGATAATTTCTTAGCTGTTGTTGCAACGCGTCTGCCAATCGCCAGGCAGAGTTTTCGTTCGTCGTCGCTTAATGGGGTAGCATCCAGATCATCGGTTAAGCGTGTTGCACCATAAGGTGTGCCGCCGGTTTTTGTCTGGAATAGTGCGGTTTCTGTGTAGGGTAATCCTACTATTAACATGCCGTGATGGAGCAGCGGTAACATCATGGTAAGCAGGGTGCTCTCCTGTCCGCCATGCATGCTGGTGCTGGCTGAGAAGACGGCGGCTGGTTTGCCCGCCAGTTTTCCGCCCATCCATAATGCACTGGTGGAGTCGATGAAATACTTCATGGCGGCGGGCATATTGCCAAAGTGTGTCGGGCAACCCAGAATTAAACCATCACATTCGATTAGATCATCGGTGCTGGCATAGAGTGGCCCGCCTTGTGGGATTTCTGATTCTGCCTGCTCAGTCACGCTGGATACCGCCGCTACGGTGCGAACACGCGCCTGCACGCCCTCTATTTCGCCTACGCCGCGAGCGATAATATTCGCCATTTCAGCAGTGGTGCCGCCCGGACTGTAATAGAGTACTAATATTTCCAGCGGGTTATTTGATTCTGCGGTGGATTTTGACATTACAGGATATCCAGTACTTTTTCTGGAGGGCGACCAATCGTGGCCTTATTACCGTTTATGATTATAGGACGCTCGATGAGTATTGGGTGGTCAATCATTGCCTGAATAAGCTGTTTACGTGTTAAATCATCGTTATCAAGATTATTTTCTGTATAGGGCGCTTCATGTTTGCGCATGAGTTCGCGTGGTTCAATGCCCAATAAATCAAGTACTTCGTTCAGTTCGTCCTTGTTTGGCGGGGTATTCAGGTATTCAACAACCGTTGTATCGACGCCCCTGTCATTGAGGATATCCATGGTTAAACGACATTTACTGCAATTGGGATTGTGAAAAACCCTGACTTTTTGACTCATTATTGCGCCTCTTTTGATGAAAGCCTGATTTTATCGGAAATTAAAGTTCTTGTTGGAAAACTTTCCTTGACACTATATGCTTACATTGTTAATTTTTAGGGCTATAATCCTACTCAATAATTATAATCAACAATACCATCCAAATTGGAGATATGTATGACCATGCGAACAACTGCCCGTCTGTTTAGCGTTGCCCTTTTAAGTTTAGGCCTGATTACAGGTTGTGCTTCTACAGATGAAGCTGCCGAAGATCCAAATGCCATCGCTGCACAAGCGATAGCCGATGCGAAAGCTGCTAATGCGAAAGCGAAATCTGTAGATTACGAATGGCGTGATACCGGCAAAGTAATCAAAAAAGCTGAAAAAGCATTAGCTGGTGGCGATACAGAAGGCGCTATCAAGTTAGCTAAAAAAGCTGAGAAACAAGCCAGCATTGCTGTTGCACAAGCAGCTTCTGAAAACAAAAAATTCCTGAACAGTAATACTGATAGTTCAGCTTCTTCTAGTTCATCAAGCAGCAGTGCACGTGGTGCTGGAGCTGCAATGGGTGGCCGTGTAAATAGCTACTCTGTTGTACGTGGTGATAACTTGTGGAATATCTCAGGTAAAGATGAAGTTTATGCTGATCCTTATCAGTGGCCACTAATCTACAAGACAAACCGTAACAAGATTAAAGATGCGGATTTAATCACACCAGGACAAGTTCTGGACATCGATCAAAATGCATCAGCATCTGAAATTGATGCTGCGGTAAACCATGCTAAAACACGTGGTGCATGGTCGGTTGGTGACACTGAGCAATCAGATCGTGACTATCTCGCAAAATAAGTTTGTTATAACTTTAATTAGTTTTAATTAAACAATTAAAAGGTCCGCTTTTGCGGACCTTTTTTTATGTACAGGATGTACGGTATTCCGCAAAGAGCCAGGGAAGGCGGTGCGGTTATGTACAGGATGTACGGTATTCCGCAAAGAGCCCGTGTTTATTGTCTGTCATTCCCGACAAAAGCATTCGGGAATGACAGAGTGGTGAATAATCTAGTTAGAGTTTTGTTCTGTGCCAATCTCTTAATAAGCAAATATCCATCACCGGCCATGTCCAGAGTGTGTTTTTCAGAGACAGCAGGCAAATGAATTAGGTTTAAAAGGCGGCATCATAAATCTACTCGATGGTAGGGTGGGGTGCAGGTTTTAGGTGAAAAAACGGTCGTACAATTATTAATTAAATGACTGAAAATTGGACCTAAATATGCAAAAGTGTCTACTATTGAAGTAGTGAATATTCCTGTAGGTTCACTATCGGGCAAGTCTAATGAACGTTTTGAAATATGGCGAACACGATAAGTATAAAAATAGAGTGTTGAGTATATAAATAATGAACGCAGTGTTTGACAACAATATAAAGCAGAACCAGCATCTTGAAGTTCATGACATTTTGCAATGGCTTGAACAGGATGAAATGGTGGATACTGAAAATTCGCATATGTTGCGCACGCTTGCTGTTGGTGCGGAGTATAAGAAAAAAAATCCTCTGGAAATCGTGGCAGAACGAAACTGGGAAAACTTGCTGACACAGAAATTATTGACGTTAGAGGTATTAACACAGTGGATGGCTGAGCGAGTTGAACTGCCTTATGTTCGCATTGATCCGTTGAAAGTAGAAGTGGCTGAAGTCACCGAAGTCATGTCCTATGCTTACGCTGCTCGATACAATGTCTTACCATTAAAAGTAGAGGGTGACAGTATCACCGTCGCCACAGCGCAACCTTTTGAACGTGATTGGGAAGCCGAACTAACACGTATTCATAATAAAGAATTCAAACTTGTCATCGCTAACCCGGAAGACATACGTCGATTATTGCTCGAGTTTTATACCATTGCAAAATCTGTTCATGGCGCGAAAACATCGTCTGATACAGCTGGCGGTAATATTCAAAATCTCGAACAGTTAATGGAGCTAGGCCGAAGTGGCAAGCTCGATGCAAATGATCAGCATGTGGTCAATATCGTGGACTGGTTATTTCAATATGCGTTCGATCAACGTGCCAGTGATATTCATATGGAGCCTCGACGTGAAATGTGTCCGGTGCGTTTTCGAATCGATGGGGTATTACAGGAGGTTTATCAGATTCCTTCTGCTGTGATGAAAGCAGTCACCAGTCGAATAAAAATTATTGGCCGTATGGATGTGGCTGAAAAACGTCGTCCTCAGGATGGGCGTCTTAAAACACGAACCGAAGACGGCAAAGAAGTTGAATTGCGTTTATCGACGATGCCAACCGCTTTTGGTGAAAAGCTGGTGATGCGTATTTTTGACCCTGATGTACTGGTAAAAAATTTCACGCAGTTGGGGTTCAGTAAAAAAGACGGCGAAATTTGGCAATCAATGATTGATCAGCCGCACGGCATTATTCTGGTGACGGGCCCTACTGGTTCGGGTAAAACAACCACCCTTTATTCCACGTTAAAATTATTGGCTAAACCTGAAGTGAACGTCTGCAGTATCGAAGACCCAATCGAGCTGGTCGAACCTATGTTCAATCAGATGCAAGTACAGAAAAATATTGATTTAACGTTTGCCAGCGGTGTACGTACCTTATTACGTCAAGATCCAGATATCATTATGATAGGAGAGATTCGTGATCAGGAAACCGCTGATGTCGCGATACAAGCTGCTTTGACGGGCCATCTGGTGCTGTCCACATTGCATACCAATGATGCTCCCTCGGCGGTTACGCGGATGTTGGATATCGGTGTGCCACCGTATTTGATTCAATCTTCTGTACTGGGAATTATGGCGCAGCGTTTAGTCCGAACCTTGTGTCCACATTGTAAAGAAAAAACAGAGATTAGCGATGCAGCCTGGCATGAGCTGGTGCATCCCTGGAAAGCTGAAAAACCAAAATTCATATATAAACCAGTCGGTTGTCTGGAGTGTCGCGATACCGGTTATCAAGGCCGTAAAGGTATCTACGAGATGTTTAAGTTTTCAAAAGAGACACGCTTAATGATCTCTCATGATACCGATATCAATGATATGCGCCGGCAAGCGATTAAAGATGGTTTGCAGCCATTACGCTTAAGCGGGGCAAATAAGGTGGCTAAGGGCGAAACCACGGTTGAAGAGGTATTGCGTGTTGCCCCACCGCCTTTGGAAACGTAAATAATACAATTAAATCAATTGGTTGTGCCATTAAGTTTTCGTTGTCAACAGTCAAAAAAATTAAAGTCTTTCACCGCAGAGGCGCGAAGACGCAGAGGATAGATAAGATTTATTGTTGAAGATAAATTTGCACCTACATATTTGATTACTCCAACAAAATTCTGTTTTCCTCTGTGCCTCTGCGGTTCAATTTTTTGACTTTAGTTCTCCAATGTAAGCAAATGGCCAGATTCAGTCATCTATTCCAAATAGCCGTAAATTTCCTATCAGTATAATCTATCCCTCTAGGTGGGTTTGTCCATTAGCATCAACAGGTTATAATATGCGTCACTGCAGTTCCTGCTATATGTAAAACAGAGGCTTTTCCATGACTTACTATTTCTCTAAAATTGTCGATGACAGTTTTGATGACGCTATTGAGCGCGTTACCGCCCATCTGGCTGATGCTGGTTTTGGTGTTCTAACAACCATTGATGTTAGTGCAACCTTGAAAAAGAAGATCGATGTTGATTTTCAACGTTACACAATATTAGGTGCATGCAATCCGAGTTTTGCTCACAAAGCACTGCAAGCAGAAGACAAGATTGGCACTATGTTGCCTTGCAACGTTATTGTGCAGGAGTTAGCAGACGGGCAAGTTGAAGTCGCAGCAGTCGATCCGATGGCATCGATGATGGCAATTCAAAATGAAGCATTAGGTGGAATTGCCGCTGAAGTGCAAGGCATGTTGAAAAACGTAATAGAAGGTTTGTAAATTAATGTCGCAACCAAAAGTTATTATTTATAGCGGTCGTTTCTGTGGTTATTGTACGGCGGCCGAACGTTTGTTTCAAAGTAAAAACGCGCAGTATGAATTAATCAAGGTCGATGAAGATCAGGATAAGTTTGACCACATGATGAAAATTACCGGTCGTCGTACTATCCCGCAAATATTTATCGATGAGTTCCATGTTGGTGGTTTTGATGATTTGTCGGCATTAAATCAAAGCGGAAAGCTTGACGAACTGCTCAATCCTTAACTTAAGCCGTAACTTAAGCCATAAATAGAAACGTCATCGATATGGAATACTTACCAATATTTATCCAGATTAAAAATCGCCCCTGTTTAGTGGTCGGTGGTGGTTCAATCGCGGCAAGAAAAGTTGCTTTGCTGAGAAAAGCACAAGCTGATGTAACAGTGGTATCACCCAGGTTAGGTGACGAGCTGGCGCAATTAAGCAGTGAAGGTTTAATCCAGCATCAGGCTAGAGAGTTCGAAGATCTGGATCTTGAGACCTGTGTTGTTGTTATTGCCGCAACCGATCAACGTGATGTTAATGAACGCGTTTCTAAACTGGCCAGGCAATTACGTCTACCCGTAAACGTGGTTGATAATCCGGATTTGTGCAGTTTTATCATGCCATCGATCATTGATCGCTCGCCTGTGGTTATTGCTGTATCGACAGGCGGTTCGTCACCCGTGTTGGCGCGATTAATTCGCACTAAACTCGAAGGTAGTATTCCTGCAGCATATGGTCGTTTGGCAAAACTGGTCGAAGGCTTTCGCGATAAAGTCAAAACGGCTTTTCCAAACGTGGAATCGCGTCGTGGTTTCTGGGAAAAAATACTAGAAGGTACTGTCGCTGAGCTGGTTTTTACCGGTCATGAAGACGATGCAAAAGCCATGCTCGATAAAGCCATTGATGCACAGTCAGAAAATCCAGATATTCCCGGCGAAGTTTTTCTTGTGGGTGCCGGTCCAGGTGATCCGGATCTATTAACCTTTCGTGCATTGCGTTTAATGCAACAAGCTGATGTTGTGGTATACGACCGTTTAGTTTCGCCCTCCATTATGGAAATGGTGCGACGTGATGCAGAAATTGTTTATGTTGGTAAAGAGCGCGATAAGCACACTATGCAACAGGAAAACATCAACCAGTTGTTAGTGCGCTTGGCTAGAGAAGGTAAGCGCGTCTTACGATTAAAAGGTGGCGACCCATTTATCTTTGGTCGCGGCGGTGAGGAGATTGAAGAACTGGCGCAGGAAGGTATTGCATTTCAGGTGGTGCCGGGCATCACAGCTGCGAACGGTTGCTCTTCCTACGCAGGCATTCCATTAACGCATCGTGATTATGCGCAGTCCTGTGTTTTTGTGACCGGTCATCTTAAAGATGGCTCTGTCGATCTAAACTGGAAAGCGTTGGCGCATCCGCATCAAACCGTTGTGTTTTACATGGGACTGCATGGCGCACCTACCTTGTGTAAAGAGATGGTAGCGCACGGATTGCCTGCCAGTACGCCGGTTGCCTTGGTTGAACAGGGAACCACACCGCAGCAACGTGTTTTGATAGCAACACTTGATACTTTACTTGATGTCATCGAAAATGAAGACATCAAACCACCAACACTGATCATCGTTGGCGATGTTGTAACGCTGCATGACAAACTCAAATGGGTTGAAGAACACCATGCTGATGATGTTGATGGTGTTTTTGCTTATAAAGATTAAGTAACATATAGTATGTTGCAAAATTCGAAGTGACGAAGTCTGTCATTTTCGTCATAATAAGCGCTTGTCCACTTCACTGTGCCCAGAAATGCTGGCATCGTGTTTTAATTATTTATATACAAACAGGTTACCTAATACTGTGTTAAATCATCAAATTCAGTCTATTCGTCAAATATCTTTATTCATACTCATTCTTGTTGGTTTGGCAGTCAGTTTGCCTATTCAGGCGAAAACGAGTTACGTGAGCGATGAGCTCAAAGTGCCTATGCGTTCAGGTGCAACTAACGGACATCGTATTGTTAAATTTCTTAAGAGCGGCACAGCATTAACTGTATTAGGTACTTCGGATGATAATAAATTTATCGAAGTTGAAATTGCTGGTGGTAAATCTGGTTGGATTGCAATTGAAGGCATAATGGATATTCCCAGTGGTCGAGATCGTCTGGTATCGGTGAACAAAAAATTATCAAAATCTCGAGAGCAGGTAAAAGAATTAAAAGGAACGCTAGCAGAATTAAAATCTGAGGTTAGGTCACTAAAGAAAGAAAAAGGTGGTTTGGTGAGTGAGCGTACTAACCTGAGTAACTCACTGGAAGATTTAAAAATAACAGCATCCAATCCGCTGGCGCTATCGAAAAAAAATAAACAACTGAAAAAAGACTTGAATAAAGCCGAAGCTAAAGCGGCTATGCTTGAGAAAGATAACCAACAGCTGCGCAGTAATGTTATGCAGGAATGGTTTATGATTGGCGGCGCGGTGGCAATAGGTAGTCTAATACTCGGCATTATTTTGACGCGAATTAACTGGCGTCGTAAGCGTGATAACTGGGGTGATAGTTTTTAAATAAATTTATTTATGTCTCGTTCTCACGCGAGGGTACGGGGACGAGGTTTAAAAGATTGAACCGCGGAGGCGCAGAGTTTTATTTTTGTTTATAGCGCCGAAGGCGTAATAAATATATATTTTGGTCTTCTCTGCGACGAAAGTTTTTAATGTTTTCTTTTCAGCGATTTATATTGCACAACTCCTAAACCCTGCAAACACATCATTTCTATCTGGCCCATAATATGTCCGCCAGGTGTTTCTGATGTTACGCGAACGGGTTGTCCAGGAACCGCCGCGAAGCACTTTTGTTTGACCAAATAAAGGTTGCGAATAATCCTGATACATATCGGCAACAAAATCCGGATAAGGATTAAATGTGTCTGCTGTCCATTCCCATACGTTACCAATCATCTGACGACAACCAAAGGCGCTGTCGCTATCGGGTAAGGCGGCCACATCAATGGTACGCATGGCTCGTGCATTCATATTGGCAAATTTGTTGGTTGGTGATTCATTGCCCCAGGGATATCGGCGTTTTTCATTAATGTTATTCGGTGAGCCAGAAGCAGCAAGTTCCCATTCTGCTTCCGTCGGCAAACGTCGATTTGCCCAGCGACACCAGGCATTTGCTTCGTACCAGTTAATGTGAACAACAGCAGCACGAGGTTGCATTGGTCGCCACTGGTCGAAGTATTGTATTAACCAGTTACCCGCTGAATCCTGTTTCCAGCCATTGGGATGCTCGATATTATTTTTTTGTAACCATGCCCAGCCTTCGTTATCCCAGAACTGTTGATTTTTGTAACCCTCAGCTTTAACAAACGCAGCATATTGTTGGTAACTAGTGGCAGCGCGTGCGATAGAAAATGGAGCTACCGTGACAGGGTGTTGCCACTTTTCATTATCAAAACAAAAGTTTTCGTCCTGAGGTGCGCCGAGTAAATACTCGCCACCTTTGATTTCAATATCGCCATCCAGTGCACCCGCATTGTAATTGTCATCATCGACAATACTATTTGCAAAAACAGGAGTTGGATAATTCAGAGTGCGACGGGTATAGGTGAATGCCTCTGTGTGCATGTCTTCATGGAAGAGGGCATAGCGAGACAGGTAAATATCCTGCTCAGAGTGGTTACCGTTTTTTAAACGATTAATCACCGCATCATGTACCTGCTGCATATACTGTTTGGTGTCGTCTAGCGAAAGCAAAGGCAAGTCCCAACGATCATCATGTGCAATATTGATCGAATCATATAACTCATCTGCATTGTCTAGAAAAGAAACGGCTCCATCAAGATGGCGTAGAATCCAGACTTCATAGAAGTAGGCGACATGACCGATTTCCCAAATTAATGGATTGACAGTATCCAGTTTGGGGCCGATGAGCTGTTGTTGATTCAGCCCTTCAGTAAGCTCCAGCGTTCGCCGCCTGGCATCTTCAAGATTTGAAATTAAAGTTTCAATTATTTGAGAATCAATATTATTAGACATGTGCTCTAAATATTTTTCGTTTATGATATGACGTATGCATATAGGAATCATAACACCTGCAGCAGCAAAATCACTAAATGGAAATCGTGCAACAGCAACACGTTGGGCTGATTTTTTACGTCAGTTGGGTCATAAAGTAACAATTTGTGTGAGTTGGGATGGGGTTGCGTATGATCTTGTTATCGCCTTACATGCCTGGCGCAGTGCAGAGTCAATTGCAGCATTTAAAAAACGTTATCCGAATTTACCGCTGGTGTTAGCTATGACCGGCACCGATTTATATCGTTTTATCAAAAGCCACCCCGAGCCCACGCTGACGTCTATAAAACTTGCAGATCGATTGGTGACCTTACATCGTCTCGCTACACGTGTATTGCCTAAATCTGCGCACCATAAAATCCACGTTATCCACCAGTCTGCTATACCGTTGCCCAGCCCTGTTAAACGTTCGGTCAGGCATTTCGATATCTGCGTGGCCGGCCATCTACGTGAAGAGAAAGATTCGATGCGTGTGGCGTATGCGGTAAGAGATTTGCCAAAGAGCAGTCGTATACGTGTATTGCATTTTGGTAAGGCGCATAATGATGAATGGGCGGGGTATGCGAAACATGAAATGAAAACGAATAAACGCTATCACTGGTTGGGTGAAGTGCCTCACTGGAAAGTCAGGCAGGCGTATAGCTCATGCCACCTGATGGTATTGCCATCAGTAATGGAGGGTGGTGCCAATGTGATATCGGAAGCCACCGTTGCGGGGCTACCGGTTATTGCTTCGGAGATAGATGGTTCAATCGGTTTACTGGGTGAAGACTATGCCGGTTATTTTCCGGTACAGGATACTGATGCTTTGCGTGAGGTATTGTTAAAAGCAGAAGCTGAACCAAAGTTTGTGAAAAAGTTAGAACAACAATGTAAACGATGTGCGAGTTTGTTTACTCGTGAGGCTGAGAAACAGGGATGGACTGATTTGTTGAATGATATGGGACTTAGTGAAAATTAAATCAAAAGAACTGAGAAGTTAATACAAATATAATTATTAAACTCGCGATATGATTTTTTGATAGAAGGTGTTCGGTGTTTCTGACTCTACTTTTCGTGGGTAATACCATGCAAGGTAAAATCTGACTAAGGTGCAAACAACATAAAATTAATAATGAAATAAGTACTTGTTTGATTTTTAGCGGAGCGATAATTCACACCAATGAATAGTCGTTAGAATGAAAATATAAGTAGGCAGGTGAAATATCATGTATCACCACGTTTTTATGGCAATAGTACTCGCACTTATGTCTGGAATTTCTTTTGATATATTTGCAAGTGATTCAAAACCCTTATCGAAAAATATGCTAATGAACCAAGGACGGGCGCAGTATAAACTTTGTTCTGGCTGCCATGGTCTGGGTGGTGAAGGCACTCAAAATTTTGCTCCAGCGCTTAGTAATAGTCCTATTGTAAATGGTCCGGTGTATCCACTGATAAGTGCAGTTATAGGTGGCATTGCGCAATCAAAAGGTAATAAATGGGATGCTTACATGCCAGCATGGTCTGGAGTTCTTAGCCATGAAAGGCTTGCTTCAGTCATTACGTATATCCGAAATTCTCTTGGTAATACAACAGGTGATTTAGTGCAGCCAGATACTATTGTAACAGTTGTTTTTATATACAACGCTATCAAGCAAGCTGAACTGCCATATGATGTAAAAACATGTAATTATTCTATGATTGATGAGCCGATAAAAGCAGATAATGTGTCTGTTATTAAAATTGAAAAATCCGGGAAATACAACTCACCACACAATTCAAAACACAAAGGGGTTGAATATTCGCCTGTGATTACAGTAACTGCTAGAGTTAGTGGAATCTGTAAAAACTTTGATAATAAAAGCGATGGTGCTAAAGAAAAATATAAACGCTTTATAAGCGAGTTTGAATTCGTCATATATAAAAACAACTTTGAGCGATGGACTGTTAAAGAAGTTTTTTAAAATCATGTAGTAATAAATAATTATTCATTTTATTTATAGACCGTTAAAAAACACTATCATAACCAGCGCTGGCATCGCTCGAAGGGCTGTTTATCCTAGACTATATTCTTATCGACCTGATAGAAATTGATTATAAGTCAATTTGTCGTGGTTACGTGTCCCTTTTAAAACCGTATTCTGTAGGCGTTATCTAGTTGTCCCAAAAATAACTATCGGCTTTTAAAGCAATGATGAAGTCGTTGTGCATGTTAGCTATATGAATATATCAAGGATATACTAAAAACTAATATTTAATGCCAGTTTAAACATCATTAACTTTAATAAAAAATACAATGACAAAAGAAACACTCGCCAGTCAGAAAAAAGTCTCACCATTTGAAATTATGGCAAGTGTAATTGCGGCTAGTTTCGGTGTGACGACTCAAGCTAATCGGGAGCGTGATTTTAAACAGGGAAACTTCATCCATTTTGTTATTGGTGGCATTGTATTTACCATTTTATTTGTACTGCTTCTTGTTGGTATCGTAATGACTATTATGTATGTTGTCGGTGCGTAGTGTGTCAGTAATTATGAAAAATCACAGATAAGTTGTTTTAAAAAAATCTAATTTAGTGCCTCAGGAGTAACGTGATGATAACCAACTTTAGTCAACAACAACTTACTGATCCTGATGTAGCTAGTCTTAACGTAGAATTGAACGCCTGCTTACAATGTGGCTATTGCATTGACAACTGTCCGACTTATCAAACGCTTGGTGAAGAGTTTGATAGCCCTCGTGGGCGAATTTATCTAATCAATGAGATGCTGGAAAAATCAGAGGTGCCTGATAAAAAAACAGTCGGTCATATTGATCGTTGTCTGTCCTGTTTGGCGTGTATGTCTACCTGCCCGTCGAGTGTGAATTATATGCATCTAGTCGATCATGGTCGGAGATATATCGAGGAAAATTTTCAACGACCATTATTTGATCGTATACTACGTTGGACGTTAGCACATGTTTTACCTTATCCGAATCGTTTTCGGCTGGCTATGCGCGGAGCAAAGTTAGTTAAACCACTGGCTTTTGTCATGCCTGAGAAAGTTCGCAACATGGTGATGTTTGCCCCCGACAAGCTACCGCCACCCAGTGAAAATGACGAACCACAGGTCTTTCCAGCCATGGGTGAACGTTTACGTCGCGTGGCATTGATGACGGGATGCGCACAAAAAGCACTGAATACAGATATTAATGATGCAACGATTCGTATTTTGCGGCGTCATGGGTGTGAGGTTGTGGTCGTGCAAGGGGCGGGTTGTTGTGGTGCGCTGGCACATCATATGGGCAAGTCCAGGCAAAGTCATGCGGCAGCGGAACAAAATATTCAAGCCTGGTTGAACGAAATAAACGGTGAAGGACTGGATGCAATAGTGATTAATACGAGTGGCTGCGGTACGGTTATTAAAGACTATGGGTATATGTTTCGAAATGCGAAACTGGCGGAGCGGGCAGCACAGGTTTCTGCGCTAGCTAAAGATATTTCCGAAGTATTAGCGGATATCGACCTTGATCACAGAATGAAACCTAACCTGCGAGTTGCGTATCATGCAACCTGTTCTTTGCAGTTTGGACAACGCGTTAGATTCGTACCGAAGAAGCTATTGAAAGCGGCAGGTTTTACTGTGGTAGAACCAAGAGACTCGCATACATGTTGTGGTTCTGCCGGGACTTATAACCTGTTGCAATCAGAGATTTCAAGTCAGTTAAAAACGCGCAAGGTCGAGACGCTGGAGTCGTGCAAGCCGGACGTGATCACGGCGGGTAACATCGGTTGTATGATGCAGATCGGTTCTGGCACCAGCGTACCGGTAGTGCATACTGTGGAGTTGCTGGACTGGGTGACGGGCGGGCCTATACCGCGTTCTCTGAAAAGTATTTCTAAAGTAAACCAGTAATTTTTGCGTTCAACCTGTAAATCCTGTCTGGTTTTACGGTGTCATTTATTATTGTATTAGGCGACTTTGTTTTTTGCTGCCTTAACTATGGGTTTGTCCTTTAACGGGTGCTTAATGGTTCCTCCTTCCGCCAACGGACAGGGTTTTAATTTTCGAGTGGGTGTTTCTTCCAGACGACGTGTTGACCACTCTGATGCCAGTTCGGCAAAAGCCAGGCTTGCAGGACTTTTGTAACCTTCTTTGCGGCTGATTAGCGTGACGGCTTTAAGCGGTAATTCGGGTGAGGGTTTAATGGCATGAAGTCCACACTGTGAACGTACAATACTACTGGGAAGTATGGTGGCTAGTGATCCGAGTTGAACCATTTCTATGATTACACTGAGCGAATTAGTTTCGATTGCAACGTGAGGTGAAATATTATGTATGCTGCAATATTGATCCACGTGGTTACGCAGTGCAAAATTTTTGTTGAGCAGCGCCAGTGATTCTTTGCCAAATGATCGTGTGTGTATGGGGTTTGTTTGTCCTGAACGAGGGTGTGCATTACCGACGGCAAGACACAGTGGTTCTTCAAACAGTATGTGTGTTTCTATTTCGCTTGACTGTGCATTGGTCGAGAAGGGTTTTGTAAAAGCAATGCCGATGTCGATACGACCTTCAACCACGGCTTCTTTTATATCGTCTTGCGGCATTTCTAATGTACTTAGGGTAATGCCGGGATGTAGGTAGTTAAAATTCTCCAGCAAACCACAGGTTAGGTGATCGGTGATTGGCGTCCATCCTAAACGCAGGGATCCCCGGCTTAAGTCCTGTACATCACTGATAGCGCGCGTGCCGGCGTCTATCTCGTCCCAGGCTGAACGGGCATGGCGTAAATAAATTTTGCCAGCATCGGTTAGTCGAACTGTGCGTCCTGATCTATCCAGTAATGGTGTCTGCAACGACTCTTCTAGTTGCTTTATTTGCTGTGAGAGAGTGGGTTGTGACACAAATAGCGCCTCTGCAGCCCGTGTATAGCTACCGTACTCTGCGATAGCAATCAGGTACTGAAGAGAGCGTGGGAAAACAAATCTTCGTTTCATAGTTATACCTTATGATGGCGATAATGAAATCCTATAATAACTAATCCCTATATGACTAATAATAACAAAGTCTTAGACTAATGGAAGCGATTGTTTACACTGATTACAAGTTTAATGAAGCCACTTGTTGTCTGAAAGAAATATTAGATAAACACTTAAGGCGAATTTTTCTTGATGATGTTTAATTTTTATTCTGGGGGGAATTAATGGTTAATGCAAAGGCAAGCGTAAATCGTATTTGTAATCGAATAACAGGGGCGCGACTAGTAGTGCGATTGCGGTATTTATTATTATCAGTTTTTATACTGCTTGGTATTTCATTCTCTACTCATGCACAAGATAAATCAGATCAATTATTAAAAAAAATTGAAGGGCTTGAGAAAAGAATTAGTGAGTTAGAAACAACGACAGTTCTTTCTGACCCGGAAACAATGGTTAAAGAAGTTGAAGTGTATATTGATGATAGAGGCATTGAGTATCCTGAGCAACTTCCCGGGACTAAGAAAATAGTCACTTATCAAAGAGAACGCGTTTATCGTCGTCAAACAATTAATGAAAGAATTGAAGAAGCACTAGATGATGCAGAAAATAAGAATGTTCAATTGGGTGTCGATGCGGCGATAGTTATTCAGGGTGTGCAACAAACATCAGGCAATAAACAACCTGCAGACGGCAATGCCTATCAACTAGCTTCAACGGATTTGTTTTTCACTGCAGGTATCGCTCAGTACACGGTGTTTTTTGCAAACATCGTAGGTTTGAGTGGGACACAACCCGATGGCGATATTAATGGTGTTACTTCCGTTAATGGCTATTCTGCTCGTTTGGTTAATCAAAATGATCTTAATTTACGTGAAGCCTGGTTGATGACTGAGCTTTTAGAGCAGAGGTTGACTCTTACACTGGGGCATCTAGATTTAACCAATTACTTTGATTTAAATACTGTGGCAAATGACGAAACCTTTCAGTTTATAAGTGACGCACTGGTAAATAGCCCCGCATTAGGTTTGTCAGAAAATGGTGCAGGTGTGGCTTTTGTGTATGACACAAAATCATCTTTTGTGTTTAGAGTGGGTTATCAGCAAAGCAACAGCCAGGCAACAAGTTTATCTGATTCCTTATACCAGTTATATGAAATTGATTACAAGGGTAATCCTTTCAGTGCAGGTGAGGGAAACTACCGCGTATGGTACCGACGGGACAATACCGAAGGTGATTTAAGTGCGTACGGTATAAGTCTTGATCAGAAACTAACATCAGCCATTACTTTATTTGGTCGTTTTGGATCGGCTGAAACAATGGTAGGTGACGAACGAGATGAGTTTTACAGTGCAGGATTACAATTTGGTGCGGGCTTAGGGTTCAACCCCGAGGATGCATGGGGGGTTGGATACTCGAATGCAAGCCTGGGTTCAAATGATGAAGAGAATTTACTTGAAAGTTATTACAACTTAAGAATCGCTGACAAGTTACAACTTTCATTTCATCTTACTTATTTAACAGAAGAATTAGCTGGTGCCGAAAAAGTGAGTTATCTGGTTCCTGGTACACGCTTGCAAGCCAGTTTCTAACTTAGGAGTTATATATGAAATTATTTTTAAACTTATTCGCGGTTTTATTTTTTGGAATTACTTTATCTAGCCCGGCTATTGCAGAAAGCCAAAATAAAGAAATTAAAATAAAGGATCCTGCATCGGTGGTTGTCATTGTGAATCGTGATTCTAACGATATAGCTTTCATGGATATTAAAACCAATAAAATTATTGGCAGAGTTTTTTTAGGTAATAATGTGAATCCACATATGGCAATGATGTCGCCAGATGGACGTTGGGTAGTAACCGGCGGGACTCGGGCAAATAAAGCTTACATAATTGATGTGGCAACATTAACCTTGGTAAAAGAAATTCCTGTAGATTTTGCGCCGGAACATTTAGCTTTCTCACCAGATGGGCGATATTATTATCAAGGTAACCCTGATGGTGATTCGGTTTCAGTGATTGATATGGTATCACTGAAGGAAATAAAGCGTATCCGCGGATTTGCTGAACCACTTAACATTACATTTACGCCGGATGGTACAAAAGCTTATGTGGGTAATTATGGTGCGCATTGGGTCGGGGTGATTGATGTTACTCGGCATGAGTTATTAAAGAAAATTTATGTCGGAGAAGTGCCAGGTATTGCATCATTAGATCCTGATAGATATCTTAGTGATATTAAGGGCATATCGAATGTGAGCATTAGTAATGATGGTCGTTATTTATACGCCGCAGATGGCGATTTAGGTATTGTTAGTGTTATTGATTCACGTGAAGATAGTGTAATCAAAAAAATTAGAGTTGGAGCCGATCCCTGGCGTGCTTATATGAACCATGATGGACGTTATGCTGTAGTCGTGAACAACGGTGATGAAACAATTTCTATTCTTAGTATCAAAGAAAATAAAGTTGTAGCGACACTTGAGTCAGGCCCTGAGATGATGGGTGTCAACTTTTCAGCGGGTAAAGCTTTTGTTATCAGTTCGACCACGGGTTTCTTGTATGTATATGACATGACGGACTTAACAGCAGTGGGTCGAATAAAGATTGGCATCAACCTGCAAATAGAAACCGCCACGACTGATACTACGGGAGAAAAAATATATCTTGCGAGTTCAACTGATCACTCAGTTTATATAATTGAAGGTAAAACTGAGAAGGTAACACGAGTTTCTAATGTAGGTTTGTACCCTTGGGGTACACACATTTTGGATAGTAGAGATAATTATTGCCATTAAAAATGATTACTCACTGCCTGTCTCGAAGTGTTTTAGGAGTGGCATTATCATCGGTATTGTTTATTGCTTTTGTTGAAGCTGGTGTTCGTGACCATACACGTGCGAAGCGTTATGCCTCAGTCTCTACATTGCAGGCAACAGAATTGACCCTGACTGTTGTTAAAGTTGAAAAGAAAATGTTACAAACATGGGTAAGAGCAGCCGCTAAAACTGACGCTTCAAAAAAGAAAATTGTGGCAATGATTTGCACTCAGGAAGCCGGTTTAATAATAAAAAACCAACGTGTACGTGCTTTTACGCCGAGTTTAAAGTCATCCGTTTATCAGCTGTGGGTTGATGAAGTCTCGCAAAATAACGAATGTGTTCGTGTTGTTGCCATGCTGCCGAAGAAGGTATTTGGAAAGGAGCAAAGGTATGTGATGGAAATTCTTGTTCATCGTGGAAAATATTTGTCCATACCCAATGAAGCGATTATTGAAGAAGAAGGTCAACAAATTGCATATGTGCAGCGTCATAAAGGGGACTACGTTCCACAAATTGTATATACCGGAATTAAAGGTGAACTATATACGCAGATACTTCAAGGCCTGGATGATGGCGACGAAGTAGTAACCTTCGGCAGTTTTTTTATTGATGCGGATTATAAATTAAATAAAGCTGGAGGTGGTCATGCTCACCACCATCATTAGATTCGTTATTCGTTTTAAATTGTCAGTGTTATTTCTAATAACAGTTGCGACAGTTTATAGTGTGTATTCGATACGCTCGGCATCGCTCGATGCTATCCCTGATATTTCTGATTCTCAAATTATTATTTACGTAAAGTGGGCTCGTAGTCCCGAGTTGATAGAAAATGAAGTAGTCAAACCACTTATTAAAACATTACTAGGTCTGCCTAATATTAAGAGTGTTCGAGCAACTTCGAATCTGGGGTTTTCTTTTATTTATGTACTGATTGAGAAGGATAATGAACGTGAAAAATTACGACAGGTCATTCTGAATCAAATCAATGCTATTCGTTATCAACTTCCTGATGATGCAAGTGTTGCTCTTGCGCCGAATGCAAGTAGTATGGGTTGGATTTATCAATATGCATTAGTTGATAAATATAAAATACGTGACTTACGTGAGTTGCGATTACTAAATGAATCACTGATAAAGCCGCAACTGCAAGCAGTAAAAGGCATTGCGGAAGTTGCTACCGTAGGAGGTTTGGAACGCCAAATAGTGCTAAAAATTTATCCGCCGTTACTTGAACAAACCGGTATTACATTACGTCAACTTGTAACATCACTAAAAAGTGTATTTCAACAAGTGGGTGGTCGAACCATCGAGTTAACGAATCGAGATTATCATCTGCGAGCCACTGTTAATTCAGATGATCTGGATTCAATAGAACATCTTGTTATTGGCCGCTCAAACGAAGGGAAAGCAATATTGCTAAAAGATATCGGCTATTTACAGGTAGATTACGATATTAGACGTGGTATTGCTGACCTGGATGGTAAGGGCGAAGTTGTTGGAGCCATTGTTATTATGGAGCAGAAACAAAATGTTGTCTCCGTTAGTCAGGCAATAAAGCAGAAGTTAGAAAAAATTCAGTTCGACTTGCCAGATGGGGTTGAAGTGGTCACAACATATGATCGCTCTTCTTTAATCTGGGCAACCATTAAAAATTTCTCAACTGCATTGATGTATGAACTACTGGTTGTAATATTGGTTATTGTCTGGGCATTGCGAAATGGTCGCGCGGCTGTTGCGCCTGTAGTCGTGATATTACTTGGCTGTTTGTATGCTGTCGTATTTTTACCACTTGTTGGCCAAACAATAAATTTGCTTTCATTGGCTGGGTTAGCTATTGCCATTGGAGAAATGGCAGATGCCACTATTGTTATCGTTGAAAACTGCACGTCTGAGTTAACAAAAAAGAGAAAAAATGGCACGCTATCTTCGCACTGTAAAAATGAAATAATCATTGCAGCAACATCAAAAATGATGAGGCCACTACTCTTTTCGTTATTAATAATCCTGGTTTCGTTTTTACCAGTATTTTTCCTTGAAGAGCGTGAAGGTCGATTATTTGATCCCCTGGCCTTTAGTAAAACATTTGCGATGGGTTTTTCTACACTGCTTACACTTGTGTTGCTCCCAATTCTAATTACCTGGATATTTGGTAGAGCGGAGAGGACTCCGATGCCAGAAAATATTGAAAACAAGGAGAGCCTACTGGTGCGGGGGTACCGTCATTTGTTGCGCAAGACAATACATTATCGTTATGTGTTTGTTAGTGCCAGTATCGTTGTATTGTTTTTATCTGTTGTACAAATTAATCGTTTTCAAAAAGACTATATGCCAGAAATGGAAGAAGGCTCAATACTGTATATGCCAACAACACTGCCCGGGATTCCGATTCGTGAAGCAGGTTGGATTTTGCAGGAAATTGACAAAAAAATTAAGGCGTTTCCAGAGGTTGAAAGAGTGTTTGGCAAGTTAGGGAGAGCGGACACGGTAACAGACCCTGCGCCTATAACGATGATTGAGACAGTTATTTTATTAAAGCCTAAATCACAATGGCGGTCTGAAATGACCAAAAAAAAACTCATCTCTGAAATGGATGCAGCCTTAAAAATTGTCGGTTTTACTAATAGTTGGACTCAGCCTATAGCGGGGAGAGTTCTGATGCAGGACTCTGGTATTCAAACCCCTGTTGGGGTTAAAGTAAAAGGTGCGGATATTTTTGAAGTTGAAAAAATATCAAAAGAAATTGAAACTTTATTGAAGACGTTTCCTGGCACTGCATCAATTATTGCTGAACGGATATCAGAAGGTTATTACGTTGATGTTCAATATGATCTGACGCGGCTTGCTGAATATGCTGTAACAATTGATGAAGCAATGTTGACCTTACGTTATGCTCTTGGTGGTGAAAATATTCTAAATGTCAAAAGCGATGGTTCAACAATTGTTCCATTCAGTATTCAATATTCTCCCGAATATATTGATACATTGGAAAAAGTAAAGAAATTGCCAGTGATAGCATCTGGTGGTAAATCAGTGCCACTAAATTTAATTGCAGATGTTCGTACGCGGAAAATGCCCGAAATGATACGTAACGATAATGGTCAATTAGCGGGGTATATTTATATTGATATCGATGAAGTTACAGCCGTAAATTATGTGACCGATGCAAAAATCTATTTGTCTAATAACTTGAAATTACCCGAGGGTTACTCATTAGAATGGACAGGCGCTTACCAATATGTGGAAGAAGCACGAAGCCGATTGTTATGGATCGTGCCGATATCAATATTAACTATGTTTGGATTGCTGTTATTGGCCTTTAAGTCTATTGCAGAGAGTCTTCTTATTTTGTTATCCGCTCCGTTCGCGTTGATAGGCGCCGTTGTATTACAGTGGTGGCAAGGCTACCCGTTAACCACCGCAGTTATTATTGGTTATATAGCGGTTCTGGCAATTGCTCTTCAAACTGGTATTTTGATGGTTGAGTTTATCCGTGATGCATTGCAAAAAAGAACAGAAAATGAGCTGTACACGGAATCTATCATTACAGGTTCAGTCGCACGTTTACGGCCTAAATTAATGACAGTAGCAACAACTGTTTTAGGTTTAATCCCCATTATTTTGGCAACAGGATCAGGAATGGATATGGCTAAACCAATTGCAGTGCCTAGTGTTGGTGGTATGGTCAGCTCAACCATTTATGTGCTTTTTCTTATTCCATGCTTATATGTAATTGGCATCGATTTCCGTAATAAGTTGTTATCACCAAAATAAACATGTTCGTTTGGGTTTGAGGCCGGCTCTGGCTTTTATTTACAATAAAAGTTGTCTGGTTTGAAGGCGTTTTCGCTGTGCGATTAGTCTCGTATAGCCGTGATAGAGGTATGCCGAGGTAGATCTTCGATTTATAAGTAATACCTATGAGGCTGATAGTAACAAAGTGTTGGACGAAGAATATAGCGTTTACATACACTAGGGACAGCAAGTTAATACAATGAATTATAAGTTAAGCCTATTAGTGAATTCTGTAATACTTATATGTTTAGTGTGCAAGGTAACGTTGTACAAATTTATACTTCATAACAGTAGTAACAAATATCAGTCAATAAAGTCAGCTCCTGGGAGAAATAGAAATGAGTACAGTTAGTGAAGCAAAAAACATGGTTGCGAAAATTCAAACAGGCGCAGTTCCCTGGGCAACGGTGTGTGCTGTCAGTGCAGCGGTTATTACGGGTGCGCTTATTATTGGTGCTGTAGGGTTCGCTGGATCTGAAGTCCTTCACAATGCAGCGCATGATGTTCGTCATGGACTGTCGTTCCCTTGCCACTAAGCCTTTAAATTACGATGAGTATTTTTAACAAAATTTTCTTAACCGCTCTACTGGCAGGTGGCCTTGCAGGTTTGATACTTGCGGGTGTGCAAAGCCTTACGGTTGCTCCAATGATCCTGGAAGCAGAGACCTATGAAATTGCAGGTGGCGCTGGGCATCATGCTGAAGGCGTGCTTCATGATGAACAAGTATGGGCTCCGGAAGATGGTGGTGAGCGAACTTTTTATACAGTCATAAACAGTGTAGCTGTGGGTGTAGGTTTTGGCTTACTGTTAACTGCCTGTTATACGTTACGCCGATCGGTTACTTTGCGTAGTGGAGTTTGGTGGGGTTTTGCTGGTTTTGCCGTATTCCATTTAGCGCCTGCGTTGGGGTTGCCGCCAGAGCTTCCTGGTGATGCCGCGGCAGGAGTAGGAGTACGGCAGACATGGTGGGTTCTGACAGTGCTTGCGACTGCGATTGGACTATCCATTCTTGTTTTTCAGCCTGCTCGTTACTTGAAGCTGGCTGGAGTGGCGTTAATCGTACTACCGCATTTATTTGGTGCGCCGCAGCCAGAAGTGCATGGTGGTCTGGCACCAGATGATTTGAGAAGTGCATTCATCCTTACTTCGCTAATAAGCAATGCAATTTTCTGGATGGTGTTGGGACTGCTTAGTGCTTTTTTCTTTAATCAGATTGGAGAACAAAAATCAGCGACAACACAACGTGTTGTCAGGTGAGAATTTTTAGTTTTCGATCCAGTTTCAAAAGGCAAGGGTTTGACCTGCCTGATTGAATGCGACTGAATGACAGCCGTCAGTAATTTTATATCTTAAAAGAGGGTACATAATGACTAAAGAGGAAATGACCGATCTCATTATCGCGTCAAAAAAAGCAAAAGGACTGACGTGGGAGGCTATTGCCAAGAAGGTAAACCTGGGACAAACATGGGTAACATCAGCCTGCTTTGGAATGAACAGCACATCAGAAGAAGTCGCAAAAGGTCTTTGCGAAATTCTGGAGCTTGGTGATGATGTTTGCACTGCACTGCAGGAATTTCCGCACAAGTCATGGGATAAAAAAATTCCACAAGATCCTGTTGTTTATAGATTCTACGAAATCGTTGGTGTCTACGGTGATACCATAAAAGAAACCATAGCGGAAAAATTTGGTGATGGCATCATGAGTGCCATCGATTTTTCGATGGATATCGATAAACAGGAAGACCCAAAAGGTGATCGTGTTGTTATTACGTTAAATGGTAAATTTTTACGTTATACCTCGTGGTAAACGCTGTGTAAGAAAATCTATTTTTATGCATGCTGTTGAACAATCACTAATATCGTTTTTTGAGCGAGTGGCTCAAAAAGATAGAGCGCAGCTGAAAAAACTCAGGCAACAGCAGCATTTCAATATGGAGCAGAGACGTTGGTGTTTTACATTGCCGGACTTGTGTTCATTTCTGCAGTTTCAGGATGATACTTTTAGCTGCATGGATTACCAAGAATTTCGACAACTGATTTTTAATAGTCCTATCCATAAAAGCGTCAAGTCATTTGGCGCTGAAATTACCATTGCTGATAATCAGGGTAATGTAGATAAATCAACTTATGCACTTGTTTGGCGGGCCGAAACAACATAGAGGGTGTTGGCCTGTGACGCGTAGCAGGCAGTGCTTGCATAAGGTGGGTCCACGGGTATCTTTAAGTGTTGAAAACTTGTGACAGAGTCGTACTCTGTTCATGTGTCGCATGCCTGTAATAATCAAACGATATTAGTATTATGGAATCTGAACGAGAATTTCTCTGGAAAAGCGATATCCGTTCAGATGATTATCCTAGTTTAACGGAGCGTCTCTAGCGAGGATGGTTAAAAAAAAGGGGGGCAACGCCCCCCTTAAATGCGGGAGTGAAAAACTCCTGAAGTCAGCCTTTAATAATTATGGATTGAGCTATATTCAATCCTATTATTTGATATTGCTAAACTACCCCGTCCTTGGATTGTTGATGCTGTACATCTCTGAATTTACATAATCAGTTAGCTCTACCTATTCTCCTAAATCATACCAGTAGCAGTCATGAGAACTAAAGCCTTCCTCCAGTGAGTACGGTATACAATAATGAAAATTATATTATTCGTACAATACTTAATTATTATTTAGTAGATAGGAAATGGTTATAGGTCTGAAGTTGTATTTATGTAACGTTGCTGTAAAGCGGCTGCATATAGACTAATTCGGTATTTCTTGATTTTTTATTTAATATGCTCTCAACGTATTCATCAAAACGTGATGTTCCTGGTTTTAACTGACTCTCATACCATCTTTAAAAAAGCTCATAAGTAAAGCAGATGGTGACCATAGGTAAAGCTGATTGAAATCTATCGGTTGTAAATATATTATCCTTCTAATGATGTGTTTATTTAATGTAAAAACTTGCCTGATAAAGAACATTATAATGGCAATGGCTGTTATAAAGTGCCTTTATCGCCATGACGTTTTATTGAGGCTGCCGTATGCGCATAATATTTAACAGCTTATCAACTTTGCACGTTCGTTCGTGATGCCCAAAGCAGCGCTAATTAAACAAGCAGGTGCTATAAGGTTTATCCATATTACGGACACACATCTACTTAATCATTCAGAAGAAACCTTTCATCAACTAAATACCAAAGAAAGTTTAGAGGCGGTACTGTCTGATAGTCGGGCACGTTATCCTGCTATCGACTTTTTTTTATTCACTGGCGATATATCACAAACTGGTACGGCTGAGAGTTACGCATTGTTTAAATCAGTTTTACAGGAATATGATTTACCCGTTTATTGTGTTCCTGGTAACCATGACACACCAAAATTATTGCAACAGGTTATTCCGGATGTGCCCGGGAGTTCAATTAATGTAATAGCGATGGGTGAATTTTCACTGGTTTTACTCAATAGCTGGGTAGATGATGAACACCATGGAATAGTGACTCAGCGTTGTTTGCAACAACTGGAGGTGCACCTGAAAAATAGTCGTAGTCAATTTAACATTATCGCCATTCACCACCCACCTGTTTTAATAAACAGTAAGTGGCTTGATGCGCTGGGGTTAAAAAATCAGAGTGAACTTTTACAGGTTATTCAAAAGCACTCACAGAACACTTTATTGATATGTGGCCATGTCCATCAGGAAATTGATCAGCAGATCGATGGGTTGCGATTACTGGCAACGCCTTCGACCTGTCACCAGTATGAAGCAAACGCTGAACACATGTCACGTATCGCCACACCAGCACCTGCTTATCGCTATGTTAGCCTAAGTAGAGAAAACAACATTGATACGAAAGTGCATTACATTTAATTTTTTATTTCGCAAGTTGCATCGGCGAGATACATTTATTCCCCTTATTATTTATCTGTGTATTTATCCGGTATTGTAAATATATTTTATCAGCGTGAGGTGCTCAATAAGTGCGCCGCTCGTATTATCATACTAGTCGTTAACGTTATATACATTAGGTGGTTTTGTATATGGCCTGGCGCTTCATAACTAACGCCTATGAGGCTGATAACAACAAAGTGTTGGACTAATAATGTGGCGGTTCTCTACACTAGAGGCATGAGGTTAATTAACTAATAAAACCATACTCTTTATTAGTATATAAATAATATACTTATATAAGTTAGTGCGCTAAATAACTTCAAGTACGATGGTAATTAAAACTTATACTAATTAAAAATAAATTTTAGGAGGGTAAAGTACTATGACACCTGAAAGAAAAAAAGCGATGGAGCATATAAATATTGGCTGCCAGTTGCAACCTGCCCTGCATGTGCCGCAGCATGCGCCATTTCCCGATTTAATATCTAACGCACATTTCAGGGCGTATACGCGAGCGGTGCATGATGTAGGTGGTGAGCCTGATGTGCCTATTCAGTGGGAGGAAAAGGAAGAAGAGGTGTGGGAACATAATACTTTTATTACCTGTGAAGTTCTGGCCTGGCGTGGGGTGTGGAACGCTGAGGAAAGACGTCGCCGGCAGAATGTTGATGTTGGTCAAACACAGTACCTTGGTCTGTCTTATTACGGTCGCTGGTTGCTGACTGCTGCTAGAATTTTGGTAGACAAGCAATACATTACTAACAGTGAATTATCAGACAAGATGCATGAGGTTAAAAAACGCTATGAGTAAAACACACTACGATAGAGAGCATCATGTCAAAAAAGCGACTGAGGTAGGTGATCCGCAGTGTTTTAAAGGTGAAGCTGGGCCAGCAAAATTCAAGGTGGGCGACCGTGTAAGGGTCAGAGACTTACCAAGCCTGTTTTATACACGTACTATGGTATATACCCGTGGCGCAGAATGCACTATTGCTGAGCTGGTCTATGAAAGTCCGCCTGCTGAGGATGAAGCATGGGACAATTGTGAAAATCCCGAATGGTTTTACAGTGTTATTTTTCACCAGAAGGATTTGTGGCCTGAGTATCCGGTTGCATATGCCAGTGATACTTTAGAAACAGAATTGTCTGAGCGCTGGTTAGAGTTGGTTTAGTCATAAATATAGCGAAAATACAAAAGTAGCGATGACAAGGCTTCACCAGTTAAAAAATAATAGATTAGATATTTAAGAGGAAAAGAAAATGGCAGAGAAACATAAAGCCGCACCCATGGTTGATGAAATTAGTGACTTCGAAATTCTCGAAATTGCTGTTCGTGAACTTGCTATCGAGAAAGGTCTTTTTACTGCAGAGGATCACCAGCTTTGGTCTGAATATATGGAAACAGTCGGTCCGCTGCCTGCGGCGCGTCTGGTTGCCAAGGCCTGGCTTGACCCGGAGTTCAAAAAACTGGCCGTGACTGATGGGGTTAAAGCCAGTCTGGAAGTCGGTATCAACTGGATCACCGATATGCCAAGCCATTTTGGTACACCGAGCGACTACTGCAACCTGCGCGTTATGGAAGATACGCCTACTTTGAAACACGTGGTCGTGTGTACCTTGTGTTCATGTTATCCACGGCCAATTCTTGGTCAGTCGCCAGAGTGGTATCGTACACCAAACTATCGTCGTCGAATTGTTCGCTGGCCACGGCAAGTACTTTCGGAATTTGGCCTGGCATTGCCTGAAGAGGTAGAAGTACGTGTCGAAGATTCGAATCAAAAATCTCGTTTTATCGTGTTACCAGTACGGCCTGAAGGTACCGAGGGCTGGACTGAAGACCAACTAGCAGAAATCGTCACCCGTGATTGTCTGATCGGCGTAGCCGTTCCAAAACCGGGCAAAACAGCCAACGACAAACGACCTGTTCATCCAGCCATTAATCCTGTTGATCACTAGGAGGTTTCATGATTGAAATTAATCCAGATAAGATCGAACTTGATAAGGAGATGGAAAGCCGAGATCTTGATGAGTCGCCGATTGATTTGCTTGAAAAGATTAAGGTGGAAGGACGCGTCTGGGATGATCTAAGCGAGCAGTATGGGGTAGACAACCCGGATCCACCCTGGCGTATTGCTCTGGAGTGTACCTGTGATGCGCTTGCCAATGGTTACACTAGCCCTTTTAATATCTGCCGGCCTGTTGAAGAGCGTGAGCCACTCAATGATACCAAGATAGATGCAATCGAGCGTAGGTGGGAAGAAGATAAACTTGTTGATGAGCATTATGCGGAAGTTCCGTTTCCAGAAAGGCAGTTGTTGGCACTGGCGCACTCGATGATTCGGCGTGGCATTATCAACGAGGATGAACTTGCGAAGCATATGAAAACGGTAGATAAACGTTTGCACATGGTTTAATGATAATTGTTTAATAATAACGTTGGCCCATCATTTATATGATGAGACGATAAAGAATTAAAAACTAACTTAAATTTACGATAAGACTGTAACAGTAGGGGAATTGATTGATGTCTATACGCGGCGTACATATAAGCGTTAAAGATCTTACGCATCGCTACAACTCGAAGTGCCCACTTACTTTTGAGAAGGTTAATATAGAGGCGGAGCCGGGTGAGGCGCTTATTATAATTGGTCGATCTGGTTGTGGTAAGTCGACTCTGCTTCACATTATGGCAGGCCTGTTAGGTAAGACTAGCGGCACGCTACACCTTAACAATGAGGAGGTAAAAACCCCCTCAGCACGTTGGGTGATGATGTTTCAGGCACCCCACCTTTTCCCCTGGCTGACAGTTGAGCAAAATGTTGGCATTGGTCTTCAGTTTGCTGGTTGGCCAAAAAAAGAAGCCAACGAGCGTGTTGCAGAGGCAATAAGCCTGGTTCATATGGACGAGTTTGCTAAACAGAATTCACAAAATCTTTCTGGAGGACAGCAGCAGCGTGTTGCGCTTGCACGTTCTCTGGTGATGGAACCCGAGTTACTTCTTTTGGACGAGCCTTTCTCGGCGCTTGATGCTTTTACCCGTACTTCTTTACAAAAAGATGTTCGCTCTATCGCGAAAGAGTTGGGCATTAATTTGGTTATGGTTACCCACGACATCGATGAGGCAGTGTTGATGGCAGATCGTGCACTGATTATGGCTGGATCGCCTGGCAAGATTATGCATGATGTCAGAATTGATCTCGAAGATCCGCGTGAACGTGAAGACCCGGCTGTACAGTCTATGCGTTCTGATTTAATGAAAATGTTTCATGATGCTTCACATTCGCAATCGGAAATTGACGCAGAAGAAGCGCAAACTGAAAGCAAATTGGTCGGTATCACCTAGTGTTTGGGTGAGCAACCGTAGTTTTATAATTGTAGTTTAATAAATTGAAATTAAACAAATAATAGAGAGACCGCAATATGACTGATATGAAAAAAATTTATACACAACACGGTGATGGAATAGATGATCCAAAACTTATATTGGATACTGATCCGCTTTTCAAAGATGTGTTGGGCAGCAGTATCACCCGACGGACATTTCTTGGCATGGGGGCTGCTGGTGCGTTGGGCAGCATGCTTCCGGCTCCGTCTTTTGCTGCGGAGAAAAAATTTGATCCAGTCGTTCGCATGGGTTATATACCTATCACTGATGCGGCAGCGTTACTTACCGCGCATGAGAAAGGTTTTTTTAAGGCGAAGGGGATTGATTCTGCACCACCTACACTAATCCGCGGTTGGTCGCCATTGGTCGAAGCGTTTGCATCTCACCGATTTAACCTTACGCACATGTTGGCTCCCATTCCAATCTGGATGCGCTATGGCAACAATTTCCCGATAAAAGTTACTGCTTGGGACCATACTAATGGTTCTGCTATCGTGGTTGGTAAAAACACCGGTATTACAACGGTTAAAGACTTTGGTGGTAAGCAATTTGCAGTGCCATACTGGTACTCAAACCACAACATTATCGCGCAAAAAATGATGAAGGCACAAGGAATAAAACCAGTGATTCGTCCACAAGATGCGAAGTTAGCCGCAGATGAATGTAACTTTATCGTTTTACCGCCACCGTCTATGCCGCCTGCATTAGCAGCAGGTTCTATTGATGGTTATTGTGTGGCTGAGCCGTTTTGCGCCTTGGGTGAGCTTAAGGCTCAGGGTAAATTATTCCGCTTTACTGGCGATATGTGGAAAGGTCATCCTTGTTGCGTTGTTGTTATGCATGAGGCGGATACTCTGGATCCTGAACGTGCAGCATGGGCACAAGGCGTGCATGATGCCATTATCGAAGCACAGATTTATCTTGGTGAAAATAGAGAAGAAATGTCAGAGTTACTTTCACGCGACGGTAAAAAGTACTACCCCTTCCCGAAAGAAGTAGTTAAACGTGCAATGATGTTTTACGATCCTGCTTACTATAAAAACCCGCATGCTATTCAGCACTCTGAATGGGGGCAGGATCGTATTAATTTCCAGGCATGGCCGTATGAGTCAGCCACTGAAACGAACCTTCGTGAATTGAAAGAGACTTTGGTAACAGGTGAGTCTGGTTTTCTTCATAAACTCACACCTGAGCATGTGAATAAGGATCTTGTAAATTACGACTTTGTTAAAAACGCACTTGAAAAAAATCCAAAATGGAAAAATGATTCGAGTGTTCCTCAATCAGGTGATCCGTACACACGCGAAGAGGTGTTTGAGGTTTAATGAATAATTCTACAAATGTTACACCGGGTGGTATCAATATTGACGCGCCTGACAAAGCTAATCCGTGCTCCGTTCTTTTGAAGACGAAAGGACGAAGCGTGGTTAACTGGGTTACGGGACTACTAATACTCGGTGCATTCTGGTGGTTAGGGGGATATATGCTTTATATCAACCCGGATACCACGCATTTTGCTGACTTTGGTCCTATCCCTACATTCAAGGCTTTTCCACACCTGTGGGAAAATGGAACAATACCGAATGCCGTGGCGGCCAGTAGTTATCGTTTATTCTCGGCGCTTGGCATAGCCATTGTCGTCGGTATACCGATAGGTATTATGATGGGTCGCAGCAAGGTTTTCCGTGAAGTCAGTAACTCACCATTCCAGTTATTACGTATGGTCAGTCCGCTGTCATGGGAACCCATCGCGGTAATTGTGTTCTTTTCATGGAATCAGGCGATTATATTTCTGCTCGCGATTGCTTCGGTCTGGCCGGTGGCATTTGCGACCGCTGCGGGTCTAGCAAAAGTAGATCCAGCCTGGTTCAAAGTGGCCAAGAATCTTGGAGCCAATCCGTGGCATGTATTGCGCCATATTATTCTACCTGCGATTACTTTCGACATTCTAACGGGTATCCGTTCTGCTCTTGGTGTTGCCTGGATCGTGCTGGTACCGGCAGAATTTCTGGGTGTAACTTCCGGTCTTGGTTATTCGATTGCAGATGCTCGTGAGACTCTGTCCTATGATCATCTCACCGCGATGGTGTTAGTCATCGGTATCTTCGGTTATATACTTGATAGCTCCTGCGCCCTTGCAATCAAACGTTTCAGTTGGCATCACAAAGAAGAGCCATAACCGGAACAGTCATGACCTCTCGTACACAACAACAGTTTCCCATCAGGCCGCCAGGTTTGACGGGAGACGGGTCAGAACTCGGCCTACGAATCATACATTGCTGTCGGAATATGTTGACTAGCAGTTTAATTAACCTAACGGAGTCTTATTAATAATGTCCAGAAAAATCCACATCGTCTGTCTTTCCGGTACCCGTGAAAAACTGCAGATGGCAGCGATGGTCGCATCCGTTGGAGCGGCAAGCGGTGACGAGGTTACCGTATTTTTTTCCATGAATGCACTTGCATACTTCATCAAAGGTGATAACACAGCGGCACCAGTGGAAGGTGAATTTGGAACGCTATTGTCACATAAAGGCGTGCCACCATTCAGGCAATTATTCGAGCAGGCGGCCGAACTTGGTGATGCAAAGCTGTTGCCGTGTTCGATGGCACTTGATCTGTTAGAAATTACCGATGACGATCTTATCCCCGAATTCGGTGAAGCAACAGGGCTAACTAAATTTTTGATGGATGCCGAAGGGGCGCAACTACTCAGTTTCTGAGTACAGGAAAAACAGTTAATGAAGAAATTTACCGGAGTGATATCAGATGAGTGAGACCAAAGTTATTGATGCATGCAACACCTATTGTCCTGGGCCGTTGATGGAACTGATTACCTACATGAAACAGGCTGAGGTAGGCGATACACTAGAACTGCTATCAACTGATCAAGGCACAGCTTCCGATGTTCCGGAATGGGTAAACAAGATTGGTCATGAGATGGTCAGTAGCGAGAAGATTGGTGATATCTGGCACATCAAGGTACGCAAGGCTAAATAGAGCAACGTATTAGCAATGTGAGATGTCACTGGAAGATTGCCAATAATTTCACAAGAATTTTGAATGAGGAGAATGTAATGAGAATATTAATAGTTGGTGGTGGTACTGGTGGTACCATTATTGCTAACAATCTCGCACGGCGATTAGCTCCCGAGATTCGTAAACGCAAAGCCAGTATTACTCTGCTGTCGGCATCCGACAGGCACATGTATCAGCCCGGTTTATTGTATGTCGCATTTGGACAGATGATGCCGGATGAGCTTTATCGTGACCAGGCAAGCCTGCTCGAAACAACGATTAATTTTCATGTTGATCCAGTCGAAGAATTTAAACTTGATGGTAATCAGGTGAAGACCAAAAGTGGAGCAGTCTATCATTACGATGTGCTGGTGATTGCGACCGGCTCACGTACGATGTCTAATAAAGTTCCTGGGTTAGAAGAGGGTGCGGAGACGTTTTATACGGAAGAAGGCGCAGTGAGCATGTTTAAGAAACTGCGAGAATTTGAAGGGGGCAAGGTTGCCATGGTTGTTGGCGTGCCGCATAAATGTCCAATCGCACCAGTTGAAGCAATTTTTGCGCTGCACGATTATTTTGTTAAGCGAGGTATTCGTGACAAAGTTGAAATCAAATACCACTACCCTATTAATCGTATTCACAGCATAGAGAATGTCGCCACATGGGCCAAGCCCGAATTCGATCGTATGGGTATCGAGTATGAGACGCTGTTCAATGTTGAAGAAGTGGATGTGGAAAACAAAATAGTGAAGAGCATGGAAGGTTCTGAGTATAACTACGACCTGTTAATTTCTATCCCTGAACACCATGGTATGGAAGTGATTGAACAAAATGAATTGGGCAAAGATGGCTGGATTCCAACTGATCGTTATCAGCTCACTATGGAAGGTCGCGATAATGTTTATGTCGTAGGTGACACCACTAATTTACCAGTCAGTAAAACTGGTTCGGCTGCGCATTTCGAAGCAGAAATAATTTCTGAGAACATTGCATCTATTATAAAAATTGGTGCGCCAGTCAGTGAATACGATGGCAAAGTGTACTGCTTCATCGAAGCCGGCCACGATAAAGCCACCTACGCTAATTTTAATTACCAAAATCCACCCGACCTGAAACCCGCTAATAAATCAATGCACTGGTTCAAGATGTCTTATAACCAGATGTATTGGACTAGCGTACGCGGTCTACTCTGAGGAGCTACATTATAATGACCACCGAGACAGACAAACCCACCGACGCAACAGATAACACTAATCTAGATGGACTCACTGAGCTCGCGACGCTTGTGGGTGCAGCTCAGGATGCATTGACTGATGACATGGTGACTCGATTGTCTTCAGTCTTCAGTGAAGGCATTACATTGCTTGACCGTCTAGTGCGTAATGAAGGTGTTGTGCATTTACTCAGAGAGCTTGATCGACCAGAGAATCAGCATTTTTTGATTAGCCTGTCCAATGCCATCACTGCGGCTAGTCAGGATTTAGCCACAGCGCCACCAGCAAAAGGTGGTGTTATTGGACTATGCAAATTAGGTTGTAATCCTGGTACTCAGGAAGGGCTGCGCATGATCTCGCTAATCTGTGCTCACATGAGTGAAGGTATGCGTGAGATGCATCAACAAGGAGGCTAAAATTTTTACGCGAGTTGTCACTCACTCATCTATCGGGTGGATACGGTGACCTGAAGTTCTAAAATTTCTGCAGGTTGTGAAGCCACTCATCATCATGCGGTTTTTAGCGATGACGCTACATATTCTATGATTCTCTCATAGTGTTAGTAGATTCTTTCGCTCAGCCTTTTTCCTCATATTTTTCACATTGAACTTATCACGCTACGTTTACTGAAAGAGCACAATCTGGAACCTGATGTTCAGGTCAGTCAGTGTAGGACTTAGTTTTCCATTTGTCGCTTTAAATTAATACGGAGAGAAATATTTCTATCTATAACCAACTCCTATGGAGTCAATAACAACAAAGTGTTGGACGAATAATGCTCCATTCTTTTACAGTAGTTGTTAGCTAAGTAAAGTAGCTTATATATCTGGATAGGTTTAGATGTTTTGATTACATCTATTATAGCTTGATGTTTTGCACTACTTGTTTGATTAGTGTCATGCGTTGCGAGGCTTTTTTTCTAGTGATGGAAAGCGCACAAATGATAGACCATGCGAAGTGACTTGCTGGTCAGGGTGAATAAGTTCCTGAGGGGATCACCATTGGACAAATCCGGAAACGATTTTTTAATAATAAGCCTGGCCGGGCAATGACGGAACATAATCTTGGCCTAATTTTTTCAAATGATCAAATAATGAGGAGTATAAATGGCCACTCTTAAACTAGCTTCAAGTCTCATGGCAGTTGCCGCCTTTGCCGTCGCGCAGAGTGTCGGTGCGATAGGGCTGCCCAATGTTTCAAATGTTCATACGGGCAAGCAGTTAAAAGAAATAAATAATTTTGGAGCCGCAATAAAAGGCGGTACCCCTGATTTGCTGCTTCGATTACGTTACGAAAATGTGAAGGATACAATTCCTGCTGCATCACCCATAGCTGGTACTGATAATGCTGATTTGACAAGTCTGCGTACTGTTCTGGGTTATAGCACAGCCCGTTATAATGGTTTCTATGGTCGTATAGAATTTGAAGCCACCACACATGTAGGTGATAAAGATGCGTTAACACTGGGCGACGATCTGACCTTTCCTCCGGGGCCTGTGGGTTCCCGTAATGCAGTTGGGTCTTCAATAATTCCGGATCCTACGAAGGAAGAATTCAATGAGGCCTATATCGGATGGCGCAGCGCATCAAGTGGATGCTCGAATGCTCCCGGAGGTTGTAACGGGTCCACCACGATTAAGGCAGGGCGGCAAGACATTGTCTATGATAATCATCGTTGGGTAGGTAACATTCTTTGGCGTCAGAATTTCCAGTCTTACGATGCTGTTCGGATTGATAACACTTCGATTAATAACCTCGGTGTATCATACGTCTATCTTGACAAGGTAAATCGTACATTTGGTCCAGGCTCGCCGTTTAACGAATGGCGTATGAAAAATTCAAGCCTCATCAATGTTTCTTATAAGCTTCCTGTAGGTAAGCTGGTTGGTTACGGTTATCTGCTGGATTATGATGACAATCCTCGGACTCCATTTGTAGAAGGTGTAGGTGCTGGTGTGGGAGTTACAAACTTTGATTCGGATACCTGGGGGCTGCGGTATACAGGTAAGTATAAGTTAAGTGATGGGTTCACATTGCTATCTGAACTTGAATGGGCCAATCAGAAACCAACTGGCGATGCTAACTCAGCATTATCTGATAATAATTATTACAACGTCGAATTTGGTGCTGCGTTCAAATTAGGTGGCAAGTCGGTCGTTGTGAAAGCGGGTCAGGAAATTCTTGAAGGTAACGGAGTGAATGCTCTTCAAACGCCTTTGGCAACTTTCCATGCATTTAATGGCTGGGCAGATAAGTTTATCAGTCCTATCGGTGGAACAGCGACTCCAGTAGGTGGTCTCGAGGATACTTCTGTAACTCTAATTGTTAAAGGATTAATTGGTAAGTCAAAACTGGTTGTTGTGTACCATGATTTTCAGGCAAACACATCAACGGCGAGTGGCATTGAAAATTATGGAGAAGAGTGGAATGCTTTGTTTGCCAAGCCACTTTCAAAAAATTTACTGGTAGCGATTAAATACGCCAACTTTAGTGATGGTGGAGATGGTTTTAGTTTTGACACTGAGAAATTCTGGTTGCTTACTCAGTACAAGTTTAAATAATGACTAAATGAGGGGGAGGCTCAGACAATACCTTCTGTTAAATTTGGGCAGATAGATGAGAGGAGGGGCGAAAGCCCCTCTCCTTTTTTTGAAATTTTGTATACATCCTGTTAGTAGATGTGTAGGCATTTATACTTAGTGCTGCAGGCAATATATCTACTAGTCGTAGGCATAATAATGAATATCAAACAGTCAGAAGCACTAGAAATAGCAAAAAAATTCACATTAAATGAATATAGCGAAAGTAAATTTTCTATTGTTGATGAAGATTATAAAATAAGTTTTGAAGTGGATGGGTTTGGTCATACTGTTCTTGAGCTGGATGAAAATTATTGGTTAATCACTTTTACGTTGAAAAATACAGAGAAAAGTATGTTTGATTTTGGCTCTGAATATTTTATTGTTCTGGTTGGCGCAGAGTCAGGTGTACCTCACTGGCTTCCGATGATGTAAGTATTTAATACCTTTCACGTCAGTATTTTTGAAATATAAATTTTATGATACATGGCAATGGGTGAGTAAGGAATTGCAAGAAAGAAAATGATATCTAAAGTTTTGGATAACTTGAGTCTTACGATATGTAACTTCCAAAAGGTAAGAATGGAGGAAACGCACAGGATTTTAAATAGAGTAGGTATAGCGTTGTGTGTGGTTGGTGTGATTGATGCTATTGTTTTTATCTACTGTGCCAGAAACAATATAGATTATTCTTCAAGTTTTAATTTGTTTGCAGTGATAGCAGGGTTATTTCTGATTAAAGGCAGTATTCGTGTCGCACACATAGTCACATTGTTTTCAGCCTTCCTGTTAGCTGCTTTTGTTGGTCTGCTTATTGTTTTTCCGTTGATGCAACCTATTGAATTGCAGCTAATAAATCTTAAACTAAACCCTGTATCCAGGCAGATCTCAATCGTTTTTATGTTGTTTGCTATCAGTTTTATATATTGGGTCTATCGTCAACTGTCCAGCGAACCGGTTATGCTGGCAAGAAAAAAAGCAGGTTTAAGTTATGGGTTTCCAAAACAGGCCGTTGTTCTGGGTATTATTTTGGTTGTGGGTCTTTCATTTGCTATGAACAATCTTAGCAGCAGTGACAGTGCGCATCTGGCTAAAATTAAAGCCAGTGAAATTTATGGTAATGCTTATGCCTACCATGTTACGCATATAAATAATTCCGGTGGTTACGTTCTTGCACGACTGACTGCATATAACGAACATGAGATACGTTCTGTAGAAGTAGAGTGGCATGAATGAAAATAGTGATTAGAATTTTCGGCCTTACAACTTATTTTGATATCGCTTGTGTGTTCCAGACTTGCGTGCAGATGACTTACTACAGGTAGTGATAAAAATGAAACACCGTTTTTATATGGTTGATGTATTTGCAGAGCGATCTTACGCGGGTAACCAGTTGCCGGTGGTGGTCGGTGCAGAAGACCTGTCCGATGAAACGATGCAGCAATTTGCTGCTGAGATGAATTTTTCGGAAACGACTTTTGTGTATTCTGTTCCAGAACAGGACGGGGGATATCGCGTACGAATTTTTACACCAGCGAGGGAGATTGCCTTTACTGGTCATCCGATTTTAGGTGCAGCATGGGTTATTCGTAACCACCTTATTGCTGAAGCCTGTACTCAGGTGCAGCTTAACATTGAAGTTGGGCAAGTTCCGGTGACATTCGAAACATCTGCCGATGGTAAAGCAGTCGTCTGGTTCCAGGCACCAGCGATGACGCTAGGGCAGACTGCTACCGCTAAACAACTGGCTGCAGTACTTGGCCTGACAGTGGAAGACATTGATATAGAGACGCCAATACAGGTAGTTTCTGCTGGTACTTCGGCGATGATGGTTCCTCTGCGTAGCCTGGAAGCGCTACGACGTAGCAGGCTTAACCTCGACGCTTTTAGTCCGCTGGCTAATGAAGGTTTTCCACCACTGGTCTATCTGTTTTGTGATCAGACGCATCTGCCACACAATGATTTGTGCGTAAGGTTTTTCTTTGAAGCATATGGCGTACGAGAAGATCCGGCAACGGGCAATGGCGCAGCTTTCCTTGGCGCTTATTTACTGGAGCATCGAAACGTCGTTGATTCTGTGTTGAGTCTACGCATTGAACAGGGGCACGAGGTTCATCGGCCGTCACTGATTATGCTGCGGGCAGAGAAAAAAAAGACGGGTCAGGAAGTGAAGGTAGGAGGATATGTCATACCAACGTTGCAGGGAGAACTACTTTGATCCAGCCGTTTGCAAACAAATTATTTATTGAGTAATTAGATGTCACCAGTGTCACAAATACAACGATCTGTTTTTGTTAACGATAGTATCGGTCGGCTAAATAATGTACAGGAAATTAATGCAGATTTTAATGTTCCTGTCAGCGTTGAAACAAAAATTAGTGAATGGCAGGTTTCGTCAATAACTGGCAAAAAGAAATGTTTCGAACGTATTGAAAAGAATAGGTCATGCCTGACCATGTTAGTACAACTTCCAGCAGGGCGTAGCTTTAAAAAATTTGGTCATAATTGGGGCGTAGAGTTCTTCGTATTGTCAGGATTTTTTTCAGACTCAGACAGAGACTATAACGCGGGCTGTTATATGCGTAATCTGGCCGGCACTTACCATGACGTATTTACCCGTGATGGTTGTATCGTCTTGCTTAAGCTGGGGTGGTTTCAGCCATTAGATCGTAAACGGATAGTCATTGAAAGTAAAAATTCGGAGGCTAGATGGCTGACCGTTAGTGAGCCGGGTATCTCTCGTTTAGTGCTGCATCACTTTTCTGAGGAAAGTGTGGATCTCTATAGAATCCGCTCAGAGTGCTGGCTAACCTTCAGGCATAAAAAACATGGCCTGGAACTGTTTGTTTGCGAAGGTACTATTACTGTAAAAGGTAAATGTTATGAAGTAGGTGACTGGCTTCGTTATCCTGCCGGTAGCAGGGTTAAGGTTTCCGCTATTGGTGATGTTTGTCTCTATGCAAAAAAATATATTTTTCCGTTAACAAAAATTTCTACTGTGTGTAAAAGGATATGAAAGTTTAAACATTAAAAACACTGCTGCTTCACTCACTGGATACTGATACTTATGCACCGTCACGTCCGTTTAATTAAAATTCGTTTTTTCAGACTGCGAACATGGCGTACTAACGTAGTTTTCTGGGGCGGTGCTATTCTGGTTGGACTGGTCGCTGCGATTTTCGCTATATTGGCCGATCAAGGTGACCAAATATTTCGAAAAATAATTGCCTACAATGAATACCTGGCACTACTGGTAACACCAGCAGGTTTTGTACTGACCGTTTATTTAACTCGAAAATTTTTTAGCGGTGCAGAGGGCAGCGGTATTCCACAGACACTTATCGCTCTGGAAAACCCAGGTGGCCGATTGTGTAATCGCCTGTTATCGATGCGTATGGTGGTCGGTAAAGTGCTGATGGCGGTGTTGGCACTGTGTAGCGGTGCATCATTGGGCAGAGAAGGGCCTACTGTTCACCTGGGTGCGGCTATTTTGCATTCACTTGGCAGGTACGCGCATCTGCCAACGAAATATTATGAACGAGGTCTGATTCTGACGGGAGGAGGAGCAGGCATCGCCGCTGCATTTAATACACCACTTGCAGGTATTATTTTTGCCATCGAAGAAATGGCGCGCTCTTTTGACCGTCGTCACAGTGGCATGATGATGGTCGGTGTGGTGCTTGCGGGCATGACCGCCATTGTTGTTCATCAAAACAATTACAGTTATTACGGCACTGCACCAGCGACACTAGACTTTAGCTGGGTCTGGTTAGGCGTGATTATTTGTGGCGTGGTCGGTGGTTTTCTGGGCGGTATGTTTAGTCAGTTACTCATTACCGGTTCAAAAAAACTGCGACCTTATATGCAGACGCGTTGGTTATTGATTGCTATGCTGTGTGGGCTAACCGTGGCGGTGTTAAGTATATTAAGTGGTGGTGTCGCGAATGGTACCGGTTATCATGAAGCGAAACAGATTGTCAGTTGTGCGGGGTTAGATAACTGCAATGCGGATTTTGGTCTGATGTATCCTTTTTATAAAATACTGGCAACAGCGGCCACCTATCTGACGACCATCCCCGGTGGATTGTTTGCGCCATCATTGGCTAGTGGGGCAGGTCTAGGTGCAAATTTGGCATTACTATTTCCAGCTGAGATGACTTCCACCATTGTCATCCTCGGCATGATTGGTTACTTTTCCGGTGTAGTACAAACCCCGATAACGGCATTTGTAATAGTAATGGAAATGACTGACAACCATGAACTGGTGCTGGCAATGATGGCAACAGCACTGATTTCTTCAGCAGTTTCTAAATTAGTGTGCAGAAAATCAATCTACGAAGCACTGGCAGAGAATTTATTGTTGATGATACAGGATAAGGAAAATCGTCAGAAAACAGGTGAAAAATAGCTAGTGTATATGCTCAGCTTATAAAAGAATTAGGGGCTGTGTACCAGATAGTACATTTAATGTATTATCTGGTACACAGCCCCATTAATAATTAAGTCTCTACGAACTTATTACTTCTGTGTCCTGTATTAAAATCGGCCGCATTTCTTTATCATCCCAGCGCCAACATGGATGATTGGCACGTAATTTAATACCACCCAGCCAACGCTCTGGTGGATTTAATGATAACCATTCCTGTGCTCCAGTCAGTACTTTTTTACCGGTATCCGTAATAGTTAACATACGTTCATGCCATGGTTTTTTTAAATCACATTCGGGTATTTCAAAAACAGGTTGAGAGACCTGCATCATTGATTGAAGAATGAACCAATACATAATATCACCAAGCCATGGTAGTGGATCGCGGTCAGATACAAGTTTTTTGAACAGCTGACCTGCTGTGCTACTCTCTTCATTAAGCATTTCAAGGCTTAGCTGCTCAGTCAGGCTTAAGCCGTTTCTGGTGGAAGGTAACTCTTGAAGATGACGCTGTAACGCTGCTTTTATATGGGGTAAGCAGTTAATGTCTTTTGACTCTACAATAGAGTACAAAGCTATAGGGTCTGATTCACCAAGAGCACTCCACACCCGTTCGCCTAATTTTAATTGTTGTCGATTAACTGGTTGTCGCTGCTGCCAGAGCAGTCGAATAGCCTCTGGTGGCAATTGCCCCAGGCCAATGAATCGAGCGGAGCCTGGAAAGTGATTAATGGAAATCATCTCCAGTTTCTCAGGCATAGTATTTGTTGAATAGAATGACAGTAGTTTGGCTAATATTAATTGATCATAACCATCATGTTCAAACCATAAAACGACGCGCTTATATTGTTGTGCAGCCTGTTTCAGTTTATTATTTACAGTGTTTAAATATTGGAGTGTTGCTTCTAATGTCTTTGCTTTGCGACTGTCGTCCGGAATGTCCTCGAATAGAGGGTCATACGCTTCATGAAGAAATTTAGCGCGAGTATTACTAAAGTGATCGTTTAAAAGTATTGGACCTTGACCATAAGGGTCAGAATACTCAAGAAAGTCTCCTTTGAAGCCACCAGCGGGCAATGTGGATTCCAAGTCGGTTCCGCAACGAATATGTAGCGTTTTAAAATCTTTATCAGGTGATGAAGCCTTTTCTTTTATTGCATCACTCGCTTGTGTCATTGATGCAATATGTGTTTTTAGCTTGGGCCAGCTGGGCAGACCTAGCTCACGGGCAATAACAAGTTGTGCATCACTAAGTTGGGTATGCCTCTCGTTCGAAGACGATGGGCGATATTTATAATCTGCATATTTTGGGTGATGCTGCTTGAAGCGTGAAAGCGCAGAGCTCTCAGCAGAGTTGAAAGCTTTCAGAAGTTCTTTAGCTCGTTTTTTTTGCTGCTCAAGATTAATTCGAAACGGAGTGTCGTAGCGCGATACTGGTTCGCTCATTTTAATTACCTTTTCTAATATCTGTGCCCGCCAGCCAGATGGAAAAGGGAATTACATAGGCTAAGTACTATTGGATCTTGGGCGCAGCCCTTTCTGCGGACACAGTGGCTTGGATCAAGCCAGAATTGATAGTGCCTTGTGTTGATTGGTATGTCAAATCAATTGGCTGTTTAGTACAGGTGTTTCTAATGTTAGAGAATATTGGTTTCTGGTTTCTCAGAACACGACAGGCTGTGTGAAAACTATTTTGGAAAATCGAAAATGACCGTTTATAGATGGCCAGAAACGAACTTTATGGTGACACAATTTCTAGATGTTTACACATAAGTGATAAAGAAATATTACGTACTTTAAATCGGAATGTGTCTTGACAATGTTATGCAACGTGTCACATCTAGCAAGTGATCAAGTCCTTCATATACGAATTTCTAAGAAATTTCTATGTCTCTGATAGTGCAAATGGTATTCAAGAAAAACATGATATAAACTTTTCAGGTAACGAGACTGTAAATAATTCTCACCGCTTCTTTAATTTAATAATTCCATAACTCCATTTCATGACTGGTCGGCGCACGTGATAAACCTATTTGTATGAATTGTTTTAACGCTTGCCGTAAACCAGAAAAATTTTTATTCATCAAACCAGCGTGTTGAAAATAACGACGGCTAATAACTTCAAAATTTTCTGCTGGGCGATTTGTAAAACGTTCTACAACATCCGTCGGTTCATAATTAAATACGTTATTTTGAAAATCTTTTAAGTAATATTTTAACTGCGATATCATATAAGGGTGCATGCCCATTTGTGTGGTTGCTTTAAAAAACATACCAGTTGGCATGGGCATGGGTTTGACTTTTCGACCTAGCACACGAGAGAAAATAATTAGCATATCTTCCATACTGATCGCTTTTGGACCTGTTGGTTGATAACATTTACCACCATGTCCTTCTGGATCTTGCAATATAGCTACAGACACAGCCGCGATGTCTTCATTCGAAACAACGGGGCACTTACCTTCACCTAATGGAAATGGAAAGCGGCCTAGTTGAGTTATAAACAAAGAAGTCGCAAAAACATTATCTGCAAACCACCCCGGCGTTACGTGACATGCACCAATATTGGCATTGTTCAGTACATGGTAGCTATTTTTGTGTTCATTAGTACTTCGACTTGGATGAAATTGTAATTCCGCTAAATATTGACCTAAATTAACAACAGCTTCTACCTTTGCCTGTTTGGCAACTTCAGAAAACATAGTCGTGTTATTTAATAATCCAGGAATGATCGGGTGACAGTAATAGACACGCTGTACACCTGACACGGCTTTTTTCATATCTATTTCATTATCAAGTTGGCCAAGTGTGATCTCTGCACCCATATCATGTAATGTTTTAATAATCGGGCCACGACTTCTGGACATTACTTTTACCCGTTTTCCATTCTTTAGCAGTTGTTGTGCCACTTGAAATCCTGTGTTTCCTGTAGCAGTTGTAACCAGATATTTCTCATTGTTTGTCATATTAGTTAACTCTATAAATGTTATGTGCTTCTTTCATAAATTTTACTTTATTGATGCGGTATCAAAGTTTTTAATCACTAATGTTGGAATCTATTTACAGGATCGCCAACTTTGTTCTGATGCCACAGTCTGCTCAAGGAGAGCGAGGCAGTATACCTACTGAGCAAGCGCAGCTGGAGCTATGACTTCGCGAATACGGCCGTTCTGCACGTCGTAAATTAACCCAGAAACGACAACGTATCCGGGCACTTCGGGTGCACTGCGTAGACGTTCGACATCCTCTCGCAGACTTTGCTCATGGTCGCTAATTGCTGTCAACGACACATCTACACCGACATGCTCCTTTAGCACTTTCTGAAATTCTGGATCGGCAAAGCGTTCAGCACCGCATTGGGTGTGTTGTATGATGACCACTTCGAATGAGCCAGGTTCTGCCCCGTCCATTTTAGCGACCATGAAAACCAATGCGGCGAGTTCTTCCACCACCGCTTGCGTTACCCGCCCACCATTATTACGGATTACAACAGCGTCGCCTAGTTCAAGGCCGAGGACGTGTGCAGGATCAACGCGCGCGTCGCCACACGTAATGATCACCGTACGCAACTTTGGCAGGATCGGCAGATCAGCAGCAGTAAAATCACTGGCAAACTGGCGGTTACGATTGAGAAGGGTTGTTGTACTTGACATGGGTAATCTCCTGAGTGATTAGAAGGTTATACCTTCAATAATAGCAGACTATATAGTCTGTTATAGTTAAAAAAACAGGTTTCAGTGGAGCACTCTAAGCGCAATATCTAAATGGGCTTGAATTTCACGCCGCGAACAACCGCTACTGGCGAGCATCAAGGCTGTTCGAAATTCCGTAACAAGATAGGTAGCCAGTTTCGAAATATTGGATAAAGCTTCGATCTGCCCGAGTTCCACTGCGTTGGTCAAACAACGCTCCATAACTTCTTCTGTTTCATGAAAAAAATTTGTCACAAAATCTCTAATTTCAGCATCTCTAAAGCCAAGCTCGACCCCAGTGTTTACCATCATGCACCCACGCCGAGAGCCTTCTTGAGTAATGATCTTAACGGCTCTTTTAAAGAACTGTTGAATTTCAGGTAACGAGGCATCAAGTTTACGTATAGGACTTTGAATATCGCGATGACGGTCAGAAGCATATTGTTTAAGAGCCTCCTTAAACAACTCACGTTTCGAGCCGAATGTTCCATAGATGCCATACTTAGCGACTCCTGATTGTCGCACAACTTCGTCTACTGACGAATCGTAATATCCTTTCTCCCAGAAAAGCTCAATTGCTGTTTGTAATACATCGTTTGGATCAAATTCTCTTGGGCGTGCCATAATAAAATGCCATATCGTCTGGGTATGTGTCAGACTATACAGTCTGTTATTTTCAAAGTCAAAATAAAAGAAACTATTTATTTCGAAGGCGATGTTGGGGAATTATCATTGATAAGCAAATTATCGCCGTAAAGCAGACTTTTGTGATAAACCATTGCTTCAAAAACAGTTGTTAATCAATGATAGCTTTAGGTCTGGTGTGAATGGGTTGTTTGAAAGTGTTTAAATAACGCCTAAATGTTATTGGGGGCCATAAAAAATATGTTCAATTAATGAGCCGGTAACAAATGAGAAATGTTTGAGTTCGTGTTTTTTAGAAGCCGATAATAATGCCGCTTACAATCCTGTCTGTTTCTTTAAACTGTCCAAACAAACCATCTTTACTACCATAAAATATATCGGCCCCCGCATAAATATTTACCTTATCATTATATTCATAACTTAGTTTCGGCCGCAGCATGCCGTCTTCATAATCAAGATCATGTAAAAATAAAATTTCAGCATGTAGCGTTTCATTCATGTATTCCTGTTTTATTAAAAACGTTAGTTTTGTATTGAGTTTTTCCTGGATCATGCCGGCTTCATGGTTATTGAGATAAGTCTGAAATAGCTGTGTACTTAGTAATGTATTGCTAAGACCATACCAGTCAAAACCGATTACATATTTGAATTCCCCCGTGTTCACGACGCCATCATTATCAAGCGGGTTGTTGGTCGGAATATATCTATCACTTAGGTAACCGACTTCACCGCGCAAAGTTAAATCGCCAAAGGTATTGCTGAATGTGCCGCCAATCAGGTGTGTCCGTTTGTACTGCGGGGTAATGCTGATATTTAGCCCTGCAGTCGTGTTGTTTATTGTCCTGAAAATAACAGGCGTGTCGTCATAGTGGTAAAGGTAATTAAAGGTCAGGTCCCAACCATGGGTAAAGGTAGACAATCGAAAACCGGCATCGGCATCTTGTAATATTTTATCGGGTGTTATTGTTGGCTTAACTAGTACGTTTGCACCGGCTGGAGTCGGTGGGATGATGATGGGTGAGGTGAACGGGTAACTGCTGCCGGGTGTGGCAAATTCGTGGTAGCTCTGGTCGGGTATCAGCAGTAGTTGCAGTGTTACATTGTTAATGGGAATTTCTGCATTGACGGTCCACAGTGGAATACGCGACTGATCAAAGTCATCGAGAATGAATTCACGAAAATCTTGCGGATTGACGATGTCTAATACCTTGAGTCCGTCTGATTTTCCCCAAACCACTTGCTGTTTACCCAGCATAACAATACTGTCTTTAATGGAGGTATCCAGGTAGAACTCACGAAGTTCTGCCTGGCTGTGATCACTGGGTGACAGATTATTTTTTGCGTCCGTTCGTAGACGTGCGATGGTAGTGATGCTTGAATCTTCGCCGGCCTTCATTTCAAGTTCGGGTTCTATCATTAGTTGAAGTTTTTGTGTGCGGGTGTCTTTCGTGAATACCGCCCATTCACTTTCGATGCGCGTACTTAGTGTACTGTTATCCAATAGTGAGTTATTCATGTCCGCGCTAACGATGGGTGGCACCAGAGCTGCCAGGGCTAGGATATTTCTGGCTAGAACCTCACAAGCCGCGACGTAACGCGCGCTGGGTAAAAAAATCATCACGTACCTCCTTGTCGTAGATCACGGCACTGAATATGAAAAGTGTTTTATGGCCGGTTTTATGGTTATCAACTTTTAGGCGATGTGCCGTCCATATGCCGTCAACCTCCTTTATATCTTTTGTGTAGATCGTTTTAAGCAGCTTGCCGCGCACATCATAAAATACTGACTTGCGTGTCATCCAGATATTTTTATCGATCCATTGAATAACTTTTCCATAGCCCAGTTCTTCTGCGACTTCATCATTAACCGGAATGGCTTCGATAACATAAACAGAATTTCCGTTGAGATCCTCTTCGCGTAATGTCTTTCGAGTGTAATCCTCCAGTGTGACCTTGCTTTCTTTTTTGATGTCTTCGTAGGTGAAGTCGGTACCGAGGAAATAGTCACCCCGGTCTGATGCGGAGATACGTCTTACCTTGCGCATGGCGGGCAGGTATAACCATTGGTGGTCATCTTTTTCTGCTTCTGGGTAGTCAAAGGTGAGGAAGGCTGTCTTTTTGATATTACGTGGTGTCAGGTAATGGATGACGGTACGTTTTTCATCACCGAAATATTTTCGATAGGAGATGGTTTCCCGAATACGTTGCTTGCCGCGTTTGTCAGTGAGGACCATTTGCATTTTGCGTGACAGAGAGATGCCTTCGTTACGGGCGTTGATGTTTTTTGCAATCTGTTCGCCTGTTGGCATGGCGGCTGCCATTGTATTGCTGTTTATAATTAACAGGGTTGCCAGTAATGCATTTGTTGAGTTCATGATTGTTTCCTCTTTTTGTTTTGCAACTGACATCCTTTGTGTACTCACGATGACAGCTGGCAAGTGTGTTTAGTTAAGATCTTCCTGTTTCAATGTTTTCAAGCTAAGTTTTGATTTTACAAAGTTCGGTTCTATTACTTTTATCAATGCCGGTAACACCGTCATGCTGGCAAGGAAACTGACTGAAACTGCAACGGCAACCAGCATGCCGAATCGGATCAGTGGAACCACTTCGCTGCTTATCAGTACGCCAAATCCCATGGCTAGTGCCAAAAAGTTAAAGAACAGAGCACGGCCGGTAGACGGGTAGAGTGCAGTGATGGCTTCGTCGATGGAGTTGCCCTTGTCTTTGATCAGTACAATTAGTCGTTCGACGGTATGTACGGCGAAGTCCACGCCCAGACCGATGGCGATGGCGGCGAACATGGATGTGCCTACGCCTAACCAGATGCCGGAATATCCCATGACGGCATAGATAAGCAGTATCGATAATGCAACGGGGGTAAGGGTGAACAGGCCGGCAACGGCAGAGCGCATGGAGAATGCTGCCATCGCCCAGACTAGTAATAATGAGATGATAACGCTGGCAGCATGATTGTCGCCCAGACTTTTAATCCAGTGATAATCGACATTGACCCGTCCGCTCAGGTTGGCTTTGATGCCAGGTGCGTTAAATGAAGACTGAACATATTGTTCGACCGCTTTGACGGCCACGGCTTCGTGTTGAAACTGTCCGCTGTCTAGACGAACACGGATGTTTGCAAGGCGGTAATCGTAATCCACTTCTTCTTCAAAGTCATCGGGATTACCGCTGGCAGAATAAAGCAGGAAGTACTGGGCAACCAGATCGGCGTCATCGGGTAATTGGTATGCCGTTTTTTTATCTTCGTTTAATGCGCGGTTCATCTGCTTGAGATAATCAACAATCGAGGTAGAACCGTTTACATGAGGAATGGTGCTGACGAAGTCCTGCAATTTTTCGATGCGTTGCAGATTTTCCGGTTTGAACAGATCTTCTGTCTGCGGGGTTTCCACTACGATATCGAGATAATGAACACCATCAAAACGTTGATTAATAGCGGTATCGGCTAGTACGATTCTTTCATCTTCCTGGAAAGTGCTAATACGGTCTTCATTAAGTACCAGTTTGCTGGCACCGAATACACCGGCAGTGGTAATGCCTGCTGCGAGTAATAAAACTAAAACGGGAAAACGGATAACGCCGCGTCCCAAAAACGCCATGAAAGATGCATAGATATCTGTTTGTTGATCTGGCTGAAAGTTTTTACTGGTGTGCAATTTAAGAAGACTTAATATTGCAGGTACTACGGTGAGTGAGAATAACCAGGCAACCGCCACACCTAACATGGCGAATAGACCGAAGTACTGCATCGGTGGCATGCCTGCTGAGATGCTTAAGCCCAGAAATCCTGCCATGGTGGTGAAGGTTGTCAAGGTGACCGGACGCCACATATTTACCATCGTACGTACCACAATATCGCGTGGTGCGTCATTTGGATTAGTGGCTGCTTCTTCATAATATTGGCTGAAGATGTGGATGGAATCGGCCACCGCGATACCAATCAGTACGACTGGTAGAGCATTGGTGATAACAAAAAAGGGAATGTCAAAAGCGGCCATCACGCCTAAAGCACTGGCAACGGTTCCCAGTACCACCACGTTGGGTATCAAGGTGCCGCGCCAGGTGCGAAAGGCAATGAATAAGACGAAGGTGATGATCAGACCGGCAATCGGGTTCAGCCGTGTTGCATCAGCATCGATGTAAGCGCCCATGTAACCACTGACAGCACCTTCACCGGCGACGTATATCTTTTCGTTATTCTGTGTTTCGGTGGCATCGACAAGTGTGAGTAGTTGCTGGTAGACGGACTGGGCATCACTCTGATCGATCAATTCGGCAACGATTAATGTGGCACTGCCATCACGTGCTACCAGACTGCCAAGGTAGAGCGGGAAATCCATTACCGCGGATCGTACGACATCTGCCTGTTGTTGTGTCGTAGGAGGCTGTTCAAAAAACGCTTCTACCTGCATGCCATCCTCGGTGCCGATGATGTCGTTTTCGGTCGACAGGCTGGTGACACGGTCAGCATCAACATTGTTAATTTCTTTAATCTGTTCTGTTAGCCTGTCGACAAGAGCCAGCGATTGCGGTGTAAATACACCGTTGGGACTGTCATTGGTAATGGCAATAACCATCGGATCCTTCAGTCCGAAGATCTCTTCTGATTTGTGCTGATAGATCAGTGCAGGGTGATCGGGTGGCATGAAAGCATCTGAGCGAGTGTCCTTTACGATACTGGGTATAAAGATGGCGCATGAAATAATCAGCAGAAAGGCAATAAACACGATAGTTTTCGGCCGTGCTATTACCAGAGTAAAGAAATGTTCGGCTTTTGAGTTGTGTGATTTAGATGTTGATTGGCTGACCATTTGAGTTCTCCTTAAGGTGTATATACACCTATTTATAAAATAAAAAACCCGGGTGAGGGCTTTTCTATGTTGTTTATGCCGATGGTATATTATTTACATAATTTAATTCGTTCAGGAATTCATTGAATCGATCGCTGCCCATGTAATCAGTTACTTGTTTCTGCGCTTTTTTCCACAACGGGATGGCTTTTTTCAGTCGGTTCTTACCTTTTTTACTCAGCTCGATCAGGCGCGTGCGTTTGTCATCACCTTGTCGGGTATTGATTAGGCCCTGTTTTTCAAGTGGTCGCAGGTTGCGTGTCAGTGTGGTCCTGTCCATCATCAGGTGTTCAGCAAGTTCAGTGACGGTGATACTGCTACAGGCTGATAATACACCGAGGATGGTGAACTGTGTTGCCCGGAGTTCTATCGGCTGTAAGGCTGAGTCGTAGTGCTGGGTGAGTACGCGTGCAGACTTCCTGATGTTGAAACAGGCGCAGTCATGTAGGCCATGTTGTTTTGCAAGTGATTTCATATATGTGTATATACACCTATTGAAGTCGTAATGTCAAGTATTTTTGTAATCTACATGATAGTTAAAGGGGTGGTAACTATTTAGATTCCTGCAATAAACTGACAATTATATATGCAGGAGGGATTAAAATTTAACCAATCGTGAATGTCTCCTATCGTGGTGATTTTCGCTGCTAGAAAAATCGCCCAAGGTCGTCTATGTGTTGAATTCAAAAGTAAAGCAGGGTATTAATTTTGTCAGCTTTAAGCAATGATTAATGCAACGTTTAAATTAAAGGGGGTAGTCAGGTGACAAATGAGAATTATTTATCACCGCCCCCCCTTTTACATAGCCAATAGCTGTAGTGGTCAAGTCTTTTTGGTGTTGTCGTTTGGTTTACGTTTTTGTTTAGCCCATTTAGAGTCATCAAGTACATAAGACTCTAATCCCTGGCTTACTCTATACTTATTAACCATGCTTTGTCCTTTAGAACTAAGTCCAGTCCATATTGCATATGTAACTGTAGTTTCCATATCAACCTTCGTTAAATTTAGTGGTACTTAGAGTACCATAAAAGCAGTAGCTGATAATTCTGGGCGATTGGTGTTAGTGGTGCAGTATATTCTTTCTAATACCTGAACGTCCGCTACCATTTAGCGGACCTTGCGGAAATATTTCAGACATAGACAGAACGATTTTTACCCTCCACAAACGTTGAAACTCAACTGTTAAAACTAAAGGGTATTTTGAAAAAATAAACGTGTAAGTGTAAGTGAAGAAGTAAGTTTAGGGGAGGGGAAGTCTTTATTGCTTTCCCCCTTTTTTATTCAATTTAATCTTCGACAATCAACTTATTGCAAACTTCATCAGGATTATCATGATTGCCTGGGAAGTCTTTTGCGAGTATGTTGCCGCATTCACTCACAGCAATACAGAAGCCTTCGCTAAGATCATTTGCTTTAATGCAAGTGATCATATCACTCACTATGCCTTGCCAAGTATCTTTGGGTACTTTTGAGTTGATGCCGGCATCGGCGAGAATTTCTACGCGGCGCTCGAGCAGGGAGACCATAATAAGAATCGCTGTGCGATTTTTTGTGGCATGTAAGTTATGTTCGTAAAATGCCTGCAGTGCGCGCTGATTCACTTCTTCGTCTATTTTTTCTTCCAGCATAAAAGGCCGTAAAATCGCGCCAAAATTACCTAAGGCGTAACCGATATAAAGCCCCGGAATTTGTGCATAGAGAATCCACGCCGGGTCGTAATCACTGAGAAAAAAATAGGCGAGAAAGCCAGAGAATAAAGCGCCAGCTACGGCTAGCCGCCAGCGAGCACCCGAGTAATCATCACTTTGCGTAACGATCATTGGCACTATTTCGCCCGTGGTATGCTTTTCAGCTTCGTGTACAGCCTTTGAAACTTTGTCGCGTTCGGCCTGTGTTATTTCAATCATCTAAACCTTACTCCTACCAGCTTCCGCTCGCGCCGCCGCCGGAAAAACCGCCACCACCGCCGCCGCCAAAGCCGCCTCCACCAAAACCACCGCCACCATGGCGACCGCCACTCATGGCCGCCCCTATCAGTAATCCACTTAACAGGGCACCACCAACACCGCCTCGCCTTCTTCGCCCGAATAAGGGGGCAATTAAAAACATACCGATAAACAGCAGGTAGCCAAGGCTACTCTGACTGCGTTTTTCTTTACGCAGGCGAGGAGCTGGAACGTTTTCTAATTTGCCGCCAACACTCTCGGCAATCATGCCCAAGCCAACCAGTATGCCGGCGCCGGTTTGTCCCTGTTTGAAAAAAGGAACAATACCCGTGCGAATAATGCGCCCGGCAATAACATCGGGAAGATTACCTTCAAGGCCGCGGCCGACTTCTATGCGTACTTTGCGGCTTTCGATAGCCACTAGCAGAAGTACGCCGTCATCTTTGCCCTTAGCCCCCAATTTCCATTTATCAACAACCTTTATGGAGTAACCTTCCAGGGATTCATCTTCCAGTGAGGGCACGACAAGTACTTGCAGTTGCGGCCCGTAAGTTTGCTGAAACTGTAATAAGCTGGCGGCGATTTTTGCCTGATCGCCACGACTTAACACCCCGGCAAGATCAACCACAGGGCCGGTGTGTTCAGGCACCTCGAGAGCCAATACCGGGCTAGCCCATAAGGTGCTCAGTAGAATTAGGACTCCAGCTGCTCTGGATAACATTAAAAGTCAATTTGCGGTGCTTGCTTAATCGCCGCCTCGTTTTCAACTGTGAACTGAGGTTTTTTATCATGGTTCAAGAAAATGGCGTTGTACCAGGAAGTCGGTGGTACTGTCACTAGGTTATTAAACGCCTTAATGGACTGAATATAACGATTTCTGGCTACCGTAATGCGGTTTTCCGTGCCCTCAAGCTGCACTTGAAGATCACGAAAATTCTGGTTTGCCTTGAGATCGGGGTAACGCTCAACGACCACCATTAATCGAGATAAAGCAGAACCCAGCCCCGCCTGTGCTTTAGAAAACTTGCTTAGGGTTTCGGGCGTTAGTTGATCGGCGCTCACCTGTGTTTGAGTGGCCTGCGCACGAGCCTCTACCACCGCAGTGAGCGTTTCTTTCTCATGCGCGGCCGAACCCTTAACGATATTGACCAGATTAGGAATCAGATCAGAGCGACGTTTATACTGGTTGAGTACTTCTGACCATGCGGCCTCAACTTCGTTGAGTGCAGTTGGAATGCTTTGCATGCCACAACCTGATAAAAGTAGTGAGTAAATAAGTATGGCGTATGTGCCTAAGTGTAAAGTTGATTTTTTCATGCGAGCACCTTATCAGAAAAGGGTAGAAAACATTAATTTCATTTCAACTTAAAAAATACTCATCTCGGTACCGACCGATTTTTTTGATAACTTCACAGTGTGAACTCAATTATGTTTCACTCATTCTGGTTACAGGTAAGCGCATAGACAGGATGCCTGCGGTGACAATAAAGAGACTCGACCAGATCAAACAGCCAATCAGCCCCTGGGTCTGATACAGCCACCCGGAAAGCACCGTACCGGTTAATCGACCACCGGCATTGGCCATATAATAAAAACCTACGTTCATAGACACCTTGTCGTGTTCTGACCAGGCAATGATTAAATATGAATGCACTGCGGAATTTATGGCAAATACAAATCCGAAGGCAATCAGACCTGCTACTAAAACGAATTGCGGTTCAAATTTAAAGTATAAGCCTGCCGCTATTGCCGCAGGGATAACAGCCAGAATGAATACCCAAAGTTTTGCTGTCGAACCATCCGGGCCATGGTTGTGATGACTATAAAGGAGGAGCTTAGGGGCGCTTGCCTGTACCACACCGTAACCGATAATCCAGAGTGCCAGAAAACCACCTACCTGCATAAAGTCCCATTCAAAGACCGAATAAAGATACACCGGCAGAGCAACAACAAACCATACATCCCGTGAGCCGAACAGAAAAAAACGCGCCGCAGATAACCAGTTAATGGCGGGTGTTTTAGAAAATACCTGGGTAAATTTTGTTTTATTTTTTGATTTGCCCAGTCCTGTAGGTAACATGATGATGGAGGCAATTAAAACAATAAACAAACTGCTAGATAAAATAGCCAGCGCGCCTCTGAATTCAAACCACTGAAGTAACAGCGCGCCAAGAAAAAAACCAAAACCTTTAAGGGCATTTTTAGAGCCGGTAAGAATGGCGATCCATTTAAATAACTTTGATTCAGTATCCTCATTTTGCGGCAGTAGCGTTTTTACGCTGGCTTTGGCCGACATTTTATTCAGATCTTTGGCAATGCCCGACAATGCCTGAGCAAACATAACGTAAGCAACGCTTAACCAGGCTTCTGGCACCATTAACAAAATCAGGGCAAATACCTGTAGACCCATGCCGATGTGCATGGTCATATTTAAACCAATACGTGAACCTAACCAGCCGCCAACCAGATTGGTTACGATGCCAAAAAACTCATAAAACAAAAATAGCATGGCAACTTCAAAAGGCGAGTAACCTAGCAGATGGAAATACAAAACCACCAGCATACGGATTGCACCATCGGTAACGGTAAATGCCCAGTAGCCAGCGGTGACGATTAAGTAATTTTTCAGCGTGGCTGGCATGGCATTTATAAATCTTTTGCAATAAACGCAGCCAGCTCCATCATGCGGTTTACGTATCCCCATTCATTATCGTACCAGGCATAAATTTTTACCTGAGTGTCATTAATGACCATGGTTGAAAGTGCGTCGATAATGGAAGAGTGAGGGTCGTTGACATAATCGACTGAAACCAGCGGACGTTCTTCGTAACCCAGAATTCCGCGCAATTCATTTTCAGCGGCCTGCTTAAATAAAGCATTTATTTCCTCAACGGAGGTTTTTCGGCTTGCTTCAAAAACAAAATCAGTCAGCGATGCATTCAGCAGTGGAACACGCACTGCATGACCATTGAGGCGCCCGGTTAATTCAGGAAATATTTTAGTGATGGCTTTTGCTGAACCGGTTGATGTGGGTATTAACGATTCACCACAGGCACGGGCACGGCGTAAATCTTTATGTCCTTTATCGACGATCGTTTGTGTATTGGTAATATCATGTATGGTGGTCATGCAGCCATGTTTTATGCCGATATGCTCATTCATCACTTTCACCACAGGCGCCAGGCAATTTGTGGTGCAGGAAGCGGCGGTAATAATATGATGTTTGCTGGCATCATATTGATGATGATTAACACCGTACACAATATTAATAGCCGGGTCGGGAACCGGTGCCGAAACCAGCACTTTTTTCACACCCTGATCAAAATAACATTGCAGGGTTTCTTCTGTTTTAAACTTACCAGTACACTCAATCACTAAATCAATCTTCATGCCAGCCCAGTCAATATCGGCGGGATTTTTTTCACTTGAGAAACTTATCGTTTTGCTATCGAGAAGAATATTGTTTTCATCATGAGCAGGTTCACGGCCCCAGCGACCGTGCACTGAATCGAATTCAAGTAAATGCGCCATCGCAGCACTGTCGCCTGATATTTCATTGACATGAACAATCTCATAGGCGGGGTTATCCCAGCCTGCACGGAAACCCAGTCGTCCCATACGACCTAAGCCATTAATGCCGACACGTATTGGCATAGTATTACTCCAGTTAAATAATTAAAAAATTATGAACAGCACTTGAGTCCAGGCCGATTGGCCATAGTTTTCAGCATTTTCTGATCTGATATAAAAGGCTCGGTTTTACGAATACCGTCCAGTGTGATTTCCAGTATTTGCAAAGCCCAGGCCTGCATATCTGGATTAATACGGTAATACATCCAGGTGCCATTGCGACGTGCCACCAGCACACCGGCTTCGCGACAATGCGCTAGATGACGAGAAATTTTAGGCTGAGATAGATTCAGTGTATGGGTTAATTCACATACACATAATTCACCTTCGGCTTGCATCAACATAAGACAGCGTAGACGGGTACTGTCAGACAGCATTTTAAAAAATGTATCGGTTTCGTTTAGCATCGCCGTAATATACGCCTATCCATATATATGGTCAAGCGAATATATGATGTTGGAATTAATTGAGTTTTAAAGCCTAAGTCAGATAAAAGACAGAACGCTTTCGCGCTGGTGGACGAATGCCGCCAGTTGGTGCCAACATATTAAAGATTGATGACGAAGGCCTATCAAATAATCGACCAATTGATTTTAGGGACTCGCCTTTCTCCCAGCGACTCCATATATCTGCTTTCTGTTCAGGGGTATATTTTATTCGGGTTCTGTAGACCATTTACAACACTCCTTCTTTTTAATAAAAGATTATAGTGTTGCGTTGACCGGTTGAGACCAACCCACATAACTGACTTTGATGGGAATTTGCTAAAAGTTAACCTTTTATACAAAGGGGACATTCAAAGAGTTAATGCGTTCCTTAGCGTGCGGTGTAATACACGTGATGCCCTTGGCACTGGCGTGATAGCTGTACTTTGCTCTTTGTTTGTTATTGAAGATGAGTAGTATGCTCAAATATGCATAGAGCTGAGAGGCGACAACCAAAATTATGTTACTCGCAAACAACTCAAACTAAGATTATTTTTTACGAGCCTGAATCCGATAGATTTTATTGCGATCAACCCCCAATAGGTTCGCCGCCTGCGTTACGTTTCCGTTAGTCTGTTCTAGGATGCGCTCGACTAGTATCAGTAGTGCTTCATCGAGATTTAATGGCAGATCATCTGCACTAATATACTCTGATGTACTCAATGGTGATGCTTGCGGTGGTAGTTGATGACCATGCAGATGCTGCCTCTTAATTTCAGCGCCACCACTCTCAATAAGTGCTCGTTCAACAATGTTTTTTAATTCACGAACGTTTCCAGGAAAAGGGTACAGGTTTAACCATATCAGTGCCTCAGCATGTAATGCAGGTGGCTCCATTCCCATCTCATGTGAAAATAGCTGAATAAAATGCAGTGCCAGCAAAGGAATATCTTCCTGACGATCTCGTAACGGTGGCATTTCTACCCTAAATCGCGCTAATCGGAAGTAAAGGTCCTCTCGTAATAAATCTACTGCTTCATTGGTTGCTGCAATAATTCGGACATCAACAAAACGGTCACTCGTCGTTCCCAATGGTCGTATCATACCGTCCTCTAGAACGCGCAGTAGTTTCGACTGTAGCTCTTGTGGCATTGTGCCGATTTCATCGAGAAAGAGTGTGCCTTCATGTGCCAATTCAAATATGCCAGACTGAGTTTTGTCCGCTCCGGTAAAAGCGCCTTTAACATGACCGAATAAATATGATTCCGCAAGGGAGGTCGGAATTGTTGCACAGTTAAGTGGAACAAAAGGACCCTTACTACGATTAGAGCCAGCATGTACTGCACGGGCGATTAACTCTTTACCTGTGCCGCTTTCACCGGTAATAAGAACGGAGACTGTATTGGCGTTTTTCAATAAGTTGATGTCATGCAGTATCTTCTGGATTGACTCACTTTTGCCAATAAAACCATCCACTCCCCAGTGTTCTGCCTCACGTTGTGTAATCAAGGTTAGGCGATTATCCAATGCCTTTCGTCTTGAAATTTCGGATTCCAATACAAGGTTCTGTTCCATTATATGTCGCACCAGTAATGCGCGCTCAAGATGGGTGCGGATACGAGCCAAAACCTCTTCCTTGTGAAAAGGTTTAGTCACGTAATCGATAGCCCCGGAACGAAAACCTTCCATAACCCCTTCTACATCATCACGTGTAGTGAGAAATATCACAGGTATATCCTTTGTATCATCAGTCGACTTAAGTCTGCGGCATGTCTCATAGCCATCCATGTTAGGCATGACAACATCCAATAGTATTAAATCTGGCCGTTCTGTTGCTGCGACTTTAAGTGCGCTAGCGCCACTTGTCGCCACCAATATATTGTAGGGCTCATGCTCTAGTACGGCCAATAACACATCAATGTTTGCTGGCATGTCATCAACAATAAGTACCTTAGCGTTATTGAAATCGATACGGGTATCAGTCATGCTGCAGCTCGTTTAAAACATTCATCAGTTCATCCATATCATATTTATCGCTTAATTTGCTAAGTTGTTTTGCTAACGTCTGTTCGGCTGGACCCAACACACTAAGTTCGGCCAGGTGTTTTTTCAGTTTTGTCATATTATGCGCGACCACATCTTTCTTCAGTGCAACCAAAAGTTCATTTGGTAATTCAACCGACGATGCAAAGGGATTTATCTGCCCACTGCCATCTACTTGCGATTGGGTCGTCACTATATATTCAACCTCGGCCACTTCAGAGATGCAGCTATATAGTTCTTTCATGCGAATTGGTTTTTCAAGGAAGGCATCAAATCCAGTGTCAAGGTATGCCTGTCGCTCATGGGTTAATGCCGAAGCTGATACAGCGACAAGCTTGATATTTTTCAAATCAGGCTGGATTATAATCTGCTGCATCACTTGAGTCCCCGTTAGACTTGGCATACGAATATCACAAAAAATGATATCAGGGTGAGTGCTTTTTAGATACTCAATTGCTTCGCTACCACTCGCTGCTTGCTCTACTACCACTCCAATCCGCTCTAACATCCAGATAAGAATCTCACGATTTGCAGCAATGTCATCGATCACCAATGCCGTGAGGCTATTACCTGGTGCTAGTTGCTGAACCTTCGTAAGCGCCTTAAGCTCAGTGTGGGCATTTGATTCTGGTAAAGGCAGCGTGAAGTAGAATCGAGTCCGGACTCCAGGTTTGGAATCAACGGCTAATTCTCCACCCATTAATCTAACATGCGCCGAAGCAATCGCCAGACCCAAACCAGTACCACCTTGTTCACAGCCTGCCTGACTCTGATAAAAGGGTGCAAATAATTCAGTTTGATCTGTTTCGGGAATACCGGGTCCAGTATCAATGATTTCGAACTTAACGCAATCATCTCCCTCCCTGCTTACAACAAGATGAATGCCGCCGGTGGTGGTGAACTTAACCGCGTTGCCAAGCAAATTCAAAAGAACCTGTCGTATTTTATGTTCATCTCCATAGACAAGTTTTTTTACATCATAAATCGAAAGTTCCCATGACAAGTTTTTTTCCGTACAACGATTTTCGAATGTTATTTTTAGATCATCAATCAAATTAGATAGGCTAAATTTTACTAGATGCACCTGTTCCTGGCCGGCTTCAATTTTTGATAGATCGAGAACTTCGTTAATCAAGTTTAATAAATGTGTCCCGCTTGTAAGAATGCCAGAAACTGCTCGGCGTTTCGAAACAGGGATATCTTTATCGTCATCAAGCATCTGGCTGTAACCAAGTATTGCATTTAACGGTGTTCGAATTTCATGGCTCATATTAGCCAGAAACATAGATTTCTGTTGGTCAGCTTTAGCTAGGCGGTTTTGATCCTGAATGCTTTTAAAGGTCCGGATCATATGTTGACGCAGCTCACGGGCGACAAACCCAGCACTAAAACCAACCGCAAGCAGTATAACTGCCTTCGTTACATAAATTGGGTAATCAAGAAAAAATGGATGCATCTCGGAGTTATGTGATGTAAAAGACAAAGTAAAAATAACGATGCTCAGGTATTCGAATGCCGCAACCATACCCGTAAAGATGCTAACGCGAGAGTCTAATAACAATGTAGACAAGGTGATGATAATACAGAACCCAAGCACGGGAGGTGTCGAAAGCGCATAGACAGGATCAGAAAAAAGCGCGTATTGTGCAACAAGGATACCTGCACCAAAAGCACTCACCTCAATAATTGCGTTGAAGTACCATACAACTTTGGGAATTTCTCGGTTCAATCGAACGTGTCGACTTATGTAAGTTCGAGTAGCCAGCTGATGAAGCGTCAGTGTCATCACGAGAAAGGGTATAAACAGTGGATATATCGCACCCTTTATATTTGAAATGATATAGACACCAGAAACAATCACAGTAATAACCGCAAATATCCCTGCCAGGATTGAAGCGCGTAGCTGTTGGCTGTGCAAGCTTTCCTTTGCTAGCTGCTGTTCAAAATATGCGCTACTTTGTACATTGTCAGACCATCTATTGGTATTCAATACTAGAAGATCTCCTCTCTTGTTAACAGCTTCAGTCTAGCCTGCTAATCAAAACTTTTGTACTTTTCTTTAAAAACTTACTTCAGAGTTATCTGATGCTTTTCAACATTGAAGAAACTTACAGCTATTTCGCATCAAAAAATTAATAGTTAGATTGCACTAAAAATTGATTCGATTATAAAATTTATTGGCATTGAATATTTGCTCACTACATCGACAGAAAACTAATTCACATGAGTAGCTTGTGTACGGTAGCGGGTCAAACATCTGTGCGAAATACTGTGTGCAATTAAACAAGGTTAAGAGATTGTTGCAGCGGGTCATAGCCAAGTGCCCGTATACGAGCAAACTGCTTAAATACAGGCAGTTTGCTCGTATACGGGCATTTTATCATTTTGTATAAATATCAATAAAATAGACTTTCCTAGTCCTTACAGTGGGTTGCGCATAATTTCTGTGCTTGGCATGTTCTTTGCACTATGGCTTGTATTATAAAAAATTTAGGAGATATACAGCTGATGCGTATTGATTCATTGCACGACTTAATAAAAAATCTTTCTGTACTAACACGTTCAATCGTATTTAACAGCATTAATACTTGGCGGTTTACTTTCAAACGAAGGACGTTATCGCGTTTAGATAATTTAAAACCTTTTTCTAAACTTTCAAACAAGTAGGTTCTTTATGATTATTTCTAACGGATTAAAACAGTCGTTTTATTTTACCTTTGCTGTCTCTTTAAGTTTTATTTCAGGTTCTGCTTCAGCCAATCCTGCTAATGGGCAAGTCGTCTATGGACAGGCTACTATTTCGAATCCTGATGCACAGAACACGGTGATTAATCAAAGCAGCCAAAACTTAATTACCAATTGGCAAACGTTTTCGATAGGTCAAACAGAAACGACAACGTTCAACCAGCCAAACTCATCGGCAATTGCACTGAACAGAGTTATCGGTGGTGACCCCAGTAAAATTTTAGGCTCCTTAAAAGCCAACGGCCAGGTTTTTATCAGTAATCCTTCTGGTGTTTTGTTTGGCAAGAATGCCCAGGTCAATGTGCATGGTTTAATGGCAACCACTCATAATATTAGTGATGAAGATTTTAAAAATGGTAATTATAAATTTACTCAATCGAGTACATATCCAAATGCGGCTGTCATTAACAAGGGGTCGATCGAAGCGGCGAGTTATGTGGCGTTATTTGGTGCGGCGGTTGAAAACAGCGGTACCATCGTTGCAAACCTTGGTAGCGTATCGCTAGCTGCGGGAAAAAGTGCAACGCTCGATTTCAACGGCGATGGTTTAATTAGTTTTCAAGTCACCGAAGGTATTGACGGTGAAGTCAAAGATACTGACGGCAATGTTTTAAATGACCGCGTTAAGAACTCAGGTTTAATTCGTGCTAATGGCGGACAGGTGCAACTGACTGCAATGAGTGCAGCTAACGTAATACGCAGTGTCGTTAATAACGACGGCATTATCGAAGCAAATACAGTTTCAGAAAAAGGTGGGCGTATTTTTCTTGGCGGTGGTGATAATGGTGTTGTGACAAATAGTGGATCCTTAGTTGCAGTAGGTGATGATGCGGGTGAAATCGGAGGCAACATTATCGTTACCGGTGAAACTGTTCAATTAACGAATGCCTTAGTAGATGCTAGTGGTGACAGTGGCGGCGGTAAAATTAATATCGGTGGCGGTTGGCAAGGCAATGATGCCAACATTAAAAATGCAAGCGATACAACCGTCGATGAAAATACAGTTCTAAAAGCCAATGCAAAAACAAATGGCAATGGCGGTACTGTCGTTGTTTGGTCTGATGGCTCAACTGAATTCCACGGCAATATCTCAGCGACCGGTGGCAGTGACACGGGTAACGGGGGTGATGCCGAAATTTCTGGCAAACAACACCTGTTTAATACCGGGTATGCAAATCTAAGGGCAAGCAACGGTAGTTTTGGTACCTTATTACTCGACCCAGGCACGGTCACAATACAAGATGGCGATACGACCAATTTAGGTTTTGATACGTTTAATGATGCCTATCTTATTAATCAACTTGCGAGCGCCAATGTAAACATTACGACTAGTGATACTGCAAATTTTGGAGATGAAACTATAAATATTCTGAGTGGTGTAGATATCACCTGGGGTGAGGCGTCGACGCTAAATTTATCTGCAGGCCGTAATATTATAATGACGTCTGCCAATATTGAAAATACCTCAACGAGTACTACTCCCTTTGATGCCGTTATTATGCAGGCACTCGGTACAAATGCGGGAAATTATTCGGGTATCAGGTTGGGCGCTTCAACCATCAAATCTAGCAACGGTGATATCCGTTTGACTGGTTCCAGTGGAAATACATTGGGTGCTAACCGCGGTATTCTAATAGGTGCAAGTGAAATTAGCAGCGTCGGCACTGGGGTTAACGCTGCTAAGATAACGCTCGATGCCCAAGGGGGCGTTGAATTGGTGTTTGGTGGCCGCGTTACCTCCATTGACGGTGATATCAATATCACCGGTAGTGGAGGGGTAGCTAATAGCGACACTGTTGGTGTCACTATACATAAGAGTAGTGAAGTCATTAGTACCGGTACTGGCGTTAATGCTGCCAATATTAGTATTACCGGCAACGGTGGTAACGCTAGTAATGCCTTGAATGGGAAGAACTATGGTGTCTGGATCGGTGATACAGGCTCGGGCGCTGGTAGTGTTAGCTCTGTTGATGGCACTATCTTGGTAATAGGTACCGGCGGACTAGGTGGCGACCAAAATCATGGCGTTTTTATAAATAGTAGCATTGGTCTCTCATCGGGAAGTGGCGATATCACAGTCACTGGTACTGGCGCTTCACTCAGCAATTTCAGCAATGGTGTTCATCTGCAGGGCGGTGGTATTACCTCAGGATATGGCAACATCACATTAAACGGTACTGGCGGTGCGACGGGTGGGCAAGACAATCACGGTGTTTATCTTACAGGAACTAGCACAATATCGAGTACCGGTATAGGTTCAGATGCCGCAACAATTAACATCAACGGTACCGCCGGTAATGGTGTAGATTCTAGTGCTGTATTTTTGACTTCCGGTGCTGGTATCACTTCGGTTGATGGTGACATCACGATTATGGGTAATAATACTCTTACTGGGGCTAGCGGTAATGGTGTCGAATTAGCTTTAGCCGAAATCAGCAGTACGGGTACGGGTATCAATGCCGCTAACATTAATATCATCGGTGGTGATGTAGCCGGTGGCCCCGGAAGTTTTGCGACAGGTATTGACTTGAGCAGTGCCACTAGTATCACAGCGGTCGATGGTGGCATTACGCTTACCGGTGTCAGCAATACGACAGGTATTAGAATTTCAGGCGGTAGCCAAATAGCGAGTACAGGCACCAGTGTGAATGCCGGCGTGATTAATGTTACCGGCGTAGGTGGTTTGAGGGGCGTTATAATAGAGGGTATCGAATTTAATCCTCCAGCGGGCAACCCCAGTAGCCGTATTTCTTCTGCCGACGGCGAGATTACGGTAAATGGCAGCGGCAGTTTTGCTGGTGTGTCTTTAGTTGATGATGGTGAAATATTATCGACCAATGGTGACATTACGATTGTGGCAGAAAGCACTAGTACTGCATTCTTTAATGATCAAACTGGCGGCATCGACCCAAGCAACCTGGCGGTGAACTCAACCAACGGTCGTTGGTTAATTTATACATCTGACCCAGCCAACAATACTTATGGTGGTTTACTCAGCGACAACCAGGCGCTATGGGGTAAAACTTTTGACGCAGATGCGCCTGCCAGTATTACGCAAGTGGGTAATCGTTATGTGTTTGAAACAGCTGCACCTAACATTACCTTTACATCAACTGACGCGACACTAACGGCGGGAGATTCAATCGATCTTTCATCTAATTTCTCTGTTACGAGTCCAACTTTTATTGATGCATCAGCTTTTGGCAATGTTTTTACGCAAGATGATATGACTAATACGTTTACGGGTAGTCCATCAATAACATCTGCAGGAACAGAACCAACAACGAACTCTACAGGTTCACCTTATTCAATTGATGTTACTAGTGGCTCACTGGTTTCAACCAATGGTTATGGTTTTGTTTTTGATTCCACGGGTGAGTTGACGGTGATTGGAAGCACGGATTCAGGTACAGGTACAGGTACAGGTACAGGTACGGAAACAGGTGTAGGTACAGATTTAGGTATGGAAACAAGTGTAAGTACGAGTTCAAATCCAACTATTTTGCTTGGGCTTACCCCTACGGGAATGGAGGCGTCGCCGTTTGTAGAAAATTGTACTGAAGCAAAAGGAGTCTGCGATTCACATTACTCGTGGGAGTATGAAGGGGTGAGTTTATTTGAGCGTCCTGAAATCAATATGCCGTCAGAAATGACATATTTCTAATGTCTTTTATAACAATAGTTAGACATCTTGTTTTATTAGAAATAATAATTAAGGATGGGTTGAACACGTGATGCAACGTTTATATATGTTTATGTTTTTGTTTTTTCATGCAGTAGTCGTTCATGCGGTTGGACCTGCGGTTAAGAATTCTGGTGTTAGCGAGAAAGCCTTGCGACAGTCTCAACCAGACTATCGGTTGCAGAAAAATGAAACGCCAACTTTAATTGAATCAGAAATATCGGATGTTCCTGAAATAACAGGCCCCAGTCTTTTTATAAATAAGATTATAGTAGAAGGCAATAGTTTGTTACCTGAAGCATTGATAGCCGACATTGTTGAAATAGGTGACGGTCGAGAAATGAGCCTGGGTGAATTGAAGTTTATGGTGAATCGTATTAGCCATGCTTATGCAAAAGCCGGTTATGTTTTGGTTCGAGCATATTTACCGCAACAAGAGATTGTCGATGGTCGAGTCACCATAGAAGTTTTACAAGGAAAAATTGCCAGCATAAGTGCGTCAGACAGTGAGCGTTATGCGAGTGACGACATTGTTGAGAGTTTTAATGGGTTGGTGGGCAGCGACACTTTAACCGCAGATGAACTACAGCACTCCTTGTTGAATCTGAATGATGTTGTTGGCATCTCAGCACGTTCAGTTCTAAAAGCTGGAGTCACAACAGGTGCCACCGATATGGTGGTTAATGTTGAAGAAAAACGTCCTTATAAAATTTCATTAGATGCAGATAATTTTGGCTCAGAATTTACCGGGGAGAATCGTTACGGTGTTACAGCTCTAGCAGGTAGTATGTTTACCTTTGGTGATGAACTTATGTTTAGAGGCGTAACCAGTAATGGTGAGCAAAATTATATTAATTTATTGTATCGTTTACCTGTTATTGGGTTAAATACTTTTGTTAACGCAAGTTATGTTTATTCCAATCAACAACTCGGTTCAAATTTAGCACCATTGAAGGCCAAAGGGGATTCTAATATCTCAACACTGAGCGTATCTCATTATTGGAAACGCACACGCTCATATGAAATTGCTTTTGATGTTGGCTTCTCAGACCGCTCTTATAATAACGAGCAACTGGGTATCACGACCAGTGATGATCATTTGGCAAATCTATTTGTGGGAGTGAAGGGTTTCTTTGATGATAGTTTTCGTGCGCGTACATATTACAGTGTGTTGCTACAAGCAGGGTTAACTGGGGGCGATACAAGTGATCCACTTAATTCCCGTTTGAACGGCCGCAGTGATGCAGTAATTGGCTTGGTGAATTTAACGCGTTATCAAGGTGTACCAGTGTTAGATAGCTATTTTGTCTTAAAGGCAAGCGGGCAATGGGCAGATCGTAGAGTATTGTCGCCAGACCTCTATGCGGCAGGCGGTATGGGTACAGTACGAGGTTATCCATTGGCAGAAATAGCGGGAGATAACGCAGTATTAATATCAGCTGAATACATAGTTCCGTTCCCATACAAGAAGTCGATTTCATTGTTTACCTTTATTGATCACGGCGCTACCTTTGTTAATGAACCTCTCTTGGGTGAAAAGGATAAAAATATTACGGGTGCCGGTTTTGGTGTGCGTGTAAACATTATGCCAAGCAACAACAGCATGCCGAGTGTCGACCTCATGGCCACATATGCTACCCCTGTTTTAGGTAGTCAAACGCCTTCTGATGACAGCAGCAGCGTGTTTTATCTTGGTGGAGTTGTAACCTATTAATAATAACGAAAAGAAGATTAGTTAGATTCTTAGCTGCAACTGACGAAAAAAAATTTACTACAGATAGTATTCTGTAACTCCATAATAGATAGAGAGATGTATTTTAACCAATCTCAAGGTTGTGAATTTTCAGTGCAGGAAGATGCGGAATTTATGAGGTCGCCTCAATTATTTGTGATTATATAGAGCCAATGAAAATAGTTGTTAGTGAAGTTCAATCCGCCAAGAAAGTTTATGGTAAAACAATAAAGAAAATATTAAAAGAAACATAACAAATAACGGTTCCGGAATTTTACTACGCTACAAAAAAAACTCGTGAGATCAAGTGTTAGGAATATTAATTCAGGAGAAATAATGTGAAAGTACCTGCCTCTTTATTACTTCGATTGATAAGCCTTGTTCTTGTTGCTATTGGGCTTTCATTATTGATTTTTTCGAGCGTGTATCTCTTATCTAGTGAAGAAATATCGGAAAAATATAGAGTGGTTATGCTTGTTTTTGGCGTGTTCTTATTATTGATTGGTATTGTAGGCCCTGTTCGTGTCATCTATGAGGGCGCTAAAATCCCCGCTGAAATCGAACGTACCATCTTGATTCAAGCCGTAACTATACCTCTTTCAGGTGCTGCTTTTCTCTTCGCAGGCATGATGAATTTCCAAATCTATGGTGTATGGGCATGTTTCTTTGTCGGTCTCCTTGTTTTACTGTCAGCACTCCTTGGGTTTTATCCCTTAAGCAAAAACCTTCCTGACACATTTTACATTGGTGAAATGTTGAGTATTATAAAATCAGCGGGCATAACTGGAGATAAAAAAGACAGCATGGCAGACCGGGCACTAATGCGTTGGACACGGGGGCGCGAAGGTGTCTCGGTAGGCGCAAAAGCACCTGATGGAACAGTAATCACAATGAAAGATGAAGAAGTTGCGCTTTCTTCTTTCTTTGGAAAAAATCCACTTGTTTTAAATTTTGGTTCGTACAGCTGCCCGCATCATAGAAAACGCATAGGTGAAATCCTGACTCTTATGAAAAAATGGCGACATAAAAATGTGGAGTTTTTAACAGTTTATATCGCAGAGGCACATACTGAGGATGGCTGGAAATTAGATAACCAGTATATTAATGATGCAGAATATACAAGCGAAGATGATTTTCATTTCTCTTATGCAAAAAACAAAAATGAACGCAAAAGAATGGCAGAGTGGTTAATTGTAAAAAAAGACTTTGATATGCCGCTTGTGCTGGATTCCATGGAAGATGGTCTGTTAAATGCATATAATTCATGGCCGATTCGTTTGTATATTATCCATGAATCTAAAGTTATATATTGTGGTGACCAGGGGCCTTTTGGCTATGAACCAGTCAGTGTTGATATGGCATTAAAACAATTACTAGAAAAATAATAGCCTAACGAGACTATCAATTTCATGCGTAAAACTACGTGCTTGACGCAGCAAACATCATTTTTCCATATATTTGTAAGGTTTGTATGAATGTCCGATATTTCATTTGTCTTCAGTGCTAGAGAAGGACGTCTAAGGTCGCCTATGTGTTGGATTGGTGCATTAAGGGAAAATTCTTGGATGTCTGCTTTGGTTAAAATAAGCTCGGCTAAAGGATGTGTTGGTGTTTCTTCAGAGGATCAGGTGCGTACTCAAGTTCTATCGCCAGTAAAGCACCTAGGCCTTTCTCTTTGTCCATTATTATTTCAACAAATGGATCTGACATGGAAGAAACAAGCCCTCTAGCTTTCTGCGGATAATATTTTTTTAGGTGCTCCCACAGTGATTCTTTGTCTTCTTCTGATAAATGACTAAGAATGATGACCGGTGAATAACTCGATGCTTTAAATTGTTGTGGTGGAAATCGAGGATCAATTTTCTTGGACATAATTGCATTTGTAGTTAAAGGCACAGCTCTTACATTTAAAACGATCAGGCGTAGCTGGTAATTTACATCCTGTCTTTGATTGTCGGGTATAGACAATGTAAGGCTCAATCTCTTTATACAATGCTCTATCGCTGCGGGGTAGGTCGAAGTATTGTTTTCTTGTCGCAGTGATGACAAGGAATTTAATTACTTTGTAGCCACTACCGCGGGCGGCCAATGCAGCGCACTTCGTCTGTACGATGTCACTCTCATAGATATTGCCTTTCCTGCTTTTGTATTCTACAGCAAGAATCCCGCCTTTGATTTTGTACATTAGATCTGGCTTACCCAGTACATCGTAGACATTATTAAAAAACGGTTTCGTTTTGCGACCCTCATCGGTCCAGACGAGATTGCCATCGATGCCTAATTTATCCTTCTTAGGAAATAAGCGATCTATCGAATAAAATGCAACCGTTAAGCCGGCAGCGCCGAGCAATAGATACAGCAGTTGATCAATCACCTTTATTGCCCTCAAGAACTCGTTTGACGATGCCATTTACCATATATCTAAGGCAACGATCTGCAGCCGGGCAACGAGATGAGATCGTGATGAGTATCGGTGACAGACTGTAATAAATGTTCACCAGGACTTTCCCTGGTCGATGACGCATCAAAGTATTGTCCCTGAAAGACCTGAGAGCATCGGTTCTTTCATCGTCTATACCGTACAAGTATGAGGCGATATAACAGCATTTATCTTGTACTATGCGGTTTAACTCATCATGACTAGCGTTGCCTCGCGCGCGAGATGCTTCGGCTTGTCGTGATGCTTTTACACCACGATTCTTCAGTTCGAGATAATGCGGACAATAAGCGGCCCTACCAACATCGCTGGCAGACACCCAAATCTTTTTTGTCCGTCTTTTAAACATTAGAATTTCTTCTTATCGACCCATTTCTCCAATTTCATACTAGCCATATAACCATCAACCGTTACTTTCGTTGTATCATCAATATACAAACTAGCAACTGTGTCTTTATTGTTTTTAGAACAAAAGTAGATAATATTGACCATTGAATCTTTGTAGTCAGTGATATCTGTGATGCATCTGGAAAGTGCCTGCCTGACGGTATAATCCATATTCAATGAATAATCATCATTCAGCATGGGATTGGCTGCAATATTGAGAACAGCCATTCCCTCCGGATTTAGTTTTGAGCTCACCAGTGAAAAGAATTCGTATGTAGCCGTGTGCATGGGTATTGTTGCTGCATTGGTATACAAATCCACCACGATGACGTCCCACTGCTTATTACTGGTCAGCAAAAATGCTCTTGCATCGCCGGCAATAAATTTGCCTTTGATTTTCTCTTCTAGGAAATACTTCTCTGCGATGGGCTTAATTTCAGGATCAATATCAAGGTAAGTGATCAAAGCTCCGTGCGTGTCTTCGGCAGACAACGTAAAGCCGCCGGCCCCAAGTACCAGGATCTCTTTATCGGTCATGTTTTGTGAGAACACACCCTTTTTGATGGTCTCGATATAGGGCCACCCTTTACGTGTTTCTTCATTGATGAATGAAGCGTTACTACGGTTAATGATGAAACGTTTGCCATCTGGGTGATCAACAACTTGAAAATTGGAGTAGGGCGTAGTGGCTGCAAACAGTTTGTCGGTGTATCGAACATTCAAAGATAAGATGATCGCAAGACAGGTTACGGTGAAGACAACGAGATACTTTGTTCTTGGTCCATGCCAATCAACAACAAAGCCCAGACAGATAGCCAGGATGAGGCAATTAATAAATATGGAGTAACCGACGCCTAAATAATACATCAATACAAGTGACGTAATCAGACAGCCGATGACGTTACCCACAGTGCTGAGTGCCGTAGCGTTGCCAGAGGCCTCGCTTTTTCTGGTTTCTTCTTTGGCTGTGTTTATCAGCAGCGGAACGGTTTGCCCTACAAAAAAGACCAGTGGAGACATCACGAGTAGGCAGAAGATCAGCAGGTGTACCAAAGGATTGTCAAGTAAGATAAGTCCTTGCGTTAAGTCCGAGATAGACGTTGGTCTCAAGCGGTCAACGCAACGCACGCGTTAAATTTTTGTGCTGGCGTTTTAAATTCTAATGTTTTTCGTGGACGCTCATTTAACTGTCGGGCCACTGCATTAAGCTTAGCTTGAGAGTGTACCGATAAGTCAGTTCCTTTTGGGAA